>Ga0315909_10001669_pt1 | contig 29730 bp, 25 predicted proteins | sample LakEriMetagenome_11_FD_203527 | JGI IMG/M metagenome (GOLD analysis project Ga0315909, IMG submission 203527) | Freshwater fungal communities from buoy surface, Lake Erie, Ohio, United States - Buoy 2 MA125 | ecosystem: Environmental > Aquatic > Freshwater > Lake | place: USA: Lake Erie, Ohio... | reverse complement strand
CGAATGCGCTGGAATTACGGCAAAGTGAAACGCTGGTACAAACGGCCCGCACTATCGTACTGTCGCTCAAACGCGAGCACGCATTGAGTATCAATGCGCTCGCGCTGCTGGTTGGCACCAATACCCCTTCATCAGGGCAAAGTGCAAATCTCTTATCGCAGCCGGTGACCGCTGATATCGGTGCAGGTTTATCATCGGAACTGCTCACCTATCGACCGGATATTCGTGCTGCAGAACAGCGACTACGCTCGGCGCAAGCGAATATCGCCGCTGCTCGCGCAGCGTTCTTCCCGCGCATATCGCTTACCGCAGGCGCAGGTCTGGCCAGTACAGAACTTGGCAACCTATTTCAAAATAATGCTGGTACCTGGATCTTCTCGCCCCAACTGGTGCTACCCATCTTCGATGCGGGTCGTAACAAAGCCAATCTGAGCTTGGCCGAGGTACGTGCTGATATCGCGATCGCCAGCTACGAAAAAATCATTCAGGTCGCCTTCCGTGAAGTGGCCGATGCCTTGGCAGCCCGCGCAACCCTGTCAGACGAAATCACAGCGCAGGAGGCCGTACGCGCGTCTCAGGCAGCACGCCTTGAACTTGCACAAGCGCGCTACAAGAACGGTATCGCAAGTTATCTGGATGTGCTCGATGCCGAGCGTGAGCTGTTTGCTGCCGAACAGCAGCTGCTGCAGACTAAACTACTGAAGATCACCAATGCCGTCGATTTATACCGATCGCTGGGGGGTGGATTGAATGAGGTGAATAAATAAGTCAACAAATGAATTGTTATGCGGATTTGGCTCACCCATCGCTACCCGCACTATTTTTAGGGAGCTTGTCATGCCTGTGCCAGTCAGAGAGTGAAAGGCGAACCTGTCCGAAATGCTGTCACGCGCCCAAAACGGCGAAATCATTGAGGTCACCTCCCACAACAAACCCATCGCCAGAATTACGGGAATACCGGCTGCGGACTCCGACCTGATCGACCTCGGACGCAATCAATTCGAGCTCAGCTGGCGTGATTTCGCCATCATCGACATCAATGAAAAGCTAATGAGACTGGCCGGCGAGATTGCGGAGGCGTTTGCACTGAGCGCCTACGACAGCGTCCAGCTGGCTGCTGCAAAAACGCTACATGATGGCAGCGGCCAAAAAATTTTATTCGCCTGCTTCGACAAGCGATTGCAAAAAGCTTCTGCCGTCATGGGTATGCAAGCAGTCAGTCCAGACTGATACGGTACTAGCGCATCACCTCAGATAACAGACGCAATGTCTTCTCCGTCGCACCCCGATGCAATTGCGTGAATTGCGCCGCTCTCGCAGAGGTGTCCCGTAACCCGGAAGTATCCTCCAGCCATTCCGGCAACTGCGTGAGCAAATCATCTGCATCCTTGATGCGGACAGCGACACCAAACTCAATCGCGTCTTCCGTGATCTGCGCGAAATTGAAGGTATGCGGCCCAACGATGGCGGGCTTGCCACAGGACAGTGCCTCCACCAGATTCTGCCCGCCCAGTGGTAACAAACTGCCGCCGATGAAAGCAATATCCGATGCGGCGTAATACGCGAACATCTCGCCCATGGAATCGCCCAGTACTACGGTCACCTCCGACGGCAGCCTGTCGGCGCGCCATGCCGAGCGACGCATCCAACGGAATCCACGCTCGTCGATCATATTGGCTACCTCGTCGAAACGTTGCGGATGACGCGGAACGATCAAAAACAGCAAATTCTCAGGCAATGAGGCTGCGACCATGGCATCGAGCAGCAAGCGCTCCTCGCCTTCGCGCGTACTCGCGAACAGCAGCACCGGACGGTTTCCCCATCGCAATCGCCAGTCGCGTCCTTGCACCAGCTGATTGGACGGTGGATCAATGTCAAATTTCAGGCTACCCGTGACCGTCACGTGCTGCGCACCCATCGCGCGCAGCCGAATCGCATCAGCTTCGGTCTGCGCTGCGACCCGGTCGATTTTGCGCGCGGCAGCGCCTAACAGACCTGAAAAGTACTGGGCTTTTTTCAGTGAACGTTCCGACAGTCGCGCATTGACCAAGGTGATGGGTATGGAAGCGCGCAGACAAGCATCGATCAGCGAGGGCCAGACTTCGGTTTCCATCAGTACGCATAACTGCGGACGAAAATGGGCACAGAAGCGCTGGGTCATCAATCGTGTGTCGTAGGGCAGATACGCTTGAATCAAGCGCGATTCATCAGCAAACAAGTGCTGACCCGTCGCGCGGCCGGTAGCGGTCATGTGGGTGAGCAGCACCGTATGTGATGAAAAATCACGCAGCAAGCGGCGAATCAGCGGTTCGGCAGCGCGGGTCTCGCCTACCGAGACGGCATGCACCCAGATCAAGGGTGAGGCAGGCGCGGGAGCGTAATTGCCGAGACGTTCCGCAATGTGCTGGCGATAGCCCGGCTCACGGCGACCACGCGACCACAGCCGCAGCAGCACCAGTGGCAACACCAGCCACCATATCAGGGAATAGGCACGCAGCCTGATGGCATCCATGGGGATTCAGAACGGCAGCACTGCATCAGGCCGTATCGCACGAATCGCTGCACCAAGCAATTGCTGTATGCGATGCAGCGCGTCAGCATCTTCGGCTTCGAAACGCAAGACTAGGACGGGCGTGGTATTCGAAGCACGCACGAGACCAAAGCCATCGGCGTATTCGACACGCACACCATCGAGGGTAATCACATCGCGCGCACCCGGCCATTGCGCGTCGCGCTGCAACTGCGCCACGACCGCGTGGTTCTCGCCTTCGGGGAGCGCAATCTGCAGCTCTGGTGTGGACATTGACTGCGGCAAGGCGTTGAGCATGGCACCGGGATCACGGACTCGGCTGGCCAGCTCGAGCAAACGTGCACCGGCATACAGGCCATCATCAAAACCATACCAGCGGTCTTTGAAAAACAAATGACCACTCATTTCACCACCCAAAGGTGCGCCGGTTTCTTTCATTCTGGCCTTTACCAATGAGTGACCGGTGCGGCACATCAGCGGCTGACCACCGGCGGCTTTAACGACTTCGGCGACATGCCGGCTGCATTTCACATCAAAGAGTATGGGTGCACCAGGGTGGTGGCTGAGTATCTCCTGCGCAAAGAGCATGAGCTGACGATCCGGATAAATGATTTGCCCGGTTTTGGTGACCACACCAAGTCGATCACCGTCGCCATCAAACGCGAGTCCGAGTTCGGCATCACTATTGGCGAGTGTGCGAACCAGATCCTGCAAATTTTCGGGATGCGCAGGGTCAGGATGATGATTTGGAAAATTGCCATCGACCTCGCAAAACAATGCCGTCACCGTGCAACCCAGCTGACGATATAAGTCCCCAGCGACGGCACCAGCCACGCCATTACCACAATCAATCGCAATATGCATGGGACGCGACAGCTTGATGTCGCCAACGATGCGCTGTAGATACGCATCACGTATCGAATGCGCGCGATACCCGCCTCGCCCTTGCTCGATTCTGCCCTCTTGCAGACGCTGATAGAGCGCAGTGATGGTGTCGCCATAAATGGCTGCGCCCGCCAGTACCATCTTGAAACCGTTGTAATCCGGCGGATTGTGACTGCCGGTGACCATGATGCCGCTGCTGGCACCCAGCGTATGCGTCGCGAAATACAGCATGGGTGTAGCGACCATGCCAATATCGATGACATCAATACCGGTAGATTGCAAACCTTCGGCGAGCGCTGCGGACAATTCAGGACCGGACAAGCGACCATCACGGGCGATCACAACGGTCTGCTCGCCACATTCGACAGCGGCAGATCCGAATGCTTGTCCTATCTGATACGCAATGCCTTTATCCAGCGTTATACCGAGCACACCGCGTATATCGTAGGCCTTGAAGATACCGGGATTCAATTTAACCGTGCCAGTAACCATAATGACGGAAGTTTTCAGGAAAATTTTACGGAAGATACGATGTCGAAGCCGGATTGGCCTCAAGACCATCGAGGCAGCGCTGCAAAGCCTCTTGCCATGAGGGTAGCTCGCCAAAGCGTTGCCTGAATTTTTCAGTATTCATGACCGAGTTTGCAGGACGTCGTGCAGGCGTAGGATATTGCGCCGTTGTAATCGCCTGCAGTGCCGGACGCGGATGCACGGCAGGATGCGAAAAAATCGCCTGCGCAAAACCATGCCAGCTGGTGTGTCCCGTTGCGCACAGATGATAAATGCCGCTCAGCTTTTCAATTTGCTCAGTTCGGGGAAAATGTCTCACGATGTTGGCGGTCGCCTCCGCGATTGTATGACTCCAGGTCGGTGCGCCGATCTGATCATCCACAATGGACAGTGACTCACGAGATTGCGCCAGCCTCAGCATGGTGAGTAAAAAATTTTTACCATGCAGACCATAGACCCAGCTGGTACGCAGAATCAGATGCGGCACACCGGTGGCGGTAATGGCCCGCTCGCCCGCAAGCTTGGTGCGACCATAGGCTGACAAGGGAGACACAGGATCGTCTTCTGTCCATGCGCCCTGCTTGCTGCCGTCGAATACATAGTCGGTGGAGTAGTGAATGAGGGATGCGCCGATGTTCACCGCCTCTTCGGCCAGAATACCGGGGGCCTCGGCATTGATGCGCAGCGCAAGCGCTTCTTCGGATTCGGCCTGATCAACGGCTGTGTATGCCGCAGCATTGATGACCATCGCCGGTCGCAGAGATTGCATCACGGACCGAATAGACGCGGGACGAGAGAGATCCAACTGCTCCCGGCCAAGCGCATGAACTTCGCCCAGGCCCTGCAAATGCTGGGTCAGCGCATGCCCAACCTGACCATGACCACCCGTAACGAGTATTTTCATTCGAAGGTTTCAGCCTCGGCCAGAGAGACGGCCGATTTATCTTTAGGCGACAGCAAAGGCTCCCCCTGAAAGGGCCAGGCAATATTCAGTACGGGATCATTCCACTGTAGCGAGCGCTCATGCTCGGGCGCATAGTAGTCGGTGGTCTTGTAAAGAAATTCTGCGTAATCGCTGGTCACCAGAAATCCGTGGGCAAATCCTGGCGGTATCCACAACTGCCGATGATTTTCAGCCGATAACGTGACCGCCACCGACTGTCCAAAAAAAGGCGAGCTGCGACGCAAATCAACACAGACATCAAAAACCTCGCCCACTGTCACACGCACCAACTTGCCCTGAGGCTGACGAATCTGGTAATGCAGACCTCGCAAAACGCCGCGCGCAGAACGAGAGTGATTATCCTGGACGAATTGAGGCGAAAAACCTGTGAGCGTTTGAAACTGGCGCGCATTGTAGCTTTCGTAAAAAAAGCCACGCGCATCACCAAATACCATGGGCTCAATGATGAGCACATCAGGAATCGTGGTTGGAATAATTTTCATGCGCTCAGAAAATCCTGTCTTCAAGCAGGCGCAGCAAGTACTGGCCGTAACTGTTTTTCTTCATGGGGTCGGCCAGTCTCTGCAGTTGTGCCGCATCGATATAGCCTTTGCGGAAGGCGATTTCCTCGGGACAGGCGATTTTCAATCCCTGACGTTTTTCCAGCGTGGCGATGAACTGACCGGCTTCCATCAGCGATTCATGGGTGCCGGTATCCAGCCAAGCCATGCCTCGCCCCATGACTTCAACCTGCAGCTGATTTTGTTCTAGATACCTGCGATTGACATCGGTAATCTCCAACTCGCCACGCGCTGAAGGCTCAATGTCGGCGGCAATCTCGCACACCTGTGTGTCATAAAAATACAAACCGGTCACTGCATAGTTGGACTTCGGTTTGGTCGGCTTTTCCTCGATGCTGATCGCACGCCTGTGCTCATCAAAACCGACCACGCCATAACGCTCGGGATCAAGCACGTGATAGGCAAACACGGTCGCGCCCTCTTGGCGCGTATTGGCGGCGTTCAGACGGGCATCGAGATCATGGCCGTAAAACAGGTTATCCCCAAGAATCAGCGCCGAGGGTGCATTACCGACAAACTCGCGGCCAATGATGAAGGCCTGTGCCAATCCATCCGGCGATGGCTGCACGGCATAATGAATGTTGATGCCCCACTGATCACCATCACCCAGCAATTGCTCGAAATGTGGCGTGTCCTGGGGTGTGGAGATCAGCAGTATGTCGCGCATGCCCGCCAGCATGAGCGTACTCAGTGGGTAATAAATCATGGGTTTGTCGTACACGGGCAGTAACTGCTTGGACACTGCGGTCGTCACCGGATAAAGCCGCGTGCCCGAACCACCGGCGAGAATGATGCCGTGCCGATCCCTCATGCCGCTACCCCGCTGCGTTGACTGTAATTGCGATCGATCCATTGCATATAGTCTCCCGACTGTATTTGCCTGACCCAGTCCTGATGATCGAGATACCACTGAACGGTTTTGCGCATACCCGTCTCGAACGTTTCTGCCGGTCGCCAGCCGAGTTCATGCTCTGCCTTGCGCGCATCAATGGCATAGCGGCGGTCATGCCCGGGGCGATCAGTCACGAAGGTGATCAATTCGCTGTAAGAACCCGCTCTGGGTGCAAGTTCATCCAGCAGTGCGCACAAGGTATGAACGACATCGATATTGGCTTTCTCATTCCAGCCGCCGATATTGTAGGTTTCGCCCGGACGCCCCGCCTCCAGCACACGACGCAAGGCGCTGCAGTGATCGCCTACGTACAACCAGTCCCGGACCTGTTGACCATCGCCGTAGACGGGCAAAGGCTTACCCGCGAGTGCATTGGCAATGATGAGGGGAATTAGCTTTTCGGGAAATTGCAGCGGTCCATAGTTGTTCGAGCAGTTACCCGTGACAACCGGCAGACCGTAGGTGTGATGCCAGGCACGTACTAAATGATCCGATGCAGCTTTGGATGCCGAGTAAGGACTGTTCGGCGCGTAAGGCGTGGTCTCGGAAAATGGTACATCCTTCGGACCCAGACTACCGAAGACTTCGTCGGTCGATACATGCAGAAAGCGAAATGCCGTTTTATCAGCATCGGTCAATCCACCCAAATAGGTGCGCGTCGCCTCAAGCAGACTGAAGGTACCCTCGACATTGGTTCGAATGAAATCACCAGGGCCATGAATCGAGCGATCAACGTGGCTCTCGGCAGCGAAATGCACGATGGCGCGTGGGCGGTGTTGTGCAAGCAGCGAAGCTACCAGCGCACGATCGCAGATATCCCCTTGCACAAAGATATGGCGGGCATCGCCGGCCAGCGACGCGAAATTGGCCGGATTACCGGCGTAGGTCAGCTTGTCCAGGTTGACCACGGGCTCATCGCTGGACACCAGCCAGTCCAGCACAAAATTCGAACCGATGAAGCCAGCACCACCCGTCACCAGAATCATGAAAATACCTCTGAAATGCGGCAAAAACGCTCAATAAAAATTAGGCGCATTTTACGCTACTCAATCTGAATTTCCTTGAAATTCCCTGGGTGAGTGGCTGGATGCGCGCTGCGTTTACAATCTCATGGTTGTATGCACACAACTGCTGGTGACCACCTGGGGTGAATGTGCGCAATGAAAGAGACTGGATCACGGCGGACGCCAGGACCCAGGAAGTGTCGAAAAACTACCGACGTAAATCCTCAATAACGTAACGACTGTGACCGATCACTGACCCCAATCCCATGCAAACCTACGCCATCGGCGACCTGCAAGGCTGCGCTGCCGACCTCGAGTTGCTGCTGGAGCACATAGACCAGCAATCACCGCACGCCCGGCTGATCTTCGTCGGCGATCTGGTCAATCGTGGTCCCGAATCACTGCGCACACTACGCATGGTTCGTGCACTAGGTGAGCGTGCTCGCACCATCCTTGGCAATCATGATCTGCATTTGCTCGCGATTGCCTGCGGTGCCCGAGCGCGTGGACGAATGGACACAATGCAGGAAATTCTGAGTGCGCCGGATTGCGATGAATTGCTGACCTGGCTACGGCAACAACCGCTGGCCCTGCTTGAGCAAGATCATCTGTTCGTGCACGCGGGCGTGCTGCCGCAATGGACAGCGGCCCAGGTGATGGCGCTCTCTGATGAAGTCACCGCACAATTGCGGGGTCCGTACTGGCAAGATTTTCTGCGCACAATGTATGGCAATACGCCCCTGCGCTGGAACGATACACTGCAGGGAGAAGAGCGCATGCGCTGCATCGTTAATGGGCTGACACGGCTGCGCTTTTGTACTCCCGACGGCGATATGGAATTCGATACCAAGGAGGGGCCCGGCAATCCACCCGCGGGCTATCTGCCCTGGTTTGATGTACCGAACCGTAAAACTGCAGATATCACCGTCGTATTCGGCCATTGGTCAACATTGGGGCTGATACAGCGCCCACAACTGATGGGTATCGACAGCGGCTGCGTATGGGGCGGCAAGCTCACTGCGGTGTGTCTGGAGGATAGACGGCTGGTGCAGGTGGACTGCCCGCAATATCAGGATCCGGGCTGAAAATTTCAACGTCGCTGGATCTCGGCCTGCACAGGGATGACGTTTAGGAGTGGCCCGACCGTGACAATGTCATCCCGGCACAGGGTGAGGCAGGGAATTTGCGACGCTCGCGTTGCGCTTGCCTGCATGGTTTGGCTTGCAAGACAAACCGTGGCCGGAAGGGGGATCCTGCGACCCTGGCCTGCAGTAGGTCGCATTCCATCATCACAAAGGGCATCGCAGCGCAGAGGCAATCTGCTCGCGTGCTGCTTTCGCCAGCTCGCGCCGGTGCGTGCCCTGCGTTTCGATCAAAGGCAAACGAATCAGCTCGGCCCTCATGCCGCGGCTTCGCATGATGATGATCACGCTTTCCAGAAAACTCATCTCGCCAACAAAGTCAGCCGCTGTATGCAATTCGCCTTGCGCATCGACGTAACGTATTGCATAGGGCTGTATGGGTACCTGCGCTTCAATCGCCGCTTCGAAAAGGTTGGCGTGAAAGGGCAAGACAGTGCCCTGCGATGCCGTGGTGCCCTCAGGGAAAAACGATACCCGCTCGCCGGCATGAATGCTTTGCACCAGCCCGGCGTAAATACGCCTTACATCACGCTGCCTGCCCCTCGCAATGAAGATGGTGCCTGATTTATCGCAGAGCCAGCCTATCAGTGGCCAGTCGCGGATATCGGATTTAGCGACAAAGCGGCACGGATGAATCGTGTTGATGACAAAAATATCCAACCATGAAATATGGTTACAGATGATGAGCGCCGGCGATGCAGGATGCTGCTGCAGGGAGTCATCTACCTGCAGCGTGAGACCACAGATGCGAACCAACTGATGCGACCAGCGCTGTACACGGCGATCGCGTCCTGACGCATCCAGCCAGGGAAACATCAGCGCTGCCTTGCAAAGACCTACAGCCAAATGCAAAGCCAATCTGGCCAGCGGCAATACCGGCATACTCAAACGTCGCGACTGAAGGCCAGACGACCAGAGACGATGGTGTGACTGACGCGCCCCTGCAATTCGTAACCAATGAAAGGTGTGTGTTTACCCTGACTGGTAAGTGCGTTCGCGTTCACGGTCCAGCGGGTCTCTGGATCGAATATGCAGACATCGGCAGTACTGCCCACCAAGAGCTTGCCAGCATCCAGACCCGCCACGCGTGCCGGGTCCACACTGATTTTGGCTATCGCTGCCGAGAGCTGATCTTTGGGTGTCATGGTCTCCGCAGCCCATTTGAGCGACAGCGACAGCAGCAACTCCAGACCGGTCGCACCAGGTGATGCTTCGCCAAAGGGTAAAAGTTTTTCATCATTATCGACGGGCGTGTGATCGGAACAAATCGCATCGACTGTACCGTCTACTAGCGCCTGACGTATTGCATCGCGATCACGCTGGCTGCGCAAGGGTGGCGAGAGTCGCGCATTCGAATCGAAGAATCCAATATCGTTATCCGTCAGATGGATGTGATGCGCACCAACATCGCAAGTGACGGGCAAGCCCTCTGCTTTCGCGGCACGAACCAGCGCAATGCCGGCTGCCGATGAAAGCCGACACAAGTGCACGCGCGTACCCGTGCTGCGTATCAATTCGAAGATGGTATGCAGCGCGATAGTTTCGCTGATTACGGGCACGCCAGACAAGCCAAGTCGCGAAGCCAGCGGTCCGCTGTGCGCAGTGCCCCCTTTACCCAGATGCGGGTCTTGTGGACGCAGCCAGACGGTGTAACCAAAAGTCTGCGCATACTGTAGCGCACGCATGAGTACCGTGGTGTCGCTGATGCTCTCTTCCGCCTGTGAAAAACCGACACAACCGGCTTCGGTTAGCTCCGCCATTTCGGTGAGTTCTTTACCTTTGAGACCCATAGTCAGTGCACCGAGCGGATAGACGTGGGACTGATCCAAGCCGCGCGCGCGATGGACCAGCATCTCGACCAGTCCAGGCTCATCGAGTACGGGATCGGTATCAGGAGGACAGAGCAAACTGGTCACCCCGCCCGCCAGCGCCGCCTGCAGCTCCGACTCGAGGGTGGCGCGATACTCATAACCGGGCTCGCGCAATCGCACTGACAAATCCACTAGTCCAGGGGCGACTACCAATCCATGCGCGTCAATGACCTGATCGGCTTGAAAGCCGGCGGACGGTGTACCGAGTGCTGCGATTTTTCCGTCCGCGATGAAGAGATCCTGCACTGTGTCGATATGATTTGCCGGATCAATGACACGGCCGTTTTTTATATGAAGTCTCATACTCATTTTTTTCAAGACCCCGCCAGCATGCTCATCACGGCCATGCGTACCGCAATGCCAAAAGTGACTTGCGGGAGAATCACGGCCTGCGCCCCATCTGCGACAGCAGAATCGATTTCGACGCCACGGTTCATGGGCCCAGGGTGCATGACGATGGCATCCGACTTGGCCATCGCGAGTCGCTCGGGCGTGAGGCCGTAGCTCTTGAAGTATTCCTGCGCAGAGGGCAGCAGTGCACCATTCATGCGTTCATTTTGAAGGCGCAGCATGATGATGACGTCGACGCCTTTGAGACCCTCATTCATGTCATTGAACACGCGTACGCCCATTTGCTCCAGTCCACCGGGCAGCAAAGTGCGTGGGCCGATCGCACGGACTTCAGGCACACCCAGCGTGGTCAAACCATGAATATCGGATCGTGCAACGCGGCTGTGCAGTATGTCGCCCACGATGGCGACCGTCAGATTCCGGAAATCTTTTTTATAGTGACGGATCGTGTACATGTCCAGAAGACCTTGCGTCGGATGCGCATGGCGGCCATCGCCGGCATTGACGACATGCACATGATCCTGATGTGTCTCGGTGAGGTGGCGCGCAATCAGATACGGTGCGCCGGATTGTGCGTGACGCACAACGAACATGTCGGCGTGCATGGCAGCGAGATTGTCGATGGTATCCAGCAACGACTCACCTTTACTGGCCGAGGACGCAGAAATATTCAGGTTGATCACATCGGCCGAGAGTCGTTTGGAGGCGATCTCGAAGGTGGTCCGTGTACGGGTGGAATTCTCGAAAAACAGATTGAAGACGCTCTTGCCGCGCATGAGTGGCACTTTTTTTACTTCGCGATCACCAACGCTGACGAAGGATGCGGCCGTGTCGAGAATGCGTGTAATCACGGCAGGCGGCAGACCTTCGAGTGTGATCAGATGCTGTAGTTCGCCGTTTTTATTGAGTTGCGGGTTATGCATGGTCTATGGTGAGTGAGAAACGGCCATCGTCGGATTTCTGAAGGACGAGTTGCTGATTTTCCGCGAGCGTAATTGTCCTTGCGACGAAGTCCGGCGCAACAGGCAGCTGGCGACCACCACGATCGACCAAGGCTGCGAGCATGATGCGATGAGGCCTACCGTAGTCGAATAGCGTATTGATGGCGGCGCGCGTCGTACGCCCGGTGTAGAGCACATCATCGACCAGCAAAATGGTCGCAGCCTCTACATCAAAGGGTATCTGGCTGGGTCTGACTTCGGTATGCAGACCACGCTCGGCATAATCATCACGATAGAAAGACACATCGACGTAGCCCAGATCTGCGATACCGAGCGATCTCGCCAGACGCTCGGCGATCCATGCACCGCCAGAGTAGATGCCGACGATAGCCAGCCGGGACGTGCCTGCCAATCCGGCTCCGACGGCTTGCTCAAGTTGCGTGTAGAGCGCTTCCGCGTCCAAGTCAGTCTGATTCATGGGCATCAAAGTATTGTTGAAGTATCAGCGCGGCCGCTTCGTGATCAACCGGCTGACCGCGATGCTGCGTCAGTACCGCGGAAGTGTAACGCTCATCGACCAGCATGGTATCGATGCCGAATCGGCCGTGAAGCTGGTTGGCAAAGCGCCGGCATCGCACGCTCAGGTCATGTTCGGCGCCATCCGGATGCAAAGGCAAACCCACGATCACGCGCTGAGGCTGCCACTCTGCGAACAGCTGCGATATGGCATTGAACTTGCCGTCATTGGTTGCGGCTTCGATGACCTGCAGCGGGTGCGCCCGCCGTATCAGGGTATTGCCTACCGCGACGCCAATACGCTTCAAGCCAAAGTCGAACGCCAGTACCGTCATCATGCGCAAGCAGTGGCGCAAACCAAAGCACCAGAGGACCCGCAAAAGGCTGCAATCAAGCCGCGCCGCGCTCGACGCGCATCATGCATGCCCGGCTTCCCCGGTCAGTCGGTTTGGATCAATGCCCAGCAGATTCATCGCGGCGACGAAGCGTGACTCGATGGGCGTTTCAAAAATAATTGCCGGGTCGGCTCGTACGGTCAGCCAGCCATTACGCAAAATTTCTTCCTCGAGCTGCCCGGCGCTCCAGCCAGCACAACCCAGCGTCACCAGCAACTGCTGGGGCCCGTGACCTTGCGAAACCGCCTCCAGCACGTCGCGCGAGGTGGTAAGAGCAATGTCGTCGGATACCGTGAGAGAAGAGTTATACGTGGCGCTGGGTGCATGGAGTACGAAGCCGCGCTCCACCTGCACCGGACCACCAAACATCACCGGCGCGCGCGGCAGTAAAGCCACATGAGGACTGATTTCCAGCGAGAGATCGAGGCGCTCAAAGAGCACATCCATGGTCATGTCGGTGGGTCGATTGATGATGACGCCCAATGCGCCGCCGACATGATGCTCGCAGATATACACCACGGTGCCACCGAACACGGGGTCCAGCATCGAAGGCATGGCGATCAGAAAATGATCAGCCAAGTGCAATTGGTAGGTGTCGTTTGAGGTGGCAGCGGAGGAAAAATCGCTGTCTTCCACGTCAGCCGCGGAGGACGAAGGAGAGTGTGACTTGCCTTGCTTGGCCATGAAACGAATTTTATCAGCTTTGAAGGCGATGGCTGGAGAAAGTCGCCGCCGCCCGCGCGCGCCGAGTTGCCGGGGAAAGGCTACACTGCCCGCTTCCTTGTTTGAGTCCGCCACATCCCTATGAGTCAATACGACAAATCATTGGTCTGGTTTCGCCGCGACCTGCGCAATGTTGATCATGCAGCCCTGCACCACGCGCTGAAAAGCAGTCGCCGCGTGTATTGTACTTTCATTTTTGATAAGGACATCCTTGATCCCCTGCTGGAACACGGCAAGCTGGATAGACGCGTCGTCTTCCTGCATGCGAGCCTGATCGAGCTTGATGCCGCCTTGCGAGCACAGGGTGGCGGGCTTATCGTGCGCCATGCGCGCGCAGAAACAGCGATACCTGCGCTGGCGGCCGAGCTGGGCGTTGACGCTGTTTTCATCAATCATGATTATGAGCCGGCGGCAGTGGCACGCGATCAGGCCGTCGCTATCGAGCTGAAAAAAAAGGGCTGCGATCTGCTTAGCAGCAAAGATCAGGTGATTCATGAAAAAAACGAGGTGTTGTCGCAGATGGGCAAGCCGATGTCTGTCTTTACCCCCTACAAGAATGCGTGGCTGAAAAAATTCCAGCTACCCTCAGGCGGATTCGATTTGTCTTTGCTGGATGCCTTTGATTGCACACCAAACGCATCGCAATTCGCACCGCCGCCCGCCGGCAGCATACCGACACTGGCCGAGATGGGTTTCGACACCTGCGATCTGGCAGCACTCCACATACGCCCCGGTATGCGGGGCGCACAAGCCTTGCTTGATGATTTTCTGCCGCGCTTGCAGCACTACGGGGTTGCGCGCGATTTCCCAGCGGTGAAAGGTCCTTCGTACCTGTCGGTACATCTGCGATTTGGCACAGTATCGATACGGGCACTGGCACGCCATGCAATGCAGGCGATTCAAGCCGGCACCGGTGGCGATGGCGCTTCAGTGTGGCTGTCAGAACTAGTCTGGCGAGATTTTTATTTCATGATTCTGCATCACCATCCGCATGTGACTGAGCGCGCGTTCAAAGCGGATTACGATCGCATCGACTGGGAAGAAGGTAAGAAAGCCGATGCCAACTTTGCTGCCTGGTGTGAAGGTCGCACTGGCTATCCTCTGGTCGACGCAGCCATGAACCAACTGAACCAGACTGGCTACATGCATAATCGTCTGCGTATGGTGACTGCCTGCTTCCTGATCAAGGATCTGGGTATTGACTGGCGACGCGGCGAGGCCTATTTTGCCCGTCAACTGAATGATTTCGATTTGTCCGCCAACAACGGTGGCTGGCAATGGGCTGCTTCATCCGGCTGCGATGCGCAGCCCTATTTCCGGATTTTCAATCCCATCACGCAATCGGAAAAATTTGACGCAGAAGGTAAATTCATCAAGCGCTATCTGCCGCAACTGGCGAAACTGGATCGTAAACAAATTCACGCACCCTGGCTGGTGCCTGAACTCATGTTAAGTAGTGCAGGGATCAAGCTGGGCAAAGATTATCCGGCACCCATCGTTGCGCATGATGAAGCACGCAAGCGAACGCTGGAGCGCTACGCGGTGGTAAAAAAATAAATCGCCATCAGTGACTCTCTGACTACTGCGCTGCCCTGCTCACTGCCCGCGTGTGCTGGGTGAGATCATACTGCGTTGCCCCCGCGTCTTGCCCGGCCCGTTTCAGCCATTCGGGATGCATCAGTGTATCGCGCAGATCGCGCCGTCCGGCCTCCCAGCGCTCGAGCACGGATGCTCGAGAAAATTCATAATCCAGTGATTCTCGCTCATAGGGTCCGGGCCGATAAATCAGGTGCACCAAATCGATAGGAGCGACACGGGCGAATTCACCGAGATGTCGAACCTCGGGATCATCTTTCAAATTTTTAGGGAGCTTTGCAATCAAATCGCAAATCGCGCGTCGCGTGTTGGTCATTTCCGCCACCATGTTACTGGTGTACCGTGTACGACTCGAATAGAGAATTTCTTCCTGACGTTTGAGAACCTCATCGAAATTTTTAGGTAGCGCACCACGTGCGCTGAAAAGATCCACCTGAAATATCAGCAGGGATTCAGTTTTTTCGTGCAAATCCAGCACCTGCTGTAAAGGCGTGTTGGACAAGATACCGCCATCCCACCAAGCCTCACCATCAATGATCACGGGTGGGAATGACGGTGGCAGCGCGCCACTGGCCATGATGTGCTCAGGTCCGATACGGCATTGCGTACTGTCAAAATAATGGGAATTGCCTGTTCTGACATTAACCGTTCCCAGTGAGAGCCGTATCGATCCGCTGTTGATCAAATCAAAGTCAATCAGTGTTTCCAGTGTCTTTCGTAAAGGTGCGGTGTCGTAAAGACTGAGCGCTGCTGGTGTACCTTCGGGTTGAAATGGTGGCGGCGGCAAGCGCGGCTGATAAAAACCGGGAATGCCTAACAAGGCGGCGTGCCAGGCGCTCCATTGATTGAAAGTAGATCGAGGCTCGGTCGCTTCCGTCATGGCGCGCAGCCAGGGCATCATGGGGTTCGCATCCGAGAACTGAGGCAATCCGGAGGACACCTGATGCCAGAACGTCAAGAGCCGCTCGACGCGCCGCTCCGGTGGATTGCCCGCAATGATGGCGCCATTGATGGCACCAATCGAAACACCCACGATCCAGTCAGGTTGGAAAACCGTGTCGGACAATTCCTCGAATGCACCGGCCTGATACGCACCCAGCGCACCACCTCCCTGCAATACCAGCGCAATTCGATCATGCGGACGATTCATGCCGGTGGTGCTGCGATCGGTGACCCAAGCAATTTTCAATTTTGCCTCCGACAGGGGATGTTGAACGATGTTTTCTGATGTTGCTGGATCTCTGCTTTATGTGATGAGCAGCTTATCTGCAGTAGGCGTCGGTGCAAGCCATTACGTCAATAAACCTAATAATTCTTCGTCAACAAAGGGCTTGCCAAGGTAGGCAGTGGCGCCCAGCTGCATCGCATGCTCACGGTGCCGCGTGGCGGTGCGCGAGGTGATCATCGCGACCGGAAGCGCGTGCCAGCGTTGGTCATCACGCAAGGCCGTGAGCAGTTCGAAACCATCCATCCGTGGCATTTCTATGTCCAGAAGGACAGCGGCGGGCGTGTTCAGGCGCAACTGTTCCAGAGCATCAAGGCCGTCTCTGGCCAATAGAACCGCATAGCCATGGCGTTCCAGGAGTCGCTGACTCGCACGCCGCACTGTGAGTGAGTCATCAACCACCAGAATTTGCGGTGCTTGATGTGTACTGGCCTGTGCTGGGTTCACACTCGTCCAATAGTCAGCATGTGCGGCCATGAATTCCGGCAAGGGCAAGGGATTGATGATCAGCGTGATGCTGCCATCCCCCAGCACCGTGGCACCAGCAATACCCGGCACTTTGGCCAACTGCGGGCCAAGATTCTTGACCACCACTTCACGATGACCGAGCACGTTATCTAGCTCGATTGCCAAATACTGATCAAGCTGGCGCAGCACAGCGACGGGTATGCGCGTTACCGTCTCTTGCGCGGAGATCGGCTCACCCAACAGCGTCGACAGCCGATGTAGGGGAATATGGCGGCCCTGCCATTCCAGCTCGCCAGCGGCGCGTGCCTTGACAAGCTCTGCAGACGAGAGCTGCAGCATGTGTTGCACCAGCGTTGCAGGTAGCGCGACTTCGCGTGAGCCTGCCGTCACCAGCACCACCTGCATGGTCGCCAGCGTCAATGGCAAACTGAATATGAATCGCGTACCAGCACCTCGTTCACTCAACACCTTGAGATGACCACCGAGCCCAATGACAGCGGCTCGCACTACATCCATGCCAATGCCACGCCCGGATAGTTCAGTGACCTTATTTGCCGTCGAAAATCCTGGTTCGAAAATCAACTCTGCCAATACAGCGTCATCGACTTGTGCCTCTGACGCAAGTAACCCTGCAGTAATCGCACGTTCGCGGATACGCGCATAATCGAGCCCGCGCCCATCATCACTCATTTGCAGCTGCAAAATATTACCTTGCTGAGTTAAATCTATCCGTACTCGTCCTGTCGCTGGCTTGCCCAGCGATAGTCGCTCCACTGTGGTTTCGATACCATGAGCGACAGCATTACGAACCAGATGCTCGAGAGGGCCTGTGATGCGATCCAGTACGCCACGATCTACCTCAAGATTGCCGCCTTCGATCTCCATGACTACATCACAATCTTTTTCACGAGCAGCTTGACGCAGTAAGTGCTGCAGTCGTCCGCTCAGACTGGCAAAGGGTAGTGTGCGAACGCGTCGTAAATCGGCCTGCAGTGCTCGCGCATGGCGTGCCTGCGCAGTGACAGCAAGCGATGCATTGTCCAACTGACGTGCGAGCGTGCGCTGAAGGCTGCTGATATCGGCAATACTCTCGCTCATCATGCGCGTGAGCTCATGCAATCGTGTATACCGATCAAATTCAAGCGGATCAAATTCCGCTACATTGCTTGGTGCAAATCCAGAGGCAATACGCGACTCTGCCTGAATTTCGAGCTCCCGTAATTGTGCGCGCAAACGTGCGAGGTTATCTGATAGATCATTCACCGATTGTCTTTGCAGCTGCAATTCGCTTGTCATGCGAGAACTGCCGACCAGCAGCTCCGCACCCGTCGTCGTGATCCGATCCAAGAATTCTGCACGAACCCGTAGCTGCAAAGTCTGGGGTGTTTTCTCTGGTGCGGCTGCAATATCTTGATGGGGACGTGCAGCATCATGCATGTCTGTACCGACGTTTGCTGGTTTCATATCGGTCCTTTCACCGTTCGCCAAAGACGGCGATGGCGGCGTAGTGACCATCACGAAAGGTTGCAGCAATTGATCCAGTGTCGTCTCCAGGACACGTAATGAGACTGCATCCGGTGACAACTGTTGCGAGAGCTCTGCGACAGTTTGCTCCATCTTGTGGAGCTCATCACCGAGCCTGATCTCACCGGCCATCCTGGCACTGCCTTTGAGGGTATGCAGAATACGCAGCATCTGCGCAGGCGCCTCAGGGTCTGATGGCTCGGCAATCCAGACTCGCAATTGTTGATCAAGCTGGGGCATGAGGTCGGCCGCTTCTTCTACAAAGATGTCATGCAGCTCATCGTGCACGGGATCTCGAGCCTTATTAGCCGATGCAGTGAATGCAGGCGATTTTGTTTCGGGCGGTGTGTCCGGATCGGCATGATCTTTGCCGGGCTGTGGCAGCTGCTGATGTCCAGGGAAAGTCACTTGACCCTCGGTCGTCTCCGGCACGTGCGTCTGCTGCCGTAAGAGAGAAAGCTCGGTATCGTCCCGCTGCAGATCATCGACATCAGACCCGGGGTCGGATGCCGCCAGCGACAACGCGAGCAGCTGCTCAAGAATTGCAGGCGCAGTCTGCGGCATAAGGCCGGAGGATAAATCGGCGTGCATTTGTTCGAGCGTCACCAATGCTTTTTGCAAGATTAACTGGACCGGCTCGGCCATTTGCCCATCAGCTGCACGCATGCCGGTGAAAATGGCTTCCATGGCCATTGCCAACTGCCGCATCTCCGACAAGCCTACCGTCGCAGAGCAACCTGCAAGGGTATGGGCCGCGTGAGCCGCAGATTCCCAATGAACATCCTGGCTGTTCGACGCGGCATGAAGCCAGTCCCACAGCTGCAGCAAACGCGCCTTTGCCTCATCAAGAAAAATGGCATGCAGATTATGGCGAGTATCAAAGGCCGGACGAGTTGCCGGATTTTGATCATGGATACCTAGTGATGGCACCATCTCATCGGGCAGGTAGCTATCTTCGATGTGATGAGTACGCGGTATGCCCGCTAGCGCCGCGGACAGACGAACAAAATTCTGTGCAAAGACATCGCGATGATAAAGATCATTATCGCCATCCGTATCGATAACGACCGACGGAAGTTGCGCGCGGATCTCTTGCAGCGATGCGAGCAAAGCCGGCTCCCCCAATAATGTCAGCGCTGCACCGACTTCCAGGAGACGATGATCGATGCCAGCAAGTAGGATTTCTCGCTCCGATGCTGTATGCGCCTCATCTATCAGGCGTTCAATTTGCCGCTCAGCCACGGCCAGATTATCGATCAGCGCATCTGTCAGCGACAGCAGTACCGCAGGCATTTGCAGCGTGATGCCCATGGTACGGAAGCTGCGCCAGCCGGGACTGTCGGTGTTGTTACCGATGGAATCCAAATGCGCCGCAATCCGCTGTGCGATGGGCTGAGGATACTTCAATCGAGTCAGCGAGCCCATGAGTCCCTGCAGACTGAGCAGGCAGGCTGCGATCACAAGCACTTGTGCGGGATGAACCTGATGCACAGACAGTCTTTCTTGCAAGCGGGACAGGGCGCTTGTCACGCAAGTGATCTGCGGAATACGGTGTGCAAATCGAATCAAATGATCCAACTGTGCAGGCGTAGGCAACGCAGCCGTGCCGGGCGTATCCAGCAAGGCAATCAGCGATTGGATTTCATCGCCTACAGAAGTAATGGCAATCAAATCGACGGTCGTCCTCGGGGACGCAGCAGCTTGTGTTGACGAAAGCTGATTACAGAGATCAAAAGCTTGTGCGATGCACGCTGATTCTGCCGTCTGCGAATTGGCAGTGGCAATCATGAATAAGGCTTCCCGCACCAGCGCTGACGGCACCGGAGGTAATTCTGTAGATCCGATGTGGCGGATGACGCGCCCCATCGCCGCCAGTATTTTTTTTGACAGCACAATATCACTGGTCTTGTCTTCCGCAATCAATCTGGTTGCGGCATGCAGTACCATCCAGTGAGTCTTTTCCGACACAGCCTGCGCACGCAACGCAAGTGCTGCGATAACGTGTGTTATGCGCTGTGCCGCTTGCAAAGCTTCTTCGGGTAGATCGGAACGCAAAAACCGCAATAGTGCGCACTCGAATTCACCCCGAAAATCTGTCATCCGGACTTGCTCTTGAGGTATGGCAAGCGAAGGCAGCATCCCATGATCGACCTGCAGCGACAACATAGCAGACGGATGAGCATTCCCCGTACGATCCCACGCGGCGAGCGCATCCCAGCATGGCAAGAGATTCGATATAGGTATACAACCCTGGGTCGGCATACCCTGCATCACTTCAGTCAAGAGAGCGAATGTCCGGTTCAGCGTGCCGGCAAGCTCAGCGGGAAAGGACATGGTATTTTCTGCGTACTTCACAACGAGCCGGAGTGATAGCGAAGCGATTGCCGCAAGACTGTCAGCACCCGCTATCGTGAATGCAGCTTCGATTTGTCCCATTAGCTTCGTCATGGAAGCCAGTGCTGTCGGTGCATCTGCACTCGAGATCGTCACCTGATGCACCTGCTGCTCCAGCTGGCGCAAGGAAATTGTTAGCTCATGACAAAGCGGCAGTAGGCAATCGGCTGCTGTCAAACTTTCGGGTGCAGGCGTGCTCATCCGTTAATTTCCGGAAGAATCGAATGATTCAGGCAGCGATGCGAAAACGTGCGATTGCACGTTCAAGTTCGAATGCCAGTTCAGCGAGTTCCTGCACCGACGAGGCGGTTTGCTGGGTACCATGCCGCGTATGCTCGGTCACTGTCAAAATGCTGTCGATGTTACGCGCCACGCCATCGGCCAGGCTTGCCTGAGCCACTGCGGAGGCCGAAATACCGCGAATCAGTTCAGCCAGATGATGAGAAATACGACGTATGTCTGCAAGCGCGTGGCCGGCGGCATCAGACAAACGCGTTCCCTCCACCACCCCTTGAGTCGATCGCTCCATTGCAGCAACGGCTTCCTGGGCATCGGCTTGCACGGTCTTAACCAGCGTGCTGATCTGGCGTACAGCATCGCCACAGCGCTCGGCCAATCGCTGAACTTCCTCGGCAACTACGGCAAAACCTCGACCCGCTTCACCTGCAGACGCGGCCTGTATCGCCGCATTCAATGCGAGCACATGGGTCTGCTCGGTGATATCGGAAATCAACTCGGTAATGTCGCCAATTTCCAGTGAAGAGTCGCCAAGACGTTTGATGCGCTTGGCAGTTTCCTGTATCTGTTCGCGTAACTGCTGCATGCCGCGAATTGCATTTTGTACCGCGCTCTCGCCCTGTTCGGTAGCGCTCACCGAGGACTGAGCCACATCGGCTGATTCACTGGCGGCACGCGAGACCTGGTGAATCTGTGCTGTCATCTGCAAAACCGCCTCGCCGGTCTGCTGAATTTCATTCGACTGACGTGCCGCAAGCGCTAATAATTCGCTGGAAATATTCTGCGCAGTGCCGCAGGATTTTCCTACCTGCTGCGCGGTGTGGCTGACTCGTGCCAGCAGATTGCGGAGTTCTTCGAGCGTGAAATTGACCGAGTCGGCGATTGCGCCGGTAATGTCTTCAGACACGGTGGTGCGAATCGCCAGGTTACCCTCGGCCACCTCCTGAAGCTCATTCATCAACCTGAGAATAGCCGCCTGATTTTGCTGATTGATAGAACGCGCTGCTTCTTCTTCCTGTATCGCCTTGCGGCGCTGCTGCTCGGCTTGCACACGGCGTGATTCGGCTTCAGCGGTGCGCTGCCGGCTGTCATGCAGCAGCAACAGTCCGAGGGTAAGCGCACAGATCAGGGATGACACCGCAGCCGTACCCAATGCCCAATGCGTCCAGTTACCTTCGCTCTCCTGCGCTCGATAAGCCTGCTGCAACTCCAGCAAACGCTCGCGCAGTGACTCGTTGTCAGCGAATATGTGCCGCTCCGCCTGTTTGGCTACGATGAAATTTTTCAAGTTACCGAGGATGCCGGCGAGCTCGCGACGGTAGTTTGCAAAGGCGGTCTGAAGTTCTTGCAGACGCGCTCGCGCATCCGGGTTGGCAAGCGCCGGTAGCCGCAAGACCGCACTACCCTCCAAAAATCCAGTCATGATGTCTTGAAAGGTATTGGCATCGCGACCCAGCATGAAAGCAGTATCCTGATTGATGCCCTCGGGCGTGAGAAATTCATTGGCATTTTTACCAAGACGCTGCGTGAGCATCACGAGTTGTCCTGCTGCTGCGACCTCGCGCGCTGATGCGCCAGACTGCGCACTGACAATCGCAATTTGCTCAGCAAGTTCGAGCAAAACCGGATTGAGCTTGTTGAGTGACTGCAGCGTGGTACCGAAGCCTGTGAGTTCTTTTTGCAAGCCCATGAGCCGCGTCGCCGACTGATTCGAGCGCTGCCAGATATCACTGATACGTGCAACACGTTTGGCAAAATAGGTATCGGTAACAGGTACCACATGACCCTGCCATTCACCGCCTGCGGATAACAGCTTGAGCGCTTCGTTGATCGCCGTTCGGCTTTGTTCGAGCTGTACGAAAGCCTCGGGGTTGCCCTGAATCGCATTCGGCGCTGCTTTACCGAGTCGTTGCGAATGCATGACCAGATCACCGGCAATCTGTGTGCGAACCGAAGCCTTGGCTGTTTCCTGAGAATTCAGCCAGGTAAAAACAACGAGGGCCATCAGTGACAACACCAGTCCGATCTGCATGGCGCGTACAGCCAGCTTCACCGAAACGTAGTCCAACCAGGGTTGTACCAGCACGTTATTTTTCATTCGTATGAAAAATCGTTGCCAGATCCAGCTCCCTTGATCGCCGTTCAGGGAATCCAGTTTGGCCGAAGAGATATTCGTTACTGGACTTGCGCCATGGCTCGTATCAATTTCCATGCAATGCTCCGCAAATGAATAAAAAATAAATCGCCTGCACTAGCGCGAGACCACATCGAGGAATGTGAGATCCCCCATCAGCAGGGACAGATCCAGCAATCGCCAGGCGTGCGACTCGCGATCCACATACATCGATCTGACCCAATCAGGTTCGTCGGTGGGTTTTAACTGCGAGGTGTAACCTGAAAGACTGACCAGTCCCGTCACTCGCGAGACGCGCAATGCGCAAGGCACGGCCAGTGCATCGGATAAAACTAGCAAACGATCGGAATCTTGCGCAGGTCTGACCGGGTGTCCTAGAAAGCCAGAGAAATCAATCACGCCGGTGAGTCTGCCGCGACAGTTGATCAGTCCAAGAAACCAGGCACAGGTATGTGGTACGCGTTTGACAGCCTCATAAGGAATGACTTCGGCCGTATGTGCGATGTCGAGCAAGAGCCGTTGATCACCGGCTTGCACGGCGAGTCGCATTGGCTCGCTGTTGCTGGCTGACCGCGCAAGCTGGGCGCGCTCCACCAACTGCCGCTGAAATTCTCGCAAAGCCTGCCGGCGCTCTTGCCTGTCGGGTGTGGCAAGTGCCTCCTGGTCAGCAGGCATGTTGGTGGCGGACCGGACGTGCATCTCAGTTCACCGAACGTGACAGCGCAGCAATTTTTTGCAGCAACAAGCGAGTATCCACGGGCTTGACGAGATAATCTCTTGCGCCCTGCCGCATACCCCAGATTCGATCAGTTTCCTGATTCTTGCTGCTGCAAATGATGATGGGTACATGACTGGTTGCCGGGTCACGCACGATGGCACGCGTGGTCTGAAATCCATTTTGGCCGGGCATGACCACGTCCATCAATATCAGGTGAGGTGGATTTTGTCGTATGCGCTCGATGGCAATCTCACCATTTTCTGCAGTGCTGACCGAATACCCGTTCGCTGTCAGCAGTTCGGACAAAAAATGGCGCTCAGTGGCGGAGTCATCGACAATCAGGATGTGCTTGATGGGCATATCAGTCAGGGGACAAGAAGTTGAGGAAAAAAGCCGGCATGATCACGCAGCCTCGCGCTGCGACACGTAGTCGCGGACTGCCTTGAGCAGACTGTCCTTCGTAAAGGGTTTGGTGAGATAAGCGGTAGCACCCGCAATGGCGCCACGTGCTCGATCGAACAAGCCGTCGCGCGAGGAAAGAAGGACGACAGGGGTGTCACGAACGTCCTTGCTGTATCGGACAAGGCTGCAGGTCTGATAACCATCGAGGCGGGGCATCAGAATGTCGCAAAAAATCAGCGCTGGCCGACGCTCCACGATTTTGGATAAGGCCTCGAACCCGTCTTCGGCAAGCAGGACCGAATAACCAGATTGAGATAGAAAAATCCCGGCAGAACGCCGGATCGTACTACTGTCGTCTATGACCAGAATTTCTGGTCCAGCTTGCGCCTGCAAAGCCACCATTGCGCCACCCGATGAATGCTTTCATGGAACCGGGCGCAAATGTAACAAAAAGAGTAATTAGTTAGTAGATTGAAAAATCAAACTTTGCTTAATGTGGTGGTTTTGGCGACATATCTGCTGTATTCGCTCGACGTATACATGAAGCCCTGATGGCCGGCGGCACAGATTTATTAGATGGCCACCATTTCAAAGTCTTCCTTGCGAGCACCGCATTCCGGGCAAGTCCAGTTCATGGGTACGTCGTCCCATCGTGTGCCAGGGGCAATGCCCTCTTCGGGTAGGCCGGCAGATTCATCGTAGACCCATCCGCAGATGAGGCACATCCAAGTCTTGTAGTCCTGCTCAGTCGTCTTGTTATCGCTCACAGCACAGCCCTTCAAGTAAAATGCAAAAGCCCCCTATGTTAATCCTTTCCCCGTGCAAAACCAAACTTCTCCGCTTGTCATGACCTTCGGCATTGCCGACCCTGTGGGCGCGATCGGCATACAAGCTGATCTGGCCGCTTTCGCTGCGATGGGTTGCCACGGACTCTCCGTGATTACTGCACTGGGCGTCGGTGACACCACCGGCGTCGAAGATTTGCAATTCGTCGAACCCGAATGGATCGCAGATCAAGCGCGCGTTCTGCTCGAGGATATGCCGGTTGCCGCATTCAAGGTGGGGTATCTCGGTAACATCGAAAGTGTCGCCGTCATTGCCGAGATCATGTCCGACTATCCCGAAGTACCCTTGGTACTGGATCCTTTTTCAACGGCACTGGCAGAACAGGAAAGTGATGAGGAACTGCTGCTGGCAATACGCCAGTTGCTGGTCCCGCAAAGTACCCTGCTGCTGATATCAGCCGGCGAGCTGCTGCGTCTTGCCGAAACCTGGCGCGAGCCATCCAATGCGCAGACACTGAAGATCGATGCGATGCATACGATACAACTGGGTTGTGAGTTTGTGTTCGTGACGGGAACACCCAGTGAAGCAGGCAAAGTTACGAATACCTTGTTCGGCAGCGAAGGCATGGTTCGTACTGACGACTGGCCGCGACAGTCCGGCTCGTTCATCGGTGCCGGGAATACGCTGTCGGCCACGATTGCAGCGATGCTCGCCAATGGACTCGAAGCGCCTGAGGCGGTCTTCGAAGCAGAGGAATTCACTGTCGCTTCACTAGCGCATGCCCAGCGCCTGGGAATGGGTAAACTTGTACCAGATCGTTTTTTCTGGGCGCGCGAGCCGGACAGCGGCGACGCCTGAGAAGCAAGCTTAACGCTGACAACATGTACAAATAAAACACCAACAAAGATATCTTCACAGGGAAAACCATGTCCAAGAATGAAACCCTATTTGCACGAGCACAAAAAAGTACACCGGGTGGTGTTAACTCGCCCGTGCGCGCCTTCCGTTCGGTCGGTGGCACACCGCGTTTCATCACGCGTGCTGAAGGTCCGTATTTCTGGGATGCAGATGACAAACGCTACATCGATTACATTGGCTCATGGGGTCCTGCAATTGTTGGACATGCGCATCCTGAGGTCATAGGCGCAGTGCAAAAGGCTGCTGCACACGGCCTCTCGTTTGGTGCGCCAACCGAAGGCGAAATTCTAATGGCCGAAATGATTTGCAAAATCGTGCCATCGATAGAGCAAGTCAGGCTGGTATCCTCAGGCACCGAAGCCGCGATGAGTGCCCTGCGTCTGGCGCGCGGTGTGACAGGCCGCGATACTGTCATCAAATTCGAAGGCTGCTACCACGGTCATGCAGACTCCATGCTGGTCAAGGCAGGCAGCGGCCTACTGACATTTGGCAATCCGACTTCGTCGGGCGTCCCGGCTGATTTCGCAAAGCACACCATGGTGCTCGACTACAACGACAGCACACAACTTGAAGAAGTCTTCAACAAAATAGGATCGACCATTGCGGCAGTGATCGTCGAACCCGTCGCCGGCAATATGAATCTGCTGCGTGCGACACCAGAATTTCTGCAAACTATGCGTCGGCTGTGTACACAGCACGGCGCGGTGCTGATGTTTGATGAGGTAATGTCGGGCTTCCGCGTTGCACTGGGCGGCGCGCAGTCACTGTATGCCATACAACCGGATATGACGGTGCTTGGCAAAGTGATCGGCGGCGGTTTACCGGTCGCCGCCTTTGGCGGGCGCAAGGAGTACATGCAACATCTGGCCCCATTGGGACCGGTTTATCAGGCAGGTACGCTCTCGGGCAATCCGGTAGCGGTCGCAGCAGGCATGGCCACGCTGGACATTATTCAGCGGCCTGGCTTCTATGAGAAGCTGTCAACCCAGACAGCTAAGCTGGTTGATGGTTTATCCAAGGTCGCGGCTGAAGCTGGTGTCGCTTTCTGTGGCGACGCCATCGGTGGCATGTTCGGCATTTATTTCACAGAACGCGTGCCCGGCAACTATGCGGAAATGATGACCTGCAATAAAGACCGTTTCAATCAGTTCTTCCATGCGATGCTGGATGCAGGTGTGTATCTGGCGCCCTCAGCGTTCGAGGCAGGCTTTGTTTCGGCGATGCACGATGATGCAGTGATTGCCGAGACCATGAATGCGGCACGCGGCGCTTTCAAAACGGTGCAGTGAACGAAGGATCCTGACTTGTATTGAACGTCAGTCAGTTTGGGCTTGAAGTTACTCGGTCAAAGATTTGAGCCGGTAGTGTGGAATGAAAGACAAGTTACCCCGGGTTTTGCCGAGAGCGCGCGGGGAATTCGGGTCGCATGCGATCCGCCCGCGCAGCAGTCACCACATGCAGGTGACGACGGCTTTGGGGCTCACCGGTCTTCTAGGGGCATCCCGGCGGAGGGTGTAGAGGGGGTTGCATGCAGCATGCTGCATGCCCGCGAAACGGCACTGGCTTGCAAGCCAGTGCGCGCCCGGCAAGGGGGATCCAGCGTCTTTCGTCATACACAAGCAGCGAGCGCCAGCATCCATCGGCGCACTCACATCAGCGCAACCAGCCCCGACGACGGAAGTACCAAAACGGCGTCACTGCGCTGGCAATCATGAGCAGAATCGCAAACGGATAACCAAAGCTCCAGTTCAGCTCTGGCAAGATGCGAAAGTTCATGCCGTAGATACTTGCAATCAGTGTCGGCGGTAAGAAGGCAACGGACGCCACCGAGAAAATCTTGATGATCTTGTTCTGATTGATGTTGATGAAGCCCACCGTCGCATCCATCAGGAAGTTAATTTTGTCGAACAGGAAAGCTGTGTGGCCGTCGAGTGATTCGATGTCACGCAAAATCTGGCGCGCATCATCAAACTGATCAGGACTGAGCAAGCGTCCACGCATCATAAAGCTCACCGCACGTCGGGTATCCATCATGTTGCGACGGATGCGACCGTTCAAGTCTTCCTCTCGCGCCATCGCATTGAGCGATGCGGCAGCATCCTGGTCACTGATATCTTTCTGCAGCACGCTGCGACTGACTTCTTCAAGGTTCTGATAAATACCCTCGAGCGCATCCGCCGAATATTCAACGTCGGTGGAATACAGGTCGAGCAGTACATCTTTGAAGTCGCCAATCGAGCCCGGGCGTGAACGTGCGCGCATGCGTACCAGACGAAATACTGGCAAATCGTCGTTGTGCATGGAGAAGAGCATGTTTCGGGCGAGAATAAAAGCAACGGTCACGACGCGCGACTCGCCCTCGTCTTCTTCAAGCAGAAAATCAGAACGCAAATGAAGGTCACCATTGTCGGCTTCGTAATACCGCGCCGAGGCCTCGATATCCTTGACCTCGTCTTCCTCCGGCAACATCACACCAAAAATACTGCTGACCCAGTCGCGCTCTTCATCACTGGGATCTGTCAGATCGACCCAGACGGGCGTGACACTGACGAGATCCTCGCGCGACTCGATCGGAATCTGGCTCAGACGACCGTTTTGCAGGACGAATACATTGATCATAAGTTCTCCCGGCCGCAGCCAATGCAGCATGCGCTGCGCGAATCGCGCAGCATGTAAAACATCAGGGAACGCGGCCTGATGGCCATGCGCACCAGCTTACCCATATCCGGCAAGCAGGCACTGAAAGGAAAGGCGCTAGCTCGCGAATACACCGTCGAACGACGGATGGGAATGTGATTTGGGACTACCCAAGGTAGGTCTCCGATTACAAAAACAGCGCAAGTGTACTGAGATCGGTGGCCTCAGGCAAGCGCTGCGGACACCGAATTAACACGCTTAGCCGTCAGGGCAACTCGGCCGTGCGCATGCGCAACAGAATCAGGCTCGATCGGCGTGCCAGATAACCAGAATCGAGATGACGCCCGAAGTAGCGAGGGTTGGGAAGCATCACGGCCAGCCTCGCTGCTTCCTGTGGACCGAGCGCAGCGGCTGGCTTGCCGAAGTAACGCATTGACGCCGCCTCGGCACCGAAGACACCAGTACCCCACTCGACCACATTGAGGTAGATCTCGAAGATACGGCGCTTGTCCATCATCATTTCAAGCATGAAGGTGATGATCATTTCCTGTCCTTTGCGAAGATAGCTGCGCTGGCCTGACAAGAAAAGATTTTTAGCCAGCTGCTGTGTAATGGTCGACCCGCCGGAGACTACCTTGCCCTTTTTCGCATTTTTTTCGTAGGCTCTTTGGAGAGCATCCCAGTCGACACCCTCATGCTCGGCAAAGTTGGCGTCTTCCGAAGCGATGATCGCGCGCTTGAGATTATTGGAAATCCTGTTGTAGGGAACCCATCGGTGTTGCAGCTGGGCGGCGGGGGTTTTCTCGCGAATCTTGCTCAGCTGCTCGCGCATGAACGAAGTGGAATCAGGATTATGATTGACCCACCAACAGATATGGAGGAAATACCAGGCCTGCAGCAGCAGTACCAGCAGCACGGGGATAACGATGATCCAGAACAACAGACCGCGTCCAGATCTCTGCACTTTTCCTGATGCGCGCGAGTTCATAGCTGGCCTCGCAGCCACTGATATACCAAGGCTGTCTCGGGCCGTATGCCGCGCCAGACGAAGAAGGATTCTGCTGCCTGCTCGATCAACATGCCCAAACCATCACGAACGGCGGTGCCACGTTGGGCAGCATGCTGCATGAAGATCGTTGGCTGCGCGCCGTACATCATGTCGTAGGCAAGCGTCTGCGGGCCGAATACGCAATCGGGCAATGGCGGCAATTCGGAATCCAGACTGGCTGATGTGGCATTGATGATCACATCAAAACGCTGGTCAAGCTGATCAAATGCTGCAGATGACACAGGGGTACCGCTATGAGAAAACTGCTGTGCGAGTTCCATCGCTCTGGGCTGTGTGCGATTGGCTATTACCAGAGAGGTGATGTTTTCTTCAATCAGCGGCAGGATCACTCCACGTGC
>Ga0315909_10001667_pt1 | contig 29734 bp, 5 predicted proteins | sample LakEriMetagenome_11_FD_203527 | JGI IMG/M metagenome (GOLD analysis project Ga0315909, IMG submission 203527) | Freshwater fungal communities from buoy surface, Lake Erie, Ohio, United States - Buoy 2 MA125 | ecosystem: Environmental > Aquatic > Freshwater > Lake | place: USA: Lake Erie, Ohio... | reverse complement strand
CGCTAAGTTACATGTAAGTGCTTCAGCTTCTACTACCGCCGGTATATTTCAAGGTGTGGTTGGTATTGGTTTAACTCCTACGTCTGCTGTACCAAGATTACAAATATATGGTACATCCACATCAAATGCTGAATCTCGTTTAGCAATATATACAAGTAATACTGGTACCGCTTACAATAATGGTTTACAACTAGCAGTAGCTTCAGACAGTGTAACATCTTTAATAAATTGTTCAAATACTGCTTTATATTTCGGTACTAATTCAACTGAAAGAATGCGTATAACCAGTACTGGTGACGTAGGTATAGGCACAAGTAATCCTGCTGCATTATTAAACGCTTATAGAAATAGTAACACAACAGCTCCAATCGGTTATTTTCAAGAAGTATATGGTTCACCTGCTAAAACTAATGTTGTACTTGTAGAAAGATTAAACAATCTATCAAATACAAACGTTTCTGCATCTTCTGCTGGAGTACGAATAAGAGATCATTCAAACAATTATGCTTTATCTGTCGAAGATCATTCTGGAAACAGTTACATGGTTATAAAAGGTGGAGGTAACGTTGGTATAGGCACAAGTAATCCGAAAAATAAATTACATGTTTCGGGATTAATGACACAAGATGGTGCTATTGTTTATAGTAAAGTAAATAGTATAACCACAAACAATCCTATAAGAATAACTATACCATTTACAAAAATTAATACTGGTGCGGATTTTATAGTGAAAGTAAAAGCCATAGCTATGGCAAACAATAGTTCTGGTGTAAATTATTTAGATTATGTTGGTTATTCTGGATATACTTTCAATTTCAATACAAATTTAACCACCATAGAAAAATATGGTAATGTGGTGGTGAATAGTTATGTATCTGCATCTAGTGGTACCGCAGGAAACCTTTATATCGAATTAAATGGTGATGATGGTTATTTACAAGATAGTAATTGGACTATACAAACTGATATATTAGGTAATAGTATGTATTCTACTTTTGATAGTGGATCGATTACAACAATTGCTACCAGTATATCTGAAGATAGTTTAGAAACAAGTTTCAACAAATATTTTGGTGGTAATATTGGTATAGGTACAACTTCATTTGTTTATTCAAATGCAGCCCGTGGTGATGTTGAAGTATATGGTAGTACGGATGCACTAATATCATTAAGAAACGCAACCGCAAATTCCTATTTGCAAAAAACTGGAAATGACTTTTACTTCAATAATGGTGGTGCCGGTTTCATTTCAATAACTACAAATACTTCGGAAAGAATGCGTATTACCAGTGATGGTAACGTAGGTATTGGTACGAGTAGTCCAGGTGAAAAACTTGGTATATTAAATGGTAATATTCAATTATTAGCAACATCTGGCGATCCATATATAAGACTTACAGATAATGGTGTAAGAAACTGGTATTTGAAAGTGGTAGATACTTCGGATTATTTTGAAGTTGGTGGAACAAATGCAACTAGTCTTGTTGTAAAAGGAGATGGTAATGTTGGTATAGGTACAACAAGTCCTACAGCAACATTGGATGTTAGTAAAATGGAATATCCAAGTTTGGGCGGCATACTTGCCAGTTTTACGGCGGGTACAACAACACCAACAACAGAAAAGTTTGTTTATTTAAAACAAACTTATACTGGAGCTGCATATGATAGTCCTATGTTGGTATTTAGAGCCAATGCTAATAGTGTTAATAGTGGTTCATTTGGCACAGTTAGAACCACTTCAAATGGTTCAATTGCATTTAGTAACGTAAATGCTACATCGGGTACGGTTACAGCTGTATCAGAAAAGATGCGTATTGATGCAAATGGTAACGTTGGCATAGGTACAACTGTTATAAGAAGCAAATTAGAAATTGCTGGCAATACATCATCGCCTCCTATAGCATCAGTACAATGGACTCCAACTGCAAGATCTGGTTCATTTGGCATAGATGGTACCGGTGTATACATAAGAAATTCAAGCAACGGTGATTATTTTGATTTAAAGAATGCTTCGGGAGTAGCTAGATTTAGAGTGATATATGATAATGCAACCCATTTAACTACAAACTTTGTATCTATTGGTAATCTGTCACAAACTGGTAGTAAGTTAAGTGTATTCGGTAATACAAGTATAGGTAGTTCATATGGATCAGTTGCTGCACCTTCAAATGGTCTGATTGTACAGGGTAGTGTTGGTATTGGTACTACTGCACCATCAGGTTCATTAACAATTCAAACAAATGGAACTCAATTAAGACTTCAAACTGCAAGTGGACCAAGTGCATATTACTCAACTATTAATTCTTTATATGATTCTACACATCCATTTTCAATCGCAGTTGCAGGCAATTCTCTAACTACAGCAGAATACTTTGGCATATATGCTGATTCAGGTGGATCTAATCCTAGAATTGCACTTTTAAATGGTAATGTTGGTATAGGCACAACAACCCCTTTCGGAACAGCTGCTAATAGAACTGTTCTTTCTGTTAATGGAACTACAGATGTTTCATTAAATATAGGTTCTGGTGGTTCACAAAGAGCGTATTTATATGGTGTATCAACATACGCTGAATTAGGCACAATTGGTAGTTTACCACTAACATTTGCACCTAACAATACCGAAAAAATGCGTCTTAATGTTGATGGTAACGTAGGTATAGGTACAACAAGTCCTGCTTATAAGTTGGAAGTTAATGGTAGTTTATATGCTACACGATTGAGTGGTAGTGCAATGTTTACAACCAGTGGTAAAGGTAGATTTTATGGTACCGCTAGTTATGCTTTAGCTGCTCCTGCTGGTAGCAGTTTAACTGGTCAGACTGACAGTGCAACTCCATTTGAAACTTCTTTGGGTTATCAAGCAGGTAATGTTAATACTGGAACAGGAAATACTGCTATAGGTTATCAAGCACTATTAAACAACACTACAGGAACAGGTAGTATTGCTATAGGATATCAGGCACTATATACCAATACTAGAGGTAAACGAAACATAGCTATAGGTTATGAGGCTTTACGTACTACACAGGGTTCAACCGATGTATACGGTGATCCGATTGGTGATGAAAATGTTGCTATTGGTTATCAAGCAGCTAGAGCAGCATTTAATATTAACAGAGTAGTAGCAATAGGACATCGTGCTTTAGCTAAAAATCTTGCGGGAGGAAATGTTGCAATTGGTTGGCTAGCAATGGAATCAAATGTAGGTACAGCTAATAGTAATTCAGGTGTTTTAAATACAGCTGTAGGAACTATGGCACTATCTTCTAATACGAGTGGTAATGCTAATAGCGCATTTGGATATCTTGCATTAAATTCAAATACAACAGGAAATGAAAATACAGCTGTAGGTCATCGTTCAATGGTTTATAATACAACCGGCAAAAATAATTGTTCTTTTGGTTCATATGCATTGTATTACAATCAAATTGCTAACAATAATAGTGCATTTGGAAATTTTGCATTATATAATAATACCGCAAAAAACAATAGTGCATTTGGTTATAAAGCTTTAAGATTCAATACCACAGGTGTAAATAATTGTGCTTTTGGTTCGGGTTCATTATATAATAATACCAGCGGTACAAAAAATACAACTGTAGGTGGTAATGCTGGTAGTACAATAACCACAGGTACAAATCTAAGTGTATTCGGTTATAATGCTCAAGCAAGCACGGCTACAGCAACAAATGAAGTAACTCTTGGTAACAGTTCTGTAGCTACACTACGCTGTCAAGTAACCACCATAACCGCTTTATCTGATTTTCGTGATAAAACTGATATAAATAATGTAGAAGTGGGACTTAGTTTTGTAGAAAAGTTAAGACCTGTAACGTTTAAATGGGATAAACGCGAATGGTATACTGATGGCAATAGAGATGGTAGCAAAAAAGATACTATTACCCAAATTGGATTTATAGCTCAAGAACTAAAAGCTCTACAAGAGTCTGAAAATGCTACTTATTTGAACTTGGTATATGAATCAAATCCTGATAAATTAGAAGCTACCCCAGGCAATTTGATGATACCATTAATCAAAGCTGTACAAGAATTGAATGCTATAGTTAAACAACAACGTATTGAATTTGATGATAAAATAGCAAAACAACAGTTAGAAATAGATTATTTAAAATCAAAACTAAATAATTAAACTATTAAAATAACTCGTTAATGGCGGGTATTTTCATACTATTTATAATGGAATGAAAATATTTACGCCCACTTTAAAAGGATTAACAGATCAAATAGGTGATTTTCACCTAACAGGCAGTCTAAAACCTAGTACAGGTACATTAAATGTTACCGCCAGTTACGCCATAACCGCAAGTTATGCAATGAACGGTGGTGGAGGTGGTTCTGGTTCCTCAGGCAGTAGCGGTACCGCTGGTAGCAGTGGTCAAACAGGCAGTAGTGGTACCAGCGGTAATACTGGATCAAGTGGTAGTAGTGGCACAAGTGGCTCGGATGGCAGTAGTGGTAGCAGTGGAACCAGCGGCGTAAATGGTTCATCTGGTACTAGTGGTGTGGATGGTAGTAGTGGAAGTAGTGGTAGCAGTGGAACAAGTGGCGTAGACGGTAGCAGTGGTAGTACTGGTAGTAGCGGTACGAGTGGTAGTAGTGCTTCAAGTGGAAGTAGTGGATCGTCTGGTACTAGTGGTGTGGATGGTAGTAGTGGAAGTTCCGGCAGTAGTGGAACAAGTGGTGTAAATGGATCATCGGGAAGTTCTGGTACGTCAGGTACAAGTGGAAGTAGTGGAGAAAGTGGTACCTCCGGTTCAAGTGGAAGCAGTGGTACAAGTGGATCTTCTGCTTCAAGTGGAAGTAGCGGTACAAGTGGATCGTCCGCTTCAAGTGGAAGTAGCGGTACAAGTGGAAGCAGTGGTACAAGTGGATCTTCTGCTTCAAGTGGAAGTAGCGGTACAAGTGGATCGTCCGCTTCAAGTGGAAGTAGCGGTACAAGTGGAAGTAGCGGTACAAGTGGAAGTAGCGGTACAAGTGGAAGTAGCGGTACAAGTGGAAGTAGCGGTACAAGTGGAAGTAGCGGTACAAGTGGAAGTAGCGGTACAAGTGGAGTAAGTGGTGCTGGTGGTAGCAGTGGCACATCGGGTACAAGTGTAGCTGTAAGTGGTACTACCAATACTATTGTTAAATTCACTAGCAGTACAACTATTGGTGATAGTAACACGACTGATATTACTCATAGTATAAACGTTAACTCTGTAACGGTTGGTCGTGGTGTTGGTAACATTGTAAGCAATACGGTTGTAGGTAACAGTGCATTGAATGCAAATACCACAGGAGTAAATAATAGTGCATTTGGTTATTCAGCATTGCAATTTAATACAATTGGTATAGAAAATACCGCGGTAGGTTATTTTGCTTTGTTAGCGAATACAACGGGATCATATAATACAGCAGTTGGCCGCAGTGCTTTGTATGCTAATAATGTAGGAAATAATAATTCTGCGTTTGGTAGATATGCGTTGTACGCTAATCAAACTGGCTCAAATAATAGTGCGTTTGGATTTGAAGCTTTAAGAGTTAATACCACAAATAACAATAGCGCATTTGGTTATAGATCTTTATATTCTAATGTAACTGGATACAATAATAGTGCATTTGGATTTTCATCGTTAAGATCTAATACATATGGTTATAATAATAGTGCTTTTGGAGTAAATGCTTTACAATTCAATTCAACTGGTCGCCAAAATAACGCATTTGGATATAATGCCTTACGTTTTAATAGTAATGGATCACAAAATAGCGCATTTGGTAATGGAGCATTACAAAACAATTTGTCAGGTGATCGAAATAGTGGATTTGGTAGTTATGCGTTAGCAGCGGTTTCATCTGGCAATAGTAATACTGCATTTGGTTGTAATGCATTAATTTTTAATACCATAGGATCAAAAAATGTAGGTATAGGTGATACGTCTTTATTCTTAAATGTTAGCGGAAATAATAATACAGCTGTAGGATTTGAATCATTATATAATAATTTAACAAGCAATAATAATGCTTTTGGATATAAAGCTTTAAGGGCCAATACGACTGGTACAAGAAATGTTGCGATAGGTGTTGGTGCTTTACAAAGTAATACGATAGGAAGCAGTAATACAGCTGTCGGTCATAATTCACTAATAAGTAATACAACGGGTGATAATAATAGCGCATTTGGCAGATATTCTTTAAGATATAATACTATAGGTCAAAGCAATAGTGCATTTGGCAGCAACGCTCTTAGATCAAATATAACTGGTAATAATAATAGCGCTTTTGGTTTATATGCTCTGAGAAATAATACAATTGGTGGAGATAATTCGTCATTCGGTTTTAGATCGATGCAATCAAATACTACCGGAACATTGAACAGTGCATTTGGTAGTTATGCTTTAGCATCGAATACCACAGGTATAAGAAATACTGCAATAGGTAGAGTTGCTTTGGCTAGTAATGTAGTTGGATCATACAATAACGCATTTGGTTATGGCGCGTTGTATAGTAATACAACTAATTCTAATAACGCATTTGGTTATAACGCACTAAGAAACAATACGACTGGTTATTCAAACGTTGCAATGGGTAACAGTGCATTGGGTGCTAATACAATAGGATCACTAAATACAGCTGTAGGACTTGGTTCATTAAGCGCTAATACAACCGGAAGTAATAATACAGCATTTGGTACATATGCGCTTAACTCTAATACAACTGGTCTTTATAATACTGCACTTGGTCGTAGTGCATTATCAGTTAATACGATAGGTAGTTCAAATACTGCCGTTGGTTTTCAAGCTTTAGAAGCTAATATAACAAGTAATAACAGTGCTTTTGGTTATAGAGCTTTGTTAGTTAATACAACAGGTACTAGAAATGTTGCTGTAGGTGCAAATTCTTTATCAAGCAATACAACGGGTTTTGAAAATACAGCAGTTGGCTTTCAATCTTTATATACAAATACTGTAGGTTCATATAATACGGCTGTTGGTAGAACAGCTTTGTTTCTTAATACAATAGGTTCAAATAATACCGCTGTAGGATTCGCCGCATTATACACAAATACAACAGGCAACAATAATACAGCATTTGGTTATCAATCACTACCTGTAAATACAATCGGTAGCAATAATACAGCTGTAGGACTTTTTTCATTAAGATATAATACTACTGGTTCAACTAATGTAGCAGTTGGTGCATATAGTCTTTTTAGTAATACAGTCGGCGTAAATAATACTGCAATCGGTTATCAAGCAATGTATAATAATACAGTAGGTTATAATAATACCGCTGTAGGTTTTCAATCTGGTAATTCAAATACAAGTGGTGAAAGAAATTCTTATTTTGGTTATCAAGTATGTAATGTTGGTAATGCGAATGATACAGTTGGTATAGGTTGGAGAGCGTTATACAATAATACTGCAAATAATATAGTAGCCGTTGGTCGTAGTGCATTGGAAAGCAATAAAACAGGTGCTAGTAACGTAGCTGTAGGTTTTCAAGCATTAATAAGTAATACAAGCGGCGCAGCAAATGTTGCAATGGGTACACAAACATTGTATACAAATCTCATAGGTAACAATAATACAGCAGTAGGACATTTGGCTCTATTCTATAATACAACGAATAATAATAGTGCATTTGGTTATCAAGCATTACAAAATAATACAACAGGTATAAACAACACAGCAGTTGGTTATCAAGCTTTGAAAGCTAATACTATTGCTTCATATAATAGTGCGTTCGGATATTTTTCATTATTGAGTAATACAACTGGCGCTAATAATACATCTGTTGGTTATAATAATTTAAGATCTAATACAACTGGTTCATTTAATAGTGGTTTTGGCGTAAATTCATTGACTGGTAATACAATCGGAACTCATAATAATGCTTTCGGATATAGAACTTTATTTGCAAATACAACTGGTTCATACAATACAGCTGTTGGTGGTTGGGCTTTAACTAATAATACAAGTGGTGTTAGTAATAGTGCATTTGGATATAAAGCCGGAACAAACAATACAACAGGCAATGCTAACGCTGCATTTGGATGGTATAGTTTAGCTAGCAATACATTTGGTAGATACAATGCTGGATTTGGTGCAGGAACTTTACTATCAAATACAACCGGTAATAGAAACGTAGCTGTTGGTACCAATGCTTTGAGACTAAATATTGTAGGTAGTAATAATACAGCGGTCGGTCAATTTGCACTTTATAATAATAAAGCTGATAATAATAGTGCATTTGGTTATAAATCTTTATTTACTAATACAACAGGTACAAGTAATACTGCTGTTGGTTTGAATAGTTTACTAAGTAACACAATTGGTAATTATAATACTGCTGTAGGTCAACAAACATTGCAAGCAAATACAACAGGTGTAAGTAATACCGCTGTAGGCATGCAAGCTTTGTATAGTAATACAATAGGTACCAATAACGTTGCAATGGGACATGGATCGTTGTTTTATAATACTACGGGTGGTAGTAATAGCGCTTTTGGTTTTTATTCATTATTAAGAAATACTATAGGCGTAAATAATAGTGCTTTTGGTCGAAGTGCATTGCAAGAAAATACAACGGGTATAAATAATACTGCTGTTGGTTCTAGTACGTTAGCAAATAATACAAGTGGTGTTAATAATAGTGCATTTGGTCAACAATCATTAAGATTTAATGCTGTCGGAAATAATAATACAACAGTTGGTTATCAATCGTTGTATAGTAATACAACTGATAGCAACAGTGCATTTGGTTATAAAACATTGTACACAAATACAATCGGCACTAAAAATACAGCTGTAGGCGAAACTGCACTACATGCTAATACAACTGGTAGCTTTAATAGTGCTTTTGGTCATAGATCGATGTTTACAAATGTCAGTGGTAGATATAATAGTGCATTTGGTATGTATTCGATGTTTTCTAATACAGTTGGTGTAGAAAACGTTGCTATAGGTGTTAATGCTTTGTATACAAATGCCGGTGGTAATTACAATGTTGCTATGGGGGTAAGCTGTTTGTATAACAACGTAAATGGTTATCAAAATACAGCTGTTGGTACATCTGCTTTGGAAGCTAATACTACAAACAATAATAGTGCATTTGGCTTTCAAGCTGCAAAAGCTAATACCACGGGTACTCAAAACAGTGCATTTGGTTATAGAGCATTGTATAGTAACACTATTGGAAATGAAAATAGTGCATTCGGTTTCAAATCATTGAATAGTAATACCACGGGTAGTTATAATACAGCTGTAGGTCAGTCTTCATTGTATAGTAACACATTTGGCAAATATAATACAACAGTTGGTCGTTCATCTCTATATTCTAATACTACCGGCAGTAACAACAGTGCATTCGGATATAGTGCATTAAATAATAATACTACCGGTTCATATAATAGTGCATTTGGTTATAGAGCATTGTTTGCTAATTTAGCAATCAGTAACAATGCATTCGGTTTCAAAACAATGCAAGCGAATACCACGGGTATTTATAACGTTGCAATGGGTAACTATGCTTTAGCTGCTAATACAATTGGTGTTAGAAATAATGCATTTGGTTATAGTTCTTTAAGCGTAAATACTACAGGTAGTGATAATAATGCATTTGGTTATTATGCTTTGAGAGCAAATACAAGTGGTACGTATAACGTAGCTATTGGTAATAGAGCATTAAGATCCAACACATTTGGTTATAACAACGTTGCTGTTGGTTATAATTCACTATACGGAAATACCACGGGTAAAAATAATAGTGCATTTGGTCACAATGCTTTACTTTATAATATAAGTGGCGTGGGTAATGTTGCTATAGGTTTTGAAACATTATTTTATAGTGCTACAGCCAGTAACAATACTGCTATAGGAAATCAATCTTTAAGATTCAATACAACAAATGGTAATACTGCTGTAGGATATAGAGGTTTATATTCTAATACAATTGGTACACAAAATGTAGCTGTAGGAACAGAAGCTTTACTATCAAATACTACTGGTAGTTCTAATAGTGCATTTGGTTACAATGCGCTGGTTTCAAATACAGTTGGTACAAGAAATAGTGCATTTGGTCAACAAGCATTATTATATAGTGTAAATGCTAGTAATAATACTGCAATAGGATTTCAATCATTATACTATAATACAACAAATGCAAATACAGCGGTTGGATATAGATCATTATTTGCTAATAAAACCGGTGCATATAACGTTGCTGTAGGATATGCAGCATTATATAATAATACATCTGGTAATAAAAATAGTGCATTTGGTTATCAATCATTATTAGGAAATACAACAGGTAATAGTAATACTGCTTTTGGTTATAATAGTTTGGCACTAAATACAACAGGTTCAAATAATGTAGCAGTCGGCCACGGATCGTTAGTATCTAATATTGCAGGAAATAATAATACCGCCGTTGGTTTTCAAACATTAGTAAATAATACTGTAAGTAATAACAGCGCATTTGGTTATAAATCGATGTTTGCTAATACAACAGGTCAATACAACGTTGCTGTTGGTTATATATCATTAACCGCCAATAATAGTGGATCTTATAATACCGCAGTTGGTTATAATGCAATGGGTGTTAATACATTTGGTAATTATAATGTTGCTATGGGTGTTAGCGCACTTGCTGGAAATACAACTGGTAATAGAAATACAGCAGTTGGTAGAGCAGCTCTTGCTACAAATAGTGCAGGAAGTAATAACAGTGCTTTTGGAATATACGCTTTATATAGTAATACCACCGATAATAATAGTGCTTTTGGTTATAAAGCTTTAAATGCTAATACGATAGGCGCACTAAATACTGCTGTCGGTGTGTCTGCTCTTGCTTCAAATACTACAGGTAGTTTTAATACAGCAGTTGGACATGTTTCTTTAACTAGCAATACATTTGGTAAATACAATACAGCCGTAGGTATGAATTCTTTAAGATTTAATACCACGGGTAAAAACAATAGTGCATTTGGATATGGATCTCTAAGAGCAAATACAATTGGTATAAATAACAGTGCATTTGGTTATCAAGCTTTAAAATCAAATACCACAGGTGGTTATAACAATGCATTTGGTTTTAATGCTTTATTAGCTAATACTACGGGTGTTAATAATAGCGCATTTGGTCATGCAGCATTAATGTATAATGACGTTGGTAATACAAATAGCGCTTTTGGACGTTATGCGTTGTTTAAAAATACAACAAATAATAATAGCGCATTTGGTGATCAAGCATTACGAAACAATACAACTGGTACAGCCAATAGTGCATTTGGACTAGAGTCTTTAAAATCAAATACAACCGGTAATTTTAATAGCGCATTCGGTTATAAATCATTACTGAACAATACAATTGGCAGAAGCAATACTGGATTTGGCTGGGGAACATTGTTAAGTAATATTGTTGGTAATTATAATTGCGCATTCGGTGTTGATGCTTTATATAGCAGTGTTGGAAGTTATAATAGCGCATTTGGATATTATGCTCTAACTAGTAATACAACAAATAATAATAGCGCTTTTGGATTTAAAGCTTTGAGATTTAATACCACAGGCGTTAATAATTCTGCCTTTGGTTCTTATAGTTTATATACTAATACTACTGGGGCTAATAATAGTGCATTTGGTTATAAAGCATTGAATGCAAACATTAGTGGAACAGGAAATAGTGCATTTGGTAATTATACACTATTATTAAATACTGTCGGCCTTAATAATAGTGCATTTGGTTTGAATGCATTACAAAAGAATACAATAGGTAACAGCAATACTGGAGTAGGTGTCAATGCTTTGTTAAATAATACTACAGGTGGATTAAATACGGCTGTTGGTAGAGGTTCTTCACAAAATAATACGATAGGTACTGCTAATAGTTCATTTGGTACATATACATTATTCAGCAATACAACGGGCGTAAATAATACAGCTATTGGTTACGCTTCACTATATACAAATACAACTGGTATTAATAATACGGGTGTAGGTTATGGTAGTTTGTATAATAATACAACAGGTGGAAATAACGTAGCAATTGGTGTTAATACATTAAATGCAAACACGGGTGGTAATAATAATATTGCTATAGGTAGAGACTCTTTAATTCTAAATACTACGGGTATTCAGAACGTATCAATAGGTACAAGTGCTATGGGATCCAATACTAGTGGACAAAATAACGTAGCAATTGGTCATCAATCATTAGCAAATAATACTACCGGCGTAAATAATGTATCTATCGGTGTTAACAGTTTATTATCAAATACAGCTGGTCAAGACAATACATCAATTGGTAGATCGGCAATGGCAAATAATACCACCGGTAATTGCAATAGTGCATTTGGTGCATATACATTACAAAGTAACACCACTGGTGGAGCTAATAGTGCATTTGGAAGATTTAGTTTGAGAAGCAATACTTCTGGTTATAATAATAGTGCGTTTGGTAATTATGCTTTAAGATATAACACTATTGGTATTGCTAACGTAGCAATTGGTTATAACGCTATGTATTATAATACTACAGGTAATTATAATACAGCAGTTGGTCGTAGTTCTCTACAAAGTAACACAACAGGATATAGAAATAGCAGTTTTGGATATTTATCTTTATATACAAATACATTTGGTTATGCAAATAGCTCTTTTGGTTATAAAGCATTACTTAATAATACAACAGGAGCTTTAAATGTAGCTATAGGTGATACCGCTTTACAAAATAATACAATTGGTCTTTGTAATGTAGGTGTTGGTCAAGGCGCTTTAAGTTTAAATACAACTGGTAATTATAATGCTGCTGTAGGACGTTTAGCTTTAAGATCAAATACATCTGGTAGTAGAAACAATGGATTTGGTTTATATTCATTATATAGTAATGAAGTTGGTACAAATAATACAGCTATGGGAGACCAAGCACTATATTTTAATACCACAAATAGTAATAGTGCGTTTGGCGCTCAAGCATTATACGAAGTAACCACAGGAACTTTAAATACCGCAATAGGTTTTGCTGCTGGCAGAGGAATTACCACAGGTAATTACAACACAATAGTTGGCGCTAATGTTACGGGTTTATCAAGTTCACTAAGCAGTACTATCATACTTGCCGATGGTCAAGGTAACAAGAGAATGTGGGTCAATAGTAGTGGTAACGTAGGTGTAGGTACACTAACTCCTATTAGTAAACTACATAGTTATGCTAGTGGTAGCAATCTAAGTGTATTCAAAGTTGATGGTGGTAATGGTACACTATTTGAAGTAACAGACAATCTAAGCGGTAGTTTGTTTAGTGTAAATGATATTACAGGTTTGCCTGTAATCGAAGCATTTAGTAACTACAATGTAATTATCGATAAAATTACAGTGGGTAGAGGTAATAAAAATGTATCTAACACAAAACCATTATCAAATGTAGCTGTAGGTTATCAGGCATTAAATAGCAATACTACTGGTAAAGGTAATAGTGCGTTTGGTTACAGAGCTTTGGCAGTTAATACTGTTGGTGTTACTAATAGTGCATTTGGTTACAACGCTTTAAGTACAAACACTACCGGTAGAGATAATAGCGCATTTGGTTATAAAGCAATGTCAAGCAATACAACGGGTATTTGGAACACTGCATTCGGAACTTATGCTTTACAAACCAACACAATTGGTCAAGGAAACGTTGCTCTTGGCAGAAATTCTTTGGGTAGTAATACCACGGGTAATAATAACCTTGGAATAGGTGTTAACGCTCTATCTTTAAATACGACCGGAAACAACAATTCTGCTTTCGGATATGGTGTATTGAGAGGTACAGTAAGCGCGATAGATAATACTGCTGTAGGACACGCATCGATGATTTACGTCTTACATGGCAACAGAAACGTAGCGGTAGGAACTGATACTTTACAAGGTCCATTAGCATTTCCATTTACGGCAGTACCAAGTGGAAGTGTTGCGATAGGTTACAGAGCATTATATGCTAATAATACAGGCGTATTTAATGTTGCTGTAGGTGCTAGAGCATTGGTAGGTACTACAAGTGGTACAAATAATACCGCAGTTGGATATGGTGCGGGTACAGCTGTAACAACTGGTACAAATCTAACTATAATAGGTTATTTAGCAGCCGCTTCATCTGCTACAGCTACAAATGAAATAACACTGGGTAATTCGTCCGTAGCTACACTACGTTGTCAAGTAACCACCATAACCGCTCTATCAGACTTTAGAGATAAAACTGATATAAATAACGTACAAGTAGGCTTATCATTTGTTGAAAAACTACGTCCTGTGACATTTAAGTGGGATAAACGTGAGTGGTATCCTAATGGCAACAGAGACGGTAGCAAAAAAGATGATGCAACACAAATTGGTTTTATAGCTCAAGAACTAAAAGAGCTACAAGAAACTGAAAATGCTACATATTTGAATCTGGTATATGAGTCTAATCCTAATAAATTGGAAGCTACCCCAGGTAATTTGATGGTACCTTTGATTAAAGCAGTACAAGAATTGAGTGCTATAGTCAAACAACAACAAATAGAAATTGATGATTTAAAGTCAAAAGTAAATAAATAACCTATAAATAGTTGGTAATTAGAGACTATTTATATAGGAATGAAAATTGATTCGCCGCAAATTTTAACGCCAGGTATAACAGGTTCTATATTCATTACGAACCTAACCACTAATCCAACTGGTTTTTTCTTATCAATCGACAATACAACTGGTCAAGTTCACAAAGCTATTGGCGGAGCAAACGGATCAAGCGGCACAAGTGGTACAGCCGGTAGTAGTGGTACGTCAGGATCAAGTGGAAGTAGTGGTACAAGTGGTAGTGCTGGATCAAGTGGTACAAGTGGAAGTAGTGGAAGTAGTGGTACAAGTGGAAGTAGTGGTACTAGCGGTAGTGCTGGATCAAGCGGTATAAGTGGTAGTGCTGGATCAAGCGGTACAAGTGGTAGTGCTGGATCAAGTGGTACATCCGGATCAAGTGGAAGTAGTGGTACTAGCGGTAGTAGTGGATCAAGTGGTACAAGTGGAAGTGCTGGATCAAGTGGTACATCGGGTAGTAGCGGTAGTAGTGGTAGTAGTGGTACATCCGGATCAAGTGGTACAAGTGGAAGTAGTGGAACTGGTGGATCATCTGGTACTAGTGGTACTAGTGGTAGTGCTGGATCAAGCGGTAGTAGTGGATTATTAGCGTTAACTGGATCTACTCCGCAGGGTGTGATTACATATAATGGATATGGTAATAGTGCTACTGTACAAAGTGATTTAAGATTTAGTGGAAGTACACTTTTTATAGATGGTAATTTAAATGTAGCTGGTACCGCAACTATTTTTAGTGCTAGTTATGTAATTATTACTAGTAGCCACGTTATAATTGGTGATAATATCATCACATTAAACGCTTTAAGTCCATATAAGAGATTTGCTGGTTTGGAAATGCATGATAGTGGTAGTAATGCCATGAGTAGCATGTTATGGGATAGTCAAGGAAATTATTTCTTTGTTAGTGGTAGTACCGCAACCAATAGTCAAAATAAATTTATACTTGGTCCAAATAACAATGGTAATCTTACTACCAATTATATTCCTAAAGCAACTGATGGAAATCAAATTGGTGATAGTAATATTACAGACAATGGTTCGGTTGTAAAAATAAATAGTAATACCCAAATTACTGGTAGTTTGATTGTAACAAATCGTGTAAATGCTAATAGTTTTACAGGTAGTTTTAGTGGTAGTTTAGCTAAAGGAACATATTACATAACAAGTAGTTGGGCGGTAAATGCTTTAAATGGTGGTAGCACAGTTTTAACTGGCAGTACATATCCTATAACAAGTAGCTGGGCTATAAATGCTCTTACTGCGAGTTATGTTCCAGTTGGTAATAGTGTTACTGCTACGTTTATAAGCAGTAGTACTTGGACTTTTAATCACGGTTTAAATTCTCGTTTGGTAGTAATACAAGCATTTGATTATTTCTACAATCAAATCATACCATCAAATGTTTATCTAAATAATATCAATACAGCCACACTCAGCTTTCCATCGCTTGAAAGTGGTTTTGTAATTGCTACACGTAGTGGTTTAAGAATATTTTCTGGTAGTGGTGGTGGTGGAGCAAATATTTACACAGGTAGTTTATATCCAATTACAGCCAGTTGGGCTATAAATGTTGTTAGTGGCAGTAGTACTCCGGCAAATAGTGTAGTAGGTACTTTTACAAGTAGTAGTACGTGGACATTCAATCATAATTTGGGTACTCGACCAGTATTGATACAAGCATACGATATAAACTATAATCAAATAGTACCCCAAGATATCGTATTAAATAACAATAATACCGCTACTTTAACGTTTCCTATAAATGAAAGTGGTTATGCTATAGCCGCTCGTAGCGGATTAAGAATAATTTCCGGTAGTGGTGCAAATCTTATCACAGGTAGTAGTTATCCAATTACAGCCAGTTGGGCTATATATGCTTTAAATGGCGGTACCAGTATATTTACAGGTAGTAGTTATCCAATAACCAGCAGTAGAGCTATTACAGCTAGTTATTTGGCTGGGGTCAAACAAAATCTAGTACCTTTCCAAAATAACTTTTATAGTCTAGGTACTCCTTCACTAAAATGGAGAGATATCTATCTAAGTACCAGTAGTCTTTATTTTGAACAATATCCTCTTACAGTCGATGTTGTAAACAATCAAGCACAATTAAGATTTAATTCAAATAATGTTGTAGTTGTACCCATTGGCCAAAATCCAAATACAGCAAGTTATGCATTGACCGCTTTAACTGCAAGTTATGCATTGAGTTATAGTGGTACATCAGGTACAGCTGGATCAAGTGGTATTAATGGAAGTAGTGGTACCAGTGGATCTAGCGGTAGTACCGGTAGCAGTGGAACAAGTGGCAGTAGTGGTTCGACAGGTACATCTGGAAGTAGTGGCACAAGCGGCACCAGTGGAAGTAGTGCTTCAAGTGGTTCATCTGGTAGCTCTGGTACAAGCGGTTCATCCGGTAGTAGTGGTACTAGTGGAATAAGTGGAAGTGGTGGTAGTGCCGGTAGCAGTGGCACAAGTGGATCTAGCGCTTCAAGTGGAAGTAGTGGAACTAGTGGTAGTAGTGGAACTAGTGGTAGTAGCGGCACAAGCGGATCTAGTGCTTCAAGTGGATCGTCTGGTACAAGCGGTAGTAGTGCTTCAAGTGGATCGTCTGGTACAAGCGGTAGTAGTGCTTCAAGTGGATCTAGTGGTACAAGCGGAAGTAGTGCTTCAAGCGGATCGTCTGGTACAAGCGGTAGTAGTGCTTCAAGTGGATCGTCTGGTACAAGCGGTAGTAGTGCTTCAAGTGGATCGTCTGGTACAAGCGGTAGTAGTGCTTCAAGTGGATCGTCTGGTACAAGCGGTAGTAGTGCTTCAAGTGGATCTAGTGGTACAAGCGGTAGTAGTGCTTCAAGTGGATCGTCTGGTACAAGCGGTAGTAGTGCTTCAAGTGGATCTAGTGGTACAAGCGGAAGTAGTGCTTCAAGTGGATCGTCTGGTACAAGCGGTAGTAGTGCTTCAAGTGGATCTAGTGGTACAAGTGGTAGTAGTGTTTCGGTTAGTGGCACGACAAATACAATCGTTAAATTTACTGGTTCAACTACGATTGGTAATACAACTACACCTATATTCGAATTAAACAACAATATTGGTATTGGTACTACTAGTCCATTGGCTAGATTACATGTGGTTAGTGGAAGTATAGGTAGTACGGCTTATCCTTTATATATTGATAATAATTCTGGTGGAGCTGGTACTAATGTTGTGGGTCTTGGTTTTGCTAATGGTGGAATAATGAAACATAGCATTACCACCGCAATTTATGGTAATGATTATATGGCATTCAATGTAGGTTCTGGTCCTTTTTTACGTAACCAAGAAAGAATGCGTATTGATGTCAATGGTAATGTTGGTATTGGTACCACAAATCCAACCACTAAATTTGCTATAAGTGATGGTACAACTGTAATACAAATAAATCCATTTAACAATGTCGCTTACTTTGGTACGGTCAATAATTATCCAATTGGACTATCAGTAAATAATAGTGAAAAGGTTAGAATAACAGCTGGGGGATCGGTTGGTATAGGTACAGCAACTCCTGTCAGTCGATTAGAAGTAGAAGGTACAGCAAAGTTTATAGAAACCGTTTATATTAGAAGCGTTAGTCCACAAGATTCATCATTAATTATAGGATATCAAAGACCTAGTGACGGACCATCGTATATTAATTTAGTTTCTGATACTGTATATACTACATACGGCTTACGATTAATAAGAAATTCTGGTCAAAATGGTTTAGGTTTAATACTATATCGTGGTACAGGTGGATTTACAACCCAAACAGAAGATGGCGCACCAATTACATTTAACATTTATAGTTCGGAAAAATTCAGAATCGATTCTACAGGTAACGTTGGTATCGGATCGACCAGTCCAAATGCTAAGTTGAGAGTAGTTGGCAATGTATGGGCTACAAATTTTACTGGTAGTTTTAGTGGATCTATACCACAATTATCTTCATATTTTAAACAAGGTGGCAATAGTTTTGGTACAACCGCTACATTGGGTACAAATGATGCGTCAGCACTTGCATTTGAAACCAATGGAAGTACCAGAATGACATTAGATACAAATGGTAATCTTGGTATTGGTACAAGCAGTCCAACTGCTAAATTACATGTAGAAGGTATTTCTTTCTTTAACAATACTATTAGTTCAAGTAATAAAATTATAGTAGAATCAAGTCAGCCAGGAATAATATTCAGAGAAAGCGATCAAAGTGGAACTACAAATCGTTGGATTGATGTAGAAGGCGGTACATTTCGTATATTACAAACAAATAATGCTTATAGTTCATTTACAAATCAATTTGTAATAAATTCATCGGGTAACGTTGGTATTGGTACCAGTGTACCTGCTGCAAGACTTCATGTAAGTAGTTCAAATAGTGCATATGCATTTGGTGTAAATGCAGCAACCAAAGGTGTTAGATTTAATATTGATAATACAGGTGCAACGATTCAAGGTGTAGATAATACATTTGCATCATCATATCAACCACTCGGTTTAGGTGGTTCTTATTTATATTTTCAAATACAAGGTAGTGAAGTAGTTAGAGTTGATACAAATGGTAATCTTGGTATTGGTACAAGTGTTCCAACCGCAACATTAACTGCTTATAAGAGTGCTGGTAATTTTATATTTGATTTAACTAATGCAACTGAAGGAAACTTTAAGTTAAGAACTTATAATTCTGGGTCTAGTACAATTAATACAAAGACATTTGTTCAAGGTTTATTTTATAGTACCACATTAAATTCAGGTATAAATTATTATAGAGGTGGTGGTGCATATGATGGTTATATGTCATTTTCTACAAATGGCATTGAAAGAATGATGTTGGACAAGAATGGTAACGTTGGTATTGGCACTACAAGTCCTGTACAAAAATTCTCTGTTGTTGGAAATATATACTTACCACAAGGTAATTATATAACTTGGAATAATGGTGATTGTGAAATCGCCGGTGTTTCTGGATATCATTTAGTTTTCCGTACTTACACAGGTGTCAGTATGACGGAAAAAATGCGTATTACCAGTGACGGTAACGTCGGTATTGGTAGTACAACACCCGCTTATAAACTACAAGTAAGTGGTAGTATTGCTCCTGTAGGAGATAATAAATTCCCACTTGGAAATCCAAGCAACAGATTTAGTGATATATTTGCAGCACAATCAACCATCGGTGGTTTGTTTGAAACTGGATTAAGAACAGTTGGATTAGGTGAATATCAAACAGGTACTATAGTAAGTTGGGAAGTCGATAAATGTGTACCAAGTAAAGTAGAAGAAGATGAATTGGTTATGGGTGTGGTAAAGAATGGTAAAGATGAACCACTTATATTAGGTGCTGAACCTATCTTGGTTACTGGTAAAGTAGATGTTGGTGATTATATCGTTACCAGCAATAAAAAAGGTCATGGTAAGGGTGTAAAGCGTGGTAATATCTTCAAAAAGGACTTGTTTGGTAAAGTTATAGCTCAAGCATTGGAAAGTGGTAGTGGTGAGAGTTATACAATAAAAGCGATGATACGTAAGATGTAGGTCATATTTATATTAGAATAAATTAATATAATATGGCTAAAATCCAGATCAAAAATAGCTTTATAACAAGCAGTGCTCAAATCACGATTAGTAGCAGTTTAGTTAGATTTAGTGATAACATTAGAGCAAAGGGTATAACTGGCAGTTTCAGCGGAAGTTTTGCTGGTTCCAATTTGTTTGTACAAGGAGGTAACAGTTTTGGCACAACGGCATTGCTTGGTACCAACGATAATCAACCATTGGTTTTAGAAACTAACGCTAGTGAAAAAATGCGTGTGACTGCTGCTGGGTTGGTTGGTATAGGCACAAGTAATCCGGGTACAAAGTTACAAGTACTTGGAGATGCTACTGTTGGTACACCTGGAAGTGGTGGAAATTTATGGATTCTTGGTGATCGTGATTGGAGATTTATTGCTGGTACAACTGGATATGGTGTAGGATCTGGATTTGGTTTATTTGATAATACTGGTGGTGCTTATAGAATAGCTGTAGATCCTAATGGTAATATTGGTATAGGTACGACAAGTCCAAGTACACCATTACATGTATTTAACACAGCAGCTACGCTTGCTACGTTTACAAGAGATTTAGCTACAGATGTTGGATTCAGTATTGGTGCAGATTCAAATGGTACAATTTTTTCTACAGCTGGAGCACACGCTTATTTATTTTATACAAATGGTACAGAAAAAATGCGTATTACAGCAGGTGGCAATGTTGGTATAGGCACAACTAGTCCTACAGCTAAATTACAAGTTGGTACACAAATGTATGGTAGTGCTCCTGATGCAAATTACTTTGTAGTAGGCAATGAAAATTTCAGTGGTCCTGGGCCAGTTGGTGGTATAACCGGTTATCCAGCAACGGCTAACAGAAATCAAGTTACAGCATCTTTATTTGATGTAGCAGGTGGATGGGAAAGTGTAAATGGATATCATGCTTTGTTAAGAGTATCCTCTTATGATAAAATTAATAGTACACCTGCGTTGACTATATTAAATAATGGCAATCTTGGTTTGGGTACAAATAGTCCTTCACATCAATTAACAATTTCAAGACCAACTCAAGCCTCTGCTTATCAAGTTAATTTTAATACAGATGGGGGTATTAGTGATGGAAATTATACTGGTATTAGATTTTCACAAGGTGCGACTGGTGGTACCGAACTGGGTAATATTAGGTTGTGGTATTTTACAACAGGAGCAACAGCTCTTTCATTGGGTGTAAGAAATGCTACACAAGCATTGTATGTTGCTACAGATGGCAATATAGGTATAGGCACAACAAATCCTGTGGCTAAGTTACACATAACAGGATCATCTACGGCTGCTGTTTTCTACGGCAATGTAGGTATAGGCACATCAACATTTACATATTCAACTTCAAACAGAGGATTATTAGAATTATATGGTGCTACTGATTCGTTGATAGCACTTAGAAATAGTAATAATCCGTTTTATATTCAAAAGTATTCAACGAATGTATACTTGAATAATACGGATAATGGTGCTTTTATATTGTATACTAATAATACTGAAAGAATGCGTATCGATGCTAATGGTAACGTTGGTATAGGCACAAGTAATCCTGTTTATAAATTACAAGTTTCTGGACAAACTTTCTTAAATAATGGAACAAGTAATGCTTTACAAATACAAACAACTGTAGCAGATACAACTACAAGAGATGCAATTTATTTGTATGAAGATAATGCTCAAGCTACTGGTAGACAAGCTATTTCTTGGTACAATGGAAATACCAGCTATTATAAAGCCAGACTATGGACTGAAGTTGGTAATGGTTATACTGCGACGACCTTCGGTATAGATGTAGCGGATGATGCTCGCGCAGTAGCTACACGATTGGCTATTAGAAATGGTCTTGTTGGTATAGGCACAACAACTCCTACGGCTAGATTAGATGTTGCTGGTGGTGGTCTTTCAGTTAGTGGTTGGTCAAACAATAATTCAGGTACAACCGGTGGTGTAGAAATTGGTTGGGATGGTAGTCAGGGTATATTCCAAGTATATGATAGAGTTAACGCTAACTACGAACCAATATTAATAAATGGTAGTTATACCATGTTTTATGTTTCTGGTACAGAGAGAGCAAGATTAACTTCAACTGGTAATTTGGGTATAGGTACAACATCTGCATCGAGAAAACTAATAGTTTTTGGAGATGCAGCTATCGCTACAAATAGCGGCGGTATAGTATTAGCTTCTTATGACGCAGACACGGGTAACATAAGACCAAGTGTTGCTAATGGATCTATATTAATATCAGATGATTCAGGTCTACTCACCAGGGGTACCGAGTTCTTAAATGGTGGTGGTTTGATTGTTCAATCTCTATCAGGATTTGCACCACTTGAAGTTAAATCAAATGGTAATACTTTGATGTATGTTACATCCGGTGGTAATGTTGGTATAGGTACAACTACCTTAACAAATGGACAAGTTGTAATTTACAACGCATCTGGTAATACATTATCACTACAAAAATTTGGTGGTGCAGCCGCATTGATAATGGGTTCAGAAACAACCAATTATGCTTTGATTGAATCTATAGTAAATGGTGGCGTAAGATTTTATACTGGCAATGGTACACAAACAGAAAAATTACGCATTGAAGCTGGTGGTAATGTCGGTATAGGCACAACAAGTCCAGCACAAAAATTTCATATATACAATGGTAATCAATATATTCAAGGAACTCAAGGTGGTGCCGCAGCAGTTAACTACACATCATTTAGTCGTTTGATATTTAATAACGATTATTCTAATACTACAAATAGAGGTCCAAATAAAATTACTTTATATGATGATGGTTCTAGTTGGATCAGTGGTTTTGGAATACATGATGATATAACTGGTTATTATACAGGAGGTAATCATGTATGGTATAAAACAACCAGTCAGACCGCTTCGACAGAATACATGCGTATAACTAGCGGTGGTAATGTTGGTATAGGTACAAGTAGTCCTTCAATAAAATTAGCGGTTGATGGAGAAGCTAGTTTTGGTGATGGAAGTAAACTTACACTAATTGGTTTAGATATTAATAGTCAAGTCACTCCAAACTTCATAAAGATAAGAACAAAAATTCCTTTTGCGTCTGGAGCAGCAGATTTCACGATTAATATAAAGGGATTTAGATATGGTAGTGTAGAAACTACTAGTTTGATGATTTGTTGGCATTATTATTTGAGTACTTTTTATAACCCAACAATTAGTTCGGCAGGTAGTTATGCTCCAACGGTTAAGTTATCGGCTGAAGACTGGGATTCTTCAGGTACGCCTAAAGTTTGTATTGTATTAGTAAGTCCAGGCTACTGGCCTAAATTATATGTGGAAAGTATGTATAGTAGCGCATACAATGATGCATATGCTGATGGTTGGGATTGGGTAGATGCGGACGCTACAGGAACAGGAAATAATTTAGCAATATTAAGTTACAAATCTAATTTTGGTAACAGTTTTGTAATGTTAAGCAACGGCAGTGTGGGTATAGGTACAGTAAGTCCTGCTTATAAATTAGATGTGAATGGAACTGGATATTTTTCAAGTACTTTACAAGTAAATTCAAATATAACTTTATCTGGTGGTGGAGATGTAATAATTAATGATTCTGACGGTACTGGATTTTTTGCATCTTATATGGATAGTGGTGTTGGTTACATAAGAATTGATGATGGTGGCACCGCAAATGGATCATTAAACATTAACAATGGAAGATTATTTGTTGGTCCATCAACTGGCAATGTTGGTATAGGTACAACAAGTCCTGCATCTTTATTGCAAGTAGGTGGTTCATCTGGTGCTACTGCTACACCAACTGCAATACAAATGGATAATACCTTTAGAAATGCAGTTGGTGGAAACACATCATTGAAATTTTATTTATATAGAAATACAACAAATAGTGAAACTTATGGATTTGGTTTGAATAATGCTGGCGGTATTGAATATCATGCGGGAAATTCCGGTGGTACTACGGCAAATCACGCATTTTATACAGAAACAACTGAAAAGATGCGACTTAATAGTAGTGGTAATTTGGGTATAGGTACAAGTAGTCCTGCTTATAAATTAGATGTAAATACTGCAAATGACAGTGCTATTAGAATTAGAAACGGTGGTGGTGGTGCTAATAATGGTTTAGCATTATCCGTTGGTAGTGGTAGTCCATGGTTAGATATAATAGAAGGTGTCGAATTCAGAATTAAAGGAAATACATATGCTAATATAGGCACATGGAATAGTGGAAACAATACAAAAGTACTTATAGATTCAAATGGTAATATTGGTATAGGTACAACAACTCCTGGTGGTAAACTTGAGGTTAGAACAAATGCCGCTTCAAATTATGTATTTAGTGGAACATCTACATCTGGATATACAACTACGTTTACAATGGATGATACCGCTAGCTATTTTGGTCATGATAGCGGAGTAAGATCCTTAATACTCAGAACAAATTCAACCGCAAGATTAACTGTCACAGGTAACGGAAATGTAGGTATAGGTACAACAAGTCCTGCTTATAAATTTGAATTGGTGGGTAGTGGATCAGTTTCTATAGTTAATATAGCCGGTAGAATACGTAGTAATGTAGGATCCGATGTTTTTAATACAGGTACAGCATTAGCATTTACAAATACCACTTCAAATGCCAATGCTTATGCTTATATTGGATCAAGAATCGATGCTGCAGCAGCTGGAGATAATGCTCAATCTTTAATATTTGCTACAAATGCTACAAATACATTACCAACTGAAAAACTACGTATAACGAGTACTGGCAACGTAGGTATAGGATCTGCTGCTCCTGCTTATAAATTAGACGTTGCAGGCGGAGATGTAAATTTTGCAACAGGAACTGTATTAAGATTTGGAACAGTTGCGGTACTAAATGAAAGTAGTAATGCAAATGATATATATGCTAATATAAGAGTTATAAGAAACATGTCATCTACCATTCAAGATGGTATGTACATTAATTATAATAGTCCAGGTACAACAGGTGCTCATTTAAGATTTTACGCTAATGGAACAAGTGAAAGAATGCGTATTCAAGCCAATGATGGATTCGTTGGTATTGGAACTAGTGCAGCGGTTGGACGATTGGATGTTTATGACAGTACAGATGCCGGTCATGTGGCTTTTGTTAGAAATGCAAGCACAGGAACAAGTGCTTACTCAGCAATAGTATTACGTAGAAATGGAGATGCCAATGGTATAGTATTGTTTACAAATTCATCCAATAGATCCACTGACGGTGGAGCCGGCAATTCGACTATAAGAACTGATAATGGTAATTTACTTTTGGGTGCTGGAGGTACTACTTACCACGTATTGAACACCGCAGGTAGTGTAGGTATAGGCACAACTAGTCCTGCTTATAGATTAGATGTAAATGGCGGAATAGCTAGCGGTGGTGTACTTGTTGCATTATATTCTGGAAATTATAATAGATTATATGAACCAGCTGGAAATCCAGGAATATATTTGGGAAATAATTCTGATCCAGCAAATTATTATGATAATACCACCCATTATTTCAGAAACAGAGGCGGTAGTAGTAATTACGCAATTATTAATAGTAATGGTAATTTGGGTATAGGAACAAGTAGTCCTGTTCAAAAGTTACACGTAGTAGGTGCTGTATATGGTACAACATATGGACAATTCGGAACATCTGTAGCAAGTGGTACCAATTCTAGTTACGCTGTATTTGGAAGTAACTCAGCAGTCGTAGGTGTAAAAATAAACATTGATAGCAATGTCAATAGAAATGACTTGGTTGTTTCTGGTTCTACAGGTAACGTAGGTATAGGTACAAGTCAAGTATTAAGTAAATTAAATGCTTATGCTAGTGGTAGCAATTTGAGTGTATTTAGAGTAGATGGTGGTAACGGCACACTATTTGAAGTAACAGATCAACTAAGTGGTAGTTTATTTAGTGTAAACGATGTATCTGGTTTGCCATTATTGGAAGTATTTAGCAACAATAGAGTTGTTGCTGGTAAATATGGTAGCAATGCTTTGGTGGTTAGTGGTAGTAGTATAGGTATAGGTACAAGTAGACCGTCATCAAGACTTCAACTAGGCAATTTAACAAGCACACAAACTTCTGCTACAGAAACATTAAGTTTGGGAGGTACATTTAGTAATAGTGCAGGAGCCAATGTAAAATTAAGAGTTTATGAAGATGGTAGTGGTGGTGCTATAGGAGGTATGAGTGTTTCTTCTGGTCAAATGGAAGTAAATACTTGGTCCGCTGGTAAAATAGCATTTTACAGAGGAACCACTCAAACTGCAATTATTGATGCATCAGGCAACGTAGGTATTGGATCTACAGCTCCGATTGCTAAATTAGATATAAATGGAACCACCAACTTTGCAGCAAATGTTTATCATTCTATAGGTGGCCAAAAGTTTTTTGCTGGTTCTGGTGGTGCGTATAGTTACATTTATACAGGCACAACTGCGCTTAATTTTATTAATGGTGGTGATACCTCCACTTTAATGACAATATTAAACGGAGGTAGTGTAGGTATTGGTACGACCAGTCCTGGTTCTAAATTGGACGTAAATGGTACATTTAGAACTGCAATAAATAATCTAACAATATTTAATGATTATATTTATGTATCTCCAACTGAAAATAATACTTTAAATTCTGCATATTTTACTAATGGCATTGCAGATATGTGGATTAACTATGCTGGATATAATAATGGAAATACACAATTTAGAAATTTCAATGTTGGTAATGGTAAGAATAGTGTAATTGCTTGGTTTGATGGTACAAACAAAAGAATGTCTATAAATAATGGACAAGCAGCGAGTTATACATTAGATGTAAATGGTTCAATTAGAACTACAAGTAAATTTGTACAAAATAGCACAACAGTAAGTGTTAGTGGTACTGGCCAAACATTAACACTCAATTTGGATACTGCGGCTGTATATGTTGTTTCTATGGCAAGTGGTGCAACCATTACCACAATCAGTTATACCAACAGAGATAACAATCCATCTGTAAATACAATTATGTTGGTTGTAAAATATGCTGGTTCAGCTTCTATTACATTTACCAACGTAATATGGGCAAATGGTGTAGCTCCTACATTAACTGGTACAAATGGTTATGCAGATGTATTTATGTTAACTAGTTATCAAGGAGGAGCAGGTACACCAGTCTGGATTGGAACCGTTGTATCACAAGCTCTAGTAAGTACTAACTTATAATCTATGAGTATATCACTTAACCAAAATATTAACGGAAGTGCTTTTCCATATAATCCATCCGCCGGTGCATCTGTTTATAGATATAATCTAAGTCAAGGTAGAAGTTATAATCCACAAAAATCAGCTGGAGATTTTCTAGATGTTTCAGGCAATGGTATTGTTGGTACAGCTTATCAATTATCATCTGAGTATTATCCGTGGAAATGCGGTGGAATGGTTTATTTAAATAATACTACAGGTTATAATCCTACACCTGGCCAAGGTAAAACAATTTACTTGAATATTGGTACATCAGATAACTTTACTTTTATAGTAGGTTGGGAATACGTAGCCTCCAATTTAACATACGGCGCTGATATTATCGCCGGCGCGTATGCTAATAGTACGCATGATTGGTGGATTGGTCAGTATAGTTTTTCTGCTTCACAACCATGGCAGTTTTTAAGAAATGGAGCGTCTAATATAGCAACCCTAGGAACGGCTCCAGTATCAGGCAGAAGATATATAGCCGTTGTAGGAAATAGTTTTTCCACTAACGCTGGTTATTTTTATTTATTTGATAGTGCTGGTAATTCTTATAGTAATACAGCTATAGGAGGATTAGCAATGAATACCGCTGGAAAAATAGCTTTGGGTAGATATGGTCAACAAGGTGTTGATAACTATATGCCTAGAAGTTATTATGGAGATGCTATTTATAGTGATACATATTTATCTACTACAGCAGCTTTGGCAATAAAAGATCAAATCAAATACAGATATGGTATAAGCGTTTAATTTATGAGTACAAATCAATATTTTTTAGTTAACAAGATTGACAATCAAAATTATTTTATAATTCAAGGACCAATGCAATTGCCTGATAACTTTGGCCCCACTAGTGGATTTAATGTTTTGGAAGAAAGTTCACCTGAATTATTATCCGATCTAACCTGGCAAGGTAATTCCAATTTAGGTTTTTGGAAAGCAAATTTTGATACAAAACCAGATTATAATATAAGTCAAAGTTTGATTCCAAATAATTCTTTGGATGCAACAAGTAAAACGTGTAATGTTACATATACTATAAAAACTTTGACGGCTCAAGAATTATCTGAAAGAGTTGAGGTTTTAAGAAGTCAAATAAGAATGATTAGAGATAGATATCTATCTTTAACAGATTTTACACAACTATCAGATGTACCATTTTCAACTCAAGCAAAATCAGAATTTGCTACATTTAGACAACAATTAAGAGATTTGCCAAATACATCTGATCCTACTACAATTATATGGCCTTCAATACCAACTTTGGTAAATATAAATTTACCGCCTTTTCCTCCGGTTCCTACTTATAGATCCAGCTAAGAACGATAAACAAACGATACACGGTGTAACTAACACTTACCCCAAACAAATATTATCAACAATTGTATGTAAAAATGTGACAAATACTACAATTGAAACGGCACTGAAACAAATACAGATATAAATTGTTATTATTATATTGTGGGTGAACGTAAAGATATACCTAAATTAATAACAGAAATTTAAGAACATACCCTATAGATAATCACTATTTATAATCATATTATTAAGAGTTAAAACGTAGAATATGATTATTTATACCCCAGTCATTTCAGGTTCATCCGTAATTACGGGTTCGGTATACCTTTCTGGTAGCCTATATATCGAAAATAAACAGTTGATATACGGTACGGGTAGTTACGCCATAACAGCCAGTTATGCCCATACCGCCCTAACCGCTAGTTATGCTCTCAGTTATAGCGGTACATCCGGCACATCAGGTATAAATGGAAGTAGTGGCACAAGCGGTATCTCCGGTACATCTGGTATAGACGGTAGTAGTGGAAGTAGTGGTACCGTCGGTAGCAGTGGTAGCTCTGGTACCAGTGGTGAAAGTGGTAGTACAGGTAGTAGTGGTACAAGCGGATCAAGCGGAAGTAGTGGCACAAGCGGTAGTAGTGGATCGTCCGGTACAAGTGGATCAAGTGGAAGCAGTGGAAGTGGTGGTAGTACCGGTAGTAGTGGTACAAGTGGTTCATCTGGTACAAGTGGATCTAGCGGAAGTGGTGGTAGCACCGGTAGTAGTGGTACAAGTGGATCATCTGCTTCAAGTGGTAGTAGCGGATCGTCTGCTTCAAGTGGTTCATCTGGTACAAGTGGATCTAGCGGAAGTGGTGGTAGCACCGGTAGCAGCGGTACAAGTGGATCATCTGCTTCAAGTGGTAGTAGCGGATCGTCTGCTTCAAGTGGTTCATCTGGTACAAGTGGATCTAGCGGAAGTGGTGGTAGCACCGGTAGCAGCGGTACAAG
>Ga0315909_10001665_pt1 | contig 29747 bp, 20 predicted proteins | sample LakEriMetagenome_11_FD_203527 | JGI IMG/M metagenome (GOLD analysis project Ga0315909, IMG submission 203527) | Freshwater fungal communities from buoy surface, Lake Erie, Ohio, United States - Buoy 2 MA125 | ecosystem: Environmental > Aquatic > Freshwater > Lake | place: USA: Lake Erie, Ohio... | reverse complement strand
TTTTTTGAGAAATTATTAACCAATTTTGTTCTTTGAGCCTGACCATTTTGAACATAGTGGGCTTCATCTATAATAATTAAGTCAGGATTAAATTGATATATTAATGAATTTTCTTTTTCCTTTAAGTCGTAGAAATTTTTAAGGATATCGTAGTTCACAATGACAAAATCATGGTCAATGGAGAAATTTTTACCATCGGCAATATAAACACTTCTATCACTATAATTTTTTATTTCCCTTTCCCAGTTTATTTTGAGCGATGCGGGACAAATAATAAGAATTTTTTTAGAACCTGTCTCTAAAGCTGCGATGATTGTTGATGTGGTCTTACCCAACCCCATATCATCCGCTAAAATAAATCTCTTACTACCTACAAGTTTCTCAATTGCTTCTTTTTGATGTTCTAACGGTGGTCTATGTGAGTATTTTGAATAATCTATGGTTACTTTTTCAACAACATGTGTTTTAATTAATGCTCCTTTTGGTAACCAAAAATCGTGAATTTCTTCAGATTCGAATAATTTACCCCAAATATGATAAGATTTTTCTTTCTCAGCTAATAACTTCTCAACCCATACATTGTTAGGTATTTCAGTATAAAGTTTTTCATCTGCAATTTTTTTTGAGAAGTACGGGTCTAAATCAACCCACTTTTTTGCTACTTTTGGTTGTTTATCGTGAAAATTTAAGATATAATCTGACTGTGAACGAGTCAAATAAAACTTTTTATTTTTTTGACGGTTCTTTTTTAATTTTAAAATATAATTATTTGCACCGTCATAACTTTCGAGAATTGAGAGAGCTCTTGTCTCAATAGTATTTGGGATATTTGAATTTGGTAAAGATTCCAATGTGCACTTTTAATTTAAAAATAATCAATTAATTAATATTTATCAATATGTCAGAGAATAAAGTCCCAATAACAAGAATTGGTAAATTTTTCGGAGAGGAAGATTTTAGTTTGGATGTCTCTATGGGCTCCGAATGGTTGGAAGGTGATATGAACTTTACATTAGTTCTTTATAGGATTGATAGAACTAAAACTAAAACAGATGATGTTTATGGTGAGACATTAGAAGACGGTATTAAATTTTTACCACCTGTTGAATTTAAGGGTTATGTTAAAATTTTGGCACCTGAAAACAAATATTTGGGCTCAAGTAAGTTAGACCAAGTTGAACCTGGTAATTTAAATGTTGGAGTGTATCAAAGACACTTAGATGAGTTAGGTATTGATGTTAACTATGGTGATTATATTGGTTACTATGAAACTGAAAGTAGAGTTAGATATTATGTGGTAAACAATGATGGTCGTGTTACGTCTGACAATAAACATACTTATGCGGGTTATAAACCATTCTACAGGTCAATAATTGCATCAGCTGTTATGAATAACGAATTTAGAGGATTATAAAAATAATGGCATTACCTAAAAAAATTAAACCATACTTACCTTTAACGGAACCAAAAACATTGTTACCAAGAAGGTATGAGTTATTGGAGAAGATAAATAAAGACGGTACTTATTTACCAAAATCTTTATTGCATGCTGATTTAGATAGAGGGTTTTTAGATTTTGTAAGAGATGAATTAAAAACTGTTGTTACAGGAAAAATCATCCCAACAGTTGATATAATAATAACCACTCAAAACTGGTCTCAATTCACTGAAACATGGGATTTCCAAAATTTAGATAAGAACGTTGAGCCTCCATTGATAACTACAATTCGTAATCCTGAAGTTAAATTTGGTAGTAATCCTGCGGTAATGTATAATATTCCAAATAGAAGATTATATTTTTATGCTCAAGTACCTACTTGGGATGGTCAAAGACATGGTATGGACATTTATAAAATACCACAACCTGTACCTGTTGATATTACTTATTCTGTTAAAATTATTTGTAATAGAATGAGGGAACTTAACGCATTTAATAAAGTTGTTTTAGAAAAATTTGCTTCAAGACAAGCTTATCAAGTTATTAAAGGACACTATATTCCGATTGTTATGGGTAACATTACTGATGAATCGGAATTAACTATTGAAAAAAGAAAGTATTATATTCAGACCTATGAATTCACAATGTTAGGATTCTTAATTGATGAGGATGAGTTTGAAGTTTCACCAGCAATTAACAGAGTTTTACAAGTTGTTGAATTAGATAAAGGAGTTCCAAGAAAACAGAAAAAAATAAATGATAACCCTGCAAGTACTAATTTAAATGTCCTATTTGTGGTAGGTAATAGTTTAATTTCCCAAAGATTTGATTACACAGTTAATCTAAATCTTGGTGATACAAAAAATGTTAAAACCTTTGAAGTTTATATTAATAACTTGTATTATGGTGAAAATGTTGGACAAATTCAAATTAATACAGGAGATGTTTTAAAAATTGAAGTTACCAAAAATGATGACGGTTTAGAGTCAACAATTCAATTTAATAACTTACTTCTTTAATTTTCACCATAGATATCTTTCTTTGGTTTACAGTTATCTAAAATAAGTTTTTCTAAAAACCTATACATAACCACACCGTTGTTATCACAATACTTTTTTAGTATATCATGAGTTTCAATCGATATCTTAAGATTTTTTATTTTTTTAATATTATCACCCATAGTAGAAAATAGGTAGAAAATATTCTACCCAATTTATAAATACATTGAACAAAGTCAAGTATTTTGTTTTTTTTTCAAATATTTATCTAAAAAATAAATTAACTAATAAAAAAAACTAGTAATGGCATCTAACAGTAAAGTTTTTGTATCTCCAGGTGTATACACATCTGAGGTAGACTTAAGTTTTGTTTCACAAAGTGTGGGTGTTACAACTTTAGGTATAGTAGGGGAAACTCTAAAGGGTCCAGCATTTGAACCTATTTTCATCACAAATTTTGATGAATTCTCTACTTACTTTGGTGGTACTTCTCCAGAAAAGTTTGTGAACACACAAATCCCAAAATATGAGGCGGCGTATATCGCAAAATCATATTTACAACAATCAAATCAATTATTTGTAACTAGAGTTTTAGGGTTATCAGGATATGACGCAGGACCATCATGGTCTATCTACACGGTAGCGAATGTTGACCCAACAACTATAGGATTCAAATGTATAAATTCAGAACCGGCATCTCCCGAAACAGATTGTGAACCAATATGTTTAGAATATGAAACAATTCCTTTCATATTTAACTTCACAGGTTGTACGTCAGGTGTTGAAAGTATATCATTTACTTCATCATTACCGGCAATTATACAAGATAAATTAACAACTCCATTTGAATTATTCAACGGAAATGTTTCAAGTATTAACGCAAATCTTAAAAATCAAATTTACCAAGTAATCTTAAACAATTCTTTGGTAAACTCTTCGGTATATTTCTACGGAGTAATTGAGGGTAACGATTATGATGGTTTAGTAACGACATATGGTACATCTAATTTAACAAATGTTTACGGTGTTGACGATGTAAGTTCAACAACTGCGGATTTATCAGACCCAAATAACGACCCTTGGTATTACTCATTGTTTAATAATGTTGGTAACTCTGTTTATTCAGGTTCATCATTCTACACAACAATTGTTGATTTTGCAACAACAACAACCTCTTCAAATTGTGCTTCTTTTGTGAATTATAGTGTAAGTGGTGTGACAGGAGGAATTAATTACAATACTAACACAATTAATGTTATTTTACCATACGCCACTTTCTCATCTGCAACTTTAACAAATGTTATCAGTAACTTTAGTGCATGTACAACGGATATCACAGTTAATTCAGTTCCACAACAAAGCGGTGTAACTACTAATGATTTCTCAGGTGGTTGTTTAACATATGTATTAACTTCTGAAGATGCATCAGTTACAACTGAATGGACTGTTTGTGTTACAATTGAAAATCCTTGTAATCCGGCGGTAACAGGAAGTACAGGTTCTCAAAATACAGGTTCATTTGTAACTTGTTATAGTGGAAGTATGATGGGTACAATTTATGTGTATTCAGGTACAGCTTATACTGACTTTGACGATTTAGTAATCGCTACTTTACGTTCAAGAGGTGTCGCTAACTACTCTAATGACGATGGTGCGGTATACGAAGTATCAGGATTAACAGATGTTCAAATGTTATGTACAGGACCATACAGTGGAATCAGTACAAACCCTTACGCAACATTTGGTTTAAATGTTACAGGAAAAACAGGTACACAGTATTTCTTTGAAACTTCTTTCACTAACTCAGACCCAAAATATATTTCAAAAGTATTTGGTTCGTCAAACTTTAGTAAACCAAAATCGGTTGTTCCATTGTTTGTTGAAGAAAGATATCAAGCTTTATTAAACTACGGTTATAAGAAAGGTTATGTAAGAGGTTTAAATTGTGAATTAATTTCTTTACCTGATGCAAGACAAGGTTCTGACGGAACGTCAATCGCTTGGTACTTAGAACAATATCAATCACCAAGTTCTCCTTGGGTTGTTTCTGAATTAAGAGGTAATAAAGTATTTAACTTATTTAAATTTACAACAATCGCTGATGGTAATTCTGCGAATATTGAAGTTAAAATTTCTATAGCAAACATTTCATTCAGTAACGGTACATTTGATGTATTAATTAGAGATTTCTTTGATAGTGATGCAAATCCTGTGGTACTTGAGAAGTTTACTAATTGTGCTATGAATCCAAATGAAAATAACTTTATCGCACAAAAGATAGGTACTGTTGATGGGGAATATCAACTGAACTCAAAATATGTGATGATTACTATGAATGAAGACGCTCCGATAGACGCACTTCCTTGTGGTTTCGAAGGTTATTTAACAAGAGAGTATGCTGGTGGTAAGTCTCCGTTCCCAATTTATAAAACTAAATATGACTACCCTGGTGAAGTTATTTATGACCAACCATTCGGTACTTCAACAGGTGCGAACGACGCTAACACAAGTCCGGGTGACAATGTAAGAAGAACTTATTTAGGTATTTCTGACACAATTGGATATGACGTAGATTTCTATAGTTATAAAGGTAAACAACTTCCATTAGATATTTGTAACGATACAACTGGTGATAATTGGGCGTATTTAACAAGAGGTTATCATATGGACATAAACGCACAGTCAATCTTGATTCCTTCAGGATTTGCAACTGCGGGACAACCAAAATTCTATGTGGGAAGTTCACCATTTACAACTGACCCTGAAAATACTGATAACCAATATTATAGATTATTCGCTCGTAAGTTCTCATTACTATGTAATGGTGGATTTGACGGATGGGATATCTATAGAGAATCAAGAACTAACCTTGATAGATTCGTATTAGGTAGAACAGGATACTTGAATGGAGCTTGTTCTTCAATCAAATACCCAAATGCAACAGGATGGGGAGCGTTTAAACAAATTTCAGTAGGTGATAACACTATGGATTGGGGTAACACCGACTATTACGCTTACTTATTGGGACAGAAGACATTCTCTAACCCTGAATCAGTTAACATTAACGTTTTTGTAACACCTGGTATTGACTATGTAAACAATAGTGACTTGGTTGAACAAGCGGTTGAAATGATTGAGTATGATAGAGCGGATTCATTGTATATCTGTACAACTCCTGACTACAAAATGTTCACACCATCATCTTCAGACCCAACGGATTTAATTTATCCAACTGAAGCGGTTGATAACTTAGACACAACAGGAATTGATTCTAACTACACCGCAACTTACTATCCTTGGGTACTTACAAGAGATTCGGTAAATAACACTCAAATCTACCTTCCAGCAACAGCTGAAGTTTGTAGAAACTTAGCGTTAACCGACAACATTGCATTCCCTTGGTTTGCAGCGGCAGGTTACACTCGTGGTATCGTAAATGCGGTTAAAGCACGTAAGAAGTTAACACAAGAAGATAGAGATACACTTTATAAAGGAAGAATTAACCCTATTGCAACTTTCTCTGATGTAGGAACTGTAATATGGGGTAACAAAACTCTTCAAATTAAAGAGTCGGCTCTTGACAGAATTAACGTAAGAAGATTGTTATTACAAGCTCGTAAATTGATTTCAGCAGTTTCTGTGAGATTGTTGTTCGAACAAAACGACCAAAAAGTAAGACAAGATTTCTTAAATGCTGTTAATCCAATCTTAGATGCAATCAGAAGAGATAGAGGTTTATACGATTTCCGTGTAACAGTTTCTTCAGACACTGCTGATTTAGATAGAAACCAAATGACAGGTAAGATTTATATCAAACCTACAAGGTCTCTTGAGTTCATAGATATTACATTCTATATAACACCAACAGGAGCGTCTTTCGAAAATATCTAATAACCTTAAATGACAGACCAGTAGAAATACTGGTTTGTCATTATATTTAATAATATGAGAGTTTATTTAATTGAAACAGTAAGAGAAGAGTTTACACCTGATACAGTATATTGGGCGTTTGACTGGGATGACAATATTTTAACCATGCCCACTCAGATTGTTCTATTAGACGATAATGGTGAAGAAGTTCTTATGTCTACTGAAGATTTTGCAGAACATAGACATCAAATCGGTGTTGAACCTTTTAAATATAAAGGAAAAAATGTTGTGAGTTATGCAAATGACCCATACAGGTTTTTCTCAAACAAAGGGGACAAACGTTTTTTAATAGATGTGATGTTTGCTGAAGAAGGTCCTGAATGGAGTAAATTCGCAGAAACAATAAATAACGGTTCAATTTTTGCAATCGTTACTGCTAGAGGACATTCACCATTAGTGATACGTAAAGCTATCGAAAACATGATTGAGTCCAATTATAAAGGAATCAATAAAAAAGAATTAGTTAAAAATTTAAGAAAATATCGTCACTTCGCTGAGGAAGATGATATGAGTGATAATGAATTAATTAATTCTTATATGGATATGAATAAGTATTATCCTGTGACTTATGGACAAGGTTCGGCAGCTCAACCTGAAAAATTAAAAGTAGAAGCTTTAAAAGAATTCCATAATTATGTTAATTACATATCAGGGATTTTACATAAACCAGCATACTTAAAGAATTTAATATCAAATAGATTTGTACCTAAAGTAGTATTTTCAGATGATGATAGAAGAAATATTGAATATGCACATAAGAGTTTAAGTAATGACCCTGAAAGCAAATTTGAATTTATTTTAACACAAGGAGGAAAGAGACAAAAGTATGAACCAGAAAATTAATAACCTAGTCTAGTGTAAATTTCTTATAAAAAAACTAAAAGTAAAGAGAAAAATTTTTAAACTAGATATTTATAAAAAAACATAAAATAAAAAAATTAAAAAAATAACAATATGGCTGATTTACTGATGAAAATGCCGGTACCTTACGAACCCAAAAGGCAGAACCGATTTATATTAAGTTTTGATTCAACTTTGGGTATAAATGAATGGTTCGTAGAAAGTGCTTCAAGACCACATATAACAATTAATCCAACAGAAATTCCATTTTTAAATACTTCTACATATGTAGCAGGTAGATTTACATGGGGTACTATTAACGTTACATTCCGTGACCCAATTGGACCTTCAGCGTCACAAGCTTTGATGGAATGGGTTAGATTATGTGCTGAGTCAGTAACAGGTCGTATGGGATATGCCGCAGGTTATAAGAAAAACGTTGAAGTTAGTATGTTAGACCCAACAGGTGTTGTTGTTGAGAAATGGATATTAGAAGGTACTTTCTTAAGTGATGTTAACTTCAATAACTTGGATTATAAGTCCGATTCATTGGCAACAATCACGGCTACTTTGAGAATGGACCGTTGTATTTTAGTATACTAATAAAAAAAACAATACAAAATTTTGTAAAATCCTGTATATATTGTTATACAGGATTTTTTTATGGAAGAATATTCAGGATACACATGTAATAGATGTGGAAAAGTGTTTGAAACTAAAGAAGAGTTTATTAAACAACACAAAGAAGAAGTTAAAAATGAAAATAAAGATTGATTTATTTAATTCTTAAATTATTTTTATAATAAAATCGAAATATGATGGATAAGGATTTATACCAAGCTGCAACAGAAAACTTTAATTTACCACATGACATGGTTCAATTACCTTCAGGTGGAATTTTTTACAAAAGTAAGAAAAAATCAGTCAAAGTTGGTTATTTGACGGCTGTTGATGAAAATTTACTAAATAGTTCTAATATTGAAAGAGAGGGATTAATGATGACTCTTTTAAGAAATAAGGTTTATGAACATGATTTAAGACCTGAAGAGTTGTTAGATGTTGATATCCAAGCAGTTTTGTTATTTTTAAGAAATACTTCTTTTGGTCCTGAATATAATATGTCTGTTTTAGACCCAAGAACAAACAAGTATTTTGATACTACAATTGTATTAGACGAACTTAATATTACCCGACCAACAAGTCTACCTGATGAGACCGGTCTTTTTGAAACTAAATTACCAAAAACTGGTGTGGTAGTTAAGTTAAAACCTTTATCATATGGTGAAGAAACTGAAATTGAGAAGTCTTTAGAAAAATACCCTGTAGGTTTAGTTCCACCTACTATAACAATGAAATTACAAAAACAAATTGTTGAAGTTAATGGTGATACCTCACTTTCTACTATATCTAAATTTGTAAATGAACTTCCAATCTTGGATTCAAAACATATTAAGAATTTTTTAAGAGAAAACGTACCTTCATTGGACCTAAAAAGACAAGTTAAAACCCCATCAGGAGAAATAGTTACAGTTCAAGTAGCGTTTGGGGTTGAGTTTTTTCGTCCGTTCTTCCAATAATAGGGAATATCTGCTCAATAGTTACTATTTGATGGCAAAACATCTGAATACTTCTTATTCAGATTTTATGTCTATGCCGACATTTGAACGTGAATTTTTATGTAATCGAATTATTGAATTAAATACACCATCAACATAAAAACATAAATCAAATATTTATTTAAAAATGAATAACAATGTTTGTACTTGGTGATTTAGATGATGCTGCTAATAGTGCAGGTAAATTAAATGACGAATTTGCTGCGATAAGTTCGGAAATGTCAACTATTACAGGTCTTTTTGGGACATTTAATAATTTAGTTAATACGAATTTATTAGACCTTACAAAAATGAGAGATGTTCTCTTATATGTTGACAGGTCGGCTATGAATATTTCAAAATCATTTGGACAAGGTCGAGAAAATGTAACACAATTAAAAATTGCAATGGCGGATGCATATGTTGAAGTTGCTAAAATGGGTGGTACGTATAAAGATATTGCGGAAATACAAGGAAAAGTTGCTGCTGATTTAGGTCGAAATGTTATTCTACAATCTGACACTATTGAAAAATTATTTGCAACACAAGAAGTTACAGGACAAAATGCTGAGGTAGTTACAAAATCATTTAAAGATGCTGGAATGAGTGCTAATTTGGCTGTGGAGGGGATGCAAAAAGTTGTTGATATTTCAAGAAGTCAAGGAGTTAATGCTCAGGCAGTGTCTAAACTTGTTGTTGACAACATGAAAAATTTAAACATGTATACATTTCAAGGAGGTGTTGACGGTTTGTCTAAAATGGCGGCACAAGCAACATCAATGAGATTTAGTATGAGTGAAACATTTAGATTTGCTGAGAAAGTATTTAATCCTGAAGGGGCGATTGAGACTGCGGCTGCTTTACAAAGATTAGGTGTGACTCAAAGTCAATTATTAGACCCATTAAGATTAATGGATTTAGCTCAAAATGACCCAACAGAATTACAAAATCAATTAGTTCAAATGACTGAACAATTTGTTCAACTTAATTCAAAAGGACAATTTGAAATTATGCCTGATGCTAAAAGACAGTTAAGGGCTATTTCTACCGAGTTAGGAATTGGTTATGACGAACTTGTAAAAATGTCAATTGGTTCTGCGGAAGTTGCTGATAAAATGAATAAAATTAGTTTCCCAACAGGTGCATTTAGCGAAGAAGATAAAAAATTTATAGCTAACATGGCAGAGATGGGACCTGGTGGTGTTTATACTTTAAAGGTTGATGGTAAAGATGTTGGTATCGAACAGGCGATGGATATCTTTACTAAAGATAGGACTAAGTTTGATAAGTTTATGGAAGCGTCAAGACCTAAAACAATGGAAGATTTGGCGATTGAACAATTAGATACTTTAAAATCAATGTCGGCTGCTTTAAATTCTATGATGAATAGAACGTCTATTGCTGCTAGTGGTTCAAAAGTTGGAGAAACTATATTATCTGGGTATCGAGAAGCATACAATATTCCTGCTAGGACTATGTCAGGAGAAGCTTTTGATACTGAAAATATGAGAATTAAATTTGATGAACTTGGTACTGGTATATCTGATATTTTTACAAAAATTACTGAGGGTAATTTTGATTTAGCGGATGCAGCATCAAAAGTAGAGGGGGCGTTTAAAGGTCTTGGTGATTATCTTAAAGATGAACTTTCATCAGTAATTGGTAATTTAAAGGGTGAAGGGGAAAAAATAGTGAATGGTGGTAATAAAACATTAGAAATGGAAGACTTTATATTAAAAACACACCCAAAGGATTCTATAGTTTTTACACCTGATATGATGGTTGGTGGTACTAATTTGTTTGGTGGACAACAAAATAGTCTGAGTGAAACTAAAAATACCCATGATATTAATTTAAATGTTAATTTAACATCAACGGGTACTGATTTAAATCAAATAACTAAAAAAGAAATATTAGAACCATTAGTTGCTCATATACAAAAAGTAATTACAGGTGATGGATTGTTAAATAAAAATGGTAAAACACCAAATCCAATGGTTAATTATCAGGTTTAATATTAGAAATAAAATTTGAGGTATTTATTAATAAAATTATTCGATGTCAGATAGTTCATTATCATTTGCTTCAACCTCGACGTTTAGAAACAACCTTTTAGGTAGAAATCTTGCTCCGTATACTGTACAGGGTGTTTTTACACCTCCAATAAGTAATGTTGCTTATGAAACAGTTTTAACTGTTACAAATGTAATAGATTCTCCTGATAACTTGATTGCTGATGATGTATTTGCTAATCAACTTTATCCATTAAATGAATACGGTCCTGATGGGGGGTATAATACAACAATTACGTTTAATGGTCCTCCATTACCTGTAGCCTCTAATAGTGGTGAATATAGTCCTAATGACACTGTATTAGATATTATAAATGAGGCAACTATAAATGCTCAATTTATTGAAAATAGATTTGGTCCTACTGGTGGATTTGAAGATTTATATTTTGTTGATAATATACAGTTAAATGGTATTACAAACAATCCTTATTGGCAACCACCAAGTTTTTTACCTTCATTTTATACACCATATGAGATTTTAACAAATGATAACCCAAATGGTTCTAATGGTTTATTATCTCAAGATTCTTTTATCGCTAGAATTGGTGCAGAAAGATTACAATTTGCGTTTCAACAAAGAGTCGCAGCTGAAATCTTCCAAAACACTGTTGGACAAGTTAATTTATCGTCATTACAAGACCCTTTTGAAGCAAGTTTAATCGTTACGGGTCAACAACCGCTAATTTATAAGAATTGGAGAATTACAGTTCCTGAGAATCCAATATTAAGAATTGTTGATTTAGCAACGAGATTATCATCCGCTTATTGGCCTGTTTCACCGATACCTGGTGATTACTTTGAGATGGGAGGTGTTCCTCAAAATCAACAAACTTCATTGGCTTTAAATGTTGCTAATCAGTTAACAGGTGGATTTTTAGGACCGGTATTGAATTTTACAAGAAGTTCTTCTGAAACATTTTTGGCAAATACTGGAAACGGACAAAGGTCGGCATTATTTGCCAATATAGATTATAATAGATATCAACCACCATATGATAAAAATTATGGAGGTATTTTGGGTGTTATTTCGGGTGTTGCTAATTTATTAACCAATTTAATAAATCCTGATAACGGAACACTTATTGGTGGTTATTATGTTGGTAGTAGAAATGCTGAACCATCAACAATTACTTCACCACCAAATCAAGTACCTGTCAATGTCTTTGGTGAACAAGTTCAAGCTCCTGTTTATGGACCATCTGAATTAGGTATTTTATATGAAGGTAACCAAGAAGTTTTAAATTTTGGTTTAGCTTCTAAAACATATAGTGATGGTGGTGGTATTGGTGGGGGATTTGTATGGGTTTCACCAAAATATAAAGATAATGCTGGTTACAAACCAACAGTAGGTGGAGGTGTAGGTACTATTGATGAAAATTACAATGAAGTTAGTAGTGATTATACTCGTAATGAGTCAACAAATATTACATTTAAGGGTAATTCTATTTTAGATAATACTCAAAGATTAATTGATTCTGCGGATAATGTTCAAGGTATTTCAAGATTAAAACATGTTGGTAACGCTATAAATCAAGTTAGTAAAGTTTTCAATGACGGATACAAAGAAATGACTAAAGGTTCTAAAGTTGTATCTTATGTTGATAACACAACAGGAGAGCAGGCGGGTACTGAGTATTGTAGAGTATTTGCTAAAGATACTCCATATTTGATGTATAATGATTTACAAAAGACAGACGGTATTACTACTTCAGGAAGAAGAAGTACTTTCTCTGTGTTAGATAATACTTTTAATTTAAACATTGCCCCAACAAGAAATCCAGGTTCAACAAACATTATTCAAGGAGGTGATGGTAGCGGTGGTTATGTTAAGAAATACATGTTATCAATTGAAAATTTAGCATGGAAAACATCAAGTAGACCTGGTTTTACTTATGATGATTTACCTGTTTGTGAAAGAGGACCAAATGGTGGTAGAATAATGTGGTTTCCACCATACAATTTAAAGTTTAGTGATTCTTCAAACGCTCAATGGAATCCAACATCCTTTTTAGGTAGACCTGAACCAATTTATACATATAAAGAAACTTCAAGAACGGGAACTCTTTCATTTATGATAATTGTTGATAATCCTTCAGTTACAAATCTTATTGTTGAACAACAACTTAGTGGAAAAAATAAAGAAAGAATTGATTCAGTATTGAGTTCTTTCTTTGCGGGATGTACTAAATTTGACATTTATGAATTAGCTAAAAAATTCAATACATTAAAGCCAAGTGATTTGATGACTTATCAAGAAATCATCAATAATCCAAGATTAACTAATGAAGAACTTGAAGGTGTTATCAAAGAAATTCCTGTTGTTAACACAACATCAGGTGGACAAGGTACTGACACGGCTCCTAATCCTGATATAGTTGTAGGTAGTGGGGAAGGTAATACACCTGACCTTATAGGTCCTTTTGAAAATGAATTTTTGGATTTTGCATTTTATTTTGAAAATGACATTCCAGGGCCAAGTGATAAAGAAACAACAACCGCAAATTACAAAACAATTTACGACACATATACATCATCTTCGAATATTACCAAGTATGTTGATAATGCTCATAATCTTTTTGATTCAACAGATGTAAATTACAATGTTCAAGAATTTTTTGATAATGTTATTATAAATAACTTTAGAAAAATTACTGAAGGTGATAATTCATTTGTTCAACAAGCGTATAAATTATTAAATGATGGTATTGTAAAATCAATATCGATTGAGATGGAAGGTTCGGCATCTGCTATTGCAACACCTCAATATAATAAAAAATTATCATTACGAAGAATCGACTCAATTAAAAATTATCTATCACAACCTATTAATGGGGTTGATTTAGGTAAATTTATTAATGAGGGTACTTTTATTATAAAAAACGCTGAAGGTTTTGGCGAAGAAATCGTTATACCTAAATATAGTACTGAAATTGGGGCTAATGGTGTAACTGCAACTACTGTCAATTCAGGTACAGGTATTGATGTTGATTGTAAACAAAATATTGAAAATAAAAACGGTAATGTTACCTCTCAGTCTCAAGTTTATGCGTCAAATGCGATGGCTTGTAGACGAGTTAGAATTAAAAATATATCAGTTCAAAAAAATGAAATTATTCCAAATCCTGAAGAACCGGTAAAAACTGTTATTGATATAACTCCACCAACAACAACTACTACAACTGAAACTATAAAAGTTCCATTAAGACCCCCAATACCATCCCCAACTAAAACTATACAACAAAAATTGAAAGATAGTATTGGTAAACGAGTACTTAGGAATTTATTAACAGAATGTAATTATTTTGAAGTTATTAAAGAAAATGTACCATTTTTATATGATTCATTTAAAGAGAGAATTAAGTATTTTAATCCTGCGTTCCACTCAATGACACCTGAAGGTCTTAACTCAAGATTAACATTTCTTAATCAATGTTTAAGACCTGGTGAAACAATACCTGTGATTGGTACTGATGGGAAACCAAGAATTAATGATGCTGTTAATACTTCTTTTGGGGCACCTCCTGTGTTAGTATTAAGAATCGGTGATTTTTATAATTGTAGAATAATACCTGATAGTATATCATTTACATACGATTCTTCACTTTTGGATTTAAATCCTGAAGGTATTGGAGTACAACCTATGTTAGTAAACGTGAATATGGGTTTTAAAATGATTGGTGGTCATGGTATTGCAAATCCTGTTGAACAATTACAAAACGCTCTTTCGTTTAACTACTATGCTAATACTGAAATTTATGATGAAAGGTCAGTTTGGACTGAAGATACTACGGCACTTGACAAACAAATTGCAGATGCATTAGGTTTAGAACCTGAGGTGACTACACCTGTTAATAATGTTACACCACAAGCAACTAATGATGGTGGGTCAACGATTGGTGAGATACTTACAAATAAACCTATTGAAGGTGGAAGTGAAGGTGAGATTAGTTATTTAAAAATAATGGATTCTCTTCTAACGGATTCAAAAACATATTTCACATTAATTGTTAATAAACTTGAAGAAATTAATACTAAATACAATTATGGTATAGTTCAATTAGTTAACCAAGATAGAAACTTTAAAATTGGACCATTAGATACTACACAACCTCACGATTCTAACATATATGGGTCACCATTTAAAATTGAAGAAAAATTAAATCAAGTTTTTAATCAAGTTTATTCAGATATTAACAGTGGGGCGAATCCAATTATTAACCAATTAAATCAATTAAATTTCTTAAACAGTACAAAAACTATTATAGTTAATAACATGACAAACTATATTGTATCAAATGTACAACCAACTATTGCAAGTGATATTACAGTAGTTTTACAAGACATTTTAAATTTTGAACAAACTTTTGTTCAAAACATAAGAAAAGTAAATTTAGTTGTTAAAGAACATGACGGTAAAGTAGATTCAACTAATTTACCTTCAATTTATACATTAACACCGACAACTGAATTAAGTCCGACTACTGTTTCAGGTGCTGGAAATACATTACAAGAATTGGACGGTGATTTTATATCTTTTGGAGCTCAAATGGATAATTTCAACACATATTTACAAGAAAAACAAATTATAACTTCTTCTTACAATGGTGTTGGTCAAATTCAGACCTTTAAATTAGATTCAAGTGATATTACAAATAACTGTTTCTTTATGGTTCTTGGGAGAATTCTTACTCAAGATTCTAAAAAAGATGAGTTTATTAGTAAATGTTTAACAGGTGTTTCAGATATTAACGAACCATATAGTTTGGAAAACAAATTTAGAAAAATAGTTAATGATTTGGCTAATGACTACTCTAAAGAAATTAACAGAGATGAAGAGTTTTTCCAAGAATTTAAAAAAGAAAATGAATATAAAAATTATGTTGATGGTGTTGAAGAATTGATGTATAAAGCAGGAAAAGTAAGGAAATTTACTTTCTCAACTGTTACTCCGTCAACAGAAGAAGTAAAAACACAATTTAAAGAATTATATGATGGTCAAAATCACGGTGGTGATGATACATATTTAGGTAAGGTTAAATTTACAAGTTAATTATGATGAATAAACAATTTTATAATCGATATAACAATTTTATCATAAATGGTAATCAAACTGTGGTCCCGTATATTACGTTACCTTCAAAAACAACTGACAAACGATTCATTTATAAAATAAACCAAACAAGGTTAGATAAAATTTCACAACAATATTATAACTCACCTTTTTTTGGATGGTTAATTATGGTTGCAAATCCTGTTTATGGAGGACAAGAATGGAATATACCTGATGGTTCTATATTGACTATTCCATATCCTTTGGTAACTTCTTTACAAGATTATAAAACGGCTTTAGATAACCATTTCTTCTATTATGGTAGATAACTCAGAAAATATTTTAGTAGATTACGATTACAATAATATTATTGTCGTTGACCCAAATAAAGTGGTTGATACTAATGGTAATGTTAAAGAAAGATATGTTAAACAAGAAAATTTAGTAATTTACGCTAATTTAGAGTGTAATGTTTTACCAAGAACTAAATTAGCTGTTGGTTCATCTAATACCACTGATATTAAAACAGTTAGTATTGCGAGTATTAATTTTTTAAAACCTGGTAATAAAGAGTTTATGGATATTGGTTATACTGATGAACTAACAGGTTTAAAAAAGGTAAATAAAAATGGTACCGAACAAAATAATCCTAATAACGTAAAACAAACATCTAAAAATGATAATTTTTATTTTGACCAGGCATCCAATTTAAATGGAAATGAAAGGGTTTCTGATAATGGTTTATTAGGTATTACGTCTATTAATATTAGACAAAACACATCATTTATGTCAACAATTAGTGTTGAGTTAGAAGATGTTAGAGGGAAGGCTTTGTTTGAAGGTGGAAATAGTTCACCATATGCTGCATTTTTTAATTTACCATATCCGTTGTTTAATTTAACAATTAAAGGTTGGTATGGTAAGGCATTAAAATTACCATTAATGTTACAAAACTTCACTTCGAGGTATGATGGTAATAGTGGTAATTTTAAAATTACTTTAACATTTTACACTTATAAATTTACTGTATTGACTGAAATCTCAATGGGGGCCATGCAAGCAACCCCACATATGTATAAGTCAAATGTAACAGTACAAAAAATTAGCGGGGGTCCTAATGCTACTACACCTGTACAAGATGTTGTTTATGAACAAGGTTATCAAAAAATTAGAGAATTATATAGTGAATATAAAACTAAAGGATTAATACCTGATGATTTCCCTGAAATTACACTTGTACAACTTAGAAATAGAGTTGAAAACTTCATTAAAAATATTTTAGATTCTTTCATAAAACAAAATTTGAATCCTTTAAAAAATATTCAAGATTATGAAAATAAAATGATTGACTATAAGAATAATATTTATTTTGGAAAATCAGTTATTCAACCTTCATGGTTTGAAAAATACATGGATAAAAGTAATTATTATGTATTAAAGAACAGTGGAGTTAAAATTTATACGTTTAAATTATTTTATGATACCTTAGAAAAACAAACAAACGCTAAAAATAAATTAGAACAAATAATTAGTGATGGTAATAAGTCATTAAATTCTAATACTACACTTGGTGAAAATGGAACGTATACCATTAATAATGTTACAAAATCTTCTGCAATTACTTGTGATATCAATATAAACGATTTTCAAAAAATCATTCAAGATGGGGATATTGATTTAACCGAGACATATATTCAAAGAAATGGTGGTGCGGTGCCAACTACAGAACAACTTAGTGAGTTAGAAAAAGAAATTAAATTAACTTTAAATTCAGTAGGTTCAATTAACCTTTCAAACGGTGAAACAAACCCAAAAATACCTTTTTATTATTTTGAAGGTACTGGTAGTTTTATAGATAAAACTAACCAAATTTTAAAGTCAGTAAAAATAAAAAAAGAGGAAATACAAACATCATTAACTGACGCTTTAGCTGAAAAACTACAAAGTAAAAATACAGGAATTGGATTTGTACCAACTATAAGAAATGTTTTAGCTGTTATTTTTGCAAATGGTGAGGCTTTCTTAAGACTAATGGAAGATGTCCATTCTAAAGCTTGGGATTTAAGAGATGAAAAAGTAAGAAAAAGTGCTATTTTAGGAACTAAACCTTCAACAGATAATTTAAATCCTGGTGAAAATGTAAATACTCCTATATACCCATGGCCTCAATATATTGTTGAAACAACGGGAGAGAATGGTAGAGGTAAATATGAGATTAGATATCCTGGTGAATCTGAAGTTATTGACCAAACAAAAGGTTTTGAATTTCAATATTGGCCTGAAGTTGAATTTTTGGAGGAATTTGTAAGAGCTTTTACTGAAACTACACAATCTAAAAATCAAACACCTCAAGATTTTTCTAATGAAGAAACTGATATTAAAAGAATTAGTTTTAACGCTATTGAATTTCCTGTATCAAATGTTGTTTTTTCTAACAAAGAAGAAATAAAATTTTTCTATGAAATATTTGAGAGATTATTTTTTGTTACAAATTACTCAAGATTAAGTAGAATAAATTTTGACACTGAATTTTCAGACAAAATTACATCATTACTTGCTGACGGGGAAAAAAATAATTTATTAGTTAGTTTATCTGACGATAATCCATTTTTAATACAAAAATTACAAAATTATGGTATTAACTCGGCTAATTTTGTTTCAATCCTAAGACATTTTTCTAATGATGGAGAAGGACAATCTTGGCAGAATTATATTAGAGGTATTTTTAACACTTCTTATATTAAAAATTTATCTCAGAATTCAAATTTTGAATTTTTAAATAAAAATATATTAAACGATTCATTATCTAGTCCATTAATCACTTTAACTAACGAAACTGATTTAATTGAGTTTGTTGGGAATTCTACTAAATCAAATGTGTTTGATTTTTTAGATATATACCCATTTACAAATTTAAATTGGGTGACTAATAACTTGGCAGATGGTTCATCAATATTGACGGTAGAAAGTAGTTTTGATACTCGAAAAATACTTACCTTTAATACTGATAAAAAAATAATATCTAATTTTTCGGGTAATACTAGTTCAGACCAAAAAAGACCCATTACAAATTTTTTGTGGGGTACTAATCCAACACAACCACTAATAAGTAATACAACTAATTTGTCTTCTTTTTACGACTCAAGAGTACCTGAAAATCAGTTAATTACTGAAGGAAGTGTTTATTATAGTAATTACAGTGGATTTGTTACAAGTACTCAAACTACATCAATGTTCAATACACCATTTTTTGTTAATGCTATACAAGAGGGTGTTAGTAATTTTAGAAATAATGACCCATATCCATATAAAGCTGCCGCTTTTTTGTTTTTGAATAGTTTACCTTTAGCGACATTAAGGGAAAAATATAAAACATATGAAAATGGAACAACAACTGATTTAGATTATATATTTGCAACAATTAAAAAATTTGGAGCAATACATAAAGTACCATATGCTTGGATATTAAAAATAGGTTCAATTTGGAGTAGATATAAAACTTATGTTGAAACAGGTACGGACTTTTTGAATACTTCTTGGAGTAACTTCAATTATATATCAAACTATGACCCAATAACTAATTCACCTACAAAACAATATAGCTTGATTGTTGATGGTAGTGCGATTGATATTATTTTAGAAAAAAATACTGTAATTGGTACAGACACTAGTTCATTAATTCATTCGGGATTTTATCCTAAATTGATTAATGACTTCAATGTCTTTTATCAAGGATTTCAAATATATTCAACGTATACTAATTCAGATATCCAAGATGGATTTTCTTCAGGTGTAACTCTCAATTATGTTGATGGTGCAATTATAGATTATGGTGATGGTTTTGATACGAACAGTCCTAACAGAACTTTAAGAATAATTCCTTGGTCGGTTACCGTTAAGACATTAGATGATAAATTTAATTATGTTATACCATCTCAAGGTTCACCAATAAATCAAGTTAAATTTGAATGTTTTAGTAATGGACAAATAAAACAAGAAGTTTTAGGTAATCAATCAATGTATAACGGTTCAATTAGAACCTATTGGTCATCACCTCAGTATGGTTATTTTGATATTTCTAAAATAACAAAACCAAGTCCTGAACAATACTTAAAAAATATATTATTAACATCACAAATTCAGGAAAATTTCTCATTAAATGGTATTAATAGTTATTATGATGACATTAGTGAAATTTTTTCAGTTTTTGAAAAAGATGTTCTTGATAGATTTGAAAATGAATTTTTAAATTTCTCAAGGTCAGTGTATGATTATAAATCTAATATTGTTTCAGAAAATGATACAGATTCGGAATATTCTATGAAGAATTTTCAATTCTTTATGAGAGAAATGATGAAAGTACCATATAGTAGTGGTACAACCGGTACTCAAACAGTCGGAAACACTTCAGATGGTCAATTTATTCAAATAAATAAATTTTTGATAGATTTTTTAAAATATGATGTGGTATTCAAATACGGTAATCCGTCTAATTTTGATAAAAGATTGTTTTACACTTTTTCTAATTTACCAATAACTGAACCATATACTTGGGATTCTTATAAGGTATCAACACCAAATGCTTTACCTGTTAATGGAGGTTCTGTTTCTTTATCTCAATCTCAAACAAATTATCCTGATTCTTGGAAAGCTCTAAAGACGTATGTTGGTTTTTCTAATATACCTGATTTAATTTATAGTAATAATGGTTCATATATAACTGATTTCTTTATTGATTTAGATGTTGCTTTCAGTGTGTCAAATATTAAGAATTTTGCGCCTATTATTAAAATTTATGCAACACAAAAACTTAATCAAAATCAAACAAATGAGATTGTTCCTGAACAGGCCCCACCAAATATTTCTTCACCTGCTTCTCCTCCTCTTTCTGGTATTGAAGTGGCCGTTGTAAATTTACAAAATGGGGATAAAATTATTGTACAAAAAGAAAGTGCTTTTCCATATAATCCTAATTTTTATCCTATAGCTTATAATAGTACTGGTCAAGTTTTATATACAGGGGAAAAAGAAGCTCCTTTCCCACCAACTGTATGGAATAACTATTGTCAACAATTAATTAACAATACTATTATACTATTATACGGTTCATTATCTACCAATCCTACTGACCCACAATATATTGTAAACCAAGATATACATGCAACTAGTAATTACCCAACAATACCGAATCCTTTAAGTAATGAAGGTAAGAATTCATTTGCTGAAAACATGACTAACTATCTGTTACAATCAACTAATTTTCAAGATAAAATTACAAATAATTTATTTACAAGATTAAGATTAGATTTACCTAAAGTTACGATTAGTAATTATAAAACACTAAATTCAAAATTGGAAGGTGATTTAACTAAAAGAGATTTGTGGGAATCTTTTAAGGCAACAAATGATAAATGGATTTCAGGTAATGATTTTAAAAATAAAACGTTATTTGAAGATGTTTTATTTTTAGATAGAGCATCAAGAGATATTGGTAATAAAGTTATTATTGACATATACAAGTTGAAAGAAAGATTGAATAACATCAATCCTAAAACTAATATGTTAACATATGTTCAGTCAATTATAGAAGAAAACCACTTTGTGGTTATGAATGTTCCATCATATATGAATTTTTATAATGTTCAAGATGCCACCAAAAATCCTGTACCAAAAATGGAAGGTGTTGGAGATTTTGCTAATAGTCTTTTTGGTACGTTTATGAACGTTGATTATAGAAATTCGTCTTCAAAATTAGTATGTTTTTATGGTGGTAAACCAAGTGAACACTTAGCGGTAAATAACGTTGATTATAAATTTAATGATGATGGTTTTGACTTGAAAAAAGACAATCCTTTAATTGAAAATCAAGTTGATAAGAAAGACTGGGATAAATCAAATAGAGTTGTTGGTTTTAATATTGATATTGGAACTCAAAATCAACAAATTTTTCATGGGTTTTCACTGTCACAAGACGCTGGATTATCTACCGCTGAGAGTATTCAAATTCTTAATGATATGACCGCTCAGGCGGGTAATAGACAAGCAGCCACACAAAACATAAGTTTATATAATCTATATAAAACTAGAAGTTACAAGTGTACAATTAATATGATGGGTAACGCTATGATACAACCAACAATGTACTTTAATTTAAGGTATGTTCCTATGTTTAGTGGGCCTTATATGATTTTATCAGTTGACCATACAATATCTCAGGGTAGTTTTGAAACAATTTTGACAGGTATAAGACAAACAATTTATTCATTACCACAATTAGACGATTATTTACAAACATTGAAAGTTAATTTATTACAATCTATAGTTGAAACAACACTGACTCAAGAAAGACAAAATGCCACAACGGCCACGACCCAATCTTCAGGTAATATACTTAATGAAACCGCTCAAATTGGTTCAACAATTACTGAACAATATGCAACTCAAGTATCATCAGCAATAAACGAAGCTTGTAAGCCTGACGAAAAGTACTCATCATATACTCCAATTGAAGAACCTAAAAACACTAAACTAAATTATTTGGACGTATATGAAAATATTATTTTATTAACATCAAATCAAACTTTACAATATTTAATCTTCTCAACGTTTTATATTGCCTCAGGTAAAAATTACGCTTTTGATACTTATGAAAATAATTTTGGAGGTATTACTATTGACCAATATTGGGGACCGACTGGAGATGCTAATTTTAGTTCTGACAGAAAATTTTATTGTTCAGTAAATAACGCTCCTTATGCTAAATTCTCAACTATTGAAAAATCTATTCAATTTTTAATTTCTAGATGGTCAGGAAGAATTGGAACATTGACACCAACTGAGGAAAGTTTAGCAAAGTTTTGGGTACTTAACGCTAATACTAATGAAACAAGACCGGAAAATAATTGGACTAGTTTATCTCAAGAGGAAAAAAATATTGTAATTAATGATTTTAGAGAGGCAATTCAAATATTCCAAGCAATGGAATTACAATAATAATTTTTATTACATATCAGATATTTATTAAGAAAAAGTATATGACAACCAAACAAATTTTAGATAACTATTTAGGTAAAAACACTCGAATTACAGAAAGAGATTCTGGTAATGGGTATAAAGAAGTATGTGATTTAGACACAGGAGATTGTTTCACAGTTAGAATGAAAGATGGTCTAATCGAAAGATTTGATAATTCAGTACAAAAATCAAAAAAAATCCAAGTTGAAACAACTACAGGAATTAAACAACTATTAAATGGTTAAGAACATGAAAATTGATTTAAAAATTATAGAAGAATTACAGAGACATAACCAAATTAATAGTTATATCACTGAACAAGAAGTTGCATTACCACCAGCACCGGGTGGAGAACCTGGAGCTGAAGGGGCAATACCTCCACCACCTGCAGATGCTACGGCAGCTCCGGTACCACCTACCGCACCTGCACCTGCTGAAACCTCGGCACCTGTTAATGTTGAAACTGACCCTGATGTTGAAAAATTAGACAAAGAAGGTAAATCTGAGGAAAAGAAAGAAAATAGTAAAGAAATTGAAATCACTGATTTAGTTAAGTCTCAAAAAAATATTGAAGACAAACAAGAAGAGTATTTTGAAAATTTATTTCAGCATTTAACTGATTTAGAAACAAAACTTTCTAATATGGATAATATAGTTAATAAACTAAACGATTTAGAAAGTAAGATTGAAAAATATAGAACTAAAACTCCTGAAGAGAAATTAGAATTAAGAAGTATTGATTCAGGACCATTTAATCAAAAATTATCTCAATTCTTTGAAGATAAAGAAGAGGATATGGAAAAAACAGGTAAAAATGAATATGTTTTAACTCAAAAAGACATACAGGACTACTCACCAATTGATATTAAAAAAAGTTTTAGAGATTTTGGTGATGAAAACATGGGTGAATTTGTAGACGTAAGATAATTTAACGGTCTTCGGACCGTTTTTTATCTAACACATTTGACTATCGACTGGCTGACACTTATAATTAGTAAACAATTAAAACTTAAATAACATGGCGACAAACAATTCTCTAGATGCTGTTCTTGCACAGTATGAAAAAGCAAGTCAAGGTGGTTCTTCTAACACCTCAAAAATGTCTCAGGACGAAAGAATGAAAAAATACTTCGCAGCAATCCTTAAGGATAATGAGAAGCAAGGACAAAAAAGATTAAGAATCTTACCAACACCTGACGGTTCTTCACCTTTCAAAGAAGTATGGTACCACGAAGTACAAGTTGATGGAAAGTGGAATAAAATTTACGACCCAGGAAAAAATGACAACGAGCGTTCACCTTTAACAGAGGTTTACGAAGAACTTATGTCAACAGGTAAAGAGTCGGATAAAGAACTTGCAAAACAATATAAGCCAAGAAAATTTTATATTGTTAAAGTTATTGACCGAGACAACGAACAAGACGGTGTTAAATTCTGGCGTTTTAAACACAACTACAAAAACGAAGGAATTCTTGATAAGATTATTCCGATTTGGAGAGCTAAAGGTGATATTACTGACCCTGAAAAAGGAAGAGATATCATTTTAGAACTAACTAAAGCAAAAACTCCAAAAGGTGCGACATACACGGTTATCCAAACCATTATGTATGATGACCCAACACCTGTACATGAAGAAAAAACAATTTCTGATTCTTGGGTTAATGATGAGTTAACATGGTCTGATGTTTATTCTAAAAAACCTGTTGAATATTTGGAAGCGATTTCAAGAGGTGAAGTACCTCGTTGGGATTCAGATGCGGGTAAATATGTTTACGGAAATTCAGAAGAAGCGTTGATTTCTATGGGTGGTACTTATAAAGACCCACAAGTAGATGCGGAACCTGATGGTGACTTACCGTTCTAATTAATTGAACTTGGACATCGATTTGATAAGGTGTCCAAGTTCTTATTTTTTAACAAATTTTTAACTAACACATAGACATTTATGGCGATTAAGAAAAAAGAAATTGGATTAGATTCAATTAAATCCAAATTTTCATCAAAAACAAAATATAAACCTGAAAACTATTATAACTGTGGTGATGCTTTTTTAGAAGCATGTGGATTACCAGGACCTGTTATGGGTGGTATTAATATGTTTTTAGGTCACTCAAACTCATCAAAAACTACCGCAATGATTTTGGCGGCAGTTGATGCTCAAAAGAAAGGACATTTACCTGTTTTTATTATTACAGAGAAAAAATGGTCTTGGACTCATGCTGTTGAATTAGGACTATCTGCTTCTCAAAACTCTGAAGGGGAATGGGATGGTGACTTTATCTTTAACGATAGTTTTGATTATATTGAACAAGCTACCGATTTTATTAATGAAGTATTAGATTCTCAAGAAAAAGGTGATTTACCATATAACTTATTGTTCTTATGGGATTCAGTTGGTAGTATTCCTTGTAAAATGACATTTGAAGGTAAAGGCGGTAAAATGCACAATGCTTCCACACTTGCTGATAAGATTGGAATGGGAATTCACTCAAGAATTAGTAAATCTAAAAAAGAAGAATACCCATATTATAACACAATGGTTGTTGTAAATCAGCCTTGGGTTGATTTACCTGATAATCCATTTGGACAACCTGAAATTAAAGCTAAAGGTGGTGAGGCTCTTTGGTTAGCATCTGCTTTAGTATTCTTATTTGGAAATCAAAAGAAGGCGGGTATTAATCATATTACCGCAACAAAAAATGGTAGAACTGTTCGTTACGCAATTAGAACCAAAATCTCTATTTTGAAAAACCACGTAAATGGTTTAGGTTATAGTGATGGTAAAATTATCGCAGTACCTCAAGGTTATATTTCTGACACAAAAGAGGCATTGGAAAAATACAAGAAAGAATATTCACAATATTGGAACGCTGTTTTAACAGGTACTGGTGAAATTCTTCTTGACGAAGAAGTTGTTGATGAGTCTGACATCTAAAATTAAATTAAGTGATTAAAACACTATTAATTGACGGTAACAATTTATTAAAAATTGGTTTTCACGGAGTTAAGGATTTCTTTCACGAAGGTAAACACGTTGGGGGTATTTGGCATTTTCTAAATACCACCCGACGTTTTATTGAAGAAGAAAACTTTGATAAAGTTGTTGTATTTTGGGATGGTGAAAATAGTTCGTCAGCACGTAAAATAATTTACCCACAATACAAAGAAAATCGTACCTTTACAAAAATTGATTTCAAAGAGGAATCATTTTCACAACAAAAACATAGAGTTAAACAATACCTTGAAGAAATGTTTGTCCGTCAAGTTGATATAGATAATAACGAGGCAGATGATTTAATTGCTTATTATTGTCAAATATCTAATGATGAAATGGTGACAATATTTTCATCAGATAGGGACTTGACCCAACTTATATCTGATAACGTGTCTATATACTCTCCAAAGACTAAATTAACCTATAAGAAGGGGGATTTTATTAGATTATTTGAGGCTGAAATTCCACATTATAATGTGAAGACTTACAAAATCCTATCTGGTGATAAATCAGATAATATTGATGGTATATACTATTTGGGTGAAAAAACTTTAGTTAAATTATTTCCTGAAATACTTGACCAAGAAGTAACTTTTACCGATGTTTTACAAAGAGCTGAAATATTATTAGCTGAAGACAAAGAAAACAAAGTATTACAAAATTTACTTTCGGGTAGAACTAAGACAGGAGTATATGGAAATGAATTTTTTGAGATTAACAACAAAATCGTGGATTTGTCTAATCCGTTAATCACAGAAGAAGGAAAAGAAATCGTTGAACTTTATTATCGTGAAACATTGGACCCTGAAGGAAGGGGGTATAGGAATCTTATACGCATGATGATGGAAGATGGATTTTTTAAGTTTTTACCTAAAGGTGACAATACATGGGTTAATTTTGTTAAACCCTTTTTAAAACTAACAAGAAAAGAAAAGAAAAAATATCAATTAAACAAAAAATAAATTATGAAAGAACAAGATGTAACTAAATTGGAATTTTTGATGAAAGTTAACGACAACATCATCGTCCAAAGATTTTTCAACGTTAGGAATTACAATCCTAAAGCAAAAAACTCTGATGACCTTTATGAGTATATGAAGGATTTCAAAGATGAGATGTCCCATATTTTGAAGATGAAAACTGTTGACTATATGTTACAGAATTCATATGAGATTATGGAGAATCCGGAGATTCTTGAGACCTCTTTTACTGATGGTCCAGAATATTTTTCACTGATTATTAAAAATAATGACATGACAATTTGTCATAGATTGTTTGACGCAAAAATCTACCCACCTAAAATAAGATACACCGTAGACATCCGTCCGCAAATAAAAAGTTTGTTGTCAGACTTGACAGATATTTTTTCATCAGAAAATTTAACATTTAGTAACTACGAAATTCCTGTAGAGGGGTAATATTTATCAATTACAAGAATAAAAAAATTATGGCGACAATTAAAAATTTTGACTATCTAGGTTCTACATTCCAAATTCAATTGGTTAATCAAATTATTGTAGACAAAGAGTTCGGAAGGTCCATAATTGATGTAATTGAAACAAACTATTTCGAAAATAAGTACTTCAAAATCATCATGCAAATGATTAAGGAGTATTATTCAAAGTACGAACACACACCTACTTTTGATACTTTGGAACAGATAACAAAGTCTGAATTACAGCAAGAGTTGGCTTCCAAAATTGTTCTTGACACTATCACCAAAATCAAAGAATCAACGATTGAAGGTGGTCAGTTTGTTCAAGAAAAAGCACTTAAATTTTGTAAACAACAAGAGTTACAAAAGGCGATTACTAAAGCACAAAAAGTTATTGATGGTGGAGAGTTTGAAAATTATGATACATTAGAACAATTAATCAAAGACGCATTACAAGTAGGTGAAAGAGAAGACGGTATGTCAGATGTTTTCACCAACTTGGATGAGGTCTTAAATGAAGATTACAGACATCCAATACCTATGGGAATACCGGGTATTGACAGATTACTTAAGGGTGGTTTGGCTAAAGGTGAAATTGGTGTTATCTTAGCACCTACAGGTGTTGGTAAATCTACATTTTTAACAAAAATTTCAAATCACGCATATAACTTGGGATATAGTGTTCTTCAAATCTTTTTTGAAGACAACCCAAAGATTATCCAAAGGAAACACTTCACTTTATGGACTAAAGTTCATCCTGATGAGTTATCAATTAAGAAAGATGAGGTGATGAGTAAAGTTAAAGAGATTGAAAATAAAATGGAGAATAAATTACTTCTCCAAAAATTACCATCGGATACTTTAACAATGCTTCAAATCAAAAATATGATTAGAAAAATGATTGCTGACGGTGTTAAACTTGATATGGTTGTTTTAGATTATATTGATTGTGTTGTACCTGATAAAAATTTAGGTGATGAATGGAAATCAGAAGGTTCTGTTATGAGAGGATTTGAAGCCATGTGTCACGAATTAGATTTAGTTGGGTGGACTGCAACTCAAGGTAATAGAAGTTCAATTTCATCAGAAGTGGTTACAACTGACCAAATGGGTGGGTCAATTAAAAAGGCTCAAGTTGGTCACGTGATTATATCAGTGGCGAAATCATTACAACAAAAAGAAATGAAATTAGCAACAATTGCGATTACTAAATCAAGAATTGGTGATGATGGAGTGGTATTTGAAAATTGTAAATTTGATAATGGATATTTAGATATAGATACGGATAGTTCAGTTACGTTTTTAGGACTTGAGGAACAAAATGAGGAGAAAAAACGACAAAGAATTCAAGAATTATTAGAAAAAAGAAAACAAAGAGAACAACAAAATAATTAAATAATATGGAGAAAATATTAGTAGAAAATCCTAACAGATTTGTTATATTCCCAATCGAACACAATGATATTTGGGAATTTTATAAAATGCATCAAGCTGCGTTTTGGACAGCTGAAGAGGTTGATTTATCAGGTGATATTAGAGATTGGGAAAACCTATCAGAAAATGAACAATATTTCATTAAGAATATTTTATCATTTTTTGCAGCATCTGACGGTATTGTGAATGAAAATTTAGCGGAGAATTTCTACCGTGAAGTACAATATCCTGAAGCAAAATTCTTTTACGGAATCCAACTTGCTATGGAAAACATTCATTCATTAATGTATTCACTTCTTATTGATACATACGTATCAAATGAAGAAGAAAAACAAAAGTGTTTTACTGCGTTAGATAATCTTCCTGCAGTTCAAAAGAAGGCTAAATGGGCTTTGGATTGGATTGAAAACGCATCTTTTGAAGAGAGATTAGTCGCTTTCGCAGCTGTTGAAGGTATCTTCTTCTCAGGTTCATTCTGTTCAATATTTTGGTTAAAATCTCGTGGTATTATGCAAGGTTTGTGTAATGCTAATTCATTAATCTTTAAAGATGAGAATTTACATTGTGATTTTGCGATTCATTTGTTAAACAATCATATTGAAAACAAACCAAGTGAAAAGAGAATTAAAGAAATTCTACTTTCAGCTCTTGAAATTGAAAAAGAATTCATCACTGAATCATTACCTGTTTCTTTAATTGGTATGAACCAAAACTTAATGAAACAATATCTTGAGTTTGTTGTTGATGGTTTATTGGTAAAGTTTGGATGTAAAAAACAATTTAATGTTGAACAACCATTTAAGTTCATGGAACAAATTGCGGTTGAAACAAAAGGTAATTTCTTCGAGTCAAGAACCGTTGAATACCAAAAAGCTAAATTGAATGAAACATTGTCCTTTACTGACGATTTCTAATTTATTATTTTTATAGAACTATGATGTCACTT
>Ga0315909_10001662_pt1 | contig 29772 bp, 47 predicted proteins | sample LakEriMetagenome_11_FD_203527 | JGI IMG/M metagenome (GOLD analysis project Ga0315909, IMG submission 203527) | Freshwater fungal communities from buoy surface, Lake Erie, Ohio, United States - Buoy 2 MA125 | ecosystem: Environmental > Aquatic > Freshwater > Lake | place: USA: Lake Erie, Ohio... | reverse complement strand
ATTGAAATCATTGAGGATTTTTTCTAAAAAAAGTGGTTGACATTTGGGCGCACCCGTGTATAATAAGAACATAGGGCAAACAAGAGGAGCAGCGCACATGGGCTACAGGATCATCAACGTTACACCAGAGTTCCGCGCACAATGGGAACCCAGAGCAGGTTTGGAAGGTCCGTTCTTCTACGAAGGCAACCGTGTGCTCTACTATGATGCTCGCGAAGGCAAGTACCTTAACCCCCAGACAGATATGTACCTCACCTACGAAGAGTATGATGAGATCGCAAAGCGATAAAAGTGGTTGACACGGATCCAAAACCGTGTATAATAAGAACATAGGGCAAACAAACAAGAGGGCAAACAAATGGCAATGATCGTAATCCGCACCCAGTACATGGAAAACTATGGCGCCCACGATTGGGACGGCACTGGTGAGTGCCCGCAGTACTGGAAGTTCAAGGGCGGCTCGGAGTACAAGATCACCAACATCGACATCAATGGTGATCTGCAGGCTGCGGTGCGAGCTGCGGCTGTGGAGCGCGACAACGACTACTGCCGCGAGTACATCCTGGATTGGAGTGTGGAGGGGGACGACTACCTCAGCTCTTTTGAGAAGAGCCAGCTGGAGTACGAGGGCAAGATTGACTACCCTGAGCCCACTATGGGCTATCGTGAGCTGCTGGAGACTCAGCCTGCATAAAAAGAATTGGTTGACAGGAACCCAAAATCCTGTATAATAAGAACATAGGGCAACAGAACAGAGGAGCACAGTATGGATTGGGACAACATGATCAACACGCAAGAGGGATTGGCTCGCATGGTGGGCAAGACCTTTGTGAGCGTGAGCGGTGGCCGAGGCGACGGCGAGATGGAGTTCCGTACTGCTGACGGTGAGATCTTCCTGTTCAGCCACTACCAGGACTGCTGCGAATCCGTTAGTATCGAGGACGTCTGCGGTGACATCCGGGACTTGGTGGGCGAGCCCATCCTCCTAGCTGAAGAAGTGTCGGGAGAAGCTCCTGCATCCGATGAGGATCACTGGGGCTCACAGACCTGGACCTTCTACAAGTTCGCTACCCGCAAGGGCTATGTGGACGTTCGCTGGCTGGGTGAATCCAACGGATATTACTCAGAGTCAGTGGATATGTACTATCAGGGTGTGGCATAAAAGCCACACCAAAAGTGGTTGACAGATTGGCACTAGGTGCTATACTAAGAACATAGGGCAAACAGAAAGGGCAATTAAATGGACAAAGAACAGTTTGAACGTGATCCCCGGGACTATGCGCTGGACATGGTCAATGAGGGAATGGTCGATCCTATGCTGCTGCTCCAAGCAGCTCTGAATTGGATGAGCCACGATGAGGTCCGCGAGATGTTGGACGCTAACGAACTCAGCCCGCGCTTCTCAGAGGAGGATGAGGATGAGGATGAGGACGAAGAGTGGACTCCGGACAATGCAGACTTCAACGATCCCGGCTCACGCCACCACTACTAAGGAGCGATGATGATTAGAGAGCATATTCAAATGGAAACACGCCACGGCAGTCCTTATGATCGTGGTTCAGCAGACTCATACTACCGCAGGAAGCGCAGTCCTCACTACTATGTGGGCGACACTGGTACTTCAGAGCGTATTAACCTCAAGGACATGACACCCGATGAGGTCGAAGCCTATCACGCAGGCTACGATGACAACGAAGAAGCTGACAACCACAAGGAGTGGTTGTGATGACTAGATTCGCAGAGTTCATCCTAGCTACCTTTGCGGGTAGGATCGTACTGTTTGGAATGATTGTGGCCAGTCTTTGGACCTATCGTCTAATTTCTGGTTGACAAGAGTTCAAAAGGTGCTATACTAAGAACATAGGGCAAACAGAAAGGGCAAACACCATGCAAGACATTTTCAGCTTCATCGAAGACACCAATGACCAACTGCGCCGCTTGGTGCATGAAATGGAATACGTCCCTGCGGACAGCCTGGGCTTGGATCGTCGTGCCGCTTACCGCCTGTGGGTCAGCGACGACTGCATCATCGTTGACAAGGGCAACGACCGCACCCTGCAGTACTACGGTGGGTTCGAGTATGTGGACAAGGAGTACCGCATTGAGATGGGTGACTATGTGATCTACCTCTCAGATGACGATCGTGTGCAGGGACACATTGACACCCACTATCAGCGCGATGAAGAGGGTGTTTACACGGACGAAGACGCTTAACCAAGGAACGATATGAATACAGTGATGATGACAATGGTGCGCCCCACGGTGCTGTTTGATGTGCTGAATCCACAGCACCGTGAGTGGGCCTATCAGTTCTTAGAACAGAAGAGCTGGCGTGACTGCCCAGTGATGTTCGCTCTCCCCCAAAGCGAGCCCTCGGTGTACACCATGATCACACGTGAGCTGAGCCACTATTACCTAAAGCAGGAGTTCCAACAGAAGCCCTGCCCTGTTGTAAAAATACAACAGAAGTTTAAGGTAAAAAATGGTTGACAGGGTTCCAAAATCCTGTATAATTAAGATGTAGGGCAAAAAAACTGTAACACGTAACACTAGGGGGCTATATGACAAAAGTAAATTATGACCGTTTCGCCAGCTTCGATCTCAACGAGTGCTGTGACTACTTTGACTCAGAGAAGCAGAGCAACTGGAAGAAGATCGGCAAGTTCATCGTAGCCGATGGACAGGAGTACGTAGAGGTCATGGAGCAAGAGTTTGACTTTGAGGACACTACAGACTCAGAGTACTCAGCATTTGAAGCGGGCGTCAAGTATGCGCTCACCAAGATGAACATTGCCCTGGAGGCCGCGGGCATAGACGTACAGGTCTGCGAAGTGGACCTCGTAGAGAGCATGGGCTTTATGATGGTGCGTTGCGATGACGAGCCCGAGGACTTTGTAAAGCGAGCTCTCAAGAAGCCCGTGCCCCAGGTAGAGAGCTGGGTCTAAGAGCCCGGGGTGTGGCATAAAAGCCACACCAAAAGTGGTTGACAGGAACCCAAAATCCTGTATAATAAGAACATAGGGCAAACACAAAGGGCAAAGCAAATGAACATTTCCACTCTTGAGCAGTACGTAGATCAGAAGAACCGTTGGGGCGCACTCTTTGGCTCCAAACCGTTGAGTCTGCTGAACAGCCAGGACCGCCAGGCTATCGCAGACTCACTGGACTCAGACCTAAGCCCAGAGAATGTGAGCTGTGACGGAGAGATCCAAGGACGAGCTCTGATCCAGAAGCGCAACTATCTGATCCGTGCCGCACGTGAACTCCACTCAATTGACCCTTCAGTTCGTATGTACGAAGCTGAGGGTTGGTTCTAACTAGGGGTTGACACGAGTCCAAACTCGTGTATAATTAGAACTGTAGGGCAAACAAACACACACGAAAGGGCAAACACTATGATTACAGCACAGCAGATTGAGCAGGGCATCACCCTTGCACAGCAGGCTTCACAGCAGTTCTTCCAGCAGAAGCTGGGTGGACAGGACCAGTACGCCTGTGGCTTTGCTTGGGTAGATGTGTACGTGGATCGCACCAACTCTAAGCAGGCCAAGGAACTCTTAGCCGCAGGCTTCCGCAAGGACTACAAGCCCAAGTGCCTCTCAATGTGGAACCCAGGTGGCTTGGGTGTGCAGAACGTGGACACCAAAGAAGCGGGTGCGGATGCTATGGCGGCGTACCTAAGGGCACTGGGCTTGAATGCCTACGCAGGCTCACGCTTAGATTAAAAAAAAGACGCACTCTCTGCAACACGCCTGAGAGTCCCTCTTCCCCGATCGGCAACGGTCGGGGTTTCTTTTTGAAAAAATTTTTGAGACGAGGGGTGAGGGGTATACAAATTTATTTGTTGCGCAAAAGCCACAATGCTTAATGACCTCTTTCTCTCTACAATTCTCTACAATTCTCTCTGTTTTCTATCCACGCTTTTAAAAATTGGGTGATGCAGAATCACCACCTCACTTCTATAAGTACTTCCCTATAAAAAAATGCGCGGCAATTTTTTTTGGGCTAGTACCCCATTTCGGGTAACTATATATAATAACAACTGCTCTACACTATGATTCGACACTACTGCGTATACACACAGGATCCACTGTTTCACACAGTGCTGAAGTTTCTATGCTTGCACGATCTCACTCGCACAGTGCATCTTAATCGCACACGCTTTTGGATTGATGATGAGTTACCTCTACACTCAGAACTAGTACTGCGTTTTTGCTCCAGCATAGTGTGCATAGACTGTGAACAGGATCACGCACTGGGCGTTTAGCCCTGTGCAGGTTCTACTCTAGAACCTCTTAACTGTTGCAACCAAAGTCTAGTAAATACACTCATGCCCACTACACTATGGTTAGATCTCAACGAGTCAGCACTGGACACAGTAAGTGAATATGTCTACACTCGTGGTCTGCACATCAACATAGTCATAGAACAGCTATTTCCTAGGGTCAATCGCTATCTAGTCTGCGTTACCTGTTCAGAGCGAGATCGTACCATACTAGCACTTATGCAACAATAATATGTTTAATTCAACACACGTATTGGACAGTGTATATGCACTCAAACTGGTGTACTCTCCAGAACCACGCACACAAACACTCAAAGAGTCAATCACATTCCTAGCAGCTGAAAGTTTGACTGAGTTGGGCATCTACTGCTCGCAGACCAGTGCTAGTGTGCTGATGTTTGAGTCAGACAGGGATAGGTTCCTAGCAGCACTGGCACTGTCAGGATCTAGTTCTTACACTGTGGTTTGGACTGATGATCCATGGTGCGAAATAAAATAAACGAGGCCTAAAAAGTCTAATCGCCATTTGCGGCTGGTTCTAGGGCTATGCACGGTGTCTACAGTGGCGGTTGTGACAAAACAAGATTTATACTGTGAGAGTGTACTGTGACTGCTGTTTTGCAGGTAAACGCTTCTTGATTCTGCGAAAATCGCGTTTACCGCTTCGCGGCTCTGGGCTTACCGCTGGCGCTTCGCGCTTGGAGGACGGGCCGTGTCTCGTCTAGGACCAACCGTTGTAAACTGCGTGTTTAAGTTGGGTTCAGCACTCGTTAAATAAATTACCTTAAACAAAAAGGAACAAGCTATGAACCAACTAAAAAGGGTTGCTGTGCTGTTGGCCTTTGTGCTTGCAGGGATCAGTACAAGTGCTGGTGCTGCGGAGTTTCGCAATCCAATTACACTAGCGCAAGAATACCTCGGACTGCATCAAGAACATGATCGCAGTAAACTAAAGGATCTACTAGACCTAGATCCACGACGCATACCATGGTGTGCAGCATTTGTTAATAAAATACTGGAGCTTTCTGGTTACACAGGCACAGACAGCCTTATGGCTCGTTCGTTCCTGTCAGTGGGCGATCGTGTGCGCAATCCTCGTCGAGGGGACATAGTGGTGCTTACACGAGGCTCTAACCCTGCATCTGGACACGTGGGATTCTATGTGGGCGAAGAAGAGGGCTATGTGTTGGTGCTGGGTGGCAATCAACAAAAGGGCGTAAGAATTTCTCAATACCATAAATCCAGAGTTCTAGGCTATCGCAGGCTGAACACTGTGAGTGTGAATCTAAATTCACGACGTGCTGCGGAAGTAGAAAACTGCTCTGCTCAGCCTGGCACGCCCGGATTCAGTTGGACACGTCAGTGCCCTGGTTAAATATTTGAATGGAAACAACAGAATACTCAGTAACACTTACAGAACAGGCCAATCCTGCTTTTATTCGAGCCAATCGAGATCTTATCATACGCTACAGAGATCAACTGGCTCAGTGCAGCAGTGCTCATGCTCGTACCGAGCTGCTCAAACAGCTATGGCACACAGAGTATGGTTGTAGGGTGGTAGGATCGTTTGAAAGGTTAGAGTTTGACAGCAACAAGCGACTCAGCTTCTATCTGCTCAAATGGCAATAACGTTGACCCAGGCCTGTTGACTGGTCAGCTCTATGTCCAGTTCTGTTTTCAGCCACTGCTGTGCTTCTAGGCTGGCACTAAGTCCCCAGAATATTTTCCAAGTTTCTAGTCTAGCGCAGCTGGTGCAGGGAACCACAGCATAAAATTCTGCATAAGGATCCTGTGCAGCATACACACCTACTACGCCTGATTCGTAGTAGATCACTTCCCACACAGCCACATCCGCGGGCTGCATACGCTGTACATAGTGCCATTCCTGTGGGTCGTTTTGAGGTGCTGGGACTGTGGCTATTTCCCATTGACTGGCTAGTATGTTCTGTGTTATAGTGCAGGAGTTCACAGTGTATTTAACTAGCCACATCCTGTGAATCCAAAAATAGAGGTTCATAAATATTTTTCTAGAGGACAGATATGGCGACAATGATAAATGGGTTCTTTCCTGGAGAACTAAAACCCAGTGCTACAGTAGCAGGCTGCATAGAGATATTTGAATCAGCTTGGCCTGAGCCACAGCAGACTATTACTAGGGTAGAACAGGAAGTACAGCGAATAGACAGCTCTGTTTACTGGCAGAGAGCCACTACTATAGGTCAGGGCACTGATCAAAACATACGCACCAATTATATGCTGGCTATAACAGAGCTAGCACGTACAGAAAACAATGCTCTACTACAAAACATACACAACCAATTTAACATGCTGCTATTGGCCACAACTGTTGGTTATGCACAGAGGCACGGACTTGAAACTGCAATGTGGCATGAGCCCTATGGATTACTCAAGTACAGTGGCGGAGAACAGTACAAGGCACACTACGACGGTGCTAGTGAAACGGGTAGAGCAGTGAGTGCTATTACCTATCTCAACAGCAACTACGTGGGAGGAGAGCTAGAGTTTCCAAACTTCCGTGTTAAAATTAAACCTGAACCAGGCATGCTGATTTTATTCCCCAGCAACTTTGCTTATCAGCACATAGCACACCCTGTAACAGAAGGTACCAAGTATGCGTTAGTAACTTGGCTCAAGGACCGGCAATGACAGCTGAACAATTCAAACTTAACGGATATACTCTAGTTACAGGTGCTGTGTCGCTTGAACTGAGAGATTTTGTAACACAGTACGCATTGTTTGATGAAATGCAGAATCAACACACACGAGGTGATGATCAAGTACCTGCTGCACACTCCAAGTATGCCGATCCTGCTATGGAAGCACTACTGGTACACTTGCTGCCATTGATGCAGGACAGCACAGGATTAGCACTAATACCCACCTATTCCTACTATAGGGTATATCGCACAGGGGACATACTAGAACAGCATCAGGATCGAAACAGTTGTGAGATCAGTGCTACAGTGTGTTTTAACTTTGACTATGATCCTTTAGAATACACATGGCCCATTTATATGGCTGGCAATGCTGTAGTGCAACAACCAGGAGATATGGTGGTCTATCGAGGCTGTGATCTAGTGCATTGGAGAGATAGGTTTAATTCACCGCAGACTGCTTGGCAGGTACAGGGATTCTTTCACTATGTGGATGCTAACGGCCCTTACGCAGAAGAGTGTAGATTTGACGGAAGACAGTCCATAGGCGAACCTAAGACAGTGTCTAAACCTAACAAGAGTTACATTATCTACACATGATTGAAAGTTGGTTTCCTACACTGATCTACAGTTTAAGCCTAGACAGTCTTAACAGGCTCAACGCAGAGTTAGCTCGCACAGCCTATAATATCAAACAGCAGCAGCCTGACACCAATACCGATTGGCGCTGTGATACCTACAATACCATAGGCGCTTATGATGCTGTAAAGAATTCTACACCCGAAGTTAGTCTACTGATTAGCGAATGCTCACAACAGGTGTTTGATTTTGCTAGGGTATATGGCATCACTGATGGTAAAGCTGTGTGCAAAGACTTTTGGTTTAATATTGCACCTCCGGGCAGTTACCAAGAATATCATCAGCATGCCGGCTCACACTTTAGTCTAGTCTACTATGTCCAAACAGCAACTAACTGTGGTAATACAGTGTTTCGCAGTCCTGAGTCTGCAACAGACATGTATCCTTTACCTATTAAACCCAACGAACAGTCTGCATCAAATTATAAGACCTGTTTCTACACCCCTAGTAACAGTAAGCTACTGATATTTAGAAGCAACTTGCTGCACATGGTTGAAAAGAATCTCAGCACAACAGATAGGATCAGCATCAGTATGAATTTTGATATAGTGAGAGAACTATGAAGATTATTGATAATTTTTTAACCAAAGAAGAATGGTTTAAACTATTTGATACCATGCTCACAGCTAACTTTCCTTGGTACCTTAATAGTTCTAAGGTAGGTAAACACTACGGGGATGATATTGGTCTACACGATTATCAGTTTACCCATACTTTCTATAGCGACTTTGCTGTAAGAAGTCAATTTGGTTCATTGATTGAACCTGCGTTGGTTAAACTGAATCCCAGTGCTATAGTTAGAGTTAAGGCTAACCTTACTCCGTGTAGTCAACAGATAGAACAGTTTCCTATGCACAGAGACTTTGAAAACTTTCAAGGACAAACTGCAATATTCTATCTAAACACTAACAATGGATACACTGTGTTTAAAGACGGCACACGAGTTGATTCTGTTGCTAATCGTTGTGTAATATTTGATTCGCAGTTAGAGCATACTGGAACTACCTGTACAGATCAACGTGTTAGATCAGTTATTAACTTCAATTACTACCCATGGACAGAACAATGAATCAGCTGTTTGGGCTTCCTTATTCTAAATTTAGAATCGATCCTGCTCTGTATAACAAACAACAGATTGTAGATTCTATTGAAAGTAATTATAAGATAGACAGTGCAAGAAACAACTGGGATGCAGACGAGGTGTATTCTAGTAGACTGCATCAGTCTGTGAATGATTTTAATAATGAAAAATTTTCTGCTGTTGATTTTTCAACAGTGATTCCACTCTATCAAAACTATATACAGGACTTCTTTAATCAATTGGATTTGTTAGAATACGCTACCTATCGTTTTAGGATAGTAAATTATACCTGTATGAGCAGTGGGCAATTTCTAAAAGAACACACTCACGGTAGTGACTTTTCTGCTGTACATTACATCAATTATGACTCTGCTGTTCATCCGCCAACCTGTTTTGTTAACGGTAATGGTTATTCATCTTACATAGCAGCAGTAATGCCCAAACTGAATAAATTATTAAATCCGTCTAACGCAGATAATTCTTGGGCATTTAAACATTTTTCAATTCCAGTAGCCGAAGATGATTTTGTTATTGTGCCAGGTTCACTAGAGCATCTAGTGCCGCAGTTTGATTCAAACAGTCTAAGAATGACTGTGATTGTTAATATTGATCTTGATTAGATTTTTGATAAAGCCATAGATCTTTATCATCTACCCATGTGTTGTATACGGCTAGATTTAATCCTAATTCTTTTGCTCGCTTAAAAACTTTTTGTTGTGCGCCGGGGCCATAAAAAGTTTCAATCTTTCTTTCGTCTACATATCTGTACTGTATACTGCCTGGTACCATTCCCACAGTTAACATATAAAATTCTGCATAAGGAAGCCAAGCAGCATAAACTCCTAGGCCTCCACTGCCTTCTGCTAACACTTCCCAAATGTCAATGTCGTTAATAGTTAGAGGACGTTTGTAATCCCATTCTTTGTTGGGAGGTAAAATTTCTATATTGTAGTTTAGTTTTTCAACCGGATTTAATTCATCTTCATCCGGCTTGAATAGAATATTATGTGTAGTTTTAAATATTGGCATTAATCTAGATATCTAACAATTACAATTCCAGGACCACCTGCTCCACTGTATCCGGCACCACTTCCGCCTGCGCCGGATATGCCGCCGCCGCCGCCGCCAGTGTTATTAGTCCCAGCAGTTCCGTCTCTTGGTGCAGAATTAGGTGAAGCCGGGCCCCCGCCACCTGATCCGCCTGGCCATCCTTGAGGTATGCCTTGACGCGAGCCACCACCACCGCCACCACCACCGGCATATGCGCTGCCAGTTCCTGGCCAAGTTGTGCCAGCTCCTCCTGTTCCTGATGAACCATAACTGCCGCCAGATCCGCCAGATCCACCACCTCCACCGCCCCATCCACTAGAGCTGCCACCGCCTGATCCTCCGGGGTTGCCTTGTCCGGGAGAGCCGCCGCCGGGACTTGAGTTATTAGTACCACTTCCGCCTCCTGATCCTCCAGGATTACCACCAGACGTATAGTAGGCGCCGCCACCACCGCCAGTACTTGAAGTTGAATCAAAACTAGATGCAGAGCCGTCGCTACCACTTCCTGTTCCAATTGCATAAACATTGGCGCCGCCTCCACCTGTTACTGTTGGGTATGTACCCACACCTTGACTAGCTAAAGAACCTGTTCTATAACCCCCGGCTCCGCCTCCACCACCTGAGCCGCCGTCGTTCATCTCGCCACCACCGCCACCACCGCCTGCAACAACTAAGAATTCAAGATTTAATGCAGTTTGTAGTTTCATTAGGTCTGCGCCAGCATATTTTGATTTAAGCTGTATGTTTAACGCACTTTCGCCTACGGTAGTAAATGCATGAAATTTATAACCACCTGCGGTATAAATGACGTCACCGCCTGTTATATCAAACACATCTGATGGCTTTAGGTCTGACTTTGGAAGTTTGTGATTTTTTCTTATACTGCTAATAAATGGCATAATCTGTCCTTATGAAACATTGCTAATTGTAAATGTGCCAGCACCTACAGTTGTAAATGAGTGAGTCTTATATCCACCTGCTGTAGCTACAGTTCCGCCTGATCCTGTTACATAAGCAACCGGTACTGTGACGTTAAAAGAAAATGCTTGGTCAGCAAAATTTCCAGCAGGATCTGTTGCCCTAACAGTAAAGCTAATTGCAGTACTAGGTGCGGTATAGCCATTAGGAGTACCTGACAGTAGACCAGCTGATGATAGTGTTAGTCCTGTAGGAAGAGTGCCGGTTTGTCTAGCAAAGGTAATAGAATTATCACCACTGTCTGCCTGTAGTTGAATACTAACTGGCGTTCCGTTAACCATGCTAGATATAGAAGTTGTATTCCATATAGGCGCTACAGTGTCAGAAAGAAGTGTGATTGGAGTAAACGATACTGCTGTTCCTATTTCATATCCGTATACTACAGCTGACACTCTGCCTACTGAACTACGTACTGTTAGGTACTGTCCAGCAGGTATTACAATACCATTTTTTTGAAAAGACTTGTTAGGTTCTACAAAATAATCATAAACAATGTAATCAGTATCATCAACTGTTGATTCACTGCTGGTTAAAGCAATTCTTACCAATGCTCCTATGTTACCTCTGTTAGCAAAGCTAACTGTTACTGTAGAATACTGATTGGTACCAGGTCGATAAATCGACTGGTTTACCCCTCCAACTAAATCATAAGCTGCTAATCTGCCGTGCATAATAAATCCCGTTATCTAGCGTTTTTATTATTTATCGTCTAACAACCTTTTAGGTTATTTCAACAAATCGCTTTACAACGTGAGTATAATCAAAATTTTGACAGTCTTTGTGCTTTTGCAGCAGAACAGCGCCGTTCTTTATGTGAAACCGTTCAGCCATTTCTGTAAGCGGGCTAAGTGTGACCCACCTTTCTAAAAATTCGTTAGTGTCTCGCAGATGTGCTGCAATTTGATTTAAAAGAGTTCTGCCAGCACCAGCAGTATAACTCCAAATAGTATAAAATACTGCTGTATTTTTTATTGTATCAGGTGTTGAGCTAAAGAGTTCTAGATCATCTTCAGAGGAAGGAATACTGTTAGTATATGCAACACAAATAACACCATCGATAGATCCTGTAGTGTCATTTTCCCACACCCATATTTCACGGCCATAACTGGTTCGCCATTCATAAGAAAATCTAGGACGAACAGGATCGTCCTTAACTAAAATAGATTCGTGTTTGTGCATTTGTCTTAACATATTGCTACCCTTGTCTGATATTTAGTTACAAAGGTTATAATATGCTAAGATAATGATTTTATTCAGTACCTAAATTGTTTAGGAATTGTCGCAGTTTAGTTGAATCAGTCTCTGCTCGAATTTTGCCTAGTCCTGATCCTTCTGTAGGATCTTCTCTAGGTGTGTCGGGTGCAGTAGGCGTAGAACTACGCTTGAGTGCATTTACAATAGAACTAGCAGAAGAAGCCCCTGCACTAGCATAGCCTGAATCTTCCTGTTCTTCGCAATCAGTAATCCTCAGTGTGTCAATATTAAATTCTAGATCAACCTTCATGCCCACACCTGAACTCGAACGTGTCTTCATCAGCTGTAGTTGATAGCGTCCACGCTCACGCATAGCTCGCGATGTAAAGATACCAAACACGTTATCTGCTGTTTGAATCTTAGATAAGCCGCCTGAAATGTGACTGTGATCAAATTCAATCTCTTCCACTGACGCTCTGTTCAACTGACTTGCTGTAACAAATACTGTATTCAATTCCATTGCTAAGTTACGCAGTTCTTCACTCACATACTTGTCTTTGATAAACAGATTTTCTGCACTGACCTTAACTGAACTGGGCATCATAAGATCTAAGTAGTCAATCAACAGTACATCAACTCTACGTCCTGTTTTAATTTCATATTCTTTTACAAAGGATCTTAGATCATTAGCAGTCTTACCTGTGGGCATATACTTAACCTGTAGTGCGCCACTCTTCTTGCCAATCATTCTTACTTTAAGTTCAACGTCGTCAATGCTCTTAAAAACTTCTCTAGTAGGAATCTCTGTAACCATTGAGTCTATACGCATACTAACTAGATTCTCTGAAAGCTCAAAAGTTAGATACAATACGTTAAGTCCTTGCAGTGCCCAGTTAACACCTAGGTTAGCCAAGAACAAACTTTTACCTGCACCTGATCCGCCTGCAAAGATATTCAACTCACCTCTGTTGAATCCACCAAACAGTTTCTTGTCAAGGCTGGCCCAGCCTGTGCTAACCTGTCCGTTCTTGTCTTTGATAGCTTCTAGTCTTAGTCTAGGATTAGCAAAGTAATCTGTGCCTAGATCTTTTTGAAGTCCAATCTGTACAGCTCGCTTAACTAGGTCTTCTACAGGACCGTACTCGCCTTTTTCTAGTAGGTCTGCGCTCTTTAGGATCGCTGCCTCTAGAGCCTTGTGTCTAGCAAATGTTTCAAATTCTAGTAGTAGCCAATCATAGTGTTCTTCTCTTAGATCGCCAGGACTTTTTAGATCTCCTTTGGCTGCTGCGTTCACCATGTCAAGTGTAGGCATGGTATTGTGATCTGTTACGTAGTCATTGATAAATTTTGCCGCAGGCTGTAGTCTTCTATCAAAGTACTCGGGAAGAAACACAGTTTGACAGCGCACAAAAGACTCTGCATCTGTGAGCATCATTTCTAGATATACCTTCTGTATATCATATCCGTAGTCTGTGTTTTGTCTTGTAGTCATACTTTATATTATACCTTCTTATACCATGCTTTGTCAATGTTATCTATTCGCTGGCGTGTTTGCGCCAATACTCCGCCTACACAGCTACCAGGATCTCCAGGATTTGGCGGCACCCAAACTGTCTGCCATTGATTCCTGATAAGATCCACAGCCTGTTTATTAAGGGCGCCGCCACCAGCAAGTGCTAAATGATCCATGCCCGTCTGTACTTTAGTCCATATGCTTAGAGTTGCAAGACAGTATTCAAACACTGCCTGTGTAGCTGCTGCAATGTCATAAAGATCCTGCCTTGATGACAGTTCAGGATGCCACCATTTGCACCCTCTATGCAGATTTTCTCGCATACGTATTTGCTGAGGTTTTGATTTAGTATGATCAACGTCTATAAGTTCTTTACGTATTAAATGCGATAGACGACCGGGATCTCCCATTTGAGCAGATCGTACAACTAGGTATTCGTCGCGCTGCGGTACTAGACCTATACGCTGTGTCATAGCACTATAGAAAAGTCCAAGGCTGTGTGGATAGCTCTGACTGTGTATCTTGTGCATACGACCGTTTTCACATGCCCAAATAGTAAGACACTCAAACTCTCCAATACTATCTAAACAGATTACAGCACAACGATCATGAGGTTGTGTATAATAAGCATAAGCAGCATGGCTGGTATGATGCTGTGTATACTTGATAGGAACATGACCTAGATAACTGCAGGCATTTGAAACATACTGCTTGATGTTATTTTCTTTTAGAAGCCAACCTTGTCCTGCCCAGTACTGTCTAAGTGTTTTTAAAAACGGACGTTCATACCAGATCAATTGATCTGGCATACCTCTTTGCGTCTGAGCCCATTCTATCAAACCCCAATTAATATCAGGATCATGGTGTATGCCAGAAAACTCTTTAGCTAGTGCAGCACTTACTAATTCGTTATTGTCAAAAATTGCTAGGCTGGCATCATGACTGTTTCCTACTAGTCCCCAAGTAATCATTTGTATATAAACGGATCCTGTTCACGTAACTTCTTAAGTTTCTTTTTAAATTCTATCTCATCTCTAATTCTGTAATAGGGCCACAGAAAAAAGTCTCTAATTTTTTTTAACCAAACCATTTTTTTGCTCCTAGTCTAATTTTTAAGGGCGACGATTCCACTGCCCCCACAATAGAGTGTAAAGCATACAGCTTTCCGTATTTCTTTACAGCATCGCTGATATCTTTTATATCTTGTTCCCACTTAGGAAAGCTAACACTCCATCCTAGTTCAATTGCTCGTTCAACTAATTTTGAACCCGCAGCGTCTCTATCTGGAACAACTATTACTTCTCTATTTAATCTATTAATTAGCAGCGCCTGTTGATCTTTGATTTCACTGCCCATTAGTGCTACACCGTCTACGTGAATAGCATCAATTGGTCCTTCACAGACTATTACAAATATCTTTTGATATCTTTGCTCATCTAGATTAAAAACATAACCTGGTTGTTGTTCGCTAAGATACTTTGGTTGCTTGTCCTTCTGTACAGTTCTAGCAGTCCACCCTACAACCTTACCTTCGTAATAGAACGGCACTATTAGTCTGTCTCTATAGCCAAGACTTGGACTCCAATAGAACGGATAGTCTTCAAGATAGAGATTTCTAGATCTCATATACTCAACTACCTGTTCTAAATGTTTGGTCATATATTCAACACCGTTGATCAGTACAGCATCTTCAGGCAAAGGAACTTCGTTGAATACGGGTATTTCTATTAGGCGCTGTTGAACTTCAATGCCTTCGTTCTCTTGCATTACCTGCAGAGAAATCTTATTGATTAAGTCATCAGGAACATTAATCCAACGCATGAGTTTGCGCATGCCTTTGGATACGTTGCGTCCAGGTTGCCAACTAGCTTTGAATCCGCAGTTGAAGCAGTGATAGGATATACCTCCGTCACCGTTCGATATCAGTCCGCCGCGCTGTCTTGTATCTGCCGATTGTCCGTTGTGATGGCAGCAGGGTGCATTGAAGCTGGTCCAGCCGCTCGGCGTGCTCTTCCGCTTAGGCGGAAGATAGGTTAGCAATGTGTCAGCGACTATACTCATATTTTAAGTATAGCACCTTAGACGCTAACTGTCAATTAGTTTCTTACTAATATTTTAGGAATGGTTACAGGGTCTGCACTGGTTCTAAATCTTATGTAGCTGAATATACCGTTGAAGTTAACTGGTGTAGGTTCAGTTTCGGATCCAGTAAATGTAAGAGTTTCTAGTGTTGCCCAATCAGTAGTTCCAGAAATTTGATTTTCGAGAGTGGCTTCAACTGATACAGTACCTATGTACCCATCTGTATAGATAGCTACAGTATGCAGTGCTTCATTATTGTTTATGCTAGGATCTGCGTCTATTGACGAAGAAACGTAAGTTAATCCGGCGTCAAAGAACGATGTTATTGTTTTTGATTCTTTAGGAGACGGAAATGCTTCTGAACTTATTTTTATAATTGAATCAGCACCAAAATGAGTATCTGTATATGTTAGGATACGTTCATTTGTATCTAAATCAACTAGATAGATGCTATATTTTAAAAATTCATCTGTTAGATTTAATAGATCGTTTTCTGTTACAGTAACAGAAAACAATCCTCTTGTAGCACTACTACCGTCGTCAAGAACAGTGCAATCATGATCAATTACTAATGTGTTGTTTTGATCGTAGGCTCTAAATTTAGGAACGTAACCTTCTGTGTTAATAGGCTTTTGATCTGCATTTAGCAGTCTAAATTCTAGGACATTATCAATGCCCTTGTAAACTAAGGCTTGTCTTTTGTACACAGGTCTATACTCCGTAGTGAATCCTGCCAGATTGGCAATAACATCTATTCTATTCTTGACTAAATATCTTGGCACTAATTGCATGGTATAAGTATTTATTGTAAATGTTAACAAAAGATATAGAAGAAAATTTTCCGTTTTTAAGCGTTGTATCCTATGGCGGCAACGAATACATAGGCATCATCTCTAACCAGGATCAGCATGTAACTAGCATGTACATATATACAAATTTACGTACAGATAGTGATAAGCAATCGTTTTTAGATTTAGGTGATGTTTGGTGGTGGGAATCAAACAGACTAATTCCTATTAATATATTTTTAAAGGGCGAATTTGATAGATTTCGCTACTGTATTATGACTATGAACACTAAAGATGTGATAGTTTCAATAGGACCAACTGTTAATCTTAACAATCTAGCACTAAAGAGGGTAAAAAGGAAGAACGTACAGCTAATTAGAAAAGTTAGATAGTTTCAGCAGAACTAGCAATTTTTTCACAGAGCAAGTTCATATGCACTATTACAGCGACAGCATATGACACAGCGTGAGCTTTCTTAAAGTAGTATTCACCGTCCTCGGGCTTCTTCCAAATACTGCTCATTATCGTCGTCCAACTCTCCCCAATCAAATGTCTCTTTGCTGGGCGTATCATTGCTAAGACAGCAGCTAATTCTTCCACGGAAGAAGGGCAAGTCTTCCTCAGAATTGCACCATGGCCATTCAAATGAAATAACTGATTTACAAATTGATCGTGTTGTAAAAGTTCCCATACTGGTTCAGTCTCCATAAGTTTGTTTAAGTGATGTTCGTCACGTATGTCTTTATATATGCTGACGTTTAGAAAATCTATCTTAAAGTAGCCGCGTTCTTCTGCTTCTTTATAATCAATAGTAGATATGTTGTTAATTGGATTATGAGGGATCTCGGTAACATATATCCCTGTATTATGTTTTTTATTATCCTCAAGACGTGCGATACGATGCTGAAGTTTATTCAGCACTGTATCCCTATCAGCAAAGTCTATATCAATGTCCATTAGTTAGTTTTTCGATCTTTTTTCGTTTGCGTTGAGCCATGTCCCATTTAAGAGAACTTACTCTATCTTTCATAGTAATGCCTAGTAGATGATCTAATTCATGTAGATAACACTTTGCACTATAGCCTTCAATCTTGACTACTTTTTCTTCAAGATTCTCATCATAAAATTTTGCTAGTATTTCTTTAGGACGTTTTATTTTTACAAAGACATTTGGAAAACTTAAACAGCCTTCTATGTCATCTTGTGTTTCTGTTGTATACTGTAACACTGTGGGATTAATGCACATTGTTGAATTTTCAACACTATCTCCCATTACAAAGACTTTAATATTTAGCCCAACTTGATTAGCACTTAGTCCTATGCCGCCACCTGACAGCATAAAGTCTACCATTTGCGTTTTGAGTTCTTTAGGATCAAAACCAGGATTTTCAAGATCTACATCTTTACACTCTGTCTCTAATCCATCATTTGGATGTGTAACTAATTTCATTTGTTCCTCTTATAGATTACTTTCTTTAACAACTTCTTTTACTAGTTCAACGTCAGCAGTTTGTCTTTTAAATCTTATAGCCCAGTGTTCTGGATTAATAACTTGATAGACCATATTCAACTGTTCGTCATTAAACTTGCTTAACATTTCTTTGCCGCTCTTACAGTTAAGTATAAGCCATGGACTTATCTTTCCGTCTCGAATATGCCATACTGCTCTGTTGAGACTTACATAACTGAAATAATGATTCCATGTACTACTATTTTCTTCAGCCCATTCCATCATTGTAGTAACGGAACGTTCTAGTGCTGTAGTAACATCTTCCTTAAGAATAAACTGTAGTGCATACTGCTCATACATTTCATTCCTACACCAATGATCTAATTTAACTCCTGACTTTACAACATAATCAATATACTTTTCAGGATATAACGGTCGCACGTTGGAGACAAACGATCCAAACTTTACAAATGCATTATAGTAAGGTGACTTGCAAAACTCTTCGTAAGTTTTGTCTTTTTTAGCACCCGCACTTAATTTGTAAAATCTGTTAAATGCATAAAATCCGTACTGCACTCTTTTTTCAGTTTTTTGAAGTGCTCGTCTCTTTTGTTCACACATGTGAACAGCTAGGGTTTTTTCTTTGGTATACCCCGAATTGCAATACTCACAAACGTATGGCTTATCAGAAATCTGCATCTTCGATACTATGTTCTCTAGCCAATTCTTTGAGTTCTTTTTTTGTAGATATTCTAGCAAGTAGTTCAACCTCATCAAGTTTCATTGTAGGATATATGGACTGTAGAAACTTAACTGCCTTTGAGTTAGCAGAGCCTTTCTGTTTAAAACCAATCCATTGATGACTTTCAATTTTTTTAGTATTGCCGGCTTGGCATAATAATTGCCATTGCAACTTAGGATGCTTGGTTCCTAAAACATTCCAATTTTTATTGTAGTACTCATTAGTTTTGAATACAGCTAATTCTTGTTTTTCTCGAGAACCTTGAACACTGCTAACCCATCGGTTAAGTAACCAAAAGCTAACCTGTTTCTTTTCTTCGGGGGACAGTTCATCCCACACTGAGATTGCTCCCATATCAACAGCAGCTAATAGGTCTTTTATAGGAAGTTTTTCTTGTGCCATTCTTCTAAATCCGCAGGTGTGTTAATTTCAATTCCGTCAAAGTCTACTTCAGTTACTGCTATTTTAACATCATTTTGTAGCCAACGCAACTGTTCTAATTTCTCTATTTCTTCTTCCAGAAAAGACTTTGCCGTTGTCCACATTATTTTGGACTCTCTATTGTAGCCATAAATTCCTAAATGATGGTCGCCATACAAAAGTGGTGCCCTACAAAACCAATGTGCTCTGCCTCTTGAATGAATCATCTTAACAGCATTTGGATCTTGTCGCTTATTAATATCCATATGAGTATATGCTGTAGCTACATCTGCCTTTTGTAGTGCTCGTTCTACTGAGCGAATAATATCTACGGTAATGTCAGGCATGTCACCTTGAACATTAATGTACCTATCGTATTGTAAATGTTCGTCAATTACTTCCATACAACGACTAGTTCCGCAATCATGATCTACCTTTGATAGTATTACATGAGGACTGGGTATCTGTTCTGCAATACGCTCGTCATCTGTAAGAACGTAGGTGTCTAACCCTGTTTCTTTACAACGATAAAATACTCGCTGTATTAGAGGAACGCCATTTAACTTTGCAAGGGGTTTACCTTCAAATCGTTGACTACCGTATCTTGCAGGAATTAAGATAGCAGTTGTCATTTAAATTTAACACCTATGTTAAATGTAAAAATATTATCGTCAGCTAAATCATGCACATATAGATTAGACATACCTACAATTAATGTGTCTGACAACGCATAGTCTAACCCAGTTTTGTTTCTAATGTAGGTGTCAGTACCTTGTTCTATTAAAAATTTATTTGTAAATGTTAGTTTAGAATCTACGTTATAAGTTAACCATATTGAATTTCTTACTACTGGTTCAAAGTCATATCTGTCTTTTAGCGTTCCTAATGACACTTCATTTGATAGTTTAACTTTACTTGTTCGAATCAACTTGTATCCGTAGCCGGCGCCAGCAATAACCTTTTCGTCCGGAGTTCTAAGTTTATCAAACTCATAACGGCCAACTACAAATACATAGTTACGCTCATCTAAAGAATAATTCTGTTTACCCGAAAAAAATCCTCTATTTCGAGAAACTATATTCTTTTGTTCACTAAAGAAGTAATCAGTTTCAATTACACTTTGCCACGGACCGTTTTCAACAGTATGATCAAAACCTAAGGTTAGGTTAGCTGTATCATTTGAAGATATTAAGCCGCCTATAGTTGCTTTTGTTTCAGCGTGTGAAATACTACTAGACAAAAGTAGCAATAGTCCTAACAAGTATTGTTTCATAAATTCTTAATTTCCTTCATACTGATATTTTACGATGTCGCTAACAATCTTTTCAAAGTCGTTTAAATGAATCATATTTGGACCGTCTGACGGAGCATTGTTGGGGTCGGGATGAACTTCTAAAAAGAAGTTTTTTACACCTAAGGCACTAGCAGCCCTAGTAAGGCCAGCAACATATTCGCGGTTCCCGCCAGAACTATGGCCTTGACCACCTGGCTTCTGAACTGAGTGGGTGGCATCAAATATGATAGGACAACTATAGCTGTTAAGCATATAATCCAACCCAGTAAAATCAACAACCAGAGCATTATATCCAAAGCTAGTTCCCCTTTCTGTTATCCAAACTTCTTTAGCATCTGTAGTCTTACTTAAGATACCCTTGATATCCCAAGGAGCGAGAAATTGACCTTTTTTTATGTTTACTATTTTACCTGTCTGACAGGCCTCTATAATTAAATCTGTTTGTCTACACAAAAATGCAGGTATTTGTAAAACGTCAATTGCATCTGAGTAGGTTGCAGTTAACGCTCTAATCTGTTGAACAGAGTGTACGTCTGTTAGTGTTTTTAAACCTTTAATAGACTTTTTCAACTTTGAAAAGTCTGACATTGTCTCAGCTAAACCAATACCGCGGATACCGTTTGCACTAGTTCGATTGGCTTTATCGTAACTGGCTTTGAAATAATATTCAATGCCCCATGCACGACAGATATCATTACAGTGCGATGCAATTTTAAATGAATGCTCAAGGGTTTCGTGTTGGCAGGGTCCTGCTATTATCCTCATTATCTGCTTTCTTTTAAAAGATAATACAAATTTAATAGTTTGTCAAGTTCTTTTGCAAAAGTTTCGTTTGTTTTTGCTAAACGTTGCATTTCTGAAATGTCACTAAAACCAAGACGAGAATGGGAAGGTTCTAGACCACCTATTACCCATCTTGGTATAGTGTTGTTTGGAGGGTCTCGATATCGAGCATAAACTGTTCCTTTGTCGTCTCTCTCGTAAATGAGAGCCTCGCCTGGGATTAGTTTAGTCTCCAATTTACTTTGCTGTCTTTGGCTTGCGACCAGGCTTCTTAGCAGCAGTTGCGGCTGCTGCCTTAGGCTTAGTGACAGTCTTCTTAACAGCGGCACGTGTCTTCTTAACAACTGTTTCTGCTGCTACTGCAACATCAGCAGTATTAACCTTGCCGTCATTGTTAACATCAGCAACTTCCTTTACACCTTCAACTGCGTTTGTCACAGCAGCAGATGCGTCCTTTACATCAACCTTACCATCAGAGTTAACATCTAACCCCTTTGAACGATTGAAATAAATTAGTGCGCCACCAACTAAAATAACTAGACCAATCAGTACAATTTCCATTTTTATCTCCTATTTGGATTTACTAATTTTAGAGCCAACAGTCCTACGAACTATGTCGTCGTGACTAAATTCAGCCCAATATAGTTCGAAAGCAACTCCATCTTCTATGCCTTCAAACTGATGGATCTTACCCGGCTTAACTTGGGTAAAATCGCCTGCTGACAAAACTGTTTCATCTATTAAACCGTTTTGATCAGCATCTTGCCAAACACGAACAATCATTTTTCCTGACTCTACAAAGAAGCCATTCCACTTGTAACGATGCTCGTGTTCAGAACATTTGTATCCAGCTTTAAATTCAATACGATGAAATTCTAACACACCATTCGCGTGTATTAGTTCTGTATTTCCCCATATTTTTCCAGCTTTGACACCCATGCAAAAATCCTTATAATAATTTACTGTATTCAATTACTTCGCACTGTCTACTTATGTCTTTAACAAAGTATGCGCATGGAGGATTGATTCCGTCAGTAATAGGAACAGTTAAAAGCTGTCCATTTTTCATTTTTGGAAAATACCATTTAACATCTGTATAAAAGTTTACTATGTTTATCTTTGCAAAGTCTGTTTTAAAACCTTTTAATGGATTAAAAACAAATGCTTCAAATCCTCTATCATTAATACTAGTTAATGGTAGCACTTCTAGGTCCATTCCACTTTCAGAATCTCCCACAGCAATACTCCAATCAACTGGCATAGTTACTTCATGCCCGCCTATGTCTAATACCATAGCTGGAGCATTAAATGATTCTAAAAATATTAATGGTATAAAGAAAAAATCCGGTGTAGAAGGATCAGAATTATCTAATACACTAAACCTAATGTCTTCGTCTATTTGTTCCGGTAAGTTATCTAATTGATAGCATTTATTATCTAATGTTAATATTCTCATGTATTCCTTAGTTCCAATCAACTTTTTCTAATGTAAAGGGGTATTGAGCCTCCTTATAAAACTTCTTACGTTGTGTAAGATGTCGCTTTGCATATTTGCAAGTACTTGTGATATCCCAAATCTGTACAAAGTCTTTGTCTTTTGCTTTTCGTACTCCGCGTCCAATACTTTGAATAACACGGACAAAACTCTTTCCGGGTTCAATAAGAACTAAATTAAAAATACGAGGAATATTAATACCAACAGCAGCAACACCATAAGTTGCGATGATGACATTATTTGTTGCGTCTTGTATTTCGTCGTATGATTCTTTTCTGTCTTTTACCTTAACTGATCCGTTAATGAAAACAGAGTCCGGAATAAGGCTTTGGAGTTTTTCGCCTGCACTAATTCTATCAACTAAAATTAGAGTGTTGCCTGATTGCTTTACTGTGTTTAAAAGTTTGCCTAGATAATCTAATCGCTTTTCATCAGTTACTAGATATTTTAGTTCCGATTGATAATCTCTAAATTCTGGTAGGTCTAATAGCTGCACTACGTTTACATGGCAGTCTGCTAGAACACCTCGGTCCTGCAATTCCTTAGCAGTAATTTGTCCTATTACTGGACCTATACTAGCATGCAGTGCTTCGTATTCAAATTTCTCTTTAGGAATAGTTCCTGTAAGTCCCCAGCGTATAGGAGCATTGCGTAGATTTCGTGTGAGTAGATTTTTTAAAACTTCGGCTTTGGCTTGGTGAACTTCGTCTACAATAACAGTTGATACACCTTCTAAAAATTCTGCTAGACTTAGTACAGCGCCGCCGTCTTTGAATTTCTTTTCGAGGATGTTAAGACTTTGCCATGTACAGATAGTGTGTGTTTTGTTTAGTTCTTTCTTATCACCAAAGTATACGCCTACATCTAATCCGCAGTTGCGATAATCTTCTGCTGTTTGTTCTACTAGACTTTTGTTTGGTACTATAACAAGACTACGTCCATATTTCTCAGTTAAATGACTTAGTGTTGCTGTGGTAATAGTTTTGCCTGCACCAGTAGCAATCTGTTGCAATGATTGAGGATTTTCAAGGAAACTATTAACAGCTTCAACTTGATAATCTCTCAGCATAATAAGTTCACCTTCGGCTGGATGTCCTTTAGGCCAGCGAACATTTTGATCAGCCCAATAGGTTTCAGTAATTGGTTGAAACTCAAATTTAACATGAGATCTTTGATCTACGATATCATCAATTGATACATTGTTTTTTGTAAGTATATCTACAACAACATCAAGGTGGTTAACGTAGCCTGTACCGCCAATACCAAAAAAAGCAACCTTACCATCCCATCGGCCCAATTTATACTGAGGCATATACTTTGCGTAAGGCACTTCAAATTTGAGTGCATTGGATAGCTTACGTCGAACATCAACATCAAGCCCTTCTAGCTTGATATTAACTTCGTCTTCTATAATTAATCTACAACTGGTCATCTAAGTATCTTTTTAAAAGGACTCATTGTTTCGTCACGATATATGATTAAATCGCAATAAGAAGAAACATAAGCATCGCTGTACCTATTAGGAAAGGAACCAAACACTAGTGCTGTTGAGGGCTTCCATTCTCCAGACACTAATAGTTTAGGTAACTTTTCATTACTAATATATACAATTTTTGTATTTTTGTCAACCCAGTTATTAAGAGATTTGTCTTTTACATACTCATTAAAACTAGCACCTACATCATTATTAAGCCTAAATAGAACACTTTGTTCTTTAGCAGTAATTAGATGCCTAAAAATATTAAACGTATCATACACCTGTTGTTCAGCATGTTTTTCATCTACTATAACTAGTAGAGGATAACGATTTAATTGATGTATAGATTCTAATAATTGTTTTAATTCTGATTCCGAAGGCTTACTTAAAAAGTCAACATCTTTTCTGGTTGCAATTTGAAAGGACAATCCTTCACCGATGACAAGATCTTTAATTCTATCAATACCATATCTTCTTTTTCTATCAATATAAAAGATTAGAGTTTTCTCTGAAAGTGGACCAATCTCTTCTTCTGCTATTAATTGAAGTTTTTTTGAAACATTAAACAGTTGATAAGAATCAATAGTAGGAATATAGTTATTAGGATTATTTTTAATTTCTACAATATTGTTGTAGAAATCTAATAACTGCTCATCTATTATAAAATCTTTTTCCTTAAATGTGTTTATTACAGTATAGACATTTTTTTCATTTGCAACAAAGAAATGCACATGAGTACCTTTGCCATGATAGTAAGTTTTTCTATCAGAAACACAATGTTCAATATCTGAAATTATTTTTTTACTAAAGGGAAATCTTACACAAAACCATTGTAAGTTTTTACTATACTCTGATACTATTTGATTATCTAAAATTATTTGATCTTCTATAGTTACTAGTCTAATAAATTTTCTTCTATCTATTACTCGAAGCGGTAATCGTGTTTTTTCTACAGCATGAGTAATGTCTATATCTATTTTTAAAAATTGATCAGTGTAAGAACTAATCAATTTAGTCTTGCATAGTTCATATTGTTTATCGGTTAACCCTACACCTTTAAATACTTGTCGCGCAATACTACTCAAGATAGTATACTCAGAAGAAATGATCTCCATCTTAGGTCCGGTTTTTAACCCTGCTAATAATTCTAAACAATCTTCAATGGTGGGATTTTCTTTTAGCATAACAATAACTATAACAGATTATAGATAGTCTGTCAACCGCTTGATCGGTAATCCTTGTGATATTTCTTCTATAGTAAATTCAGTCCAAGCATAATCATTTAACCATTGTTGTCTGTCAGGCATAGAAGGATTTTCTATATTTTTTAAATCATGCTCTGCTACATTATAGGCAATACTGTTAGGTCCTACTAGTGCAGGAACTCCGTTAACAATACTTTGTATTCCTGGGTTTGAACTCCAATTAATTGTAGCCCAAATATTTTTAAAATTCATATCAAAACTATCGTAGGTCCCTGCAAGTTGTTGCGGTGTTTGTCGTAGAACGTTTTTAAATTCTTTTTCAATATCAGGCAGTGGACACCTAGGATGTGGACGTATTATTATAGTTTTATTAGAATACTGTTGAATTTTATCAACAGTTTGAATGATCCAATTACTAACATTAGGCATGTCCTGCCACTGTAGGCTTTTATCGTGCTGTGCGCATATTAATATATAATCGCCTTGTGTTCTCCATGGTAGCAGTGTTAAACCTAGTTGTTCTGCTCGCTCTTTAGAATTATTAGTAGCATAAGGAAATGCAGCAGAGTTTATACCATTTAACCCAACTTTCCATGTTTCACCTCTTTGGATGCCACCTACTTCCAAAACAACAATTGGACGTCCTTCTTTCCTAGCCTTTTCCCATATTGCTTTATTTGATCCCATGCGGCCATGCCAAAGCACACTCCATATAACATCAATACAATCGTTACTAGGGGTATTGTCAACACAACTATGACCGAGAGCCATAGCCCCAAACCTAAAAGCATCGAACACTGGTTTAGAATTAAGCGCACCGTATTGTCTCCATAGATTAAATTTCATTCCAATAAGATTCTTTTCGATCAGTAATTAAGTCTTTACGTAAACTTTTACCTGAAGTTTTACGATCCCCTTTCATGTGATCCATCCATGTTCCTAGTACACTGTTTATCAAAGGATGTCCACCACCACCTGTCTTAGCAGTGTTATTGTATATACCATCACTGTAATCTAAAGTGCTGTCTTTAAAGTCTTTGTATTTGTCTAAAAGAAAACCAAATATGTAACTGTCATGCCACTCTTCAAGAGTGAATATGCCATTATCAGCATCCTCATACATTTTTTCAAAATCCTGTAAGAAGCTATGGCAAACTGGATGATTTAGATTCATTCCGTAAAATCCGCACTCAGGCCAAGTTTGTGATCCTTTACCTCTGCCTACATAGGTAATGTATTTGTTTTCAGGCAGTAGAGATTTAAACTGTTGATGACTCCACGGACTGTGTATGTAGCTGTCAGCATCCATCCAAACTATCCAAGATCCTGCACGTTTTTCAAACGCATCAAATACCGCATAGGTCTTGTTAGCAAATCTAACAGCATCCCATTTAAATTCTTTATTCCAGTCTCTAGGTCGACGTTCAGGCCACGGACATGTTCCGTTAGCTTTAGGTACATTTTTCCAACGCTCTTTAAATGCAGAAAGTTTAGGTAATGAGGTAGCAGAGTCTATTATTGTTATCTGTTCACTGTCAGGATTAATAGGGGTGCAGTTTTCTGCATACGCTAGAAGTTTTATCCGCTTGTCTATATTCTTTGCAAAGCTGTCTAGGAATCTTTGAGCATAAAGATCAAGACCAGCTTTGTGAAATGTTGTTACTACTGTGATAGTCATTTTATTGCCCACTTTCTAAGGTGACGCCAGGCAGATCCGTCTTTAAGTTCGTCTAAAGTCCAGTGCATCTGTGCCATACGATGTATCCAAGATTCTCTATCAAAATCTCTGGGATTTTCTATATAAGAAAAAATAGAATGTGCAACATCTTTTGCTTGGCTGTTGTTTGAATCTGTTAAGAATACTGGAATACCTTCAATAGCTGCAACTACTCCAGGACTTGAGTTATGATTAACTACTGCACTTGCTGTTTTAAAATCATCCATAATATTAGCTGAATGTGAAATTATAACATTTTGTAGTCTGTATCTAACTAGATCTCTTTTATGATTTAATACATTCTTATCACCGGGATGAAATCTAACCATAATAGGTTTTTGTGTACACTTCTGAATATCTTTAATTGTTTTAATTAGCCACGGCATAAGAGGTTGATTATTCATACTCCAGCCGCCGTCTCGCTGACAACAAATTAAAATATAACGTCCGTCTTTTTTCCAAGGCTTTAAGTCTATACCTAATCTTTTTTTAATTAGTTCCCATCTAGCAGGATCAGGATTGCTGTTACAATATTCCCCAGTTGACGGAAAAATTCCATCATAACTATATCTTAAAAATTTTTGAGAATTGCCAGGGTCAGCGTATAGAAAAAGATTACTATCTACAATAATAGTTCTTTTTCCTCTACGTGTTTGTGTATTATAAACATCTTGTCTTAACTTTAGGTGAGGAGCATTTTTCTTATTATCATGCACAAATCCCTGTATAACTCCAACATCAGTATCAATTGGATTGTAGTCACAGACTATAGTTCCCTTATCTCCAGCAGCCCATACACCTTCTATAAAGTTAACAATAATTTGTGGTTTTTCAGGATTGGTGTTACCTGGAGGTATGCCCATTAGATACGCTGCTACATTTAATGTCATTGTTCACCTTCTTGTAATATTTTCCAAGCAAATCCGCTTTCAAATTCCATGCAGGTAAATTGTGCATAAGAAAGATGAGCAAAGTATGCTTCTGTTTCATCCTTAGTAGGTATACGAGGATTTTCTATGTTTGCTAAATTTGTTTCACAAATTAATTGTGCAGAGTTAGGTCCTAGTGTAATAGCAGGTTTACCCTCCATTAGCGCCTCAGTAGCTGCTATACTATTGTATGTTACTAGACAATGAACATCATCAGCTAAAGCAGCTTGTATTGTCTTAGTTGTAACTCTTTCAGATCTTAACGGTTTCATTCGGACATCAATTGGTCGATCAGTATGCTGTTTGATTTCTTTAACAGTCTTTTCCACCCATTCTTCTGCTGTACCTTCATTAAACATGTTCATTACTTTGTTTGATGGAGGACATACTAAAATTTTAGATCCCTCAGTATACGGTTTAAATTTATAACCAATTTGCTGTAGTCTATCAAACGGACGTTCTTTTATTGGGCCTATATTCTGTAGATTATTTTTAGTAACTCTATGCCAAGTTTTATGTTTCCAATTTCCAAAATATCCTGTGTCAATTGCATAAAATGTTCGACCAGCAGCTATACAACTTTTGATTGCTTTTTGACTGCCGCCGCCAAGACCTCTAATAATAAGGATGTTGTCAGTGTTTTCTTCCTTACTCCAATTTGAAGGTATGCCGCTGGCTCCTGTAATAAATGCTGTTAAAATAGGATCGTAGTCATGTCCTTTTTTTGCGTAGTTAACACTGCCTATAGAATCTAGTGCTGCTATTTTACCCATTCATCATATCCTGTAGTTCTTTTTTCCATAGTTCGTGAAATTCACAATTACGATAATTCTCAAACCACGGGCCGCCTTCGGTGTAATGTAATAATTTAGGTTTTTCTAAATCATCGTATACACCTACCAAATAATTCCACGTATGGTCTAGCTCACCAATTTCTTCATCAGCAAGCCAGCTAAACCTATGTAAATATGCTCCATTTATTTCTAAGCTATTAACAAGATCCATGTCTAACTTTTTATTACTAGGATGACTGCAATTAAATAGGACAACACTTGACCAATTTTTTCTAGGATAGATTGTTTGCTTTTGGCCATCCATCTTAGTGCCTTCCTTGACCCTATAATCATGCTTGACACACATTACTGCATACTGATCGTCAGCACAATCAAATAACTCTTTGATGTCAGTTGTAAGTATTATGTCACAGTCTATAAACAGTGCCCATCCTTCAAAGTTTGTAAGTTCAGGTACAAGAAATCTTGTAAACGTAAACTCTGTACTTGCTAGTTTATCAACTGGACGACTATACCATCCCGCATCTCGTAACTCTTGTTGCTTTAGTGGTCGAACGTCTGCAGATGGCTGCTTGCTTAGGATACTGTGCTTGCACACCTGATATGCAATATCTTCTCTTGGATCATAACCAACAAATACTTTCATTGATCACGTCTCTCTATATCTTCTTCAATGCACATTTCGCCGTGTTGTATTTCAAGAATATGACACGGCTTAGTAGTAATATTAAAACCTCTGTGCCATACTTCTTTACCTATGTCGTAGTCTGTATTTTCGTCAAGTTGTATAGTACACTTTGATCCAAGAAAATCTGTTTCAACTTTACAGGATCCTTTTAAGACATACCAATGTTCTGCTCTTTTAAAATGTCGTTGCATAGAGAGACTCTTTCCAGGTTCTATAACGAGTTCTTTAACTTTATAACTTTTTTTATCATCTAACACTCGATACCACCCCCAAGGTCTTGCAGTCTTTGGAGCTTTCCATTCTTCTAATATCCAACTGCTAGAATTTGCTTTATTTTCGCCACCTACTCCAAAAACAAATTCAACATCGTTAAAAATCATTTCAGGAATATTGTCTTTGGTTCTATCTCCGCCGTTGGCAAAAATAATTTCATCGTTGGGGTATTTTTCTTTAACTTTGCGAATAGCGTCTATTGCAGAATTATCACTATCGT
>Ga0315909_10001661_pt1 | contig 29784 bp, 24 predicted proteins | sample LakEriMetagenome_11_FD_203527 | JGI IMG/M metagenome (GOLD analysis project Ga0315909, IMG submission 203527) | Freshwater fungal communities from buoy surface, Lake Erie, Ohio, United States - Buoy 2 MA125 | ecosystem: Environmental > Aquatic > Freshwater > Lake | place: USA: Lake Erie, Ohio... | reverse complement strand
GGGATGTTCAATCCGGACCTTCATTGTTAGATACTTATGTATCAAATCCATATTTCAATCCGTACATAACAACCATTGGTTTATACAACAAGGATAAAGAATTGGTTGCAGTTGCTAAATTGGCAAATCCATTAGAAAAAAGAGACGATGTAGATATGAATATCATTGTAAGGTTTGATATGTAATGCGTAGAAATCAGGTTGCAATAAAGCATGGTTTTCGTAGTGGGTTGGAAGATAATGTAAATGATTTGTTGAAAGAAAGTAAAAAATCATTTAGTTATGAAACTGAAAAAATATCCTACATACAACCAGAGACTAAACACAATTATACACCAGATTTTGTTCTAACCAAAATATCTGGTCAAAAAATGTATATTGAAACAAAGGGTAGATGGGTAAAGACAGACCGATTAAAATTTGACCTTATATTTGAACAATATCCTGGAATAGACATTCGTTTCGTATTCCAAAATCCTAATGCAAAGTTATACAAGGGAAGTAAAACAACTTATGCCCAATACTGTGATAAGAAAGGTTGGCTATGGGCAAAAAAAGAAATACCGGAAGATTGGTTAAAAGAGTGCTTGTAATTGTCACAAATTTTTACTATATTTGTGACAAGTATTATTTTACATAAAGTGTGTTTATGATTAACTATGATTTGTTATCACTTGTAGAAAAAGTTCTCGGTAAAGGTAGAAGAACATCTGGCAACAATTATTCGTTCTTTTCACCATTCATCAGTCATTACAAACCAAAACTAGAAATAGATTTATCGGTAAACAACAATTCAGAAAATCCATGGCATTGTTGGGTTAGTAATGCTAAAGGTAGAAGTATAGTTTCTCTTTTCAAGAAATTGAAAGTTGGTAGACAATTTCAAGAAGACCTCAATAAAATTCTCAAAACAAAAAACCTATACATTCAGAATAAAAAAGAAACAAAAGAAGAACTGACTTTACCAAAAGAATTTATCAGTTTATATCAGTTTCCAAAGATAAAAGATATTCAGATAAAGATGCAGATGAAACAGGCATTAAATTATTTGAAATCAAGAGGAATTGGTAGAACGGATATTTTGAGATATGGTATTGGTTATTGTCCAAGTGGAAACTATTCTGGCAGAATTATCGTTCCGTCTTATGATGACAATTTCAATCTAAACTTTTTTGTTTCTCGCTCTATCTTTGAAGAAGACGTATTAAAATATAAAAATCCAAAATGGAGCAAGGATGTTATTGGATTTGAAAGTTTCATAAATTGGGAAGAACCTATCACACTCGTTGAAGGAGTATTTGATGCTATTACTGCAAGATACAATGCAATTCCACTATTTGGCAAAATAATTCAACCAAGACTTATGGAAAAGATATTATTACGTAAACCACCGAAAGTAATTGTTGCACTTGATAATGATGCAATGAATGATGCGATAAAAATTTCATCCAAACTACTATGTGAAGGTATCGAAGTATCAATGGTCAAGATGGAACAAAAAGATATAAATGAAATGGGTTTCAAAGATTTTGTTGGTGTTAAACAAGAAACAAAACCCACAGACAGTTATGACATAATTAAACAGAGGATATTATATGCGTAAAGAAACATTGTGGGTTGGATCACTTGCTAAAGTAGATACAATTATTCATATTGCCGATGTTCATATTCGTAATCTTAAAAGACACGAGGAGTATCGTAGTGTATTTCAAAAAGTATATGACGTTTGTAGAAAAAAAGTTGAAGAAAATAAAAATACAATAATATATCTTGCAGGTGATATTGTTCATGCAAAAACAGATATGACACCTGAATTGGTTACAATGGTAACTGAATTTTTAGATACACTTTCGAGAATTGCTCCAACGATTTTGATTGCAGGTAATCACGATTGTAACCTTAACAACATGAGTAGGATGGATGCACTTTCACCGATAGTTTCTCTTATCAATGATGATTTCAATAATCTTTTTTATTTGAAAGAAACTGGTGTATATGAACTTGAAAATGTTGATTTCGTTGTAAACTCTGTTTATGAGAATCCTGAAAATTTCATTTTGGCAAAAGATGTTAATAGTGGTAATAAAACAAAAATAGTTTTATACCATGGTCCTGTTGATAGGGCTGCAACTGATGCCGGTGTTCTTATGAAACATAATCAAGTAAAGGTTGAAATGTTTGACGGATTTGATTATGGTTTATTCGGTGATATACACAAGTTCCAATATCTTGATGTGGATGGAAAGTTTGCCTATGCCGGTTCACTCATTCAACAAAACTACGGTGAAGGATTAACACATGGAATAATTGAATGGGATATTAAAAACAAGAAATCAAAGTTTATTGAAATTGAAAATGATTGGTCATATCATACTATTGATGTTGAAAATGGTAAGATAAAAAAATTACCAACCAAGTTTACAAAATACAATTCAATTCGTTTGAGAATAACAAACACACCTCATTCAGAAGTTAATCAGATAATGACCGATTTGAAATCTATGGCAAACGTTATAGATATTAGAACACAACATCTTGTTGGTTCTAGCAATGGAAATGTTCAAACAAAAGTAAATCCAATAGGTAAAATTCGTGATATTGAATATCAAAACAAATTGATTACAGACTATGTAAATGATAAGTTTTCAGTATCGGATGAAATACTTGAAAAAATACGAAACATAAATCGTAATGTAAATACAAAATTATCTGAAAGTGACGTTGTTCGTAATCTCGTATGGACACCAATATCATTTGAATTTGATAATATGTTTTCTTATGGAAAAGGAAATCGTATTGATTTTTCAAATATGAATGGGATATATGGATTGTTTGCACCAAATGCAAGTGGTAAGTCATCACTTCTTGATGCTCTTATGTTCTGTTTATTCGATAAATGTTCGAGAACATTTAAGGCGGCACAAGTTTTGAATAATAAGAAAGAAAACTTTCAATGTAAATTACATTTTATGATTGGTGATAAAAATTATTACATTAAGAGAGTTGCAACAAAAGAAAAGAAAGGAAATGTAAAAGTTAATGTAGATTTTTGGTATGAAGAAAATGGTGATTTAGTTTCTCTAAACGGTGAAGATAGAGACACAACAAATTATGCAATCAGAAAATACATTGGAACTTACGATGATTTTGTTTTAACTGCAATGTCATTACAAGGTAACAATACTAACTTTGTTGATAAGGCACAGAAGGATAGAAAAGATTTATTGGCACAATTCTTTGACTTAAATCTGTTCGAGGAACTGAATACTATTGCAACCGATGAAGTGAAGGGATTGCAGGCATTAGTAAAGGAATTTAAGAAACAGGACTATTCCACAAAACTTGCCGATGCAAATGGTATTCATCAGTCAAATACTGTTTTGCTAGAAGAAACTGTTGATCAAAAGAGTTATATCGAAAAGAAAATAGAAAAATTAACGGATAAAATATCAGAACTAAATAAGAAACTTATCCCTATTGATGACAATTTTTCTTCAAAATCTGTTCAATCATTATTGGATAAGAGATATTTATTAGATAGAAAGATGAATGATTTGACAAAAGAATTAACATCGTTAGATGATGAATTAAAGGATGCCAAATCATCATACACAAAATATAGTGAATTAACAAAAGAATTTGATAAAGAAACTCTTGTTAAAAATAAGGAAAGAGTTGATGATGTGCGAAACAAACTTACACAATTTGAAGCTGATTTAAGAAGTGTAAAGTTAAAAGTCCAACATTGTCAAGATAAAATTGATAATTTGAAAGACCATGAGTATGATCCAAACTGTCAATTCTGTGTCAATAATGTGTTTGTGAAAGATGCAGAAAAGGCAAAATCTCTGATTTGGGGTTATGAACAAGACCGTGATGAATTGATTTTCGAGATAAAACATCTTGAAGACGAATTTTCAAAAAGTTCATCCGTATATTCCGAGTTGGAAAAATTACACAGTCTTGAAAATAGTGCTTTCAAATATGAAAAACAAATTTACTCAATAGAAAAGAGTATATTTTCTGTCAAGGAAGATATAAAAAAGATTGAAGATGAACTATCTGTAATTGATAGTCAAATTGAAAAGTTAAAAGAAAACGAAGATACTATCAATCAGAATAATAAGATACAATCAGAAATCAATGAATTAGAAAATGAAAAAAATAATTCATTAAAGATTGAACTTAAAAAAATTGACGAAAGTATTTTGGAATATAACGGAAATGTAAAGGTTAGTGAAAAAATAATAAATGAATGTGAAGTTTCAATTCAAAAGTTGAAAGACCTTGAAAATGAATATGAGGCATACGATTATTATTTGAAGGCGGTAAATAGAAACGGCGTTCCGTATGAATTGATTAGTAATGCTTTGCCAAACATTCAAGAAGAAACAAATAATATATTGGCAAACATTGTTGATTTTCAAGTTCTTTTCGATACGGATGGTAAGAGTATAAACACTTATATTGTTTATGACAATGACCGTTTTTGGAATTTGGAATTGTCAAGTGGAATGGAAAAATTTATTTCATCACTTGCAATCAGAACAGCATTGATACAAGTTTCGTCTTTACCAAGACCAAACTTTATTGCCATAGACGAAGGATTGGGTGTAATGGATCCAACAATAATGGCAAACTTCTCTCTGTTCATGGAGTATTTGAAAACACAATTTGAGTTTGTAATACTTATATCGCACATAGATAGTGTTCGGGATATGGTAGATAATCATATTGAGATTAAAAAAGAAAACGGATTTTCTAAAATAGAGAGCTAGGATGGTAGAATATAAAAGACTTAAACGGGATTTATTAAATACTAATACAAGGTTTCTAGATACCTCAACGTTATCTACTAACTTTTTTAATATAACATCTATTCCAAGTTATTTTTCTGCCGGAAAAAATGGTTTCAAAATAAAACCAAATTTCAATAATCTTTCACAAAATTATCCAATATACATTGAAGTTCTTGATAGAAACGGTTATAGTATATTTAGTCATGTAACAACTGCTGAAGAAAATGATGGAACGCAAATAATTGCAGTTTATGTATATTCTTCAGCGGCTCTTGGTCCATCTACAATAACTTTTGTTGGAACGTCAAATGTTGATTTATCATTAAATAGATTGGCATTAAATGATATAAAACAAAATAATATAAAATTTGTTTACAAGATTACATTGGATAAGTTCAAACCGAATGATAATGATATTCTTTTTGAAAAAAATCCAAGTATAAACATAACAGAGCGCAAGTATTCTCTGATAGAAGACAAATTTACAACTCAAACTAAAAAAACAACAACATCAATTTTTGGTAGATACGAATTAGACAATGGAACTCCAAAAATAATATCAACTGGTCAAACATTTGAATCCAGTTATTTGAATGGTCAAATAACCACTTCAACATTATCCCCTACAATTCAACCAATAATCGGCTATCAAACCCAATCTCTATCCTATACATCGTCTATATCTTTTGTTGATAGAAATGTAATTACATTAAACGATAGATTACGGGTATTAGGAAATGATGGTCAGAATACTGATATACTTTATGCTGAAAATCAAAGTTTCACTTTGTCATATAATCAATCTCCTTCTGCTAAAAACATTACCCAAAATGTTAAAAATTATGCAAAAATAGAATTAAATGAAATAGATCCAACAGTTGGTGAAGTTACTCGTATAAAAGTATTGGCAAAGAGTAAACAAGATCCTTCTGCCGATTTCAAAACTATTTACGATGGAAAAATAGAAACTAAAAATATATTAGTAGATGAAAATTCTATTGATATTGATACCGAAATTGGAAAATTTTCATATAGTATTCCGTATAGAAGTGCTGGAACAAACACAACACGCATAATATCTTCTGTAAATTATTGGGATGTAACTCCTATAAATGTAACAGTTGATCCAACTGCAAGTTTGTTTAATTCACCAAAATTTACAGGTATAGATGTTGTTCTTAACTCTGGAGAAGAAATAACAAATCAAAGCGGTGCTATAAAAATATCGCAATCAACTGATGTTCAAACATACTATTACAAAGATACCGTTTATGAATTATCTTTTGATGGATTTACATATTTTAGCAGATTCGATAAAAGACAACCGTCTTTGAATGTTTATATCTCTGGAAGTTCTTTCATACCGGACAGTGAACATGGAAAATTTTTGAAAACTGTATCAGTTCCTTCCACCAAAGAAATCAGTTTTAAGGAAAAAATTCCAATAGTAGTTGATAATAATGGTTATGGAAATCTTGCTTTTGTAACAAATCCTGGAGTTGTTTTACAAAATATAAGAGTAACAGAACTTGTTGAACCTGGATTTACTCCAAAGAGAACAAAACTTTATGTTCCGATAGAACAAAATCATAAATTAGAACACTTGGATATAAAATTTCAGTATTTCAATGATACTTTACGTGAATCAAATGTTGAAACGGTAAGTGAAGATGTATTTTTTGTTGGTGGTAATCATTACATATATGGTGATGATAATATGATAACAGGATCTGCATTTTTATCCCAAACAACTTCAAGTGGTATGCAACTTTATGCCAATTTTCAACAAGGTGTTGGACAAACAACATCTGGTTCAGCAATAAACCCATACCAATATCAAGGTGTTCAGAATGCAATATCAAATCCAAATAATCCATCAAGTTTTGGTTGGGGATTAACAACCGGAAATCCATATAATTTACAACCAGGAACATTTTCCCAAAATAGTATAAACATGATAAATGAATGTGGTTCAACATTCAATTTTGGATCCACACCTTCAAGTTTTGATTTATTTATATTGGGTTCAAGTTCAGAATTTCTTTTGGGTTGGAGTGGATCATACAATCCAATTTTTGGCACTAGTGGAACATCCGGTGGAGGTTCTTGTAGTAATGGAACTTGTGGTGAGTCTTATATCAAATGGGACGGATGTGTTGTAACTATACAGAACGCCATCATCAATGGCGGAACATTCGGTAGTGGTGGAACCGGTGGAGCTGGAACTTCTGGAACAAGTGGCACATCTGGTACATCGGGAACAGCTGGTACATCTGGTGCAAATGGAGCAACCGGAGCAACTGGTCCTGCGGGTGCAACTGGATCAGGAGGAACATCTGGAACATCTGGACAAACATACGGAACGAGTGGAACTAGTGGAACCTCTGGTGCTCCTGGAACATCTGGAACATCTGGTGCAAATGGTGATAAGTATTCAACAACATCTACAACTTCAAATTCAATAGGAACCGGAACAAAAACATTCACGGTTGATATTGGTCTTGCATATATTACTGCACAGTCTATAATTGCGGCTTACGATTTAACCAACTATATGTCAGGAGTTGTAACTTCATATACATCAGGAACCGGTGAGTTAGTCATAAATGTTACATCTGCATTTGGTAGTGGGACATATGCAGTTTGGAAAATTGGTCTATCTGGAGATGATGGAGCGGATGGAACATCTGGAACATCTGGAAATAATGGAACAAGTGGAACTTCTGGCACAACTGGAACAAGTGGAACTTCTGGCACAACTGGAACATCTGGAACTGCAGGAACTGCTGGTACAAGTGGGTATACATATGGAACATCTGGAACTGCGGGAACTTCTGGTGCCAATGGTAGTTCTGGATCATCAGGAACTTCTGGCACAACTGGAACAAGTGGAACTTCTGGCACAACTGGAACAAGTGGAATTTCTGGCACAACTGGAACAAGTGGAACATCTGGAAACACAGGATCGAGTGGAACATCGGGAACATCTGGTGCAAATGGCGATAAGTATTCAACATCATCTACAACATCGAATACAATAGGAACTGGTTCAAAGACATTTACAGTTGATATAGGTTTGGCATATATTACTGGACAAGATGTTGTTGCTGTTTATGATATTGCAAATAAAATGTATGGAGTTATTACATCATACAATTCTGGAACTGGAGAATTGATAATAAGTTTTACTGATTTTGAGGGAAGTGGAACTTATAGTCTATGGAAAATATCATTGTCATCGATAGCCGGTAGTTCTGGAACATCTGGTTCAAACGGGACATCAGGAACAAGCGGAACGTCTGGAACAAGTGGAACTTCTGGTGCTAATGGTAGTTCTGGAACAAGTGGTACATCTGGAACGTCTGGATTTAATGGGTTAGCTGGATCATCAGGAACAACCGGAACATCTGGTACATCTGGAACTGCGGGAACAAGTGGAACCAGTGGGACAACCGGAACATCCGGAACATCTGGTGCAGATGGTGCATTTGGTATTCCCGGTTCTTCTGGAACTTCCGGTGAAAACGGAACATCAGGAACATCAGGTCAGACATATGGAACAAGTGGTACAAGTGGAAATAATGGAACATCTGGAACTAGTGGAACGAGTGTTGGTAAATACACATCACAATTTGGAAATGGATTGAATCAAACATTTACATTTACACATAATCTTGGAACTCAAAATGTAATGGTATTCATCCGAGAAAATGCCACCGGCCAACTATTTGCTCCAAATGCGGCACCAAATAATAATCAACTGTATACTGCAAATGCTGATAATAGTAATGATGTAACGCTTTTCTTTACTGCTGCCCCAACTATGTTACAACATACCGTAATTATTATGTCATAAAAAATCTTTTCCATATTTATAGTAGAATTATCATATTTAATTCTATCTAATGAGAGAGAATAATTGCCAAGTACACAAAGAGACTTAACCAATCTATTTGTTTCCGAATCTTATTATAGATTGCTTCAAACCGATCCCGTTGATGATTCAACACTTCTTGACGGAACTGGATCTCTTGTTACATTATTGGCTGTGTCTGGAACGGTAGATGCTTATTACTTCAAAGGAGATGGTTCACAATTAACCAATCTTTCACCTGCATCTATGCCTTCTGGAACTGTGTCATCATCCACACAGACACTTTCACATCTTTCGGGAACAAATATAATATCAAGTTCTGCACAAAGAAGCGTGTTAGGACTTGCAACCACAGACTCACCAACATTTAACAACCTTACTCTGACTGGTGATTTAACTGCTAGACAGTTGATAATATCATCATCGGTGATAAATGTAACCCAATCATTTAGTAGTGGTTCAAATATATTCGGTAACGATATATTAGACACACATCAATTTACAGGTTCAGTTTATGTATCTGGATCAGTATATGGAACATTTGTTGGTGATGGTAGTGGTCTTACCAACCTTGTTGCTGCTGGAACTATATCATCTTCGCAACAAATACAGAATTTTGGATTCATTACTTCTTCCGATTGGAATAACATTGTAAATAAGCCAAGTGGTATCGTATCTAGCTCTATCCAAGTATTAGGTGGAACTGGAATAATATCATCTTCGAGTCAGAGAAGTTCTATTGGATTGGGAACAACCGATAATGTTGTATTTGGTAATATATCCGGTAGTAACTTAACAATAGATGGAAATGCTTTTATAGATGGAACACTCACGGCTAGAACCTATGTTGTATCATCTTCTATCGTTGATATACAGTCAATAAAAGCATCGGGTTCAACACAATTCGGCGATACCGTAGATGATACTCACCAATTTACTGGTTCATTGTTTTTAAGTGGATCATTAACATCACAAGGAACGATAACTGCTCCACTTTTTAGTGGTGTATTTTCTGGTGTAATTTCATCATCACAACAAATTCAAGATTTAGGATTTGTAACTGATGGTGAATTGAGTGGTAGTGTTTATTGGGATAACATTTTAAGTAAACCAAGTGGTATAGTATCAAGTTCAACACAGACAATTACACATCTATTTGGAACAAACATAATATCAGGATCTGGTCAAAGAGGTGTATTGGGATTGGCAGAAACAGATTCACCAAGATTTAATACTCTGTATGCAACCAATGCAAACTTTGACGGAAATCTTTTGGTTGGTGGAACAATAACCGCTAGAACTTATGTGGTTTCTTCTTCGGTAGTAAATTATCAAACACTACTTGTATCTGGATCATCTCGTTTTGGTGATACATTAGATGATACACACCAAGTAACTGGATCAATGACAATAACAGGTAGTCTTTCTATTGATGGAAAATTGATACTACCAACAACAAATGAATTACCAATGATTGATTCAACAGGTAGTTTAGTAATTTCGGGAAGTAATCTATATTTATTCATATAAACAACTCAATTTTGGAGAATTAAATGGCAACGTGGAAAAAACTTATAGTATCGGGTAGTGTAGCCGAACTTGCATCGGTGAGTGCATCGGTTGGAGTATTAGTCGGTACTAATCAACAAATTCAACCAACACAAGCAGATACCCGATTGACTGGTTCTTTCACAGGTTCCTTTGCCGGTGATGGTAGTAATTTAATAGGTGTAACAGCAACACCTACATTTCCAACAACTGTGCTAACTGATATAACAGATAGTGTAAATACAAAATTTTTCATAAATGATGATTCTGGTAATGCAACCAGTGGTAATAAACAAATAAGTTGGTCTAATTTGCTAACTGATATTGCTGGTGGTGGATTGGTAGTTGATTCATCAGATAGTATTGCTGTTAATTCCGGATCATTACAGACATTTTTTACATCTGCATCGTATGCTGGTGTAAGTGGTGATATTCTTATCAATGCATCAACTGGTGTTGCAACTATACAAGCTAATTCTGTTGCTCTTGGAACAGATACAACTGGTAATTATGTTGCTACTGTCTCTGGTTCTGGTGCTCTTGTTTCAAGTGCAACAACTGGTGAAGGAAGCACACCCGAAATTACTTTGAATACATCATCAACAACATTTACAAGTGGTGTTGTTTCTGCTCTTCCTGCTGGAACAGTTAGTGGTTCTTCATTTAGTTCACCATCACAAGGCACAGTTCGTGCAGTAATCAATGGTGTTCAAACCGATGTTGATACTGGTCTTCAAACAGGTGATAGTCCACAATTCGTTGATGTAACTTTAACAGGCGATATTACCGTTGGTGGTAATGATGTTAAAATGTCTGGTGGAACAACTGCATTAACATTTAGTGGAACTGGTGATGTTGCTGTTGCTGGTGATTTGAAAGTAGGTGGTAATGATATTAAGGCAAGTGATAATACTACTGCAATCACTTTGAATGGTGCAAATGTAACTATTGCAGGTGATTTGGTTGTAAATGGAACAACAACTAATGTCAATACAACAACACTTACAGTTGAGGATCAATGGGCATTGTTTGCATCTGGATCAGATGGAAACACGGATGGTGGTATTGTAGTTCAACAAGGTGCAACAACAGGATATGCTTTGGGTATTGATGCCAGTGCAGATCGTTGGGCACTTCAAAACAATCTTGATGGAACACAGAATACACCAACATCAATTACTCCTGATGCATTTATGGGTGTGATACAAGAAGGAACTTCAAATCCTGCATCAACTCCAGTTTACGGTGGTGCAAGTGGATTTGGAACAATTTTTGTTGATAGTAATACAGGAAACATTTGGATATATTCTTAAAATTTTGTATATTTGTTATGAGAAAAATAATAGGTTTTATCATGGGTTTAGTTAAAAAAGAAAATAATGAAAATAGTCAGATACCTCCAATTCCTCCTTTTTCCAAGGAGGAGTTGGAGTTTTTATTGAAATTAGTATCTGATTGCACATTCAAGGGCAAAGAAGTTCAAGTTGTATATGATCTTGTTTACAAACTTCAGCAATTATATCTAAAATAAATTTGAAAAATATCTAACCTATAAAGGTGTTTCGTGAAAAAAGTTTTGTTTATTGTGCCACATCTTTCCACAGGTGGCCTACCTCAATATACACTATCACTAATAAAAAAAATAATGAATGACGTTGATGTGTATTGTATTGAATATAGAATGATAGCTGATATTTTTGTTGTTCAAAGAAAACAAATTGTAAACCTTTTAGGTGATAAATTTTATTCTTTGAAAAATGGGGATATTGAATTACAATCAATCATAGATAACATTGAACCAGACATAATACATTTACAAGAAATTCCAGAATTGTTTATGGATTACAATGATACTGTTAAGTTATATGATATTGATAGAAAATATGTAATAATTGAAACTTCACACGATTCATCATTTAAGGCATCTAGTAAAGAATTTTTTCCCGATAAGGTTGCCTTGATTTCAGAATACCAAAGACAAGAATTTTCTAAATTGAAAATACCAATATCTATAATAGAATCTGATATAGAATATAAAGAAAGACAAAACAGAGACGAAGCTTTAATACAACTTGGACTGGATCCAAATATAAAACACATACTTAATGTTGGACTTTTTACCCCAAGAAAAAATCAATCAGAAATTTTTGATTATGCAAAATCTATGGTTGATTATCCTATTCAATTTCATTTTATTGGAAATCAAGCTAGTAATTTTCAAAATTATTGGAAACCTTTACTTGAAAATTGTCCGCCTAATGTTAAGATTTGGGGAGAGCGTGGTGATGTTGATAATTTCTATTCTTGTATGGATTTGTTTTTATTTACATCAAGAGGAAATTCAAATGACAAAGAAACTAGCCCACTTGTTATACGAGAGGCGATAGGTTATGGTATACCGTCATTGATATACAATCTTCCAGTTTATATGAATATGTATGACAAATACAATACAATAAAATATCTAAATTTTGAAGATTTGGAATTTAACAAAGAATTGATATGTTCAGAACTTGGTCTTAAATATGAAAGAAAATATATTCACGAAAAAATGTTCAAATTAAAATTCATAGATGATGATAATAAAATAGAAATATCATATGATAAAGAAAAAAGATTTGATGCAAAAATATCAATAAAGGATATTGATTCAAATGTTCCGATATATTGGTTTGAAGCAGTTTTCCATGATAAAAATACATATTGGACAATACCAAGCCCAAAACACGTTTATGATTTTATGAAAGATGATACATTTAGAGGGTTTAATGTTGAAATATATTCTTCTGATAATTCATTAGTAGAATCACATGAGTTGATTATCAAAGATGTTGATAAAAAAAGGAATGTTGTATTGAATGTTGATAACCCATTTGATTGTATATTTTTTAATTACAATGAAATGTTTGTTAATGGTCAATATGATTGCTATAACATTGAAAATTTAGATACTGTTTTTGATATTGGTGCTAATAATGGTTTGTTTACATTGTATCTATTGAATAAAGGTTGTAAAAAAGTTTACGCGTTTGAACCAAATAATAAAACTGAAAAAAATATAAAATCAATTTTGAAAGATTATGACAATTACGAATTGATTAAAAAGGCGGTTTACACACACGATGACGGTATAACATTTTATACATCAGAAAACAATTCCACAATTGGATCTATTAACAGAAGCCATGTTCTTGCACAAGGATATGCTGCTGAAAATACTGTTGAATCTATATCATTAAATACATTTATACAAGAGAATGGTATAACAAAAATAGATTTGATTAAAATGGATGTAGAAGGTGCTGAATATGATGTTATAGAAAATCTTGAAGATTACATATTTGATATTACAGATTCCTTTTTGATAGAATATCACAGTAATCAAAATGGTGTTGCTAAAAAAATGGTAGAAAAAATACTATCACACGGTTTTGTCATTTCTCAAATCCGTGACCAAAGTAGTCATACGAATGATGATATAACTCAAACATACGAGGATAGTGATGCTGGAACTATTCATTTTGTAAAAAAAAATAAAAAAAAAATTAAAGCGGTTCAATTTTTATTAAATATAGAATCTGATAAACAATCAAAATCCATAGAAAACATATCTCAAATTGAATCTATTGGAATAAATTATGTAAAACATTTCAACGAGTTGTATACAGATTTACCTCCCGTTTCAAAATGCAATAGACCAAATGATGTTAGTTTGGAATTAAAATCAAATTCATTAACACCAGCACATTATGGTTGCTACGAATCATTTAAGAATGTAATTTTATCAGAATTTGATTCTGATTTAGATGCACTTATAGTTTTTGAAGGTGATGCAAAAATAAATGACATTACAACTTTCAATGAAATAATGAATCATGCTATAAATCTTTTCGAGAGAAACATAATAGATTTTGTTTCATTTGGTGGACCATATGATCTAGAAAATGGTATACTACAATCAGTCACAAGAAAAGAAGTTTCTAAACATATTTTCATTTCAGATAAAGTAATTGGTTGCCAATGTATTGTCATAGGAAAACATTTTAAGAACAAAATTAAAAATTTACTACTGACTGAAAAATGGGATGCATTAGATTTGTATTTAACAAACATTTCAAATAAAAATGATATAAATGTTGGAATAACATATAAAACAATAGTAACTCAATTTGACGGAAAATCTGATATAGATGGTTATGATAAAAAATTTAAGGTGTTTTGATTATGAGAATTGTGCAAATAAATCCAGGTCACATGGAAATACCTCCAAAAAATTGGGGTGCAGTTGAAAAAATAATTTGGTATTATAGTTTAGAATTGAAAAAATTAGGACATGAAGTAGACATAAAGTATTTGAATGAAATCAATCCAGGTGAATATGACATAGTTCATGTTCATATGTGGAATCAAGCATTACATTTATATGAAAACGGTATTCCGTATGTTTACACATTTCATGATCATAATGCATATCTTCAAGGAAATAATACATCTTTGTATTTGAATAATTTGCTTGCAATGAAACTCGCGGATATTTCAATAGTTCCTGCAAAATTTTTAATAGATTATTTTGAGGGTATTCCAATTTATTTGGAACACGGTATATCTTTGGACGAGTATTATCCCGGCGGTAATAAAAATGGAAAATTGTTGTGTGTTGGAAATAACGGTGTGAGTGCAAATCCAACATTCGATAGAAAAGGATTTCGATATGCAATCAGAGCTGCGGAAAAATTAAATTTAGACATTACTATTGTTGGTCCAACAGACAGTAACTTAAACTTTTTTAACAAAAATAAAAATCTTCTTCTACCAAACGTTAATGTTATTTACGATGCAACTTCCGATGAATTAAAGGAAATTTATAGAAATCACAGTATGTTAATTCATGCAACTAGTATTGAAGCTGGACACCCACCTTTAACTATTTTAGAAGCCGCTGCTTCTGGATTGCCAGTAATTACAACTGATTGTTCTGGAGATTTGTATACTCTTAATGCTGATAGAGATTACAATGAAATATCTGAGAAAATAAATCATGTGTTGTCCAATTATGATTCGGAACAACAAAAAACATTAGAAAGTGTGCAAAAATATGATTGGAAAAATGTTGTATTCAAATTAGAAAATCTATACAAAGACATATCAAAAAGTGATATGAAAAATAAATCATTGAATATGTATAAATCTATTAAAAAAATAAATCATAGAAACTTGATAAAAATTACTTTCAATGATGGTGCAAAAGTAAATATAAGTGGACAAAAACCAGAAAAATATGAAATAAAATTTATAGATGCAAATAAGAATGAACTTGTATACTCCAGTTCAGTATCAACAAATTCTTGGGCAAAAACAAATAAAAAGTATTATTCAAATTGGAAAGTTATAGTAACTGATTCAAAAAATAATGTAATTGAACACGATTTTGATCTAAAAGATAAAAAAGTTTTGATACTTTTGGATTCAAAATCATTGGGAGATACTATAGCATGGATTCCATATGTAGATGAATTTAGAAAAAAACATGGATGTAAAACATATGTAACTGCTTTCAACTCTTATTTGTTTGAAAGTGTTTATCCTGAATTAAAATTTGTTCATACATTTGATGAAATTCCCGACTGTTATGCAACCTATAAAATAGGTTGGTTTTACGATTCAAATGGATATAACAGAAATATGAATCCAAATGATCCAAATAAAATGTCTCTACAAGAAACAATTACTGATATACTTGGATTAGAATATAAAGAAATTAAACCAAGAATAATAGAATTGCCAAAATATGAGGCAGAAAGGCCATATGTTTGTATTGCAACACACTCTACTGCTCAGGCAAAATACTGGAATAATCCAACCGGCTGGCAAGAATTGGTTGATTATTTTAACTCTATTGGTATTGATGTTTACCTAATTTCCAGCGAAGAAGATGGTTATATGGGGAATAAACAACCAATCGGTGTTAAAAAAATAAATAAAAAATCTTTGGATGAAATTGGATCAATACTGTTGGGTTCTAAAATGTTTATAGGTCTTGGTAGTGGATTGACTTGGTATGCTTGGGCACTTAATGTTCCAACTGTATTGATAAGTGGTTTTTCTGAACCATATCAAGAAATGAAATCAGATGTTGTTCGTATAATAAATACTGATGTTTGTCATGGTTGTTTTGCTAAACACCTGTTTGACAGAGGAGATTGGAATTGGTGTCCGGAACATAAAGGAACTGAAAGACAGTTTGAATGTACAAAATCTATTACATTTGACATGGTAAAACCTCACATAGAAAATCTGTTGAAACTATAAATCAACATATTTATTGGTATTGATATAAACTGTGGAGTTCTATTTTGTCTAATTGGAAAAAACTTGTAGTAAGTGGTAGTCAGGCACATCTTGCATCTGTAACTGCTTCTAATGGTGTTGTAATAACTGGATCACTGATTACAACTGGATCAAATACACTTATTGGTAGAACAAATTTAACTGGCAGTTTATTCATCACTGGTAGTGAAGATATAACTGGTTATCTGGGATTACAGTCGGTTTCAGAATTGACAATACCAACAGACAAGTCTGCTTCATATATCTACACAAGTGGTTCAACCAATGATTTGTATTTTACACAATACAGCGGACCATATACAAATACTGTTCGTCTTCGTTGGTTAGAGGGAAATTTATACACTGGTATTCTTTATGGTGGAATCGTTAGTGGTTCTGTTGGTGGAACAACTTTTAGTGTAAGTTCTGGTTCGGGTATAATAGTCGATATGAATGCAACTCAATATGATGAACCATATCCAACCATACAATATGTTTCTTGGCCGAATTTTACCAATCAATCAATAACAAATTTAGCAAACGCAGATACAACTTGGCTTACAGTAAACTCTTCTGGAAGTTTGATACAATCCATGACTGCACCAACAAATGGCGATTTTGATACTATCATTCAAATTGGATCGGTTGTTCACCCCAATAGAACTAATATAAATCAAGTAAGAACATTCACAGTGCCTTCATATGCTATCGCACAACAAACCTATGAATTTATCCGTTCATTTGGTCCAATAAAAATTGGAGGTCATACATTATCTGCAAGTGGATCATCATTATCAGTAAATAGATCATCTGGTACGGCATTTGCATTAGGTAGGAACTATGCAAACGATCCAAATAAACCATCGTATGTTGAAGACGATGCCAGAAATGCACCAACATTGTTTAGATACTATAAATCTGGATCATCATTTGTAACCCAAACTGGAACAAATGTTCTTGATGTTGGTAATTACAATACACCAGCTACACCAACTGGATTATCTTCTGTTCCTGGTGGTTCATATACTGTTCAACGGGCATTTTATTTTCCTGGTTCAACTGGTTCACTTGGTGTATATTACGGTAGAGAACTTTACAATTCTATTGCAACTGCTCTTCAAAATTATGCATTTGAAGAATTTGAAGAAATACAAAATACATTGACACAGGCAATTTTTCTTGGATATATTATTGTTAAGGGTAATGCAACTGATTTATCTAATACAAATGATGCAAAATTTATTCAAGCCGGAACATTTAGAAATACAACATCTGCCGGTGGCGGTGGTGCTGCTTTACAAAATTTAGATGATTTGGCAAATGTTGTTGTTCCTGCACCATTAACTGGTGATTTGTTATATTATGACGGTTCTAATTGGATAAATTCTAAACAATTAAATGCGTCATACGGTGTTACTGGATCCATTCAAGCAACATCATTCACTGGTTCACTTCAAGGAACTGCTTCCAATGCCATTAGTTCATCGTATGCAGTAACATCATCTTTTGCATCAAGTTCACCCGCCGTATATGACTTTGGTTCATTTGCAACACCAACTGATGTTGGTGGTGGTGGAAACTTTGGTATAGTAACCGATGGTGATAAGGGTGACATTACCGTAACAAGTTCTGGAAGTATTTGGACGATTGATAATGATGCTGTAACATACGCTAAAATACAAAATGTAACCACATCATCAGTATTACTCGGCCGTGCAACTACCGGTGCAGGAAACATTGAAGAAATTGCACTTGGAAGTGGACTAACACTGTCTGGAACTACATTGTCTGCTGATGGTGGTTCTGGTGGTGTCACATATCAAGTAGATGTAATATCTGGTTCACAATCGTGGACCAAACCAGCATTTGCTAAGAAAGTAAGTGTATATTTACTTCCAGGTGGCGGTGGTGGCGGAAGTGGAGCAAGAAGAGCAACAACATCCAATAGATGTGGTGGTGCAGGTGGTAGTTCATGTGGATATACAAGTGCGGCATTTGATGCAACTTACTTATCGTCATCTATTTCCGTAACTATTGGTGCAGGTGGAGCAACCGGTAGTTCCGTTACAACTGACGATACAAATGGAAATCCTGGTGGTAATGGTGGATTGAGTTCTTTTGGAAGTTATCTTGCAACCGGTATAAATGGATATGGGAATGGTGGTGGGACATCAACATCTGTAACTGCAACGCCACCGTTTGGTGCAGCTGGATTTTTGGTTGTAACAACAACATTCGAAGGCCGTTCAGGAACTACAACAACTGGTACATCATTTCTTTCGTCTGGCTTAGGGTTTAATACTATGTTGGGCGGCGGCGGAGGTGCAGGTGCTGCTGCTAATATAACTACAACCACAAATGGTGGTCAAGTTACTTCAAGTAATTGGACAACTATTATTCCTACAATAACATTTGGAACTCCTGGAACCAATGGTGGTAATGGTGGAAACGGTAGTAACAATCAAATCGGAAATTATTTATACCTAAACACTGGCGGTGGTGGTGGATCATATAAAACAGGACAAGCAACAGGAAATGGTGGTAACGGTGGATATGGTGCCGGTGGCGGCGGTGGTGCCGCTTCCGATAATGGATTTGCTTCTGGTGCTGGTGGAAAAGGTGGTGATGGTTTATGTATAGTTATATCGGAAGGATAAAATATGAGATATGCATTGATAGATGAAAATGGTTCTGTAACGAATATAGTTATATGGGATGGTATTTCAGATGTCCAATGGCCAGATGGTTGCACTGCTGTTCTTGCTACACCGGAACATGAAAGTGAATGGAACTCGAAATATGTATCGTCTCAATCAAATCAAACACCATTGACTGATGAAGAAACTGAGTTGCTTAGAAGTTTGCTTAATAGAATAAATGCAAATGGTAACTAAAATGATTTATATTGAATTTACACGAGTATTTTAATGCCACTACGATTAAGACGCGGAACGGAAGCTGATAGAACAAGTATAACACCTGTTCAAGGTGAACCCATATACACAACAGATACCAAGAAGTTTTACATAGGTGACGGTGTAACCGCTGGTGGTGTTGAATTTGGTGTTGCTGGAACATCTGGTACATCTGGCGCAAACGGAACATCTGGAACTTCTGGAGCAAATGGAAGTAGTGGGACTTCTGGTGCCAATGGAACAAGTGGTTCATCGGGAACTTCTGGTTCTTCCGGAACATCTGGAACTTCTGGTTCTTCCGGAACATCTGGAAATTCTGGTTCTTCCGGAACATCTGGAAATTCTGGCTCATCCGGAACTTCCGGAACTTCTGGAAATTCAGGTTCATCAGGAACATCTGGTTCATCAGGAACATCTGGTTCTTCCGGAACATCTGGTGCCAACGGTTCTTCCGGAACATCTGGAGCCAATGGTAGTTCTGGTTCAAGTGGAACATCTGGAGCCAATGGCTCTTCTGGAACATCTGGTTCTTCTGGAACATCGGGTCAAAATGGTAGTAGTGGAACTTCTGGTTCAAGTGGAACATCTGGAGCCAATGGCTCTTCTGGAACATCTGGTTCTTCTGGAACATCGGGTCAAAATGGTAGTAGTGGAACTTCTGGTAATTCTGGTTCATCCGGGACTTCTGGAGTTAGTGGTGCTGCTGGTTCATCCGGAACATCTGGTTTAGGATTCACTATTAGTGGTCCAACGGATGATATACTTGATTATCCAGAACTGAGCACACATTATTTATTGGTATACAATGGTGTTGATAACAATATCACGGGATCACATTTGGTAACAATAAATCGTAATAATGAAACCGTTGATATGCAAATTGGTATAGAGTTTTTTAATGATGCAGGAATAACAACTGGTGGAAGTATTTCCGCAAATTCTGGATTTTATATTGGTGCTAACGGATGGACTGGAACTAACATATCAGCAACTGCATCATATGCAGCAACTGCATCTCGTGTTAGCACACTCAATCAAAATGTAACCGTATCTGGCTCAGTTTTTCTATCAGGTTCACTGCATACTCCAGTATTTGTAGATTATGAAGAAAAATATACAACAATAAATCATTCTTCTGCTGGTTCTATAACATATGACCTTTCACTTGGAAATATATTTTATGTAAATCAAACTGCAAACATAACTCTATCTACAATTACAAATCCACCAACTGCTACTAATCTTGGTAGTTTTACGGTAATACTTGATAGTGATGCAACATATACTGTTGCATGGGCGGCGTCTGTAAAATGGCCATCTGGAATTGCTCCTGATTTGGATAACGGTCCTGCTGTAAACATTGTTAGTTTTATTACGCCGAATGGTGGAACCGATTGGTATGGATTTGTTGGTGGTCTTGCATATTAAAATTAAGGGTTAATTATGATAAAAGATGTAATAGTAGCTGCACAAAAAACACCACCTGCTCCACCAGTTTATTTCAATGAAGTGTGGACTGCGGGACAAGATATAAATGGTGAATTAGGACAAAATACCTCTGGTTTTGGTATTGGACGTTCTTCTCCCGTACAAGTTGGAACAGATACAAATTGGAGTAACATATCTGCTTTTGCCAATCTTACACATGCAATTAAAACAGATGGTACACTTTGGGCTTGGGGAAATAATCAAAACGGTCAAATAGGCGATAATACTACAATAAGTAGATCATTACCCGTTCAAATTGGAACAGATACAAATTGGAAATTTGTAATATCACCATTAGGATTAAAAACAAACGGAACACTATGGTCTTGGGGTAGAAATTTAGGTGGAGAACTTGGTCAAAATGACACCATAAGTAGATCCTCACCAACACAAATTGGAACAGGTACTGATTGGGCGTATGTTAATACATTTGCATTAGGTGGTACACCTGTTGCTATAAAAAGTAATGGTACACTTTGGGTTTGGGGTGCATCGGATCAGGCTGGACTTTCCAGAGACAGTAGACTACCCGAATTAGTTTATGAAGACATGGATTACACACAAATACGAAGTTACTCTAATTTTTCCATGGGTGCATATATGGGTTATGGTATAGGATTTGATGGTAAACTTTGGGGTTGGGGTGCTAATACATCACGGATATTAGGTGATGGTACTAATGTTAATAAGACTCTTCCTGTTCAAATTGGAATTGATACAAACTGGTCAAAAATATATGCTGGTGTAGATTCAAGTGGCAATAGTCATAATTTTTCTATAAAAACAGATGATACACTATGGACTTGGGGTACAAATACAGTTGGTCAACTAGGATTATTAGATACAACTTTTAGATCAATTCCAGTTCAAGTTGGACCTGATACAAATTGGAAAACAGTTTCACAAGGTGAATCATTTACCATTGCATTAAAAACTAATGGAACAATGTGGGCATGGGGAAGGAATACAAGTGGAAATTTGGCACAAAGTAATACTATGGCATTGACTGCAACACGATCATCTCCAGTACAAATCGGAACTCGTTCCGATTGGACACAAATTTCTTCGGGTGCATCTCACACTATTGCAATCAGATCAGATGGTACACTTTGGGCTTGGGGTAATGGTGGTAGTAGGCAATTAGGAATAACAACACCGTTTACTGGTAATAGATCATCACCAACACAAGTTGGGGTTCTATCTAATTGGTCACAAGTTGCAGCTGGTAGATTACACTCAATGGCCATTGCTTCTGACGGAACATTGTGGACATGGGGTGGTAACGCTTCTGGACAACTTGGTAGTGGATTAACCAATACATTGTCTTCACCAACACAAGTGGGGACTCGTTCCGATTGGACACAAATTTCGGCAAGAAATGATAGTAGTTTTGGAATACGAACAGATGGAACTCTTTGGTCTTGGGGTTTGAACACATCTGGTCAATTAGGTTTAGGTGTATCATCAAATCGTTCTTCACCAACACAAGTAGGAACTCTAACAAATTGGGCATCTGCATCTATGGGTACAGAACATGTTGCATTTATGAATCAATCCGGAGTATTATACACGGCCGGTGGATGGTCCACATCTACTTTCAATTCAAAATTGGGAATAGGTAGAGCGGTAGTAGATGAAACCTCTAGATCGAGTCCAATCCAAGTTGGAACCGATACAAATTGGGATAGATTATTGGGGCAGGATATGGCAGTAAAAAAAACAGATGGAACCAGCTGGGCATTTCTATACAGATCCAGTCCTATTCAGATTGGAACTGATACTGATTGGTCTATGATTTCCTGCGATGCTGGGGTTCCAAAATTTGGTATAAAGACAAACGGAACATTATGGCAATGGACTTCATCTGCATTGACATCGTATTCTCAATCATTTGGTACTTCTACTGATTGGAAAAATGTTTCATATAATAAGAATGGTCCTTATGCGATTTTTACCAAAACTGATGGTACACTTTGGTTTTGGGGAAACAATAGTAACGGACAAGGTGGACTTGGTGATACAATATACAGATCATCTCCAATTCAAGTTGGTACTTTATCATCTTGGGTTTCTGCCTCAGCTGCAACCACACATATCGCTATAATAAAAAGATATACTTAAATTTGCTTATTATCGATAAATTTTGTATATTTGTTAGTTACATATAAAAATAAAAAGGTTTTGTTATGTTTGAAAAAGAAATTCATCCATTAGATGTTGCATTAAGTCATGCAATAAATGGACAACCAGATATAAGTGAAAAAATTCTACGCGAACAATCCCAAGATGATTTGAGGGTTCTTTTTAATTTGGGATGGCATGAAATGCGTCATAGTAATATGATGAAGGCATTTGAACATCTAAATTATGGTAGATTCATTAACACATTTGGATTACCTGCACTTCCTGGAAAGATTTGGAAAGATGAACCACTTGAAAATAAAACACTTCTTTTTAGGTGTGAGGGTGGATTTGGTGATCAAATTCTAAATTTTCGTTTTGCTAAACGATTTCAAGAAATGGGTGCAAGAGTTTTGGTATCGTGTGCATCGGAATTAAAACCTTTATTTTCAAGACATGGATTTATTTGTGTTGATAATGAAGTTATCATGTGTGCTCATTATGATTATTGGGTTCCTGCAATGTCTGCTCCGTATGTTCTCGGAATGGAATATGGTGATTTGGATGGTTCTCCATTTATCTTTCCATCTGAACCAAGAAATTTGTTTTCAAAACCTGGAAATCTTAAAGTTGGTATTCGTTGGAGTGGTTCTCCAGAATTTGAAGATGAACAACACAGAAGATTTCCGCCGGAATTGATGATAGATCTTCACGATATTCCAAATACAACATTTTATTCATTGCAAAGAGACGAAAATCTTGTAGATGGATTACCTTTTGGTGATATGCGTGAACAAATGAAATCTTGGGATGAAACTGCAAACATAATTGCTGGTTGTGATTTGATAATAACATCATGTACATCAGTTGCTCATCTATCCGGGGCTATTGGAAAACCAACGTGGGTGGTTACGCCCATAATGCCATATTATACGTGGGTTGTTCCTGGAGATACTTCTAATTGGTATGATTCTGTCAAATTGTTTAGACAAGAAAAATACGGTGAATGGGATGTTCCATTCATAAAAATTCGTGAAGAACTTACTAAATTAGCAGAAGGATATGTTAAATAATGAATACGAATAAATTGAGCATAGATATTGTGTTGAGGACACATAGTTTTATAGATATTCATGCAAACCCAACCCCAAGATATTGTGGAGTTGATAAAACAACATTAGTTATCAAATGTGTAAAGTCATTAGTTCAGTCTGCCGAACAATATGACGGTAAAATACACTTCGTTTGGTATGACGATCATTCTTCGCAAAAGATGATAGATGTTTTACATGAAATTTTCAAAACATCAAGACACACTTATGAATTTAATCCATTAGAGTTACGAGGATGGAATGCTTCTGGTCATGCTCAATTTGATAGGGGTCGTTCATCTAATGCAGATTTAGTTTATTTTGTTGAAGATGATTACCTGCATTATCCAACTGCTATAGTTGAAATGGTTGATGCATATTCAACATTTAAGAAAAATTTAGGATCAGAAGTTGCAATTCATCCATACGATGATCCAGATAATTATATGGCAAAGTTTATAGATGAATCAAGAATTGTTCTTGGTAAAAATAGACATTGGAGAACAAACAAATATGCAACTTTCACTTTCATGTGTAATCCTGAAATTGTCCGTAAATTTTGGAGTAGATTTTACACGTGTGCAACAGAATATATGACCGAGTGGGGTGAAGCCAATGAAATTCAAGAAGGAACAACTATCAATCATATTTGGCGTTGGGAAGTAACTCTTTTTACCCCAATACCATCGCTAGCATTACATATGGGGTATGAGAGACAACTTGATCCGTATATTGATTGGAAAAAATTATGGGATTCGGTTGTGTAATCATATTTATTTGTATGTAAATGAATTTAGGAATGTTTGATGAAATATGCATTAGTAGAAGATGGTTTGGTAAAAGAAAGTAATAGAATGTTGCCAAGAAATTGGAAAAACATTTCAAATTTTTATTTATTAGATCAAGAAACATTGAAATCATATGGTTGGTTTCCATATAGATTTGAACCCGCATCTATTCCTGAAAATGGTATTTCTGACGGTAGTTATTATGAAATAACGGAACAAGAAGTTGTTGAAATACAAACATATAGAATAAAAACAGAATTAGAAATTGAAATTGAATTAGATAGTATGTGGTCTTTCATTCGAGAAAGACGAACTGTAAAATTAAAAGAATGCGATTGGACTCAATTATCAGATAGTCCATTAACTCCTGAAAAAAAAGAACAATGGCAAATATATCGTCAATCACTGCGAGACATAACATTACAATCTGATCCTTACAATATAGTTTGGCCAGAAGAACCGGGAATATAAGATGAACAACAAAATTTTCAAATTGATAAAAGAAATGAACCTTTCCATATTCAATGAAAATGAATTAGTGGACAAGGATATTGTTGTAATTTATCCTGGCAAATTTCAACCTATGGCAATTTATCATCGTGAAGAATATGAAAGAATTTGCCGTAAATTTGATAAAGACAATGTAATAATTGTAACAAATGATATTACGGATCCAATAGAAAAACCATTAACCTATGATGAGAAGTTTGCAATAATGCGTCGTCATAATGTTAAACATATTCAAAAATCAAATACACCATTCCATGCAACAAATGTAATTGAACAATTTGATGGTGATTCTACGGTTGTAATTTACGCTGTTGATAAATCAGATGTTTCAAAATTAAAAGACTATAAAAGATTGATGAAATGGAATGGTAGTAGTCATTTAACTTACAAAGATATTCAGAATCCATATGTTTATTATATGGTAGTAAATCATGTTCGATATGATATTCCATCGTTTGGCAAAATGGATTCAAAAACTATTTTTGCTGCACTATCAGACCGTACTGCTAAATTATCAGAATTGAAGTCTCGTTTCATTTCTATATTTGGTTGGTTTGATGTGGATATATTTAATATGATTGTTTCTAAATTCAATACCAAACGTGGTAAAATGAAAGAGATTAAAAAAGATAAAAATGGTTTAAGACCATTGCACATGATAACGAGAAAATTTTGGAATAAAGTTTACAAAGAAATAATAAAATAAAAGGTTATGTTATGGAATTAAAAATTGAAAGTCTTAATGATGTTAAAAAACTGCTTTCTGGAAAACATGAAATTCAGGAGAGAGTTCAAGTTGGCTATACCGAAGAAGACAAAGAAAAAAATCTTTCAAGGAAAATCGGTGATAAATGGTTTGATGAAGATGGAAATGAATGGGAGCAAAGAAATGGATATAAAATAAAACTTGGAAAAGAATGGCAACAAGAATTGCATGAATATCTAAATTCATTTCCAAATTGTCCCAAAGAAACTTGCACCTGTGGTATGCCAAAAAAACTTGATCAGAAAATGAAACGTATTCATGGAATGTGTTTTGATTGTGTTATTGATATGGAACATAAAATTCGTCTTGAAGGTAAATGGGATGAATATGAAAAGACAAAAGTAAAACAAAATGCACTTGCTTGGTTAAAAGAAGCTGAAAGGGATAAAAATGTTATTGCGAGTGAATTATCGCGACTTGAATTTACAAATGATTTTGGTGATAATGAAAAATGGAAAACTCCTTTTAACAAAGAAGAAATTTTGGAAAAAATAGAAAAAGAATTTGTTGAATTTAGAAAAAATTTCATAGAACAACTAGAAAAGGATTTAGGAGAAAGGATTGAGGAAAGTTAATCCAGTATCGGAAACTTTTAGAGGAATTGGTGGTAATATATCATCAAAGAGGATAATGATGTTCTTTTCTTTTCTTGTAATGATATTTATGGCAATACTTTCTACCTTTTACGATAAAAAAGTAGAACAATTTATATTCGATGGGTTCCTTTACATAGTAGTTGGCGGGTTGTTTTCAGTTGCTTCAGAACAATTTGCCGGTAAATTTAGAAAAATGGAACATCAAGATTATTACGAAGAAATAAATGATAATGATATTATAGATGAACCACCAAGAAGAAAACGGAGAAATTTATGAAACAAGTAATTGTTGAGAGAGCAGTTCCAACAAACAAAAAACTTTACAATAGTATTAGGTCTAGAATTAAGAAAAAATATAAAGTATGGCCAAGTGCATATGCATCCGGTGCATTAGTAAAGGCGTACAAAGCTGCTGGTGGTGGTTATCGTAATGTAAAGGAAATTATCACAAACCCAACTTACCAGTTAGAAAGTTATAGAACGAATGAATGTGGTAAAATAACTGAACTACATTTTGGTTTACAAGAAAGTGGTTTGAGTTCCGTCAATGAAGCTGAATATCGTGGAAGAAAAGTTTCTCTCGGTAAACCATTCAGAACACCAGGTGGTCCTAAAAAGTTTTCTGTTTATGTTAAAAAACCAAATGGAAATGTTGTAAAAGTAAACTTTGGACACAAGGGTGAGGGTGGCAAAAAAACAATGCGTATTAAAAAGAGTAATGCTGCTCGTAGAAAATCATTCCGTGCTCGTCATAATTGTCAGTCTCCTGGACCAAGACATAAAGCCAGATATTGGTCCTGCCGTTTTGGATGGCCAAGTTCTGGAAAAGGTGCAATAGATAAAACATAATACATGAATACTGGAATATACAAATCTGTTATGAAAGATTTGCTACAGTCTAATGCTGTTGCAGATAGAAAAGTTTTTGCTGAAATAATGGCAAAAGCATATGAGGTATCAACCGTTGGTTTTGCAGGAACTATTTTTGGTGCAAAATTGATAAGTGGTGATACCGCATTTTTAACTAGTTCTATAAACAATGCACTAGATGCTAATTTTGCAGATACAACTCGTGGTGTAAATCAATCCGCATATAATTTAATGGCTATTGGATTTATGGGCTATTGGGCATCTGCAAAGTTTACACCAGTTCCATTTGCACCAGCTATGACCGCTACCGTAAAAGGTCCAGTGGTTACAGTTCCAGGTTCACCAACACCATTGGGTGGCAATTTATTTTATTCTTTTGTTTTAGGAAATGCAGAAGCTCATTTGAATGCAATTTGTATGTCATTGCTTGCATTTCAAAAAACAATAACTGGAACAATAAGTGGAACATCATCTAGTGGAACGGCAATATCATTGCCTTGGATTGGTATAATTTGATTGTTTGCATATATTTATGTGTATGAATAAATGCACAGAAAATATAGTTAGAGAAATTATTAGAGAATACTTCCGTTCAGTATTGATAGAAGGAAAAAAGCCGACCGGTGGCCTAACCGGCTGGTTTAGAGACCGTTGGGTTGATATTTCTCGTAAGAAAAAAGGTGGTGGACACCCACCTTGCGGTGCCTCTGCCGGTAGTAAATCAAGAAAAGGTGGAAAGAGGGCATATCCAAAATGTGTTCCCGCTACAAAAGCCGCTTCAATGTCATCAAAACAAAAAAGAAGTGCAATAACACGAAAGAGAAAGAAGGGTGCAACTGGTCGTGGTAAAGCAAAAATGGTTTCAACATATGCAAAGGATTAAAAAATGGAAGATGTTTTAGAAAAAAGAATTGGTAATTACATAAAAATTTTAGCTATATCCGTTCTTTCAATTTTGTTGATATACAATGTTTATGAAAATTCACAATCAAAAGAACAGATAAAGGTTTCAACAAAAACAAAAGATAGTTTGGAAGCATTGATAAATAAATACCAATATGATTACATCGAATTGAAAAAAAAAGCCGATAGAATGGATTCTATATTGAATGTAAAAAAAGATAAATTGGAAGAAGTAAAAGGTTCTTTCAATAAAAGAAGAAAACCTACCATAAAAAATTCAAATGAAGCAATCAGGTATATCAATAAATTTTTAAGTGAGTAAATTATGAAATATGTTTTGGCTTTAATCTTTTCAACAACGGCTTTATTTGCTACTGAAAAAGATTCGGTTTACTGTTTTAATAAAAAAGAAATAACATTGCTTGCAAATAAAATACAGTTACTTCGTGATTCAATAGATTATCTTCAAACGGTAGTTGATGTTCAAGATACTGTTATAGATTTATACCAATCCAGATCAGATATGTTTTTGAAACAATTAAACAACCGAGATAATGTTATTGATGCTTGTCAAAAAAGAAGCAAAGAACTTGAAAAAATAAATGAAGAACTACAACCTCGTTGGTATGATAATAAATTTTTATGGTTCCTAACTGGAGCTGCTTCTGTTGTTGGAATAATTTTAGTAGTCCAATGAGTCAATCAAATAAAAATCTTAAAGACATAATCAAAGAGGAATACGCAAAATGTGCGTCTAATCCTGTATACTTTATGAAAAGATATGCAAAGATTCAACACCCAACTCGTGGCAAAATCCTTTTTGAATTATACCCATTCCAAGAAGATGTTGTAAAAGAATTTAACAATAACCGATGGAACATTGTTCTGAAATCTCGTCAGTTAGGTATTTCTACTCTTATTGCAGGATATTCACTTTGGCTGATGTTGTTTAATCAAGATAAAAACATTCTTGTTATTGCAACGAAACAGGAGACTGCAAAAAACTTGGTTACAAAAGTTCGTGTTATGTATGATAATCTTCCGAGTTGGTTAAAGACTGGCGTTCAAGAAGATAACAAACTTTCACTTCGTTTTAGAAATGGTTCACAAATCAAAGCCGTTTCTGCTGCCGCTGACTCTGCCCGTTCTGAAGCACTTTCACTTCTGATTATAGATGAGGCCGCCTTTA
>Ga0315909_10001660_pt1 | contig 29793 bp, 14 predicted proteins | sample LakEriMetagenome_11_FD_203527 | JGI IMG/M metagenome (GOLD analysis project Ga0315909, IMG submission 203527) | Freshwater fungal communities from buoy surface, Lake Erie, Ohio, United States - Buoy 2 MA125 | ecosystem: Environmental > Aquatic > Freshwater > Lake | place: USA: Lake Erie, Ohio... | reverse complement strand
AAAAGCGGTGTTGCTGTAAACAATGAAAATATTGACGACTTCCTTGACATGATGCAAAACAAGGGCAAGGAAATTCACGGAGTATTAAACAAAGTGATATTTAACAAAGCTCTTGTAGATGGTGTTATTAGAAAGCAAGACGGTGTTTACATTTCCGATGGAGGATTGCAGATAGGAATGAGTGAAGCGGAGGCAATATCTTACCTTGAAACAAATTCAAGCTTTAAGGATATGATTTCAAAGAGATTAAATCAAAGTAGAGTATTGTTTTTAGAGAAAATAAAAGCTGAGCAAACGGCAGTAATTGAAACGGACTTAAACATTTTGAATAAGCCCTTTGATGTAAAGAAGCAATGGGCGAAGGATAATGGAGTTCCTTATATTCACAACATTACGGACGATGATAAGTTAACGAAGAAAATAAAAGAGTTTATTGTGGCTAGTGGGTTAAAGGTTGCAGCAACTCAAACTACATAGTTTTTTTTGGTGGTTAGTTTAGGCCGGCTATTTTTTATGGTCGGCTTTTTTTATTTATTTTATTTTACAAAATACATATATTCTGCTTATTATTTTTGCACTATGTACACAGGTGTCCAAATATATCAAGACCTTAAAAGACAACTAAAGCAGTATGAGTCAGATGTAGTAGTTCCCTCAATGGGAAACTATATTTTAAAGAAGGCGCTGTATGAAGTCATTGAGGAAAATTACAAGAATTTAGCAGTACAAAAAAACAAAGATGAATTAGGCAGTTTGGTAAAAACTGAAAGAACATTTTTGGTTTACGACAACGGAATAAACGTAGGCGTAATACCTGTTTCAAGTGTTGTTGTTTCTTCTGCTACAACCTACACAATAACTTTTGGTTGGGCTCATCACTTGGGTCAGGGAATATCAATAGCCATAAGTGGCGTGTTGGGAACAACTGCAGCAAATGGTAGTTATAGTTATGTTACCTCAGCTCCAACAGCAGGTCAATACAGCATAACAAATTCAAACACAATAGTAGTAGGTGTTGTTTCTGCCACAGGCGCTTATACTGCCGACACAGGCACAATGACAAACGTGAATATCCCAACAGATTATTTACACTTGCTAATGGCTAGATTGACATTTGAGCAACCTACAAAATATTCTGTAAAGACATCATCATTTTCAAGTCCTATTACCGTAGAGATAAACGAGAACAATAATTTAAGGACAAATGAAGTGATAAAGATTTCGGGCGTAGGTGGCAACACAAATACCAACGGAACATTTTACATTAAGAAAAGAAAGTTAAAAACATTTCAGTTGTATTCTGATGCTGATTTAGATACACCTGTTGCGGGCAACGCATCTTACACAAGTGGCGGAGCGTTAAAGAGGGTAGTTGAAAGCTACACCAAGCCAATGAATAGCGATGAGAAAATAGATTATTTCTCTCCAACTGTAAGAAACCCAAAAATTGAAACAACTGAAAAGCAACTAATAGCTTATCCAAAAAATAGTGGCTGTGTGTCAATAGTTATGGACTACATAACAACTGAAACAAAAGAGTTGATAACCACTTCTACTATTGACTACGAAATGTATTACAATAGAACATTTTTGGACAAAGTGATAAACAGAGCTGCTCAAAACTTCTCCATTATGGTTCAAAGCCCTAATGAGTATCAAATGATAACATCTCAAATAAATCAAAATACAAATGCTATTAGCTGAAATTAGAGAGGAAGTTGTTAAATACGCTTTGGCGAAAGGCATAGTAACCGATGAGGACTTACTAAACTATGATGCTTTGGACAATGATATTTTAGTAGCTAGAGCTAACATAGGCGCAAACCTTATGGCAAGGCGTGTTAAATTATCGGGAATGTGGTATCTAACCACTCTTATTGAGTACGACCAAGAAATACAGCAAAATGCAGGCGTAACTATTTACGAAGTTCCTTCTGCAATAGGTGGCGCTTATTCTATGTTTAGAGGTGAGGACGGTTGCGAGGGTGGCACAATAGTTAAAAATCCTTCTGACTATTATTCTAACATAACAAAACAAATACCTAAGAGAGTTAGGGCTGTGATACAAAATTCAATAATGGAGGTAAATTCCTCTTTGACTGAAAACATATACTTAACTGCTGCTTTTACAAATCCAAGTAAGATTGTTGAGTGGAACAAAGATTACGATAAATTTCCTATGGACGATATGTACATAGCAGACTTGATTTTATTGCTTACAAACAATTTTTACAAGTTTGTTATACAGAAACCATTGGACACTAAAAGCGACAGCACAGAAACTACACAAACCATTAATCAGAAATAATGAGTAACATAGGTTTATACGACACCATTCCAATATCTTATGTCAGAGACCAAGCAAAGATGATGCTCAGACTTCAAAATGACAATGGCTATGACGATGAAATAGATTTTTGGATAGTAAAGGGATTGACTAGATTAAATTGCTTAAGCACTTTAACAAAAATAAATTGCACTATTCCTATTGACGGAAGCACAGCGAAACTGCCAAATGGGTGTGTTGAATTACTTACATTCAGAGTTCCTTTGGGTACTGATGGTGGGGACTTCACTTCACCCAATTGGACTTATTATTATAATGCGCCTTTCTTTAAAAACAACAATGGAACGGCAGAAACAGGTTGGTTGCCTTTTACAAATTTTTGCCAAATAAACAATGGGTACATAATGTTTAATATTGAGCCAGCGGTAGATGAAATTGAAATTTCTTACATGGGCGCTAATGTTGACAATTGTGGCGAGAGGGTAATATACGAAAGGTATCAAGACGCTTTGGCTTATTTTTCTTGTTATAACTATGCTTTATCAAGGGCAGACGAGGGCAAGTTTCCTCAATTTATTGAATGGAAGCAAATGTGGTTAAATCAAAGAAATATGCTTATTGGCGAGGATCAAAAGAAAGATTTTAGAGAAAAGAAAAATAGTATAAGGATGATGATGTTATCTCCTTATTATACAGCACCAATAGAACCACATGGCTAATATTGCAGTAGAGAAAAGGTTAATTGGCGGATTGGACACAGATACCAATTTGCAACTTGTTGAACCTTTGGACTATATAGATGCTTATAATTGTCAAAATGTAAATAAATATGACAGAAATCATAATTTTGATATATTTCCTATGGGAGGGAATGAGTACAAATTTTTTCTTCCGTCTGTTGCTTTACAAAAAAAGTCAATTAGAATATTTGTTGAGATAGGTCAAGACCCTGCTTCTTTGCCTGCGGGCGGGATATGCGACATTGGTATTTTTACGCAAAATGGGGTGTTGATAGGAACAATAAACCTAACTACAACAAACAGCCCCAATATAGCTGCTATGGCTACGCAAATACAAACGCAAGCCGCAGCTTTCACTCCTACTTTTGATATTTCTGCATCGGCCACAACGCTAACAGGCAATCCTGTTTATTTTGGAATTATAGACATTACGTTTGACCAATTCTTTGCCGATGAAGTTCCTGAAGATTATTCTATACAAATTACAGGAAACGTTCAATATGGATTTATTACAAAGGATGAAAATTTAACAAAAGACATTACAGGCGAGTTAAAAGTTGTAGGCAGGTTTCCGCTTGCAGATGATTTATTTTTATGGGCTACAACGGTAAGAAAAGTTGACTTTGGGGTTATAAGCATAGTATCTGTAACAAACATTCCCGTAACTGCTGAAAATGCAAATGCTGAAATTATAACATCAACCCCTCACGGATTATTTACAGGTCAACAAATAATCATATCAAATCCTAATAGCGGAAGCATAAGGGGGATATGGCTTGTTGTTGTTATTGATGATTTTACTATTCAGTTGGTAAATAGTGCATATCAAACTTATTCAGTTCCTAGTTTCGATTTTATAAAAAAATACGTATCGGGTTACGGAAGTATTCTGCATGCTAAAAGAAATGCCAATGGTGTTTGGCAGGGGATACAAACCACACAAACGGTAGCAACAAAGCTAATAGGTGCAAAGCAATTAAATTTAAGCACGTTTCACGGTGTAGATGCTGTAGTAAAGAAAAACAACTTTCAAACAAAGTTTAAGTTTGGGGATAATTTCAATCCTTACAGATTTATGACCTACAAGGGTGACTACAAAACTGATGGTTTTTTAGCAAATCCTTTAACAAATACAGACGGCTACTATTATGACACAATAGGCGAGTCAACAAAATTACTTGTAGGCGACACTTCGGTAAAGATAACAAATGTTCAAGAGGTTATCGGTGGTGGAAGTTTAACAACAAAGAATTACGTATTTTATGCAAGACTTGTAGATAATGACTTTACAAAAACGCCTTTTAGTTACCCTTCCAATCCTTATAGTTTAATTAAGCAAGACACTTCCGATGTTAGTTCTTCCAATATATTTGCTTTCAATGGAGACGATAGCGCAGAGCCAACGGGCAAGGCCATAGAGGTAAGTGTTGGAAACATACCTGCGGGAGCTTATAAGTATCTTGAAATAGCCGTTATTGAATATAGGTTAGGTTCTTTTTTGGGATACCTTATGCCAAAAATACCTCTATCTGCATTTCAAACAAGTGCTACTGTAACTGTTGCCAACTATTTAGGCGCAACTGATTTAGATGTTATAGACCTCAATAGACTTTATTTAAGTATAAAAAGAGGTTTGAACATAGTTGACATGGACAATAGAACGGTAATATCCAATGTTAGATTGGGTATTGACCCTGACTTAACCGAAGTTGCAAGAAATATAGTTGTCGGTGTTGTGCCACACGCTTTGCAAAAGAAACAAACGCTAAATGGTACTAATCCTTTGGAGTTTGGCGAGTTTGAGCTACCCGACAACATTTTAAGATACACAGGTTATCATTTTTGGGATACTGTAAGAGTTGGCGTAAGATATAAATTAAAGGGTGGCAATTGGACAAAGGTATATCACATTAAAGACCAAAACATAAGACAAGGTTTAGATGCAGGTGGTTATGACTATAGTTTAACATCGGGGTCTGATGCCTATACTTACCTTTTAGAATTAACAAACCACGATTTAGATTATCTTGTAAATGGCATTAAGTTAAGAGATTTAATTGAGGACTTTCAGTTTGTTAGGGCTGAAATAAATTCAGAGGTTATTGCAAGTGGGTTGGCTGTTGTTTCTGACAAGACGCCATCTCCGTTTAGTAGGCATGCTCCGAAATACGATGGGGTTGCACCTTCTTCGTTGGGAGACAGAAGAAAAGTTGTTTTCTTTTACTCTCCTGACTTGTTATTATCAAACAGACCGCAAGTAATTTGGCAAGCGGGGGATAGACTAATTAATTTAGGCAATGCTGATTTAGAAAATACGTACACTCCAACAACAAATGATATTGGAGAGATTTACGAATATGACGGTTTGTTTTCTAATGCGCTTCAGAATTTGGAAGTAATTGATATGATTAATTGGTATAGCAGCCCTGCTCCATTTTCACAAGTATTTCCTAATAACCCAACAGTAAGCGTTCAACTATATGATAGCATCTTAACAAATAACCTTTGGATACAATGCTTAGTATTCCTTTTAGATGCAGATATAAATAACGTAACGGGCAATGCAGACGAGGGAGTTTACTACTGCCACTACATAAGACCAAAGGGTGATTTGTACCCAAAGGACGTTTCTTTAAGCACCTATATTCCTATTTGGGGAGTTGCTACTGATGTTCAAAACGACACAATATCAACTATTTATTTAGTAGCAGGTGGCGATACATTCACAGGAAAGAATTATAGAGTTTTAAGAAATTACGACTCCGCAGTATCTACACTTCCAAACGGAGCTGCTTTTGGCTTTTACAATCAGTCAAAAAACAACACTCAGTTAGCGAAGTTCATATTTCCCGGACTTAACCTAACTACCCCTGCTACGGCAATGACCGATTCGCTTCTTGCGTCTTACATTGCTTTTGATGAATTAGGGTTGGTAAGATACGACAAGTCATTTAGTATTTTAAACCTTATAAACACTTACCCCGCCTTTAACAATCTTATTTCAGAGCAAGAGGAAGCCATAGCAACAATATTTTGGTCTGAACAAGCATTAGAGGACACTAATAAAAATAACGACAGATACTTTCTTCCTTTAAATCAAAGGGCTATTGATGCTACAGCAGGAGAGATAGTTCACATGATTAAGGTGAATGATATACTATACACTTTACAAAAATTAAGAACAGAAAGGCAGTATTTTGACAATACTCAAATGCTTACAAGTGTAACAAGTGCTGAAATTCTTTTGGGTACAGGTAGGGTAATGGGATTGAAAGGAGATTTTAAATCTCAATATGGTTGTTCAAACAAGTGGTCTGTTCACTATGGAACAAGCGAGGGAGGAAGAAACACATTCTACTACGTTGATGCTATAAATAGAAAGATAATAAGAGTTGGTGACGATGGAACAGTAGTTATATCCGACAGAGCAAAACTATCTGTTTGGGCTATGAAAGGTCTTTTGTTTGCAGCCAATCAGCAAACTCCTTTTGACAACTATGGATTACATTCAGGCTGGGACGAGAAAAGCAGTCAACTTTACATTACTTCAAGAACATTTAGAACAATAATTGGCGAGTGGGATATTTACTACGATGAGGGGTATCAAGCGGGTGACCAAGTAATAAACGGATATTTCTATGGGCTTAACGATGCCCCTGTAATTTATCAGTGCATACAATACAACTTGCCTACTGTTGACAACGAGCCACAAACAGGCGTAGATTGGGAAGACTATTGGGAAATTATTCCTTTCAACATAGACAATTATAACTTTTGGACACTTGTTTGGAGTGAAGCTGAAAACAGGTTTAAGTGGTGGGTAAGTCCTAGACCTAAAACTTGGATTGCCTATAAAGAAACTTTATTAAGCCCTAGTCCTATTGACGAAAGCAATATTTTTGAACATACTGAATTGGGCGAAGAAGCTCATTGGTATTGTAGAGATATGGGCTATGATGTAACAGGTGTAGTAAGTGGAAACACATTAGACACAAGCGAAAGCGAGTTTAGGATATTGGAAGATGGCTTTTATAGGATATTGGAGGACGGAGTGAGCAAAAGGTTATTAGAAAGCTCAGGCACAGGAGCAAACCCTATTCCTACTCAAACAATATGGGGAGAAACAATTTGGTATTTAGTTGACAGCAATGGCAATCAGTATCAAATACTTTCTATTGTAGATGGAGTTATAACTGTTGATAGTGACTTGCCTATTGATGAAAATACTTATTCAGTAAAAACTTGTGTTTTTGAAGAACCTTATATTGAGAATGTCGTAAATGAAAATCAAGGCAAGAAAGTAAAATTTGTGTTTACAAAATACAATTCTACAAAAGCACCCAAAAGAGTTGAGTATAAGACAAATCAGCATCAAAGTTTTTTAGATAAGTCTGAATTAGAGGATGTTGATGAATATTATACAAGCCCAATAAAAATAGACACTACAAATAGCCCTAACGATAATGAAACTGACGCTAGTGAATTATTTGGAAAATATTTAAGGGTAAAAACATTTTTAGGTGTAAAAGTTATGCAAAAATTGAATAGCTTTGTAGTTAAAATGAGAGAAATGAACCCACTAATAAATAAGTAATATGGAAAGCAAAATTTTCAATCCGATTATATTTAAAAATCAAGAGCACATTGATAACGCTTCTTTTAGAATTGACCCTGCAATGATAGCTCAATTTGCTTCTATGGCAGGCAATATGAACCCTATAGGAATGGGATTAAAGGCAGTTGGTAGCGGAGTTGCTATGATTGGTCAAATAAAAAATCAAAGAGAAACTGTAAGAGAGTTAAAAGAAGCCCAAGAAAACTTAAAAGGTATTCAGTCAAAAGGGGTTGAAAGCACTTTAACCCCTGAAATGAGCAACGCAATGAGTATGGCTTTAAAAAACTACTCAGATAGTCAAGAAAGAGCAAAGTATGGATTTGATGCAGCGCAAACAGCCGCTTATCGTTCAGGTATAGAAAGGCAACAAACCTCTCAATTAACCGCAGCACAAGAAGCAGGTGGAGGTCAAATGGCAAGCTATATGGGAGCTGTTGGTTCGGCAAACAAGGCAGACAATCTTTTAGATATGATGTCCAAAGACGCTGCTGTAAGAATGCAAAAAGAGCAATTTGCATCTACTCAATTAAACCCTGTTATCGGAATGTCTCAGTCTATACAAAATGTAAGAGAGTCCGATGTTGACAGATATAATCAATTATTAAGAGAGGCGGGAAAGGCGGTAAGTGATTTAAGAATGCAGAAAAAAGAGGGCAGAGCTCAAATATTCAACACGGCAGGCGGAATTGCTTACGAAGCGGGTCAGGGATTTGAAAAAGGCGGGGATGCTGCAAATAAAATGCAACTTCTTCAAGGTAGCGGAGAATAGCAGTAATTAAAATGTTAATAGGGCAACAATGGCAGATATAGGAACATCGGTAGGTTTACAAGGTAGATACCAATTAAGAGATTTTGAGAGACCTGCTCCTCCAAGAGAGAGCACACTCCCTGATTTTGCAAAAGACGTCATGAAGATGGAGCAAGATCAAATGGAGTTTGAGGAACAAAAGAGAAGGGCTAAAGAGCAAGAATACAATGCTCAATTAAAGCCGTTTATATCTGCTGACCCCACCAAGTTTTTACAAGGAAGAATACCAGAGATTGTTGACGCAACAGCATCGTTGCTTCAAACCGCAGCAGATGCAAAGTCAAGGACTAACAATATTTTGACAGACCCCGAATTTGTTAAAAGGCAAAAGGAGCTTTTTATACTTAAAAAAAAGTATAGGGATGAAAATGATTTAGCAATGGAAATAGCGGGGTTAAGTGCCGACAAGCAAAACGAGTACGACCCTAAATTTATTCAATTTGTTTCAAGTGCAATTGAGGGTAAAGCGGTGCTTGATGATGAAAATTATATTTCGTTAGAAAGAGCAAATAAGTCAAGAACATTTTCAAAGTATGCAGACCCTGATTTGAGGGCTAAATTTTATGAATCTCATACTCCGGGAGCAAACGATGAGGTAATAATTGATGAACCCGATGGCAAAGGTGGCGTTATTAGAACAGTAACGAAAGGAAGTGAAATCTATAAAACGCAAAAGGGCAGAAACTCTCAGCTTCAGAAATTTAAAAAAATGGCGGTAGAAAATACAGACAAATTTGTTATGAGGAGCACCTTTGAAGTTGAGAATGAATTAAACAAAAAGATGGAAACGGACGAGGTGTTCAAGCAGAATTTTTTAGGAATGAATAAAATTGCAGCCGAAGACTTTAAAACCAATATGATTGCCAATAAAATGCTTGAAGAAGCTATGAGCTACAATGAGTTAAAAAAGGGAACTACATTAAGAAAAGATAATCGTTTTGGCATTTCATTTGGCGCAGGTGGCGGAGCTGTTCAAACTCCAAATGGCACTTTTGTTGTAAATGAGTTTGAAGGGTACACAGGGGAAGAAGCTAAACAGCAATGGAAAGATACAGAAGAAGCAAGGTTAAAAGAATTTTTTAACAAAAATAAAGATGTTATAAATCAGTCAAGACCTGATGGCAAAAAGTTTATTTCTTACAATGACCCTGAATTTAAGTCGTATTACCAACAAATTTTAGCAAAGCAATCTCAAGCAGACCCTAACAAAACTGTAGGCGAAATTAAAGAAGAAGAATTTATTGCAAATTTGAATAAAGGATTTTCGGGCGGTACTACAAAAAAGGTAACATTTAGTCCTAAGAACGATACTCCTTTCCCTGCGCTTACTGAGAACAAACTTAAAATGGAGGTTATTCCTACTGCTTTCTATGTAAACGATGATGGAAAGATATTAAGGATAGAGGGGTATAACAAAAACGATGCTACTAAAAAGGAGAAAAAAGATTTAACAACTTATTTTATATCTCCCGATGGCAACAATATAAACAATTTTATAACTACGTATCCTTCTGCTGTTGAAGCTGTGAAACAATCTACAGGTATTGACTTAAATCTTGACGGTGTTATGTACACAGCAGGCAAGCAAAAGCAAGGGGTAGTTAACGTAGGTAAAAAGGGTGCTGAACAAAAGGGAGGTGCAAAAGCAGCAGCACCAAAGGGCGAAACAAAAAACGTATTAGATAAAATAAAGGCAAAGTCAACAAAGCCTATTGCAGAGTACCAAGTAAACAAAAAAGGCACAAAAGCAAAGGTTAAATATTCAGATGGTACAGAAAAAGTAATAGACTTATAAAATGACAGAAAAAGAAAAAGAAGAGTGGGGCGAAACAGTAAAAGTTACAGCTACCGATAATTCAGACGAGTGGGGAGAAACAGTAGTTGTTGACCCAAAGTCCAAAGCACCCTCTATGAAAGGTGGAGAGAGTGGTGCGCTAGTAAGACCTTTAACGCCTACATCTGCATCGGAAGGTTCAGAATCGGAATCGTGGACACAAACGGTTAATCCTTTTGCTGATAAAGGTGCTGTTAAGCCAACTCAACAAGCAGGGGCAGCACAAGCTCCAAAAGCCAAATTATTAAAAGTAATACCTTCCTCTGAAAAGAAATCACCTGAACTACTTAAAGCTAGGGTAGATACTTATGGGGATATGTATAAGCGTGCTATGGATAGAGCTTATACATTAAAGCAAAGTGTAGAGGGCGTTGACAATGAGCTAAAAAACAGCAAGGCCTATGTTGACTCTAATCCTAATGACCAAAACGCAATCAATAGTTATAATGCCCTTATTTCCAAAAGGAATGAAATGGCAGAAATGGCTAGAATGGAAATATCTAGAGCAGATGCGTGGCAAAAAGGTATTGAGAAAACTCAATTAGAAATAGATGAGAGCTTAACAGCTTCTGAAAGTATTTCTAATAGTATTTCAAATATGGCAACTCAAATTAAGGGGTTTTTACCTGCATCGGGACTTGCTATATCTACATTGCAAAATAAGATACAGCAAGGCGCTATGTACGTTGCCGGAAAACTTATGGGAGCAGACGATGAAACCGCTTCTAGGGTTAGCACAGAGCTTTCTCAAAATTTACCTTCTGCGGGTATATTAGGTACTACTCAAAAAGAGGCTAGACAATTTTACACCGAACGACTTGGCGAACTAGAAAAGGAGCAAAAGCCAACAAAGTCAATTATAAAAACATTTGAGGAGGGTGACATAGCGGGTCTTGGCGCTGCTATACTCGATGGAGGTTCTAGCGTTATTTCATCTGTTATAACATCAGCTCCGACAGGTGGAGTTGGTATATTTACAGAAATGATGGGAAGGTCTGTTTATGACTCCAACAATGAAAAAGCAAAGAGATTAAAAATTTCAGTTGACGAACTTTACGACAGAGGTTTAGACGAGGCGGCTGTTCCTCTTGCTATCGGTGCTGTATCTGCTTCTTTAGAAAAAATAGGTTTAGACGGGATAAGCAAAGCAATAAATAAAAAAATAGGATCAAAGGCGCTAAAAGATGTTTTTGAAATAATTTTAGAAGGCAGTAAAGAGGCGGGGACTGAGTGGCTTCAAACGGGAGCAGAAGAATACAACAAGGCAATAGCAAGAGGAATGAATGCGGAGCAAGCAGGCGAAGCGGCTTTGTCAAAAATGTTAAGTGAAGAAGGTCGTGAGGCTGCTTTAAAAGGAGCTGCGGGTTCAGGTGTTTCTATTGCAACAGGTAGGGCAGCAAAGTCTCTTTACAGCATTGCTAAGTCTAACAGAGATAAACTGTATCAAGATTTAGCAAAGGTAGAAACATTAGCTAGGGAGAGAGCTAATCCTAATTTAAGTTCAGAAGCATTAGCGTCTATTGATAGGGAAATAAACAACACTACTGCAAATATGCAGAAAGAAGTTTTAGACCAATTAAATCGCAGAGCTAATTTAACGGAAGAAAATGCTTCTCTTGTTGAGGGTATAGAGGCGAATGTAAAAACTATTAGTGATGATATAGAGTCAAAGAAATTATTGTCTGAAGACCCTTCTTTGAGCGATGATGCAAAAATTATAATTGATTTAGAGATTGCTGATTTAGAAGCAAAGAGATTAGATTTAGCTGCTCAATCTGAGGAGATAATAAAGAACAACCGACCTGTCACATTAACCAAAAACACCTCTCCAACCTCTGAGAAGTACGGCACAATAAATAGAAACGATGGCAAGGGAGTAGTAGATTTAACCAAAGAGGAGTATGAAGCAGAGCAGGCAAAGATGCAGCCAAAGGTTGATGAGCAAGCTACTCCAACAGCAGAAGGAGAGCAAGTGCCAAAGACCAAAGAAGAAATAGATGCTGAGATAGAAAGGTTGAAAAAAGAGAAAGAAAAGGAAATAGATAAAGAAACTCCAGTAAAAAATGAAAATATAACAGTAGATTTTGGGGGAGGTGTGTCTGTTAAATATCAAGTTATTACTTATAAAGATGGTAGTGTAAAAATTTCTACATCTGGCGAGAAAGCAAAAAGGTATAGTGAATTATCTAATGAAGCATTTAAAGATTATGCAAAAATTGATTTTGAGCCAGATGCAAAAAGTATTATAAAAACAGAGGTAATTAAGGATGATTATACTGATAAGCAATCACAAGAAATTAAAGCCGCTAAAGAAAAAACAATCAATGCTAAATACGATTCACAAATAGCCGAATTAGAAAAACAAAATGAAAAAGAACCAACCAAAAAAGAAGATGGCGAACCCATGTCAGGAGGGGTACAAAGCTTACGGACTGAAGGACAAGCAGGGAAAGAAAGTGCCGAACTGCGTACCGAAGAAGAAGAAGAAGTAAGTGAAACGACTAAGGCGTTGGAGGCAAAAGTAGCAGAAGGATTAAGGTTTAATGCAAACTTTAATCTTCCGTTAGAACAAACAGCAACTCCAAAACTTGTTTCCGAAGCTTACCACAAAGCAAAAGCAGATGGCAGTAATCCTGAATTAGTTGAAGCAGTAGAACAGCTATTAGGCAAACCTAAAGAAGCAACACCCCAAGCAGGTAGTGTTGGTGTAGGGGGAGATGTGGAAAGTAATTTGAAAGAAATTGCTCCCGTTTATGATGATGCAGAAGTAAAAAGAGTTATGAATATTCCTATTGAAAATATCATAACAGATATTAACAAGAGAAATCCTAATGCTACATTAAGAGCATTGCCATCATCATACGAAAATAGAGTAAGAGCCGAATTAAAAGCAAGAGGAATTGAAACTACATCAAATACAAAATTATCGGAAATAAAAGATAAATTACAACCCCTCAAAGAAACCCCCCAAGCAGGTAGTGTTGGTGTAGAGGTGGCAAGAAAGGCTATGTCTAAGGAAATAGATAGTCAAGTGTCTGCTAAAGAAAATGAATTAATAGAAAAGCAAAAGCAAGACATTGAAAAGGCTAAAAAAGATTTAGAAGCAATAAATAGTGGGGATAAATCTGTTATTGATGAATACGTTAAAAAATCGGGGTATAAATTAGTAACAAAAGAAGTTATTGCAAATAACCCTAAAAGCGAATTGCTTAAAAAAAGCGAGGGAAAGTACTACTTATCAACAGGTGCTTCTATTCAAGTAAAAACAGCAGAGCAAATAGCTATTGACGGAGCAAGTAAAAAAGCTAATAGTAAACCAACAGGTAACAAAGCAGGAAATAATCAATATGTAGATGCTTATAATGCAATAACCAAATTTTCAGAAGGTAAAATTACAGCAGAAGAAGCAAAAAGTATTATTGAAAAAGCAGGATTAAAAATTCCAAAAGCAGTAGAACAATCCCTCAAAGCAACACCCCAAGCAGGTAGTGTTGGTGTAGGGGGAGATAAAATAAAACTCGACCCTGATTTAGCAAATATAGACCCAATTCTTATAGCAGCAAGAAACGGAGATGTAGCAGCACAAAAGCAGTTTGAAGAAATGGGCTTAGATTGGAAACAAACAACTACTTATAGGTTTGTAGGTCAGTCGGAAGTTGATGTCCTGCTTTCAAATGAAAAAGTAGAAAGCAAGCGAGGGATGGCTGATGCAGGCATTGATGTAACTTCAAGTCCTAAAGTAACCACAGCAGCCACAGGAGAATATAGAGTTACATTTAAAGAGAGTTTTGACAAAAATAATGGATTAGGCAAAGTAAGGAAAAAAAACGAAGAAGATAGTAATTTAGAAAGAGGCAGAGGATATGATATAAATGATGTTGCTAAAATTGAAAGAATAGATGAAAAGGGTAATGTTGTAGAAACTATATATGACCAATCCAAAGCAGGTAGTATTGTAGAGGTAGAAAGTGCTTACGGTAATTTTTTATTGAATGAAATAGATAAAAGGCACAAAGAGAAATACAATGGTGAAAATATAAAATCAGCATTAGCAAAACAATTTAATGAAACATTAGCCGATAGAGGAGAAAATAGAGCTATTTCTAATTTAGAAGATGTTTACATGAATTATGTTCCCGAAGGAGTTAAACCACAGGCATACCAAGCACTTAGAAAAAACTTTGAAAAAGAACAATCCCTCAAAGAAACACCCCAAGCAGCTAGTGTTAGTGTAGGGGGAGATGTGGAAGAAAAAGTAAGTGGATTACAACACACTAAAAGCCAACTTGAAGAAATTGCAAAAGAAGAAGGTATTGATAATGCGATAGCAAGTTTCAAAAAGGATTTAGATGTTAAAGAAAATCGTCTTGCTGAATTGATTAAATACGAAAAAGGCAAATTGCCAAGCCAAAAAACCAAGTCAAAAGAAATCCAAAGTTTAGAGAAAAGAATAGAAGAAGTAAGAAAAGACGTTGAAAATTTAGAGAAAATAAAATCAGAACAATCCCTCAAAGAAACACCTACAACAGAAGAAAAAGTAAGTGGTGGTTTAACCCAAGAAGAAAAGACTAACCTTGAAAACATATCTAAAGATGCTGGAGTAAACTTCCAAGAGGTAAGAAACGTTTACAACAAATACGGAGATGGCAAACCTCTTAATGAAATAACATTAGAAGATTATCAGAAAGCGGAAGAAAAGAGACAAGGGGGGAAGGAGAAAGAAGCGGTTGAGGAAAAGGAAGAGGCAAGCCCAAAGGAAAAACTTTTTAGCAAGGTAAGAGCATATAACAACCTTTCAAAAAGAGAAAGGTCTGATATGTTTGGCAACAAGTTAAGGTCAGATATAATGTCCGATGCGGCAGCTATAAAGTACACTATAAGGCCAACAAAAAGCGGAAATTACATTTTGATTGATGATAGGGGTAAGCAGGTTAGAGCCATTGGCATTCCGAGAAGCAAAGATGTAATTCAAGAAGAAAAAAGGACAAAGGAAAGAAGAAGCAGAGCAAAAAGAGAGTTGCCATTAAGCATAAAGCACTCTGTAGCACAAGATATAGCCAACGGAGTTAAGTTTAATAGAAAAGAATTAAAGGATGTAACAGGATGGGACGATGCAGATATTCCATTTTGGCTTACAGTAAACGAAGGCGGTGTTTCACTTGAATTTTACAATGTAAGATTTCAAGAGAAAGGTGGCTTTTTGGTTGAGGACGATATGAATTTTGTGTCTGATGTAGCAGATGCAATACGTGATTTTGCTTTTAATAAAGGTCGTACAGCAGCACTTGAATTTATTGAAAAACAGCAAGAGATAATAGAAAATGGTGGATTTACGGATGCTGAATTGCAAGAACAAATGGAGTACTATCAAGCAAAGTTAGACGAAGAAAACTTTGATTATTTTGCTGAGTACTTAAGCAATCTTTCAGATGAGGAAGCTCAATTGCTTTCAGATGAACTAAGGGAAGCGGAAAAAGAAAATGACAAACTATTAATAAACGAAATACTAAATGAAAACGAAGATCAGCGAAAAACAGAACAAGGAGAACAGGATGCTAATATTGAAGCACTTGATATTGAGAGAGAAGGCAAAGAAAGAGAAGCGAAAATAGCCGAAATTGAAGAAAATATAAAAAATCTTCAAAATTCAGTAGCAAAGAAGCAAAGGCAGGCAGATAAATTAAGCAAAGAAGCACAAGGAGATGTATTTCGTGGCACAAAAGCTCAAATGTTTGATGCAGGAGAAGAATTAAGGCAGCTAACAAAAGACATAAGAGAGCAAAATGCAGAAATAGAAAGACAAAAAGAAAAATTAGCCGAGCTAAAAGAAAAACAAATACAACCAAGTAATCAACTAAAAATACAAGAAAATGCCAAAAAGCAGCAAAGTGGGCAGATGCGTGAGCAAGGTGTCCAAGACCAACCCCAAAGGAAAGGCGATAGCGATATGCCAATCATCAACGAAGCAGAGCTACAAGACGGGGAAACCGTTGAAGAAGAAGTAGAAGAAGAAGGTTTACCAAAGCTAACCAAAGAGCAACAGATTGAGGCTGAGCGCAGGTCATTAAACGAGCCAAAGAATGTTTCTGATTTAGCCAAAATATTTAATAAGATATTAGGTTTAAGTCCGAAAGAGAGTGTTATGGCTGCAAGACTATTTGATGTTAAGGCAAAAAATATGTCTGAATTATTAGGCATAACAAAAGATGAGTATTATCAAAGGTATTGGTTTACAGGTGAGCAAGAGGGTGGGTTAAGTCAAATGACTTTGCCTGATGGCAGAAAGGTAACTGTAAAAAGCGTAAGCGCAGAAGTTGTAAATGGTTTTTATTCTAACACCGAAAACGCATTAGGACAAGTTAAGCAAGAGAAGATGAGTGGCAACCAATGGGCAACACAATTGCTTTCAAGAGGTGCTAACAAAGAAGAGATGCAATGGACAGGCCTAGAAGCTTTTTTAAAAGAAAACGCTGCTAAACCTATTTCTAAGGCTGATATTCAACAATTCTTAAAGGATAATAGAATACAAGTTGTTGAAGTGGTAAAGTCTGATGATAAAATTGAAAACAATTATTCTATTCGTCAAGATGATGATGTTTTTGATGTAATGAAAAATGGAGTGTATTCAAAAAAATCATTTGGAACAATAGAAGAAGCGGAGGCGTATATTAATAGTCAAGAACCAGAAATAAAAGAAAACACCAAATTCTCTCAATACCAATTAGAAGGCGAAAAAGAAAACTATGCCGAAAAATTAGTTATATTGCCAAACAAAGAAATAAACATTGCTGATTTTGTTGATACCAATGCGGATTATATTATTGAAGCATACAAAAAAAGCGGTAAATTAGTAGTCGAATGTTAAGTAATAATTTTTATATATATCGCCACATACGACCTGACACCAATGAAGTTTTTTATATTGGAAAAGGGAATAATATGGATAAGAGAAGAAGTGAATATCGTAGAGCTTACCAATTAAGCGGAAGGACTGAATTTTGGAGAAATATAGTATCTAAAAACAATGGTGTTTTTAATGTAGAAATACTATGGAATTGTGAAACCGAACAAGAAGCCAATACTAAGGAGATTGAATTTATTGAACTGTATGGCAGAAGGGATTTATGTAAAGGAACTCTTGTTAATTTAAGTAATGGCGGAGAGGGCGTAAACGGAGTTATTTTTAGTAAGGATGTTATTGCTAAAAGAAGCGGTAAAAATCATTACAATTACAAAGGTGGGTTAATGGATAAATACAGGCAAGAAAAAGAAATCAGAAAAAATAAAATATCTGTTATAAATACTGAAACAAAAGAAACCTTTAGAACTATTACTGATGCAGCAAAAAGTATTGGGATAAGGGTATCAAGCTTAGCAAGATACTTAAATGGCACAAAAACAAATAAAACATCACTTTGCTATTATTCAGATTATTTAGCGAATGATTATAAGGTATTGCAACCCAAAAAAGAAAACAAAGGAGTTTGGAGAAAAGTAATAGATATTGAAACAGGAAATATTTATGATAGTATAAGAAAATCGCTATCGGCAACAACTTATAAAGAACCAACTATTAGAAAAATGTTGGATGGAAGAATGGTTAATAAAACAAATTTAAGATACGCATAATGGCAGCACCTTGTAAATACTATATCAATGGTAAAACGCTTTCAAAAGAGCAGTTTTTAGACTATGTAAAAACATTGTCGCAAGATGATATTGCCAATGTAACGCCACTTATGAAAAAGAAAGTGGGCGAATTTAGCAGTAGTCATTTTGATGAGAAAAATATTTTAGTGCATATTAGGCATAATACCCGTACAGATTCAGATGGCAACAAGGTATTGTTCTTAGAAGAAATACAAAGCGATTGGGGGCAGAAAGGGAAGAAGGAAGGGTTTACTGGTGGCGAATTTACAAATGAAGATACAAAAAGAGCAAAAGAATTAAATGATAAATTCGACATAGAAGGTCTTTCTCAAGCAGAAATGACCGAATTGACAAATTTAAAAAGAAAAGAAAAAGGGATAAGTTTAATTCCACAAGCTCCATTCGTAACCGACACAAACGCCTGGACTAAATTAGGTTTAAAAGTAGCTCTTAAAGAAGCAGTAAAACAAGGTGCTGATAAGATAGCATGGTCTACTGGTACTCAACAATTTGATAGGTGGGGTAGTGAAGAAATTAGTTGGAGAAAAAACACAGCAAGAACGCCACAGGAAGAATCAAGAATGAAAGAACTTGGCGAAAAAATAGTTAATTACAAAGATACAAACGAAGAAAGGATAGAACACGAAAAATTAGCAAGGAAAGAAGGTGGGTTTAGTCTTTTAATAAACGAACAGACAAGTGGGGCAACTGCATTTAATGGACAAGAAAGTGGGAATAAAGACGATGTAACTATTCAGACAAAAGATGATTTAAGGAAAGCAATAAAACGCAACCTTTCAAGAGAACGTAACGATGCTGAAATAGACAAACTAACAGACCGCATTTGGAATAGGATGCAGACAGAAGATAGGGGAACTTCATTGCCAAGAAAAGAGGGTATGGAAGCATTTTATGGCGTGCCTTCTGAAAACAAATTAGGCATAGTAGGTAATGTAGCTAAGAGTTTGTTTAAGCAAGAGCCTAAAACTATTGAACTTGACATAAAAGATTACGATAAGTTTACAGTAGAAGTATTTGATGAAGACGGAGATAGAGCTGTATGGACTTTTGATAATAAAGATAAAGCAAAAGACTTTGCTGAAATGAAAGGAGGTAACATTGTCCCTAAAAAAGATAAAAAACAACACTCCATAGACATAACCCCTGAACTAAAAGCACAAGTACAAGAGGGATTACCTTTATTCCAAGACCGCAGAGGAGCATGGAGCAAGATAGCTGCAAGTGCAAAGAGAATAATCTCAATGTATGACAAGGCAAGATTAGACACTGCTGTTCACGAAATTTTGGGGCATGACTTTTTAGACGAGATAATATCTCTTTCTGCTACTAACAAGGAGTTTGAGCAAGACTTAAACACTATTATAGACGAGTATATAAAATCATCGGGCAACAAAACAAGCAAAGCTACTTTGCTGAATGAGTTAAAAAACTTCAATGTAGAGTCAAACAATCAAAGTGTAAATGCAAGGGCTATACACGAATGGTTTTCAAGGACAGCAGAGGGGTACTTTATGGGCGAAACAAATATTAAGCCCGACAGCAAGTTGGCTAAAATGTTTGAGCAGTTTAGGCAGTACCTTACTGATTTGTTTAACACAATGACAAGCAGGAATTATATTATTCCAAGCGAGCCGATGAAGCAAATATTTAGAAAGGCATTTGGCGCTGAAAACTTCGACTTTGTTAATGACTATGCAGAGGCAAACATAATGGAGGGCAAGTTAGATGTTCTTCGTATAACAGAAAATGAAATACCTCAAAGCAGATTAGACAAGTTTAAAAAATTGCGAGAGGAAAGAAAGGGGTTAGGTCAAGAGGAAGATGTTGACATTGATGAGTTGGTTGACGCTGCAAGATATTTAAGCACAGACCCTACGGTAAATGTTTTCAATGTAGTTGACGAACTTGTTTCTATGTATCCTCAAAAGGAAGAATATATAAGAAAGCACTCAAAGACATTTGAAAAGGTTTTTGTAGCAGAGGGCAAGAAAGTTAGGGAAACAGCAAGAAGCGTATATGAGTCAGATGTTGTTAGTCCTGAAATGAAGCAGAGGGCAGCAACTATTGAAGATTTGTTTTCTTATACACCTGAGAAGTTGCAAGAAAAAATGGAAGATGTTGAAAGTCTAATTGCTGATTATAGCATAGACGACCTTATGGCATTTTTCGCTACTAGCAACGAGATACCTTTCAAGGAGTATCCTTTATTCTTAGCTGCTATGCAAAAGAGAATATCAAGGGCTATAAATGAATTAAACAATAGCAATCAAGGTCAGTCTGCAGCAAAGCAAAAGTTGCTCAACTACGAAATGACTATAATGGACAGATACATTGCTGAGGGTACTGCTACGGGTCAAAGGTTAAACTACTTTAAGGTTTTAAAAAACATGAGCACCGATGGCAAGTTGCGTTTCTTTAAGAGAAAGTTTAAAGAAGAAAGTGGCAATGCTGTAAAGGAGTTTCAAGATTTAATTTCTAATTTAAGAAAGGAGAGAGACAAGGCGTACAAGGACAATGATTATTTCTTGGAAGAAAATTTAAGTTTAGAGCAGCGCATTGAGGATTTAGAAGCAGAGTTGGCTAAGGAGAGAAGCACAAAAGCAAAGAACGATAAGAGAAAGGACAGAGAGAGTTTAAGTCAAGCAAAGCCACCGAAAAGAAAAATATCTCAAAGCGAGTTAAACGACATACTTAAAGAGTTGGGTAGTACCGGGTTAGGTCAAAGTTTAGAAGATTTGAACGCTGCCTTGAAGTTAGGGTTTTATATTATTCAAGATAAGCCAAAGACAATTGAGCAATTTACAAAGGATTGGAATAAGATAACCAAACAAAATAAGACACAAGAAGAACTTTCTCAGGTTTATCGTGATGTAAGAAAATATGCTACTGAAAACGAGGGTGTTGATATAGATTATTTTGATAGTGATGCTATGATACAATCTAGCATAGATAGCTTCAATGAGAGAGCAAGTCAGAAGAAAAATTTAGCAAAGAAAGAGTTAGATAGCGATATTGCAAAGGCGGAGAAAGAGGCAATGAAAACTCAAATGTCTGAAAAGGACAAAGAGGTAAAAGCTAAAGAAGCGTTAAAAAAGAGAGAAAAGGAAATAAGGGATAATTTTTTAGATAGTTTATCTCAAGACGGCCTGTGGCAACAATATGTTAAGTCTGTTTCGGGCAGAATTTTAGGCAACTTAGGTTCAAAATTAGGTGCAAAGCAAAGTGAAAAAGCTTTATTAGATGAGTTTACTCAACTTGCTACTAATGAACTCAACAAGGCAATTGACGAGTTGATGCCAAAGCAAAAAGGCGGAAAGGCGGCAACGCCAAATTACGCTCAGCAGTTAGGGGATTTAATTGCAAATCAAGAGAAGTTAGCAGATATTTTCGACAAGGCAGTAAAAGACTTTGCAGAAAAAAACAAAGGCAATGCAAATGCTCAAAGTATTTTATCAAAGTTAAATGGACTTAAAAATCCTTTTAGCGAAAAGCTAATGGAGAATGCTTTAGAGAAGGAAGCGCAAAACTATGCTATAAAGATAGGTGACTTGGCTTTTAAATACGCAGGGTTAAGACAAAACCTAAAAGACCAAATAGTAGCTCAAATAGTAGCTGAAACAGGACTAACAGGCCAACAAGCAACTCAGTTGGAGCAAGATTTAAGAGCTAAGTTTGATAATATTATTGCTGAAACGGAGCAAGATACTGCTGGTCAATTAGCAAAAGCCATACTAAGCAATGCTAAAAAGGAATTAGGGTTAGGCAAGAAACAACAAGACTACGTAAAAGAGTTGTTGGGTTATCTTAAAAACAAGGCAAAGGACTATTATAAGACAACAAACAAGCAAGCTTTGGTAGATCCGTTTGAGCAATTGAAGTACGCAGTAGAAATGCTTAACGATGCTAATGGAAGAAAGATTTGGGATGATAGCAAGGCAGAGTTAATTGCGAAGATAGACAGCGACAAGGATTTAAGCCAACAGGAAAAAGATGATTTAAAAGCATATCTTAACGACTATCAAAATGCTATTTTTGACCAATTGTTAAGCAAAAACAAGTTGTTTAACAATGTAAAAAAGGTTCTTGCTGAGGAAAGTCCTTTTGTTAAAAAAGATGGTTCAGTAGATTGGAATGGAATAATAATACAAGCAAAGGGCAATGTAGAAATAGCCAAGCAAATTATATTAGACTCTGTTGCTGATAAGCTTCAAGGTTATAGTGGAAGTCAAGTAAACTCTGTTATAGATGCCATAGGTAGAGAGTATCAAAGAAGAATAAATGAGAAAAGGGCAGAGATAATAGAAAAGCAGTTAAAAGACATATCCGACAAAAAGGTAATTTTCAAGAAAAAGATAGCCACAGGTTTTGTTCAAAAGCTTGTAGAAATGGAGAATAGTGGTGCGCTTGGAGACCAAAGATTTGAGCAAGCTTTAAAGGAGTGGATTGGATTTTCCGATATGACGCCTGACAAGTGGAGCAGATTGAGAGAGTTGATAGTTGATGCTGAAGAAGCCCCCGAAGGCAATGAAAGAGATAGGGCTATTGAAAACTTGTCTGCTTACATAAAGTTTAACAAGATAGGAAAGTTTGCAGAGATTTATGCATCTGCCTACTATGCAGGTTTACTAGCAAGGCCTACTACAATCATAAAGAACTCGACAGGTATTATAGAGCCACTATTGACTTTATTTTACAAGTTCTTCACAGATAGAAACTATGCAAAGGCAATGCTTCAAGGATTGAAAAGAGGCGATGCTGCTGATATTTGGGGCGGTGGTTTGGTTCAAGGTGGAAAGCTAGATGAAGAAGTAGGCAACGATGGCTTACCTAGAGTAAATATGTTAAAGCAATGGAGAATGCAACAGAAAGGAATTATACCTAAGCTATTTGCTTTGGGCGCAAAACCTTTGGACTTGCTTTCAATGGCAGATGCTTTAAGTCAAGCTATGGTTGAAAGAGGTGCTGAGTATGAGTTTTATGCAAGGTACTTATTAGAAAAGAACAAAGAGGATATAAGGAACGGTGTTCAAGGTGTTGTGCCAATCACAGAAAAAGAAGCAAGAAGAATAGCCATAAAGAGGTTGTCTGATGATGCTATGCTTGATTGGGCTTTTGCTCAGGCGGAAGATGAGTTTGCAAGTAGAAAGATAGTGCCTAGTAGCGCAAGGTTAAATCGTAGGGCTTATGAAATAGTTAGTGAAAGTTTACTACCTACCTCTGTTAGAGAGTTGGCTCAAAATTTAGCACTTGAAGAAAGTTATAAATCAAAGTTAATAAGCTTTAGGGGAATGACAAGTCAAACAAGGGCGCAAAAAAGACTTGAAACAAACTATGGCGTAGCAACATTTATAGGTTCTTTTGCCAAAGGTCTTGTTGACCTTTTAGCTGAAGGTGGTGGCTATGTAGCAGGGGGAGCAACAAAGGTATTGCCTGTTACGGAAGCAAGAAGAAATCAAATAAGAAATTCTGTTGAGAGGGCTATATCAATGAGGGTTCTTCCTTTTGCAAGGGGTATTTCAAACGTGGTTGAGAAAAGCTTAGAAAAAACTCCTTATGGTATTGTTTCAGGTGTCATAGGCGCTACTGCTGAAAAGCTTTCTTACGGCAAACCTAAAACTATTGATGAGATTTTACAGCATCAATATATGATGAATAGAAACAAAGCTAAGATAGCTAAATCTGCAACATCAATGATAATAGGTTCTGCTATTTACTATACTTTATTAAGTGCTTCTAAGGAGTGGGATGATGAAGAAGAAAAAGAAGAAAGATACTATCTTCCTACAGGTTTTTACTCTGCAGGCGAGACTGTGAGATTTGGTAAAAACAAAATAGAGAGATACACTTTACCTGTTAATTGTGTTGTGTTGTATGGTAGAATAATTCCTTTGAGTTTATTTGGAACTGTTGGAATAGGTTCTATGATAACAGCCCAAGCTTACGATAACTTTTTGAGCAAAGAAAAGAAAAAGCAAGGTGCTGTGGTAGATCCTGACAATCCTGAGTCTATTAAGGGCTTTAGCTCTTTTATTTCATCATCAGGAAATGCTATTTTAAATATGTCTGCTATGCAATCTATATCTGAATTGCAAGAGTCTGTTTCTTCAAAGGGCACAATGGACTTTGGCGACTATGCTTCAAAGCTTTCTGTCAAGTCAATTGCGCTTCCTATTCCTTTTAGTGGTACAGCAAATCAAATTATTCAAGGTGCAAGGTATTTAAGTGGAGACAAAACCGCACAAGCTGCCATAGGTGCTGATGAAAAGATTTACAAGGAGTTAGGACTAGCTGGCATTGTTTACAATAGACCTGTATTAGATTGGAGGGGCAGACCTGTAAATGCTGTTTTACAAAATCAAGAAGGTATTGCAAGCTTTGTGAGTATGTTAGATAAGAGACCTCTTGATAAAATAGATATGTATTTATTGAAGGAGTTAGAGTTTAATCCTGTTATAGACAAAAGACTATCTGAGAATTTTGCAGACTTAAATATGGTTGGTATGAGCAAAGATGAATACTACGACTATACCAAAAAAGTTGGAAATACTGTAAACAATTATATTGCAGCTTACTTTGATACAATTAAAAATTATCAAATTCCGCAAGACAAGATAGATGAACTTGCTGCTGAGGGTAAAAACGAAACAGATTTAAAAAAGCAATTAAAGACTATCAAAAAGACCTTTGTTTCAGACTTTTTAAATATTGCAGAGCAAGAGCACATGCTTAATTATCAATTTAGCAAAGGAATTATAAATGGTGCGTCTTATGAAGCAAAGTTTAAAGCCAATAATGATAGGTTGGAAAATTTGATTGAAAAAATAAACGATAAAGGGGAGTAGAATAAATTAAAATTTACACAAACGAGGGCGGTATAAATATAATTTTGCAATATGGCAGTTTACAACAAAACGTATGTACCAAATTTAAAGGCATTTTTCAATGAGAATGGGGATTTGGTATTAGGCGACACCACAGGATTTTTCCTTCAAGGAGACCCTGACGGATGGGGAGGTCTTAATCCTCCTATTTCATCTATAACATTGATTGAGGTGTCCCTTGAAAATCTAACTAAGAGGGAGGCTTATTTTACTAATTTAAGTTTCGGTAGGTTAGATATTCTTTCTGCTCCGTATGATTTTATATCTTCAAATAGTCAAATAATTGTACCGGCCTCTGAGTTTAGTGTATCTTACAATAGGGTTGATTTAACCACTTCAACATTTGACAATTCGCAATTCCCAAAAGGAGTTTATTCTATTGTTGTAAAAATGCAAGGTACTTATGCTGTTGGATTGGACACAGTAAATTGGAAAGTTAGTTTGCTTAATGACCTAAGTGCTTCAATGGCGGTTGAAAATGTATTTAATTCAAGTTGTTTAAACAAAGACACAATAAAGTTTTTGACAACTAAAAAATGCACAACAAGCAAAAAGTACAAGTCTTTGATGATGTATAAAAATGCGATATTGGATTATTATGGAAATCCTTATCTCAATCAAACGGAAGGGGATACTGCTCAAAATTTGTTTCAATCAATGGAAAATATTTGTTTAGGTAAACAAGGAGGTTGCCAATGTTAAATTTTAGACCATTTGCATATAATTATACTCCACTTCCTTTTACGGTTCAAAATGATAAGAGGTATTACTATTGTAAGTATTTTGTACTTACGGACGAAACAGGGGATTACTCTCCTATAAATCCTGATGGTTGGGGCTTCCCAAATCCAAGTAGAACATACTTTACCAATGTAAATTTAGTTGTATTTGACCCTATTACCAACAAGCCATTTATTCCATATCCACCGAGCAATCCTATTTATAATTTAGCTGGGAGCTCTCTTTTAACGCCACCAAGCAATACTATCAATATTAATTACTCACTTCTTACAGGGGGAGAAAAAACAGGTGATTTACCAAACGGTCTTTATGTTCTTTGGATAAACGCTGTTCAAGGTTCTGATGCTTTGAGTTATGCTCAAATTGCGTTACAAGGTTGCGATATAGTTTGCTGTTTGTTAAAGTTGATAGACAAGATAGCAAACGAAAAAGCTTGTTGTGAAACAATGAAAAAGTACAATGAACTTACTTTAAACTTCAACGCCTTGAAAGAAGAAATGAATTGCTTAAACAGATATTTTCAAACTATTGATATTACTTCTGAAAACTACTCTGAGAGTATCACAGGTAGAGACATTTATAAAAAAGTAAACTACTTATACAAAAAATGTATGGCTTTAGTAAACGGAAAAGGAGGGTGTGGCTGTGGGTGTAAATAGATTATTCACAAGACAAAAGTTAATTCAGTCTATTAAGGACGCAAAGTGTTGTTTAGCATCTAAACAAGCGTATCAAGTTTCAAGAGAAGCTAACTTAATGGGCGTTTGTAGTAAAACAACTGCTGAAATAGAGTACATTGCTTCCTCGTTGTATATATTAGACTCTTATGTATGGCAAGGAGATTTAAACCAAGTTACAGTAGAGCAGGCATCTTCAATAATAAATAGACTTGACACTATTTGCGGTTGCGCTGATGATATAATAGACCCTGTGCCTGATTATTCAGAGTGTACTCAAATTTGTATTTTAGGTTCAGTACAAGAGGGGGAGTCAGTCCCATCGAACATTCCTCAGCAAACTACTTATCCTGATTTGCAGTGCAACTATGTTTTTAGTATTGTTGATCCTACCGAAGGCGCATTGAATTATGTTTTATCAAAAAATGATAGTAACGTATGGGAGTTAATAGACAGCAATTTTGATGTTTTGGACACCAATTCAAGCGTGACAGGTGCTTATACTTTTTCTGTGGGGGATAACAGCTATACTATCAATGTATCAACGGGTACTTGTCCTTCTGTTACATGCGATATTATATGTGTAGGTGGTAGCTACGCAGAGGATGGCGGGGACTCTGTAAATATTCCTAATCAAACTCTTAATCCTAGTGTGATTAATGGCTCTTGTTATTATACATTTTCCGTTCCCAATCCAAGAGGTGGAGTGATAAATCTTGTGCTTACCAAAATAGGATTATTGTGGACGATTTATGACTCATCTGGCGTGTTAGACACTAATTCAATTTTAAATGGAACGTATAACTTTTATAAAGGCGCTCCGATAAACACTTCGTATGTTCTTACTATTAGAATAGGCGCTTGCGAATAATAACATACATAAGGAATGGCAGATAGCAAGATAACTCAACTACCTAACTTTGTTGGCAACCCAAGTGGGTCTGAGCCAATGGAAACAGTTCAGTCAGGTGCAAGTGTTCAAATAACAAGTCAAAAAATTGCCGACCTTGCTACTATAGTCACTCCTGTTAATTTAGCGGGAATGACAGCTTTAATATCCTCAAATGGAATAAGTTCTTATCGGTTGTATGTTATTACAAATGCCACAGCAGGCAGAATACTTGTAAAAGGTTTAACTACAAACACATTAGAGGCGGGCGCTTTAAATTTAACAACAGGGGAGTCGGGCACTTATGTTTTTTCTACCGACACATTTACTGCTGCCACCCCAACCACCCCCGACTTGCAACAAGTGTTAGATGCGGGGAATGTATCGACAACGGGATTGGGTATTGTCAATGGCTTAGGTGAAAGCGTAGAAATTAAGCCAAATCAAATAAAAATAGTCAATGCGTTGGCAGCAGAGGCATCTATAACATCGCCAAACCTTACAACTTCAACAACCTTTGAAATACCCAATAAGTCAGGCACTCAAACCTTTGCAATGTTGAGTGATTTAACAGGTGGTGGCGGTATCACAAAGGCAACGGCAGCGGGTACAGATACATACACAACAACAATCACAGGGGTTACAGGTTATGCCGATGGCGATACCTACTTGATACGATTTACAAATGGTAACACAACGGCAGCAACATTGAACATTAACACGCTTGGGGCTAAATCACTATTCCGCAATAACGATGGTGCTTTGATTGGTGGCGATATATGGGATGGTGCTGAAATGCTTTGTGTATTCAACTCAACATTAGACGGTTTTCAATGTATAGGAACTTCGCCTAATAGCTTGTTTGCGTATGTTACCAATGCTGAAAGCGTATCTATTACAAAGGGGCAAGTAGTATATGCCTTTGGTGGTACAGGTGATAGAATGACCGTTAAGTTAGCAAACAATACAAGTGATGCTACATCAGCAAGAACAGTTGGTGTTGTGTTTTCATCAAGTATAGCAGCCAATCAAAAGGGTGTAATTATATTGCAAGGTTTAATTGATGGGTTAAGCATATTAGGTTCACCATTTGTTGACGGTGATAGTGTTTACTTGGGAGCAACAAACGGAGCTATAACAAGAACAAAGCCATTTGCACCAAATCATTTAGTTTATGTTGCAACGGTAACCACTGCAAGCGCAGGTTCAGCAGGTAGAATGTACGTGAAAGTGCAGAATGGTTACGAACTTGATGAATTGCATGATGTAAGTGCGCAAAACCCTAACGATGGCGATTTATTGAAGTACAACACAACAACAAGTCTTTGGGAAACTCAACCCGATTTGAGCATAGCATACGCATATATATTTGGATAAAACATGAAAAACTTAATCACACCATCATACGTATTCACTCCCGGCGGTTCGGGCGTTGGAACTATTGACACAAACATTGTAAACTTTGACATTAAGTTGCTGTACGCAATTGTGAATGTTACAAGGGAAGCGATTATTTATACTCCCGCAATATCGGGCAGAGGTTACACAAGCATAACAGGTGATACTATCACATTGGAGTTTAGCACAACAGGAATGAATAGTGGCGATATACTGCAATTCATATACGACTCAACAGTTGATTATCCATCGTATGTAAACACAGGGCAAACACAGCCATTAACTAACGCACAATTAGCAACGGCAGAAACAACCGAAGCGTTAAGGCAAATACAAACAGAGGTTGAGGTGCTGAAAAACTCCATCGGACAAACAAGGGTTGATACATCGGGCAGGTTAAGAGTATTGTTAGACTCAATATCAGCATCATTAACACTTGCAACAATTACTACTGTCGGAACTGTTACAACTGTTACAACGGTGTCAACTGTTACAAATCAAACACAAATAGGTGGTACTAACGCAAATGACCAAGTATCTGCTTTGCGTAGAATATCCGCAGACTCATTATTATCTAAAATTCAAATAACATAATAAAATGCCAACTACTAACTTTAACAAAAAGGGCTTGATGCTCAAAAGGTGGGAGCCGCTTCAATCAGCATTGTCAGCAACCACTAACGGCTCGTGTATGGCTATTGCCAACCACATAAAACAAAAGGCACTGTATATCAACTCAAACACAGCAGCGTGGCTTTATACGCCCGAAGAAGATGGTTTTGTGCCATTAGCTTCGCCAGCGTTGCCATCATCATTCGGTGCAGGTGTGGCAGTTGTTGCAGGCAATTGGAGCATAGGTTCATCAACAGGTTTACAAGGGTTAACAGCAACAGCGGGTTCGGTTAGCACAATTACAACCAATCAAACACTTGCACAAGATTTAAGAGGGTGGGGTGTACACATATTGGCAGGTCCAAACGCAGGCGTTACTTTGACCATTAGAAGCAATACCAGAGGAACAAACAGCATCCTCACAGTTGATACGCAAGGCGTGGCGTTTTCGGCATCAACTGTTTATCGTTTATGCACACCCGTTTACTACGTAATTGGGGCGGGTACATTGGCTTCGGGTTCGTTCAAGAAATATGATTGGGCAACAAACACATGGACAACACTTGTTCAAACCAACTTGCCTGCAACAATATCGACAGACTCTCAATTGGTATCTACTCCATCGTGGATAGGTTCGGAC
>Ga0315909_10001659_pt1 | contig 29796 bp, 32 predicted proteins | sample LakEriMetagenome_11_FD_203527 | JGI IMG/M metagenome (GOLD analysis project Ga0315909, IMG submission 203527) | Freshwater fungal communities from buoy surface, Lake Erie, Ohio, United States - Buoy 2 MA125 | ecosystem: Environmental > Aquatic > Freshwater > Lake | place: USA: Lake Erie, Ohio... | reverse complement strand
CCACGAATACATCTGCCTCAAATCTTCTCTCATAAGGAAGAAACTCAAAGTCTGGATGTTCTCTCATCATAGGAATTTCACCCACACCTACCTGAAATCTAGATGTATTTCTTACTTCCCAGTACTGCTTCACAGCACTAATACCATTAGGGAATGTAGATGCATCGAGATCTTCATCGACAACACAATGTAAATGTGCCTTAATCTTATTTAAAGAAGAAGGTTTGCGTACCGAAGTTGGTAACACAAACCTGATGTCATCTGCAATTTCTGCGGTCTTATTCAAAAACTTAATGGCAAGATTACCTCCAACACCGTACGGAGGATTTCCAATACCTATAGTGAATCTCATACCTTATCTTTAACGACCACAAAGGTATTCTAGTGGTATTTTAGGATTCTGTCAAGTCCTCTTCTTCTTGAGGTTCTTGGGGATAAGGACTAGGACCTAAAAGAGTTTCATTCCAAGACTCTTTCAGATTATCAACAGTCTTAATTCTTGAGGAAAGTTTAGTTGCATCTCGAAGTTTTTTCTTTTTATTGACAATGCTAGAAGTATCTTTTCCTTCTTCAAGACTTCTAATAAAATCTTTATCGAGATCTTCTAGAATTGGTTTTCTAGCCTCTCTAATCTTTTCTTTATGTAATTCTTTTGCTTTATCTAAATTAACATTAAACATTAGGTATTTTCCTCCAACCATTCTTGATAATTCATACCATAACCATCTGGTTCTCCCAAAGATTCTAAATCTAATTCCCAGGCATCAAAAAATGTTTGATCCTGGGGCAAATCTTCTTTATTGGAAATCCAAAATGGTTTTCCTTCGGGAACATCCCTCTCTGCTATTTGGTAAATGGATAATTTATCCAACATAGATGCTGCAATATATCCAATTGCAACACCACCATTACTATTTTCAGTTATAATAACTTTTTCCATTTTTATTTTTATTTATCTGATGAGGGAAACCATGATTGTTTCAGCGTCAGTAGTATTAGCATTTGTATTTCTAATTAAAAATGTTATACTTGAAAGGTTTCGCTGCAGGTCCTCTACCACTCTTGGCTCGTTTGATGGACTACCAACAGCAGTAATATGAACGACATAATTCGTATCTTCGGCAGGACCATCGAAATTAACTGTATAATCACCAGTTCCATTTTTAAATACTGTGCTTACACCATATTCTGCTCTGATAGTAGCATTGGTGCCATTAGCCCCGTCACCAACAAAATTGACCCAAAGAGCTGACCCTGCGGTTGCCCATTGAGATCCATTGTACCATGTCATTCTGTGTGTAGTTGAGTTATAAACTACCCCTCCTTCTGGAATAGTCACTAGACCAGCAACTTCGGATGTAGTTAAAACTGGTGGAATAAAAGTTGTTCTTTCTGAAGGATCTCCAAAAACATGCGCCCTAGATAAGTCTATAGCTCCTCTAGGTAAAGCAGTATTAATTCCAATTATTCCAGATCCAGGAAGTATAATTGCACCTGCACCATAAAATCTGAGAGCACCGTTGGTTATTTGGAGAAGACCATTTTCTTCAGTACCACTAGGGTAAATGGAAGTTGATCCTATTCCAACTGCCTGAGTAAAGATAGATTGACCATAAACACCTAACTCTATATCAGAAGATACGGTATTTGTTGATATTCCAAGATTTCCAAGTAATGCACTCTTACCTCTAGCATCAAAAAATGCTGTCGGATTATTATTATCAATTCCAATTTTATTGGTTATATTTAAATTGTAAACTGTGGTTATTCCAACGTTCGAACTTAAATTAGTATTATATAAAATTGGAGTTCCGGTAAGAGATCCTAACGTTGCTTTTGCTAATCCAGTTCCAAATGTAATTGTTCCTGGTGTTGAGAAATTACCCCCAACAAAAGAATTTCCAGTTACTGTAGAAGTTCCAACAACATGTAAAGTATCAATTGGATCTGTTCTTCCAATTCCAAGCTTACCTGCATAGGTCAGGGTCATCAATTCATTATTAGTTTGACCGTAGATCCAGTTAAAGTTGGCAGTTCCAACTCCAGAAGATCCTGCATGTAAAATATTATTAAATGCGCCAAGACCTCGATTAATTAAATCAAAAGTTCCTCTAGTATTTCCATATCGAAGTAGTCCAGTACTATTTCCGATGCCAACCGATTGACCTATAGAAATTCTAGATTCATTATTATCACTTACAACTTCTAATGTGGTAATTGATCTTTTACGAATTTGAAAATCAACATTCGGAACCGAAGTACCTATACCAACACGACCACCAGATACATATAATTCAGTGCCACCCACACCTATAATAAGGGAACCTGCTGATATATTAGAACTCGCAGATACACTAGTTGCTGTGACTGAACCGACTGCAATATTTGGAGTTCCTGTTAAACCAGATGCTAATGATGCTGTCCCAGTTACATTACCAATTATATTGCCAGTTACATTACCAGTTACATTACCAGTTACATTACCAGTTACATTACCAGAAAAACCGGATGATGCAGTGATAATTCCACTTACACTAATATTCGATGGTAATCTATCATTATTGAGAACCGGAAGATATGTATTACTTATTGTTCCGGAGGAGATGTTACTAGCATTTAATCCTGTAATACCAATACCAGATCCACTAAATTGCCCTGCTGTTACAATTCCAGTAGCTCTTATGCTTCCAGTTGAATTAAATCCAACACCACTTTGAGTACTGGGATTTCCTCCAACCTGGAGAGTGAATCTTGGATCATTTGTTGCGACTCCAACATTTCCTCTAGAATATATGCTGGTAAAACCTAACCCAACGTCAATATCAACCCATTGTGAAGTTGGAAGGTTAGATAGAGTTGCACCATTCCCATAAAATGCAGTTGCGGTGATAATTCCACTATCACCCGAAATATAAATGTTATTTCCAGATCTTATTTTTGCTGAAGTGGTAATTCCAGTTATGAATGCATTATAAGCAGTAACTAAACCGGCAATTCTGACATTGCAAGGATTTCCTACAATATCTAATTTTTCGGTCGGAATCGTGGTTCCAATACCAACTAAAGAACCACGAACGACAAAAACTTCATTATCAACTTGAACGCCTTCTCTAAAACTAAAAGATTTTCTAATATTTGACATCTTAGTTTTCTAATATTAGTTATTTATTGTTCAATTTATTCTCTAAACTTTCAACTTTCTGTGAAAGTTCTTTGATTGCTTCAACAAGAAGTGGAACTAGTTTTTCATAATGAACAGCAAGGTATCCATTTTCTCTTGTTGTAACTGCTTCCGGAAGAACTTCAAGAATCTCTTGTGCAATCACACCAACATCAGTTCCTTCTTTACCAGATTGCTCATTCCATGAATAAGTATTGCCACTGATAGAAAGAACTTTAGCAAGCGGATCATCAATTGGTTTGATATTATCCTTCAGTCTTTGGTCAGAAGTATAGAATGCAATAATATCTCCGGTGACTCTTAAATCTCCATTAACTGTTAAGATTCCATCTACAGTTGCACTTGCATTTGCAAGAGTTAAGATATCATTATATGTTCCGCCAGAATCTTTGTTGAAAAATACGGTTGTTCCACTATTTGTGGTGTTAAATATTCCAAAAATTCCATCACTACCACCATCACTTCCAAGATCACCATCTACCATTCCACTTGTACTAATATTGAGCGCAGTAACAGTTGCAACTCCAGTAACATTTAAGTTATTATTAACAGTAAATGCTTGGGGCGATGAACCTACAGTAAATTCTCCATTAATGGAAGCATTTCCATTAACAGTCATGTTGCCAGTAACGATTGCATTACCACCAACATTTAAATTCTTCTCAACACCTATTCCACCTTCCGTAACGATAGAACCAGTATCTTTGTTAATGGACTGTTCTTGATTAACAACCTTCAGCAGTGCATTAACTGATAGGGTATCATTAAACTTTATTTCATTGTTAAAGGTTACTGGACCATCAAATTGCGAAAGAACAGTTGAGGAATTACCGCCTTCTACAAGTAATCTTTCCTTTACTCTAACTTCATCAAAGATTACACTTGTTCTTGATGGATCCTCTGCAGTAACTGTAGGGACAGGAATATCAAATGTTTTTTGTGTACCGGATGAAGCCGAATATTTTGTATTTCCAATGAAGAAGTCTCCATCAGAGTTCATTCCCGTATATACTACTGTGCCACCGGATCTCTCTTGCGCCTGCGATAAATAATCCTCTCTTTCAGTAATGGTTTTAACTTGAAGTTGAGGAAGACCAGTTGAGTAGTTTCCAGGTCCATATCCAAGATATTCAAATGTATGCCCAGATGCACGAGAAATTGATGGTCTTCTAAATTCAATTGGAAGAACTTTAATTTTTCTAATCAGTGATCCTGAAGTGTGATCTTGAGTTCTAGTTCCAAGAACACCACGAATAACATTGAGCTCATTACCACTTCCTCCAGTTAATCCATTTCTGGAAACCCTCATGATTTCACTGTCAACCAAAATGTAAGATCCAAGAGGGAATCTTGACATTACATTAACTTGAGAATTTAATAAAGAAACTTGGAAGGAAGTATCGTTTGTAATGTCCTCATCAAGTCTTAAGATTTGATTATCATAGAAATGAACGTTTCTTATTGAAATGTTTTCATCTGTTCTATCTGATACTGCATCATTAGATGAGAATGCATGTTTTAAAATAAATGCAGCACTTGATAGAGAATTATTTGTAATCGCAGAGAAAGAAGTATTGCTTACTTTTTCTTTGACCAAGAAATCTCCTAAGTTAGATCCGGTAGAATCTGTAACTCTAAATCTATTTCCCGCTAATAATCCATGAGGCAAACTGGTTGCAATAGTTGCAATTCCTACACTAGAATTATATACAGTTGACAGCACGTTTGCCGATGGACCAGTATTCAATACATATTGGTTAGGTAATGGTTTTGGATCAAAATTAGTAATAGCAAAGGCAACTTGGGTTTTGGAAGGAATAGAAACAATTTTATAATAACCGTCCGATGTATTACCCAATCCGGTTACTTGAATTGCATTGCCTACACAACTGGAAATTCCACTATTAGTAACACTTACTGATGCATTTACAGATCCTCCTACAACACCAGTATCAAAATACAATGTAAATGATCCACTATATCCAGATCCACCGGACATTATTTCAGCAGAAGTGACTTGGTTTCCAGAAACAACAACTTTTGCAGTTGCACCTCTCCAATCTGTTAAACCGACATCATTGAACAATTTAACTGCATAGTAAGTTCCATTTGTTTTCCCACTTCCACCAGTTAAGGATGAGTAAGTTGCAATTCCATTAAATCCGTGCTCTCTTTCAAATGTAAGTGTTGCGGTTCCTAAAGTTGTCGAAGTGAATGTTGTTGAAACTCCAGTAATCTTTACTCCAGCGCCAAAAGTTGGAACAAATGAATCAATTGTTTCTCTTGTGATACTTCTCTGAAGTTCATTCGTTATAACATCTCCAAGTGGGCTTCTTTTTGCAAATGTGGATGCAGCTCTTGGGTTTTCAACTAAATTATCTTTATCTAATTGTGGATACAGATCTACAATATTTTGACTATATTTAAAGTCTGTAAATTCCGTTGGAATTGCATTTTCAAAGTTTAATGCTGCAATTTGATAGACACCATCCTGTACTCCAAAAATGTAGGGAGTAAGCGTGTCATTTCTGTAGATGTAGTAGTTGTTTTGAACATCATTTCTTTCAAATCTAGGAAGATTTGTAGTTCTAATGGTTGTAATACCGGTAAATGTTCCTGGAACATGAACTATACCAAAAACATCTTCATATCCAGATCCATATTTAAAAACTTTATCACTTACAATCTCGGTGACTCTGAATGTTCCATTATATCCTAGGTTGTCTTGTCCACTTGGGTTCTGGTCGCTAGTGACATTTTTAACAACAATAACGTCATTTACCCTTAAATTATGTGGTGTTTCGGAAATTACAGAAAGTGCTGTTCCAACAATAGAGCACTTATTGATGATTTTTAAATTCTTGTTATAATTATAATCTGAAGCAGTAATAGTTGTGTTAGAAGCATACCCATCACTTCCAATTCCTGTACTACTAGATTCTTGAATAATAAAACTATTCGTGGGATCTTTCGCATTAATTGAGTTTTGTGGTACAACAACTCTTAATTTGTATAATTTATCTTCAAGTGATCTTGGATCTTCAATTCTCTTGATATAAGTAACGTTAGTTCTCTCTCCCAATACACCAACACCTTGAGCAACAAGTTCAGTGTAGATATCATTTGCAGTTGTTGAGTGAATATACCATTGGGAGTTGACACTATCGTATTGTACTGGAGAACCTAACTCACCACTTGTCTTATCAGAAACACGACTTAAAATTTTAATACTTGTTCCACCATAGATGTTTATTGCAATTCCAGCATCGGCATTTGTTTTAGATGCTGCGATTTTAATCTGGTTTGCTCCTAATCCAGATGTAATTGCATAATAAACAATATGAGGTTCAATATTTTCAGGGAGATCTCCGGTTTCACTTACAATTCTAATTTTCTCACCATTTTGTAGTCCATGTCCTACTGATAAAGTTAGAATATTGGTTGTGGGACCAGAAGACACCGTATATTCTTTTTCAGATATTACAGATCCTCTGGCAATGTTTCCGAATGCACCTACAAAACTATCAACCATGCAAATGGATGCCGTCTTTATGGTTGCCCCAGTAGAGTTTAGGTATAGCTTTTCATCTCTCTTTGCACCAATTCTATATCCTTGAATAATAACAGGCGGGGGATCATCCTTCGCTGTTAATCCATAGAGATACAAATGACTGGATATTCCAACGTTGATTGTTTTTTGAACATCCAAAGAAATCCAATCAATATCAGTTTCGGATCTAGTTACTGCCTTCGGTGCAACAATTGATGTTACATATGCATTGTTATCTTTTTCAAATGCATTTTTCTTGAATCCCTCTGCTACTAATGATATTTGTCCAAAGTTTGAGTTGGAGTTTGTGATTGAAGCGTCTCCACCACTTTGAACATCAAAGTGACGATTAAATCCAATTGCAAAAACAGAAACAACCTGGATAAAGGCATCATTCGATATCTTAATGTGACTTGTTTCCCATCCTTTTCTGTAAATGGCATTCGAATCTAAATGATAAACTTTAGATGCATTTAACGCCGAAGAGTTTTTAGATAGATCAGTTCCTGTTTGTTTAGTAATGGTAATCCCATCATAAACTCTAGAGGTTGGATCGTATTTTACAAATGATCTATCATCTTTCTGAAGTGAAACTCCAGTAAACTGGGCAACAACCATACTCTTAAATCCAGTTGCCTTGTTACCGTCCGAATGCATTCCATTCATACCCCAGACAGAACGTAGGGAGCAATTGAATACGTATGGTGAAGCACCAGTAACTGTATCTGTTTCTACAGTTACAGTTTGAGTGCTTGATGAGGATGGAGATGCTGGTAAGTTATCTCTAAATGCAGAAAGTAGATAGGTAAATTCAGTTTCACTGATTACAGTTTGAACTTTGGTAGAAATATTATAGTCTTCAACTGCGACTCCTCTAATTTTAATCGGAGTTCCGGCATTTAAATTATGTTCTGTAGTAGTTGTAACTGTAACTATAACTGTTGGAACAAATCCATCTCCGGATTTAATAGAGCTAATGACGATTGGATCATTTGCAAATGCACCAACAATCTCATATTCAGGTCTTCGTGCAGAGAATCCAAGTGGCGCATCTCCAATAGGATTATCTGGATATTTTTGATCTATATCTCTTCCTGATTCTAAATTAAATGCATTTGATAATTTACTATAATACATGTTCAGATCACTGATCTGATATCCAGAAGGAATATTTACTCCATCAGCATATTCAAAGCAAGTTAATTTATGGTGAGAAAAAGTTGGTTTGGACTGGTTATTTGTGGAGAAGTCAATATCATCAGTATAAACAACACCAGTTTCATCTGCATCAAAGAAAGATAACTGCCAAAAATAACATGCACCAGTAATTCTGAATATTGCTGTTTTTCCTACAGCAGAATCTGTGGGATTCGGAACATATTTTGCACGTACCTTAGTCTTTCTTAAATCTAATCCTACAATTGAAGTACCTCTAGGTACAACAACTCCACCGTAGATACTATTGAATTTATAGAGAATATTATCTTCTTGCGTTATGTCAAAGTTAGATTCTAAAGTAAGAGAAAGAGTATCGACAGCAGCAGTTTCTTCTCCTGTTGGTGCTACTGCTCTTGCCTGATTTGAAACTTCTTTGATGGCATATCCTGGTCTATTATCAATAATATATTCTCCTGGGAAAAGAAGAATAGTTGTTTTTTCAGTAAGATCGTTGTCATTACCTCTTAAATAGGAAAATCTTGCCGATTCTAACAGTGCTCTTTGAACAGTTTTAAAAGGTTTTGTTAGTGAATTGCCTTGATTAGTAATCGCATCCGTTGCATCAAGGTCATTTGGATTGACGTAAAGAATACGTCCCTCTGTATTCTTTATAAAATTCTCTAATTTATTAAGAGGCATTTGACTATATTTTCAGAAATATTCCTATGGTTTATTTATGATGTCAAATCTTCGCCACCATAGTCAAATTCTAATTCATCAGGTAAATCTTCAGGGTTTTCTAACTCAACTGGAAAGAAACAAGGATGCGCTTCCTCATCTATAAGATAGAAAGAATTTTTATATAAATCTTCTGGATCAAATGTTCTATACTTATCCGCTTCTTTACAAAGATCTATATCATATAAGTGTCCATCAGGCAGTTCATCAAAAGTGAAGGGTATTTCATTAATAAAATACATCTTCACAATCATACTGCCATTATTGTACCAGCAGTATGCGTGAGTGATTTTGTATTTAAAAGACATAGGAGAAATTCCCATATCTTTTTATTTATTTTAAGTAGGAGATGGGAGACTTGAACTCCCACGGGCATACGCCCAACAGATTTTAAGTCTGGTGTGTCTACCGATTCCACCAATCTCCCTTGTATAGGACCATTATAACTCAAAGAGTTGTATTGGTCAAGTGCTCCTTGCGTGGATCGAACACGCCTCAGGCGAATTATGAGTTCGCTGCATTCACCAGATTGCTAAAGGAGCAACGGAAGTGGTTGGATTCGAACCAACGGATGCCCTTAAAGAACATCGGCGGATTAGCAATCCACTGCATTAGACCTCTCTGCCACACTTCCATATAGGAGTACTGGGAGTTGAACCCAGACTAACCCGTTATAAGCAGGCCGCTCTGACCATTAAGCTATACTCCCATAAAGCCAAATCTATTATAGAGGATTTGGAACTCTTTGTCAAGGTGCTTCGTTGTTAAACTCGGTGTGTATTCGTATAAGATCGTCGTCTGCAGGAATCATTACTGCCGCTCTTCCGTCTTCACCGACAATTCCTATGTGCTCACCATTTTCGACTCTTTCAAGGAGTTCGTCAAATTGTTGTTGAAATTGTTCCACGGTAAAAACTTCCATTTTTGTCTTGTATTTAGTTTATCAAAAGGGTTTGGAATACACCAGAGTATCTTCATCAAGTTTAGAACGAACAACTTCAAGAACGTTCATAAACTGATTTACACTTTCACATTCCACAACTCGCTCTCCACCTTGATCAGAGTACAGGTAGAACTTACGTGCCAGTGTGTCAACAACACAGCGGGTTAGTACTTCTTCGGCAGGCATCAGGCGTTTCGTTTGATTACCTAGGTATTATAGGGCATCTGGACCGGCGTGTCAAGGGGTTTTATCCAAGGGAGTTGATTGAATTTATTGATGCAGATATTGTGGATTGCCTTTGTGATATAGATCCATCACGACAATTAAATCCCCATCTTCTTACCTCATGTGATGATTTTTCAGTCTTAACAGAATTTAAATCTGTAAAATTAATCGTATCCCTTTGCGTTCGAAGTGCGTCTATTTCATTGACCAGTGTTGTTATTGTATTGTAATATGTGGTACAAATGGGTGGAGTTGACAATCCTACATCAATTTCCTTATAAGATGAAGATACTGTAGATCCATTATTGTTAGAAACAGTAGTCTGATATCCATTTCCCACATTTGAGTTTGATAAAGTCTGGTTTACTATTGGGAGAAATGAATTTGCTGAATAATTCTCTACATTCGAATATACACTAATAGTTGCAGTATCTTGCCTTACTGTTAATCCTGCCCCAATTGCAATCCCAGTGCCATTTACATCAGCAGCATTAACTATTAAAGGAAATACAAGTGGATCAAGTGGATTAAATCCAAATTGAATCATTGAACATCCAGCAGAAACCGCAGATGCTATTGTAGAAACAATAAGACTTTTTTTAGAATCAATTTGATCATTAAGATCTTTTATTTGTTGATCTAACGGTATAGCTACATTTTTCAATTGAGATATTAATAGATCTCTATTAGAAGATTCTGTTTCTATAATCGTGCTCGGCAACTCATTTGGATTTTTACTTTCATATTCAACTTTAGTCCAAGTTGAATCATCATTTTGAGTAAATTGTGCATTGGTTATATTTTCATCAGGTGTAATTAAATTATCTGGATCTGAATTATACTTTGAAATGTAGTCATATTCAGACGTCAACAGTTTAATTGCACCTTGCCCAGAATTATCAGCCATAATATTTTAATCTTTGTTGGAATATTTATCTACAGTTCCAACCATTGAGATGGGTGAGTTGATCCTTGATGATAGTTTGGATGATCTTCTTTTAGAGTTATGCGAATATCTCCAGGTATTACAATACGCTCATCTCTTCTTTCAGTAAATTTTTGAGTAAAGTGATAAGTATTACTTGGAAACAGAATAACTGTTCCTTCAGTTGGAGTGATAGTATAATAATTACAATTATATCGATTAAATCCTAATAGAGTATTTCTTTTTTCTGCGGTTTCGAACAGTCCACCGGCAACTTCATTTCTATTTGCTCTTTGACTAATACAAAATTTATCTGAAGTCTCATTAGTTTTCAAATAATAAACAAAACTAATATTAGATTCATTATGATAATGTGGAGTAATAGAAGGTGTAGTATCGTCTAAATGACACCCAACCCATGCCTTAATAATATGATAACTTAATAAAGTATGGTCAACATTCAAATGCTCCATATATTCGTCGAGATTCTTTTTCAATGAATTGAAAAAAGGTTTATATCTTTTTTGATGATGAACGAATATTTTTCCAGAAAACTCTGGACTTTCATTTTCATAACCATTAAACCAATAATCTCGTAAAGAATCTAAATTGTTTCTTTTAAATTCTTCATGCCCTTCTAAGGCACCTTGATAGACTACAAGGGGAAATATTTCATGAACTTTATTCACGTAAAGCTTTTGCCATTAATTACATATTCTCTATTATCGCCCGGATAGTCCGCTGGTGTCAAGCCCTTATATTCTGGAATATTTTTAGAAGTATCTTTTCTCTCTGCAAATACCATATAATTACAATTAATTGCGGCACCAGAATTATTTTTAATAATAATCTTAGTACCCCATTCAATTTTTTCTACAAATAATTCCTGATAATATCCGACTGGAGTTAAAGATACTCCAATTGTTTCAACATCAACTAAATTTCTCCAATATTCCGGAAGTTCAATTACATTACCATCTTTTAATTTTCCTCTCAGATATACTTCTGCAGATGGACCTTCTACACAAATATATCTGAGACGGTGATCTGCTTTTGAAGGATGAGGAATATCAAATCCTTTTTTAGAATCCCAGAATGCTGCAGCAACATCCCAATTTCTTCCGTTTAAATTTAAAGCCAGAGCAGAAGTAATATTTACGTTAAGACCAGTTACATTAAAACTACCTGCTGCAGTTGCATATAAGTTAGAACCAGAAGTTAATGTGATACTACCAGAAGTAATATCTGTGGTTGCAGTTCCACAATAAAAATTAGTTCCTGTTAAGTTTGTAGATCCAATGACATTATGCACTCCTACAGTTGTCCATATCCCAATAGCAGTACTATTTCCATCTGCTCTAAATGCAAAAGGATACAGACCCTGTCCTGCTGCTAAAGATGCCTGCCCAAAAGCAACAATTGACCCAGCTCCATAATGACCCATATGAGAAGATATTGTTCCTGGTATCCAAAATCCTTTAGGTATATTCAGTCCCTCACCCAAAATACTCGTAACTGCAAGACCAAAAAAGTCCATTGGTGAATTTGCCATAATTACTTACACGATTCTAAAATACCTTGAATTAAATCTGAAACTGGACCAGGTAGAAATGGAAGGCTACTTAAAGGAGATCCATAACTCATTTCACCTAACATTTTAATCATATGATTGGAAGCAATATCAACTCCAGCCTGACCACTTAAACATAATTTTGTTCCGGAAATAACAATATTATCACCGGTTGCTAATGTAATTTGACCATTTGCAGAAACCTGAAAAGTTCCATTATTTTTTGGTCCATTTGTCTCTATGAAAATATTTTTTGCCTTTAATTTAATATTTCCATTCACAGAAGTTATACAAATATCTCCGTTTCTTGCAACTATGGACTTTGCAATATTTTCCTTTTGTGATCCATCTAGTTGATCTCCACATATTTCATCAAATCTTTGTGGGACGCGAATTGTGGTATTTCCATTCTCATTGGAATGCTCAATGTATCCACCCTTGGTCACTAAAGTAAATTCAGAACCTTCATCAGGTTTGTTATTTGCTCCACCTGGACCAAAAAACATTACTCCATGTGGATTATTAGTAACTGTATATTCTGGTACTCTACTCATTTTTTAACACAATCAATTACACGAATTAAGTTTTCAGATTTAAAGTTTCTGGCAGATTGAGAGTTAAATTGTTCGACCTTATTAACTCTGGTGAAGTTTAAAATTGGACGTATCCTTGCACCGGATCCTGTATTACTATTTATGGTAATTTCTGGAATCTGATTTAAATCGCATGGAATATTACTTATATCAATTGCAACAATCTGCCCCTGGGAAGTTAATTTTATACTAGCTTCGAGATTTGGTACATCAGGATTAATTGTAACCGTATCGTTAATAGTATACCCAATTCCTGTACCTATAATCTCAAATTTGGTTAAGCATCCTACATACTCTCGAACTTCAACTTTTACAGGTTCCTCTGGAGTTACTTCTCCATCACCACCACCGTCAGCGCCACCGTCAGCGCCTCCAGCGCCAGTATCATTTATAGTTGGATTTCCATACTCATCAAGTCCATCCGGAGAAGTTAAATAACCACCACCAGGATTTACAATTACAATGCTTTCAACTTGTCCAGACTCATTAATAACCGAATATGCAGAGGCATAATTTCCATTATCACAACTATCAGAAAATGTAACAAATGGTGGTGAAGTGTACCCCTCTCCACCATAAATTAGGTCAACCCCAACAACTTGCCCAATACTATTCACAATTGCATTTCCTACGGCACCTATACCTCCACCACCAAATATTTCCACATTTGGAAGACCACATGCATAAGGATCTGTATTACAATTTAGTGGACCTGCATAAGTGTTAGAATCCTCGCCAAAAAATTGTGCAAGGGCATCGTCAGCCCCCTGAACAATAGAACTGGAATTTGGAACAGATGCAAAATTATTAAAATTATCTATTTCTGATCGAGTAGGACCTCCCCATGGTCCTTGCTTAAAGGATTTAACCTCTGGACAATTTGGTTTTTGGCATAGAAAAGCTTCAAATCCTAAAATAAAATCAATTGCCTCAAAAATTGATCCTGCAATTTGAGCTACTCCTCCCAGAACATCATTAATACTATCTAAAACCGGTTGAATTTCATTATCTATTACTGTTGCAATATTGTTGATAAGAGCATTCGTAAACCCTTCTACTGCACAAAAAACTGGATTTAAAATTTCTTGAACAAATGCATAAAGAAAATCAACAACTAAATCAACTAACCCATCAATAATTTTATCAAATGCACATAAAATTTGCTTTATAACTTCATCAATAACTAGATCTTTGAAAACTTTAGCTATTGTTGGGAGAAGATATTCTATAACTATTTGAATTAATTCTCTAATCTTCTTCATTAACCAATTTCTAGCTCTTTGAATTAGTATTTTTAAAATTGATGCAATAATATCGGCAGTTTGACTGATTAAATTAGTAATATTTTGAATTTTATTAATAGTTCCGAATACATATAATTCACCATATTTTTGAATTCCTTTAAGTGCAGTAAAGAAATTCAAAAGAGCCGTATCAATTTGAGCTAGAGTACCTTTTCCACAAGTATCAGGTAAATCTATTTTTAAATCTGTTAGGTATGATAGAGTGGCAAATGCTTCCGTACCAAGAAATGTCTCAGAATCTGGAGCATTGGAAAAATTCCAAGATATATCAGATTGTTGATTGGTGCCATCAAATGGAATTACTGGAATTTTTGTTGCCATTTTTTAATAATATTATTAACTGTTATTTATATTGAGCTTTATACCCTTGGCTGCTTCCCAATCTCCTATAGGAATTTCAGATCCAACAGAACTAGTTGGTTTTGCTCCAGATTTTGTTTGATGAAATGCAGCTTCTACTCCAGAAGTATATTTGCTAACAGTTTTGAAATATGTACTTCCGTCTTTACTTTCGTTTAATCCACGTTCATCAGTATTTCTTGAAAGAACATGAGTAATGACTGGAACTTGATTTCCTTCATCTAAAAAAAATCCTATCACCCATTCTCCTGCATATATGCCAGTGGACCCTCCACTATAATTTCCTTGACTCGTTGGTTTTGCAATAATTGCCCATGGTAAATTTTCATCAGTAACCTCACCAACATCATGAATTCCTGGAATTCTAACTTTAACTCTACTAGACCATGCCTCTTTTATCCAATCTGCATTTTTAGAATGCTCATTTTGATCTGGAGGAACCTGACCAATGAACCATCGATATGAAAGACCAGCAAATCCTACATTTGCAGACATTATTGATTAACCTGCTTTACTAGTATATAGACCATATGTATCACGAACAAGAGTTAATGAAGTGAACGATCTTTTGGGTGTAAAATCGTGACATAAATTCAATATTAAGTAGTTTCCACTTTGAGTTGGATCTGCATATCCTTGTTCTTTTGATCCTTGGGTTATCATTTCAAACTCACAACGAATGACATCTCCAGCACGAAGATTAGGATTGCATGGAACAGTTATAGAAATAATTTGAGTAAATAAAAGATTATATCTTGTACTTGATGTTGCTTGATATTCTTTTGGATCATTATTAATTTCACCTGCAGCAGTTTTTTCCAAAGTTCCAATATCCACAATATGATAATGAGTTCTTGTGAAACTATTTTCTGTCGGAATATCTACATCCTTTCCTAGAGAACTTTTTAGACCATCTTTACCCAATTCAGTTATAATTTCAGCATACTCTAAAGTCCGTGGATCAAAAAAGAGATTTCTGCTAAGATAAACTCCAGATTTAAGAGCATTAATTACATTTTGATTTTTTTGAATTGAAACTGAAGCCATTTTATAATCATTAGAATCATTATCTATTGAAGATTCGAGACCATCATTACGGTAGTAAACAGATTTTGGTGCCGTCGAGATTAATTTATCGATTGCTTTGTATTTAAATCCATCTTGTGTTTCATAAAAGAAGAATCCTGACAATCCTTCGGATGGGATTGTTTTTGGTCCAAGAGAGCATATAATTTCAAATGGATTACGACTGTTTCCTATAAAATTATAAGAATTTTTAACTTCATCTACATCAACTTTATCTGAAGAAACTTCTAGATAATCCGATAAAATTTTCTTTACAGTATTTCCAATATTTCCTCTATACTTTGCAAAAACAGTTGCTTCTTGATTTTTAATGGCAGATTCGGAAACTAAATCTAAAGTTACAATTTGCCTAGTTCCTTGATCTGCACCTGGAGGAGATACTCCATTTACCAGTAAAGGATTTGTTGTAAAATCTAACGTTCCTAATTTTGATTGTATTTTAAATTTTATCTTTTCTGCCCCTGTGATGGGTAATCCATTATATACTGTCGTAATTCTCTCCTGGGGATCATATTTTGAATCAGCCTTTATTGATCCTCCAGTATCAACAAACGACATCGATGCTGTAATATTCGGAGACAGTAAACTTTCATAATAAGAAAACTTAACCGTTGCTGGTCTCAAATCAACAGTTTTCCCATCTTTGTCGATGGTCATTATTTCGTAAATAGAGGGTGAAGATGCATTTGCCATTTAATTTATACTCTCCAAAGTTCAGATAATGAAGGTGATGATGGTGCTTGTACTATAGTTTTTTGTGGGACGGGAAATTGCATTGGAAAAGGAACGGCAACTTCTTCCTTTTGATTTATCATATAAACTACAGTCCTAGTATCTTGACCACCATCAGGTATATTTAATGAAGTTTTTTGTGGCGGCGGAGGTAATACTGGTGTCGGTGGTGGTTTTGCTGGTTGTTGCCCAGATTTAACAACCTCAATTTTGGCAGAACCGGAAGGAATAACACCAGTCCCCTTCATTCCAAGTGCTTCAGCAGCAGCATTACTTAAATCAACAACCCTACCTGATATGTATGGACCACGATCCTTAACTGGAACAACGATTGACTTTCCTTTCCAAGTAATTCTTAATAGGGTTCCAAATGGTAATGATTTATGTGCAGCCAAGAAGCTTTCTGGAGTATATTTTGTTCCATCGGCAGTTTTGTTTCCATAAAATCCAGGTCCGTACCAACTGATTTCTCCACTTAAAGATCCTGTAGGAGTAACTTTTGAGGGATCAATTTTAGCAGTTGGTTTAGTTTTTGCATCTTTTTCTTTTTGTTTTTTCTCCAACTCTTTCATTTTTTCTGGATTTGCTGGACCAGCACTTAAATGCCCAAGCAAATATGAATTATTTTGAGAATCTTTTATGATTACAACATTTCCATAACCAGCATTTTCACCAGAATCATAAGTAGAGAATTTTAATCCACCTGTTAATTGAATTGGAGTTCCTGATGGAATTTCATAATCAAATCCTCTATGGTCTCTCCCAGCACCTATTCCATCTCCCATTTTCCATTTATTTAATGATTTTCCACCAACGATGATATTGCTTAAAACTTCAGTTGGTATAGATCCACCAGCACCCCCATATCCATTACCAGTTTCAATATGAATATGTGGACCAGTGGATCTTCCAGTACTTCCAACAAAACCAATTATTTCCTTCCCCGGTATAAATGAACTACTATAGTCATCACCAAAATCTCCAGGACTTTGGGGTGATCTAGTAATCTGTTTTTTATCATCATCTTTATCATCAAATAAAGATGGCATAGACTTGATATTAATTGCTAATTCTTCAAATTTTTTATTATTTTCTTCATCTATTTTTGAAATGGCATCAAAATTATCGGTGGTTGTTTTAAAGACTTCAAAATAATTGACTGATTGCCTTGCTGCCTTTGCCCTTCCAGTTTCACCTTGAGTGAAAGTTTGTGATTTTATTTTTGCGGAAGATACTTTTCCACTTTGTACTTGAGTTCCTCTAGTAACCTCCCCACCTTTGGCATATCCTTTTGGTTTAGGAGCTTGTGGATTAGAAAATGTAGGTGATTGCGGTTTTACTTGAGTTGCCGGATTAGCATATCTTCCATATCCAGAAGTATTTTGAAAATTTGTTTGTGATGGTGTAGATCTAGGTTGTGAATTTTGTTGACTTGGTTTTTTACCAAGATCCGACATAAAACCAAGTAATGATACGTCCATTGACCCTACCATTACATTTAAATTTTGAATTTCTCTTGTAATATTATCTCTTTGTTTAATTATTTGTTGTTGAGTTGCTCCGGCAAATGCTGAAAATCCGTTTACTAAATTAATAATACCAAATATTCCATCACCTATAACTTTAAATAAAAATTTAACCCCGTCAATTATCCATTTATTGTCGGAGAAAAACTTTTGCAATCTTTCGATAATTGTTGGTAGATTGTTTATCAAAATACCCAATAATATCGTTCCGGCAAAATTCATTATCTTATCAAAAAGACTCATTGGTCCTGATAAAATACTTGATGTAATTTTATTAATTCCCGTTCTTATTGCCGATGTTTCTATTTTTTTCTCTTTTTGTTTGGATTCTTCCTGTTTCTGTTGATTGAATATTATCCTTCTTTTTTGCAATCGCAAAGATCTAGATTCAGAGTTCTTTCTGATAAGAAAACTGTTAATATTACTAACGTTTAATTTTAATTGCTTCGTTTGTGCTACAATCATTTCTTATACAAAAATTCCGTATAAAGATGGTGTTAGTATCATGTAAGGATTTGATGAATTTGATGATGGTATTGATGGAACGTATGATGCTGGTGCTTGTGGTATGTTAATTTTTGGTATTGCTGCCTTTTTAGTTGGAAGATTTATTGGTACTATTACTGGAGATGAATTTGATGATGATTTAGTAATTTGCTGTATAGAAGACGATCTAATTGGAAGTGGTACTATATTTACATTATTTTGAACGGGACTTATATTTACGTTGGGGATTTTTTGAATTATATTATCATACATTTGACCACCTTTTTGACGACCAACCTGTCCACCTACCCATCCACCCCCAGGAATTCCGGTTGATTTGCCTTGTTGAGTTCCAATAACTTGACCTGCCGCTTCAAATAATGGTCTTCCAAATCCACCACCAGACGCAGATTTCTTTAAATTTTTCTTTTGTTTTTTCTGCTCAAATGTCTTATTCAAATCTTCAAGAATAGTCGAAAATCTTTCAGAATTGCTTTGCTGTAAGGATGTGACTTCCAATAATTTTGTTACAGCCTCTCTAAAGTAATTCCACAATCTCCCAGCATTCTCATTAATATCACTTAAAAGCGGTCTAAACAATTTAGATGCTGCTGTACGAATAACATACTCGCCAGGAGCAAGCATTGCAGGAACACTATCAACTGTTCCACTACCAGATCCACCGACACTTCCACCTTGAGAAAATGAGGGAATAATAGAACATTTGGAGCATTTTTTAGGTGATATATCATTAATTAATCCACCTCTAGATGCTTTTTTAACTTGAGGATAATTTGGTAAAGTTTGCCCAAGAGCTGGTGAAGACACCATGGGCAATACTATTTGTCGAATTGCTTCAATAATAGCCCCCCAGATTGCTGGAGAAAGACCTGGGGGATTGGGTTGATACTGTGGTTGTGGATTTAAATTTGGTGACGTCGGTGCCGGTGCTGGAGTAGTTTTAGGTACTGCAGGAATATTGAGAGGTGCTCCGGCCGGACCAACTAAAGGAGGTAATGGTAATGGAACTACACCTTTGGCAATACCTTCTATAGTACCATAAACTTTTGGATTGGACCTCATATAATATGAGAGAACATTCGCAAATTCAGGTGCATTCTTTAAGCATTTTAAGATTGCGGAGCAATCCATTGGTCCTGCACCACCAGAAAGCTTTCCTTTTCCTTTTAATAAATCAATAGCACCTTTAATTCTTTTAACAACACCAATTACACCAAGCAATCCCCCCAATAATTTTCCAGCTATTAATGTTCCTACTATCCACTTCCAATGATCTGCTAAAAATTGAAAAAATACCTTTACTTTTTCCTGGTTTTCTTTTTTAGATAACCAATTTAAGGCAGTATTGACAGCCAGTCCGGTTAGAATTGTTTTAAAAAATTCAATAATCTTTTGAAACAAACTTTTAGCTGGAGTTAAAACCTTATCTACTTGTCTGAAAAGACCTTTCCCTATACTCTGAACACTTTCTAGTGCTGCTTCTTTATTATAGGCAGCCTTTCTAAATTTTTGTTTCTTTACTTCTCCTATTTGCCTTCTATCTTCTGCAATTCTTGTCGAAAAATCAATCGCCAATTGGTTCTGTATTTCTACAAGAACTCTATTTGTTTCTATTAGTGATTCATTTAAACTTTTAATTACGCCTAAAGATAAATTATCAGCATTCAATTGCTCAGAAATTATATTCGGAGATTGAATATTCTGTTTTCTAAATCCGAATGTAGATTTTTTTACTTGTAAAGGCTTAGAAAAAGAAGTCCTCCCCGCTAATGGGGAAGATATATTTTTTCTACTTAATTTTGGTACTGATGGTGCCCTATAGATTGGATAATTATAATCCACGAGGTTGTTGCTTTAGGTTCTCTTCTTCGATATAATTTTTCAATAAACCAATATACACTTCCCTTTCCCAAGGAATCATATTTTCAAGCTCAGTCAAAGAATATTTATGATGCTGAATTAACTGAAAATTAGTTTGATAGTATGACTCAAGGTTAGTATGAGCCATACCTAACTGAAAAAACTTGCAAGACCCTCCAGAACAACTTCACTTTGGACATCAGTCTTTGGATTTTTTACCTTTACAGTATGGGAAAGTTTGGGCATTGTTGTAAAGAAATTTTCAATTTCTTTAAATTGCTTTGTATTTAATTGTTCGATAAATTCATCAAGTTCTTTTTTGGTACAGTCCGAAGCACTCCAAGATTCTTCCTGATCATATATTGTATCAATACATGAAGTGATCATTGACAATGATTTATTAACATCATTATTAGTTTCATTAACTTCAAAATTACTTTCTACAAATTCGTTTAGTGACGGATATTTCAATTTCATGGACAAATTATCATCCAACTTTATGACATTTTTATGTTCTTCTGATCTTTGAACTTTGATATCGTCAATATTAATTTCAACGCTGACAATTGTCTCTTCATCATCTGGGCAAGTAACATTTACTTCTATTGTTTCCCCGACAGATTTAGATCTAACATTTAAAAACAAATATTCAATATCAAAAGTTGATAATTCAGCGACATTAACTCCTTTTGATAAAATACAATCATTTAAAATTTGGACAACGGCACCAGAAATATCTTTGATATTCTCGGATTCGAGTGCCATAATCAGAATTTTTTCTTCTCTAACTAAAAATGGACGATATTTAATTTTTTTCCCTGTTGAAGGCAATTCCAACTCATAAGTCGGTGTAGAAATCTTTGGTAAAGGCATAATGACCTATAGAAACTTCAGTGCTATTATTTATTAGACCACATTGGGGTATAGAACACCATTTAATCCAGGTATTCCTGTTCCAAATGGAAGAGTTTGTCCTTCTATATCTTGTATTACTGGAAGATCCGATACGGGAGAAGGAGATGGCGATTTCTTTACTATATCCAGACCCGCAACTGTATTATTCTTAACAACGTATCTGTCATAATTAAAGGTCACAGTGATTTTTAATAAATCTGCAGGTCCATAGGAAACTGGAATAGATGTAATTCCTTTGGGAAATGCATTAACAAACTGATAATCTAATGTAAATGATTCCTCTATACTTCCTAAAGTTCTTTCAAATTTAGTAATAGATAAATTATTAATTTTATAACTATCTGGATATTGAAATCTTCTAAAATATCCTTTATTAAAACCACCATTTTCTACTTGTGCTGCCCCGGCCCCAGAAATAAAATCCATCCACCCCTCAAAAAATCTTAAAATTTTATAATCAGTATCAACATAAAAAGTAAAATCTATATCAGTAAATAGGCGACTGTGTGCAAATTCTTGTGGAACTCCTATAAAATTATCCTTCACTTCTGCCGTTGCAAAAGTACTACTTGGTAAATTTGCATCAGCACATAAAATTCCAACATTACGACTAATCCAATCCTCTGTAAGAGTTGAATCTGCATATTTTAACAAATGATCCATTAAGTCAGAATCACCATCCACTGTTCCCATTCCATTAAATCCGACAAGATAATAATTTGTTAGTGACAGTTCTCCAAAATAAGTTTTGGCAACCTCCATACTAATGGGTTGTGGTGTTGTAACTGACATCTAAATATTTTAGGATATTTGTGGTATTTAGTATAAATACTTTGGGAATGTAACTTTATGGTGAGATTATGAAATATGACACAACAAGAATAAGTAAAATTTTAAACATAGGTAATATTGGAATAATTGATATTAATTTAAGTGAAGATGAAAAGTGGGACTGTTATAGTGATGATGTTACTGATAGAAGAAAAAATGCGGTCTCTTTATATTGGAAAAATTTAAAGAATGATGAAAAAGTTGAAAGATTAAAAAATCATGGAATGACTGGGAAAAAACATAAACCCCAAACCATTGAAAAAATGCATAAATCATCTATTAATACACAAAAACCCCATTTGCATAAAGGTGGAATATTAATAAACGAAAAGGGAAATATTATTCAATTTTCATGTTTAAGTCATTTTTGTAAAGAACATAAATTAAGTAGTGGACATGTTTGTGAACTTCTCCAAGGTAAAAGAAAATCTGTAAAAGGTTGGAAAAATGTCATATAAAGGAAGATATCAACCAAAAAATCCACAAAAATATAGGGGTGATGTAAATAATATAATCTATAGATCTTTATGGGAAAGAAAATTTCTAGTTTATTGTGACACTAATGAAAATGTTCTTGAATATGCTAGTGAGGAAATAGCATTACCATATCGCTCACCAATAGATAACCGTATTCATAGGTACTTTCCAGATTTTTATATCAAAGTCAAAGAGCAAACAGGTCAAATTAAAAAATACATTATTGAAATTAAACCTAAAAAACAAACAATAGAACCCAAAGTTCAAAAAAGAAAAACAAAGTCATACATCTATGAAGTAGTCGAATATGCCAAAAATCAGGCAAAGTGGAAGGCAGCGGAAGAATTTTGTAAAGATAGGATGTGGGAGTTTAAAGTTCTAACAGAAGACGAATTAGGTATTAAGTAATGCCAAGAAAAACCATCAGAGATAGGAGCAATCCCACTGATACAAATAGAAGACTAAATCGTGTTCGTCATATTGTAGATAATATAATTGGAACCGAAGATCCGGACGATATAATGCAGTCCATTCTAGAATCCTTAAAAGACACTGTATTAATTCCTGATGTAGGTAAGTATTATACATTCGTATATGCTCCCAAAACTTCAAGTATTACTTATGATGCTCACCCTCTTGTTGGAGTCACAAATATATACTCATGGGGATTTAAAGGTGTAAATTTTCACTGGAATCGAGTACGTCAATATAGTTGGGAAGAAATAGTAGGATCATTACATATAGTTAATTCTTCCGAACTTAAAGATCTAAAAGCACTACCTTTTGCTAAAATAATAAAATGAATAAAATGAATCGTTTTTTCACTCTTGATGAAATTAATCCAAATCTAAAACTTTTAGAGGAAAGATTTGATGAAATACATGAAGAATTTATGGCAAATAAAAATAATTTATTTGCCATAACCTGGGGAGCAGAAGTTGGATATTATGTTCAAAATGCGGCAGAGCGTGTTGGTAAACAAAGTTCCTCTGTATATAAAGGTTGGCAGGTTGCTCCTCTATATGGAACTATGAATGATATACTTTCAATAAATTCTGATATGAATCATTACAAACATCTGATTCAGGTTGATGATGATTTGCTAAAGGTTAAACATAATGTATCGATGTTGCCAATTCTCACAAAAACTTTGTTAGAAGCAGGAGTAAGAAAAAGAGTTGGAATTACTATTCTTGAAGCAAAAAAAGAAATTGCATGGCACTCCGACCCAGATCCAGAAAAACCGGGATTAGCAATTATTAGAGGTTTATGGGGGTTAGATGTTCCGGAAGAGGAAGGAAAGGAGTCTTTTATATATTTAAATAATAATACCCAAAAAGTAAAATTTAAAAACAATGAGTATGTTTTATTTTGGGGGAGAACAAACCATAGAGTAAAAAATAATTTATCAAGTTCTAGATATATGATATGTTTCGACCATGAGGTTCCTTATAAAAATCTTCTAAATACTTAGAAAAGGATAAATGGCAAACGATACTTCATATGAAATATTAAGATATCCATATGAGATTATTGGAGACAAGACTGATTATTTACAAATAGCAGTTGTTGATTTAAAGCCTAATGGACTAGTTAATGAAGGAGCATCTCAAAGAAATGCGGTTGTTTCTACTGCGTTTAGTGCAGGAACAAATCTTAGTCCAAAAACTGCCTATACAAATCCACAATTTATAATACTCCCAATGCCATCAAACATTCAAGATGGTAATAGTGTTGGGTATTCTGATGATAGTTTGAATGGATTTGCTGCTGCTGCATTGGGTACAATAACAAGAGGACTTGATGAAAGTGCTCAAGGAGCGGATATTACTTCAGCCTTAGGTGATTTCTTTTCTAAAGGAAATAAAGCTCTAAATGATGTTGTCACAGATCCTAGGGCAAGACAAGCAATAAATCGGTATTTTGCATCAGAAGCAGTAAATATATTTGGCGCAAATGTCACCCCACAGCAATTATTATCAAGAGAAACCGGTCAAATATTTAACCCAAATATGGAACTTCTCTTTAATAATGTAACATTAAGAAATTTCAAATTTTCTTTTAAAATGACTCCAAGAAATTCAACAGAAGCAGAAGAAATCAAACAAATAATTAGAGTCTTTAAGAGAAATATGGCACCCAATTATCAAGATAGTAAATTTTTAAAACCACCCAAGAGCTTTGAATTGGCATTTAAAACTGGGGGAGGTAATCATAAATTTTTAAATCGCTTCAAGCAATGCTTCCTGACGGATATGGCAGTTAATTATACTGCAGAAAACGTTTATGCTACATACGGAGATGGAACTCCAGTATCCATGATCATGGATTTATCATTTAAAGAGATTGAACCAGTGTATCAGCAGGATTATGCTGATACAAATGAAGAAGGAAAACTAGGAGTAGGATTCTAAAATGGGATACTTCAGAGAACTTCCTAACGTAGAATATCAATCATTTTTATCAGATAAATCTTCTTCTCAAGATTATCTGCTAGTAAAGAATCTTTTTAGAAGAGCGAAAATTCGTGATGATCTTCAAAATATTTTTACACTTTTTAACAAGTACGAGATTCAAGAAGGTGCAAGACCAGAACTTGTAGCAGAAGAATTGTATGGTGATGCTAATTTAGATTGGGTTGTTTTAATATCTGCAGGAATTACAAATGTTCGCAATGAATGGCCATTATCAAACGCGGATCTTTACAGATATGTCCAAAGTAAGTACGGGGACGAAGTTCTAAATTCAGTGAGATTTTATGAAAGTGAAGAGGTACGAGATTCTAAAAACAATTTAATTTTTCCAGCAGGAGAAATTGTAGATGAAGATTTTGAAGTTTCATATTTTGACGAGAATTTAAATAACGTTATTACAAAAACTCCCGGAATTGCAATTACTAATTACGAATATGAAACTAGATTAAATAGTGAAAAAAGTTTAATTTATATTTTAAGAAATGAATATATTCAACAATTCCTGAATGATAGTCGAGAAATTATGCTTTACACTAAATCTTCTCAATATATTAATGATCGATTAATTAAAACAGAAAATACAAATTCAACTCTGGCATAATTTTACAGATTAGAGTTTTTGCCAGAAAGCCGCCGAAGCAGCTTTCTATAACGGCGTTTATTTAATCACTCTTCAGCAAGACGGGCAAAGTAAGAGAGTGTATCATCTTCATCTTCATCATCAGAAGAAACAGATTTTGAAGGTTTGAGATTATTGAGTTCGCTACGCAGGTCTTCAGTCAGAGAAGGGGCAGTTCCACGATAATCATCTTCATCTTCAACTTCAGCGTCCTGAACCTTAGAAGAACCTTTCAGACCAAGAGTATAATCAAGGCGCTTTTTGAGATCTTCATAGGACTTATATTCGGCAGGACTCATAAACTCCTGGAGAGAATACTGCTTCTTCCAGATTGCTTCCATTGCATCATCATCGTCCAGTAGAGCACTCTGAGAGGCAAATTCACTGGAATCATAGTTACGATAACCAGCAACGTTCTTTGCCTTCAGTTTGAAATTAGCACCTTTCCAGAAGTCAAACGGATCGATAGGAGTCTCATCTTCAAACTCGGGTTGCATTGCTTCGGTGAGTTTGTCAAAAATTTTCTTACCATACTTGAAGAGGAAAACCTTACCCTCATTCTCAGGGTTAGTAGGGTCCTTTACAACATAGATATTGCTCATATAAGTCAGTTTGCGCTTTTGCTTACGTGCAACTTCCTTATTAGCATCGATGCCAGAGTTCCAAAGACCGGAGTTGTGCTCACACACAGGACACTTTTGATTCAGTGTAGTCAGGCAGTTATCAATCAACCAACCACCAGGACCCTGGAAAGCGTGAGAATAGACTTTAACGAATGGCAGGTCTTCACCATCAGGAGCAGGCAGGAAACGAATGACGGCATACCCATTGCCACTTTTATCAACGTCAAGTTTCCAAAGACGGTCATCAGAAGAATTACCAGAATTATTCATTTTTTCGACTTCTTTCACCAGTTTATCGGTGAGAGAGCCAAGTTTAGATTGTTTTTTAAGGTCGGCAAAACCCATTTTAGATACCTCGGATAGTTTGGATTCGTGTGATTACTTGGATATTATAGCAAAAAAGCACTCATCAGTCAAGATACTTTTTGAGCGACTCAATGGTTTTTGTCATACTACTGAAAAGAATGCTCATATCAGTCTCTGGGGGAAATCCCATCAGAGCAACGGACTTTCTCAAATTCTCTTTCATTTCAACCGCTTGTGGGTCGTTTGAAAGAGAAAGTCTGGTGTACATAATACGCTGCTTTTCGAGCAATTCACTCAGTTTATCAATATGTTCCAGCTTCTCTTCACGGGGCATCAAACCAAAAGACAAAATACTTCCGTAGATGTCTTCTTGCAATTGATTAATTTCTTTTAGTTCATCCTGAATAATATCAGAATCAAAAAAACTACTCATTTATAATGTCCCGTAAAAGTTTTTTGTACTGGAATATATCAATATGTATAAAAGGTTTATATTTCTTTATTTTCATACTTACGGTTTCCCACACCGGGTCCAGAAGTTTTTTATCAAACTCACTAATATATGAGAATATTGTATCATAAATTACCATTATTTCAGGTGCCAATTCACTTTTTAGAAATGTTTTGAGAAGAATTGGATGACCTTTCGAGCAGTCGAAGACATTCTCTAATTTTGTCCGAGAGAACAATTCTGTTGATTGCTCCTTGAATAAGTAAGTCAGACTCTGCTGCCTTTTCATCCATTCTTGGTAGTTTCTTTCGCCAGAATTGATAATTTCGCCAATCCATAAATTACTCGTATTGTCTGCTGCCACGAAGTTTGATACAAGGAAGTCTACTATTTCTTTGTCATCATACTTTCTTGAAGATTTCTCGAACCAATATTTGTCTTTTCTTTTATTAAATGATGTGAGTGTTGCTCTTGTCTTTTTATATTTAAAGTAATCATATTTGGGATTAGAAAAGTGGTTCTTAATACCCAAATATGCCTGATAAGTTTCAAAGGGTGACATCAGATAGGCAATTTAGCTTTAGAGGTTCTCTTCATAAAGTTAAGATTAATCGCATCATACTTTAATCTTTCTTTAAGAGGTTTAGAAACTAGTTTGGTGATAGACTCAACATCAATACCATTAATTTCACAATAATGACAAATGGCATCAATATAGTTACAGTTTTCTTCCGTAACTATTTTTTCTATTTCTATGGCAAACTTGGAGGGTGTAAGAAACTTATTCTCGATTGCCTGCTCTAATTCTTTATTTGGTTCCATAGAGTTCAAGTTTATCTCTAACAAATTTTCTAATATACTCTGTGAGGAGTTTGATGTACTTTGATTTTTCATATTCTTCATAAATAACGGTTTCTCCATTTTCACAAGACATAATAATTACTAATTTTTTAACTGAAATACCAGTTAATTCATATAACATACAACCATATGCCATACACTGAACAAAATAATGTTCAATCCATTCTCTTGGTTTTGGTTTTTTAGAAGTCTTAAAATCGATTATTGCTAATTCGCCATCAAATTCGGCAATACAATCTACGGTTCCAGCAATTCCTAGTTGTTTGCTATAAAGAGAACCTTCAAGCGCATGAATATTATTTATACGCTTTAGATCTTTCTTCGCAATTTTAAAAAGAAAATCCGCAATCGGCGTAACTGGCGGTAGATCTTGATTTTTAAGATAGTTCTCCACAAGAGAGTGCATATCTGTGCCACGAGAAGTAGCTGCCTTAGTAATCTTCTCAGCTTCCGCCTCACCAACCTTTTTTCGCCAGTTGATAAAAATTTCACGATTAATATGACTAGTAACTGAAGTAATAGAAACTAACTTTAAAAGATCTTCCTCGTCCGGAACTTTATAATATCGAACACCATCTATAGTTTCTCTCTCAAGTTGAGGGAGATTCAAATCAATATGATTAAACATTAAAAACCCGCGTCCATTTTTGCAATGATGTATTCTTTAACTAATCCAGATCGAACAATATCTTCGACACCAAATTCAATTATATCAAAAGATGGCATTTTACGCAATACGGTCATAAAATCAACAATACCATTACGCTCATTTGTTTTCTGAAGGTCACTCTGAGACGCATCTCCACAGAACATAATCTTTGAGTTCTCACCAACACGAGTGATAATAGAATCTAGTTCGTGATATGACATATTTTGGAACTCATCCACAATAATAATAGAATTATCAAGTGTGGTTCCTCTTAAGAATGAGGTGCTCCAGAACTTAATGGTTTCTTGAGACTTAAGATTTCCATAGAGCATCTCAAATTCAACATCATTTGAAAGTTGGAACATATACTTTACCATATTCTTATAAGGAATCTGGTAAATATCAGACTTATCATCATAAGAACCGGGAAGAAATCCAATTTCTCTTGTGGCAACTAATGACCTAACAAGATAGATTTTTTCAAAAGGTGTTTTTTCATCTAAGACTTCACGAAGAGCATTATAAAGAGTGATAAAAGTTTTGCCAGTACCGGCACACCCGTAGGCAACTAAATGTTTTTGAGCGGCATAAGAATCAAAAAGTTTCTTTTGATTCTCTGTAAGTGGGTCAATATCTACAAGATATTCACCACTTAAAGGTTTTTTACGCTTTGCTTGACGAGTGGTAATACCAACACCAATTGGTTGTTCTGCTCTTTTTCTTCTTGCCATTTTAGATTTTTTTAATGTTTGAACCGGGCATTTTGGCAGCACGACCTAATACGTCGTTCCATCCTGGATTTCTACTGATAAGTTTGTCTTTCCATTCACCAACCTCCCCAGGAGAAGCAGATCCTTGTGACCAATCTCTTTTCCATTCTGGATTATCATTGTACCATTGAGTAATATCATGAACACTCATTTCAAGTACTTTAGTTTCACCAGTTTCTTTATGAATAATTGGATAAATCGCCATAAGTTACAAATTCAAGATATTTTATTTAGACCCACTCCAGAGCCTGTGAGACTGAAGGAAATTGTTCTTTAAAGACCTCCTTACATGCAAGTGCAACATCCATGTGCTCCTTTTGAGTCCCGTTTGCAGAACGAAGGTTGATGTAGTGTACCCAACTACGGCAAGAACCCGTCATATAGATGCGTGTAGGCGTTGCCAAGGGCAGTACAAACCTTGCACACTCCTTTGCCACCCCTGCCTCTAGAAGGCGCTTGTAGAGGGCATTGGCGGCAATGAAATGCTCGGAGATTTCACCCTGCAATTTGAGTTTTACATAATCAGAAATGTCATCAATCGAATTCTGACGATTTTTCGTAT
>Ga0315909_10001658_pt1 | contig 29796 bp, 28 predicted proteins | sample LakEriMetagenome_11_FD_203527 | JGI IMG/M metagenome (GOLD analysis project Ga0315909, IMG submission 203527) | Freshwater fungal communities from buoy surface, Lake Erie, Ohio, United States - Buoy 2 MA125 | ecosystem: Environmental > Aquatic > Freshwater > Lake | place: USA: Lake Erie, Ohio... | reverse complement strand
CTGTATTCTTAGGAGCAGATACTAGAGCAAACGCAAACTCTCAAACCAACCAAATCGTAATTGGTCACTCCGCCATCGGTCTTGGCAGCAACACCACAGTAATCGGCAACTCCTCCACTACCTTCGGGCGGTGGTTCGGTAACCTACTTGTAGGCTCATCAACCAACTCAGGGCAGATGTTGCAGGTTACAGGCACATCCTTGCTTAACGGCTTATCAACCATCCAAGGAACTACGGCTTCCGACTCAGGGCAGCTAGGTGCTGAACTGCTAACCACAGGCACAGGCGATGCTTCTTGGACAGGAACTAGCTTTGCGACAGGATATACTCACGTTGCAGGGTCTACTACTACCTTGACGAGTACACTTGCAGGGGTGGTAAATACATTCTATCAGATTGCTTATACAGTAACTGGAAGAACGGCAGGTTCGTTTGTCATTGACTTTGGAGGCTTTACATCTTCTGCATTAACTGCTTCAAATACTATTGGGCCAAGAGCGACTACAACAGGAACTTTGGTAATTACTCCAACATCTGACTTCAATGGAACGATTGTACTTTCGATTCGCACTATTTCTGGGTCAAGTGCATCAGTTACATTTAACAATAGTGCAGGGACAGTTACTAATCAGATAAGAATAAGTAGTCTTGATAGTAACACCTTTATTGGATTAAACTCAGGTAGAAATAATACAATAGGAACTAATAATTCTTTTTATGGAAGAGATTGTGGAGTAAATAATACAACAGGAGGAGGCAATTCTTTCTTTGGAAGAGGGGCAGGAAATGTTAACACCACAGGAGGTTCAAATTCTTTCTTTGGTTTCGGTTCTGGTACAGCAAATATAACAGGAGGCTCTAATGCTTTCTTTGGTGCAAGTTCAGGCGCAGCAAACACAACAGGAGCAAATAACTCTTTCTTCGGTACAATTGCAGGACAAAATAATACAACAGGAGCAAATAACTCTTTCTTTGGTACAAGCGCAGGAACAGCAAACACAACAGGAGGAAGCAATAATTTCTTTGGACAAGCTTCTGGAGGAAATAATACAACAGGAAGTTCCAATGCTTTTTTTGGAAACGCTTCTGGATTTGCAAATACCACAGCATCAAACAATTCTTTCTTTGGTGTAGCTTCAGGACAAGCAAATACAACAGGAGCAAGCAACTCTTTCTTTGGTCAAAATTCAGGAGTTGCTAATACAACAGGTGCATCTAACTCTTTCTTTGGACAAGGTTCAGGACAAGCAAACACCACAGGAGGAACTAACATTTCGTTTGGTCAAAATGCAGGTTTAAATAATACCACAGGAAGCAATAATTGTTTTATTGGATTTAGAGCAGGCAGATTTATTGGAGCAGGAACAAACCTTACAATTGCAAACAACTCAATTTTTATTGGAGTTGATAGTCGTGCAGCGGCAGACAATCAAACCAATCAAATCGTAATAGGTAACTCTGCTATTGGCTTAGGCTCAAACACAACTGTGCTTGGCAACACATCTACAACCTTCGGCAGGTGGTTTGGAAACTTGTTGGTTGGAAATTCCACCAACTCAGGTCAGATGTTGCAGGTAACAGGTACGGCTAAAATTACAGATACCTTGACAATTGGTGCTACCGATAATAGCTTTATATACGAGTCAGGTGGAAGTCTAATTTTACAAACAGGAGCGTCAGCAGATTTAGTTATTCCATCATCAGGAGCATCAACTTTTAATTTTGGATTAAATGTCGTAGGTGATTTAACTTTATCAAACGCCAATCCTTTTCTTTACGGAGGTAATGCTTCTGGTAGTCTAGGATTATCTAATATTGGAGGGCAAAGTTACATTAGAGTGTTTGGTGCAAGTCATGCTACCACTCCAAATATTACACAATTTGTAAATGCAGGAAGTACATCATTAACCCTAGCCTCCACAGGCGCAGCTACCTTCTCAGGCTCAGTTTCTACTCCACATAGTACCAAAACTGCTAACTATACATTAACTGAAACGGACTACACTGTTGGATTTGATTGTGCGAGCAACAGAACGGCAACACTTCCAGATGCAACAACTTGTGCAGGTCGTATTTATGTGATTTACCAATATAACACCAATCTAGGGGCAAGGTCTGTCACCTTAGATGGTAATGGTTCACAGACAATTAATGGTCTTACAACTTATAACCTATTAGGATATTGTGATTATAGCTCTGTAATGATTCAATCCAATGGGTCTAACTGGATTATAATTGCAAACGCTTTAGAAACTTGTCCTGTATGATTAAACCTTCAATTAAACAATAAAATGAAAACAATCGAATCAGTCTTATGATAGTTTATAGACATAGAAGGCTTGATACTTATGAGGTGTTTTACGTTGGGATTGCAAAATCAAAAAGAAGACCATATTCTAAATATAGCAGAAATCCATTTTGGAAAAACGTAGTTGCAAAAGCAGGATATGAAGTAGAGATAATTTCTATACTTGAAAATTGGAAAGATTGTTGTGAATTAGAACAGTTGCTTATTTCAGAATATGGGAGAGCAGATTTAGGAACAGGACCTTTAGTTAATTTAACAAATGGAGGTGAAGGAATAGTTGGAAGAATTGTTTCTGAAAAAGAAAGACAAAGAATGAAGATTGCTTTTAAAGGAAGAAAGCATTCAGAAGAGTCTAAAGCTAAAATTGCATTAGCTGGAATTGGAAGAACTGTTTCTGATGAAACTAAAACAAAATTAAGTTTAGCAAAAAAAGGCAAACCCCTTTCAGAAGAGCATAAAGAAAAGTTAAAATTATCAAAGAAAAATATATCTGATGAGACTAAAGCCAGAATGAAAGCAGCAAAACAAAATCTATCAGATGAAACTAAGGCTAAAATGAGTATGGCCAAAAAGGGTAAAACGTCTAACAGAAAAGGAGTTAAACTGTCAGATGAGATTAAATTAACAATGAGTATATCACAAAAAAAGTATTGGGAAAATAAACAAAAAACGCATGAAACAAATTGAAAGCGTCCAAATTTGGGACAACGGACAAACAGTAGAAGCTAAAATCTTAAACGCTTACGCTGTAAATGTTACACTAGGAACAAGTGCAACATTCTATTATTCTTTACTAGCTGAAACAGCAGAAGGTAATGTAGGCTCACAAGTGGCACAAGGGAACTTGAGCATGACAGGTGAAGCTTATCAAGAATGGAATCAAGATGAATTTGCTTGGGACTGGGTAGCAGAACAGCTTAACCTAACCATCACAGGTGACTATGTAGCTCCTGAGTCCACTGAGGAAGTTAGTGCAGCTTAAAAAATAGTGTTATATTTGTCAAAAATTTAATCTTTATGAAACTAAAATTAAAAGACCTCGTGCTCTTAAGACAAGAGCTAAACGGGTTGTCTGATCGGACAACTGGACAAGTTTTTTACAAGGGACTACTTGTACAAGACATTCACTTTAAGGCTAAGTATCATCTTTCAAAACTTTCCAAGGAAATTGAAAAAGAAATTGAACAGCTTACTGAATCTGAGAAGGAGTTATTTAAAAAGCACTTTGGAGAGACAGAGCCAGAGCAAACAAAAGAATTCTTTGAAAGTGATGCATTTATGAATTATAATGCTGATAGATCTGAGTTTTTTGAAGAAGAGATTGAATTCAAGGATTTTTCTTTTTCAATAGATGACTTTGATTTTAAATCAAGTGAGTCATACTCAACATTTATTGAGCTGTTCCTGAAATAATATCACAATATTAACTAGGGCAATAGAGTCCCACTTCAGCATAAGCTGTGGTGGGATTTCTTTTTATGTCACAAAAAATTACTATTTTTGGGACAAAAACAATTACGTAAATGAGTAATATTCCACCATTTGAGCAAGTACTTGGTTTAGGCGTTATAGGGGCAGTTACCTCGGTAATGAACATGAATGAAACCCTTAAATTCCTGATTTTAATTTTGACGTTTCTAGGTTTGATAATAAAATTGTGGGAGCAAATTAAAAAAAGTGAGTTTTTTTTAAACGATGTCAAAAATATCTGGCGCAAAATATTTAGGAAGTAATGAAACAGTTTTTTATTTGGTCAAAGGGTTTTCTCTCTGAGAATGGAGAGGCGTCAAGCAAAAGATTTGTAGGTGTATTTAGTGCTGTTGCTCTTTGCTACACGCTTTACGCTAACCACGATGCAGTTAATGAGCCTTCTGAAGCATTAGTATATTCAGTAGCGGCTTTGTCTGCTGCTGCGCTAGGAATTAGTGCTGCTGAAAAGATATTTAAGAAGCCTACAAATAATAATGCGGACGTTGAGTAAAGAAGAGTTGATCAGCAAATTAGAGGCAATTAATCGAAGTAATGCGATTATTGACTTTGATTTAGATGGCAACATACTAAGAGTAAATGATATTTTTTTAGAGGCGGTAGGATATAAGGCAGGTCAGTCTTCAAAGATTGTCGGAAGACACCACAGTATATTTGTTAAGCCTAGTTACGCAGACTCTGAAGAATACAGAAAGTTTTGGGACACACTTGGGAAGGGTGAGTTTTACTCTGGTGAATTTGAAAGGGTGAAGAGAGACGGAAGCACTATATTCTTGCAAGCCACGTATAACCCTATTATTGATGATACTGGGAAGGTATACAAGATAATGAAGATTGCTTCTGACATTACTCAGACGGTAAAACACCAAAAAGAAATTGAAGTATTAAAAGCAAATCTTGAACAAGAGTTAGAGAAATCTGAAAAATTAAAAAACTCTATTGAGATAGAAAAAAATGCTGCATTAAACGACTTGGATGTTTTGATTAAACGGAGCCAGTCAGAGTTGATTAGTACGGTAGTTAAAGTGGCATTGGTAGTAATTATGGGTGTAGGTGTAATTACAACAGGTTTATACGCTGTTGCGATATACACAAGCAAAGACACTCAAATTATTGGATCTACCTGGTCTAACATGTTTGGCATATTGTTGACAAATGCCTTTTCGATAGTAGGAACAATTATGGGAGTTAAATACGCAACTGAAAAAAAATGAACACAGCAAATCTAGCACCAAAACTACCAAAGGCGGCAGCATCTTACATGCTTCAGGTTGTAGATAAGTACGACATTAAAAACCCTTTGCACCTTGCTCACTTTCTGGCACAAATTGCACATGAGTCAGGTAACTTTCAGTTTGTTACTGAGAATCTAAATTATTCTGCTGAAGGTCTTAGAAAGGTATTCCCTAAGTACTTTGCGGATAATATTACAGCTATGAAGTACGCAAGGAAAAGTGAGGCAATTGGTTCACGAGTGTACGCCAATAGAATGGGCAACGGTGACGAGGCTTCAAAGGAAGGATTTAAGTTTAGAGGTAGGGGATATATCCAATTGACAGGTAAGAGCAACTACAAGGCTTTTTCTGATTTCATTAAAGAAGACTGTGTTGCAAACCCAGATCTAGTAGCAACAAAGTACCCTATGGATTCAGCAATCTGGTTCTTTGATAAAAACAAACTTTGGGACATTTGTTCTAAAGGATCTGGTGACGATACCGTAACTGCGGTTACTAAAAGAGTTAACGGTGGAACACATGGTTTAGCAGATCGAATTGCAAAGTTTAAACTGTACTATTCACTTCTAGAACAAGCTTAAAATGAATAAGAATATTCTAGAAGTATTAGCTTGGTTTATTTTCGGATGTATTGTTACTATTATAATTTATCCGCACGAAGAACAGGAAAGTACTTTTGAAGTTGTAACTGAGGTTAGGACTGACACTGTATTCATTCATCAAATTGATACTATTAATGTCACTAAAAAAGAAATAAAAACTCAAGTTTTAAGGGACACAGTATTGGTTGATTATAAGCCTCAAATTAATAGTTTTGAGACTACATTTCCATTTGAGTATGGAAGTACTAAGGTAAGCGGAGAAGTCCTCGGAGAGGTGCTTAAAATGACCGCTACGAACGATTATAAAATACCTGTGGTAACCAACACCATAACTGAAACAAAAACAGAGACAATAGTCAAAAAGCCAAAGGGTATTTATGTTGGTGCCGCAGTTAATTCATTGATTGAGCCAAGCGCATTAGTTTCTTATTTGGACAACAAGTATTTATTTAGTTACCAGTACCAACCATTTAGCAAAACGCATCAAATTGGTATTAGTAAAAAATTGTTTTAATTTGCGATATTAGATAAAAAAACTCATATTTGTATTTAATTATAATCAAATGGCACAAATCGAACAAACACAACTAACACAGATTCACAACCTGAGAAGAGCTTATGCAACAGCTAAGCTAAGAATTGCTGAGATCGAGATTGAGAAGCAAGGACTTTTTATTCAACTTTCAAAGGTATCTGAAAAGATTGCTGAAGAAGAGGAGGCTATCAAAGCTCAGTTTGGAGATGATGCAGTTATCGATCTTAAGACAGGCGAGGTGACCAATGGTAATTCGTAAGGTATCTATTGGTGCAGACTACAAGGGTAGTTCTATGCACTACGTTATAGGTCAGCCTGTATTTAACGACACCTATAGAATACATCTTATCAGAGAAGTCAACAGACGCATTGAGATATTTGTTATTCACGGTGAAGAAGGTAAGGGTGAGATTTACTTATGGAAGACCTTTAACGAGAACATGCCAGCAACTTTAGAGTTTAACTTAGACTTTGAATGAGGTCACCATTTCACTTTATTGTAGAGCCGTTAGGTGGTTCTAGGTATGATAACGTGAAGAGCATTGGAGGTATAGACTTTATAACTAGCTCTTCTAAGGAAGATCATAAGGCATCTAATAGACACGCTAAGGTTCTTGCTACACCAATCGGGTATACTGGAGATGTTATGCCAGGAGACACTGTGATCGTTCACCATAACGTGTTTAAATATTACAACGATGTCAATGGTAACGAACGTAGTGGTAGATCATATCTATTTGAAAACATTTTCTTGATTGACGATGATCAGTTCTACCTATACAAGAGAGACAAGGAATGGAAGGCTCACTCACGGTATTGCTTTGTTAAGCCAGAGAAAAGAATGGACAACTACATTCTTTCAAAGATAGGTAATGAGGAGTATCTAAGAGGAACTCTTATATACCCTAACCAAGATCTTATTGACAAAGGACTAAAGAGCGGTGACAAGGTTGCTTTTACTCCAGAGAGTGAGTATGAGTTTGAGATAGATGGAGTTACCCTCTACAGAATGTATTCTAAAAATGTTTGCATAGAACTGAATGGAGTTAAATGAAACAAAGAGAAAGATTATCAGTGCTGGCCGAAAGGCAGTGATGCACTTGATAGAGGTTGCTGAGGAGAGAATTATCTCTGGAGGGGAGGAAGACCTTTCTGCTGACAAGCTTAAGAACGCTGCTGCCACTAAGAAGCTGGCTATATTTGATGCGTTTGAGATACTTGATCGAGTTGAGGCGGAGGAAGAACTGCTAAATAAAACAGACAAGGATGAAACTGGAAAAGGTGGGTTTGCTGAACGAAGAGCAAAAAGACACGGGTAAGTCCCTGTACACTATTATTGATGTTATCCCAGAAAAGGATAGGATCAAGGGTAATACCAAGAAGATATACCAGTATGGGTATAATTCTGAGTATGACCTTGTGGTTATATCTAAGGACGGTACCATTGGTGAGATATATCAGATCAATGGTTTAAAGGTAGCACTACCAGAGGAGCCTAAGAAGGTTTACAATAGATCTGCAAAGAAAGAGGAGCAGCACTGGGAAAGGGCTGAGTTTCCATCAGCACTATCAAAGATAAAGTCAATCTTTCAGTGGAACAAGATGCCTCTTCAATTTAGAAGCAACTGGGTGGATTACATTGACGCTGAGTTTGACAGGAGAGATAATGGTTTCTGGTTTAAGAACAACGGGATCTCAACCTACATCACTGGTGGTCATTATATGTATTTGCAGTGGTCCAGCATTGACGTTGGTTTCCCAGACTTCAGAGAGGCAAACAGAATACTTTACATTTACTGGGAGGCTTGCAAGGCTGACCCAAGATCGTTTGGCATGGTGTACTTAAAGATCAGACGTTCTGGTTTCTCGTACATGGCAGACGGTGAGATTGTTAACATCGGAACAAACATCCACAACGGACGTATAGGGATATTATCAAAGACTGGTCCAGATGCGAAGACGATGTTTACGGATAAGGTTGTACCTACGTTTAGGAATTACCCATTTTTTTTCAAGCCTATTCAGGATGGTATGGATAATCCAAGAACTGAGCTGGCATTTAGAATACCTTCATCCAAGATCACTGCAAAGAACTTTAAGACGATGCACGATGAGGAGGAGCCAGAGGAGGGTCTTAACACCACAATTGACTGGAAGAACACCGCAGACAACAGCTACGATGGTGAAAAACTACAGCTGTTGGTACATGACGAAAGCGGTAAGTGGTCACAACCAAATAATATTCTGAATAACTGGCGTGTAACAAAAACATGTTTGCGTCTAGGTAGAAAGATCATTGGAAAGTGTATGATGGGATCTACATCAAACGCACTTGACAAGGGTGGTGAAAACTTCAAGAAGCTATACGAGGACTCAAGGCCAAACAAGAGATCTGAGAACGATCAGACTAAGAGTGGTCTGTATGCTCTGTTTATACCAATGGAGTGGAACATGGAAGGATTCATAGATAAGTACGGCATGCCAGTATTTAGAAAGCCTGAGAAACCTATCATGGGTGTCGATGGTGAGGTTATAAATCTTGGAGCTATAGACTATTGGGAGAATGAAGTAAAGTCTCTTAAAAGCGATCCTGATGCCCTTAACGAGTTCTATCGTCAGTACCCTAGAACGGAGTCCCACGCATTCAGAGATGAGAGTAAGCAGTCGATATTTAATCTTACCAAGATCTATACTCAGATTGACTTTAATGACAGTCTTATAGCTGGCAGTTTTACAACTAGAGGATTTTTTAGTTGGAGAGATGGTAAGAAGGACGGTGAGGTTGTTTGGACTCCAGATCCAAGGGGAAGGTTCAATATATCCTGGGTGCCTCCACGTGGTCTACAGAACAGGGTTGATAGGAAGGGAGACTTGTTCTATCCAATGAACGAGCACATAGGTGCATTCGGTTGTGACTCCTACGATATTTCTGGAACTGTAGATGGTTTTGGATCTAACGGAGCCCTACATGGTTTGACTAAGTTCAACATGGAGGATGCTCCAAGTAATGAGTTCTTCCTAGAGTACGTTGCAAGACCTCAAACGGCAGAGATATTTTTTGAGGAGGTGTTGATGGCCTGCTTCTTTTATGGTATGCCAGTTTTAGCAGAAAACAACAAGCCAAGATTGCTGTATCACTTCAAGAACAGAGGGTATAGACACTTCTGTTTGAATAGACCAGACAAGCCTTTGTTTAAGTTATCAACGACAGAGAGAGAACTTGGTGGTATACCTAACTCAAGCGAGGACGTAAGACAGGCTCACGCATCTGCTATTGAGACTTATATAGAGAAAAATGTTGGCCTTGACATGGAGGCTACGTACAGAGATTCGTCAGAGATGGGTTCGATGTACTTTAACAGAACTTTAAATGATTGGGCTAAGTTTGATATTAGTAATAGAACAAAGTACGATGCATCTATTAGCTCTGGTTTAGCCATTATGGCTAATCAAAAGCACATGTATCAGCCTGAAAGAAAAGAGTCAAAAATAAGCATTAAATTTGCAAGATACAAGAACAATGGGACAACCAGTCAAATAATTAGCTAATGCGTAAAGAGTCAAATATAGACATATCTCCAATTCAATTTCCAAGCCAACTTGCAACAGATGCGGAGAAGGCGAGCGAGGAGTTTGGATTGAGAGTTGGACAAGCCATACAGTACGAATGGTTTCGCAGAGACAGTGGGTCTGCAAGGTATTATAACCAATGGAAAGACTTTAACCGTCTTAGGTTGTACGCTCGTGGAGAGCAGCCTATTCAGAAGTATAAGAATGAACTAGCTATTGACGGGGATCTTTCTTATTTAAACATTGACTGGACTCCAGTTCCTATTATCCCTAAGTTTGTAGACATCGTTGTTAACGGTATGTCTGACAGACTATTCACTATTAAAGCCTACGCTCAGGACGCTCTTTCAGCTGATAAAAGAAATCAGTATCAGGACATGATTGAAGGAGAGATGGCTGCTAAAGAAGTTCTCCTACAAGTTCAAGATAAGTTTGGCGTAGATCCATTCATGGTGAGTCCAGAAGACTTGCCAAACGATGATGAGGAGCTGGCTCTATTTATGCAGCTTAACTATAAGCCAGCAGTAGAGATTGCGGAAGAGGAGGCTATCAACACGATTCTATTAGAGAATCACTACGATGATACTAAGAGACGTTTTGATTACGACCTAACAACAATTGGTATCGCTGTTGGTAAGCACGAGTTCCTTGCTGGAGAGGGAGTAAAGATTAACTACGTAGATCCAGCTAACGTGATCTACAGCTACACAGAAGATCCATACTTTAGAGATTGCTTCTACTGGGGAGAGGTAAAGACAGTTCCAATTACTGAACTTATTAAGATTAATCCTAGACTTACTAAAGAGGAGCTAGAAGAGATTTCAAAGACTAATCAATCTTGGGGTGAGTACTACTCTGTGTCAAGGTTTTATTCTGACAATGTATTTTCAAGAGATACATGCACTCTATTGTATTTCAACTACAAGACCACAAAGACTTACGTTTATAAGAAGAAAATTCTAGAGGGTAATGCTTCTAGAGTAATTGAGAAGGACGATACATTTAACCCTCCAGTAGAAATGATGGAGGAAGGTAGATTCGAAAGAATTGAGAAGACTATTGACGTGTGGTACGAAGGTGTAATGGTTGCTGGTACTCAGATTGTTCTTAAGTGGCAGTTGATGGAAAACATGGTAAGACCAAAGTCTGCATCTCAGATGGCTATGCCAAACTACGTTGCTGTTGCTCCAAGAATGTACAAGGGAACGATCGAGTCTTTGACTAGACGCATGATCCCTTTTGCAGATCTTATCCAGATCACTCACCTTAAGTTGCAGCAGGTTATTTCCAGAATGGTGCCAGATGGTGTATTTATTGACGCTGATGGTCTAAACGAGGTTGACCTTGGCAACGGTAACGCATACAATCCAGAGGACGCTCTAAGACTATACTTCCAGACTGGTAGTGTTGTTGGACGTAGCTACACTGGAGACGGTGACTTTAATAACGCAAGGGTTCCTGTACAGCCTCTCACAGGCACTACGGGACAGTCTAAGATGGCTGCACTGATCAACAACTATAATCACTACCTAGAGATGTTGCGTGGCGTGACGGGGCTAAATGAGGCTCGTGACGGAAGCGATCCAGATCCACGTGCTTTAGTTGGTGTACAGAAGCTTGCAGCACTTAATTCAAACACTGCTACAAGACATATTCTTGACGCAAGTTTGTTTATGACCAAGACATTTGCTGAGGCACTTAGTGTTAGGGTTTCTGACATCTTGGAGTACGCTGACTTTGCAGAAGAGTTTGCGATGCAGATTGGTAAGTACAATGTTGGTATCCTAAGAGATATTAAAGACTTGTACTTGCATGACTTTGGAATCTTTATTGAGCTTTCTCCAGACGAGGAGCAGAAGGAGAGACTTGAGCAGAACATTCAGATTGCGCTATCCAGAAACGATATCAACCTTGAGGACGCTATCGACATCAGAGAGATCAAGAACATTAAGATGGCTAACCAGCTTCTTAAGGTTAAGAGAACTAAGAAGATGGAGCTAGATCAGAAGAATGAGATGATGAAGCAGCAGATGCAGGCTCAGATCAACATGCAGTCTCAAGAAGCCGCTGCTCAACTTGCAGTTCAGAAGATTCAACTTGAGACAGAAAGCAAGATCCAGCTTAAGCAGGCTGAGGCCGCAATGGATCTAGAGAAGCTTAAAGGTGAGGCTATGTTGAAGCTACAGTTGATGGAGCGAGAGTTCCAGTACAACATGCAGATCAACGGTATGCAGACTCAGTTGCTAAAGAATAGAGAGGAGATGAAAGAGGACAGAAAGGACGAGAGAATCAGCAAGCAGAACACTCAGCAGTCAAAGTTAATTACTCAGAGAAAAAATAACTTACCTCCAATGAAGTTTGAATCAAACGAGGACAGCATGGACGGATTTGATCTAGCTTCATTCGAACCAAAATAAATTAAATAATAACTAAATTTGTAATCTAATGGAATTAAAAGTAAGAGCGTTAGACGATGTTGAACAGAAATCTGCTCAGCAAGTTGAAGAAGAGTTGCTTAAAAAGCATGAAGAGCAGGTTGCTGCTACTGAAACTGTAGTTGTAACTCAAGAAGATTTAAGTGAGGATAAAGTCCTCGACTTTATTGACAAGAAGTACGGAAAGAAACTCTCAAGTGTAGAGGATCTGTTCGCACCACAGAAAGAAGAGCTACCAGAAGATGTTTCTGCATTCTTGAACTTCAAGAAGGAAACAGGAAGAGGGCTTAACGACTTTATTAAGATCAACACTGACTTGGATTCAATGAACCCAGATCAGCTACTTAAAGAATATTACTCTCAGAAGGAGAGTGATCTTGACCTTGAAGAAATCGAGTACTTGATAGCTGACAAGTTTAGCTATGACGAGGACTTAGATGACGAGAAGGATATCAAGAAAAAACAGATTGAAAAGAAAAAAGAACTTGCGAAAGCTAAGAAGTTCCTTGAGGAACAAAAGCAGAAGTACAAGGCACCGCTTGAGTCAAGCTATGGTGGCCTTTCTGCCGAGGATCAAGAGGCACTTAAAGCTTACAAGGAATACTCAGCGAAAGCTAGTAGTGGCCAGGAGCTAGAACAACGTCAGGCAGAGTGGTTTCTTAAGAAGACAGATGAAGTTTTCAACAACGATTTCAAAGGTTTTGATTTCAAGATTGGAGACAAAGAACTGAAGTTTTCACCAGGAGACCATAATGAACTGAAGAAGGTTCAATCCAACATCAATAACTTCATTGCGAAATTCGTAAATAATGATGGATTGATCGAAGATGCGAAAGGTTACCACAAGTCATTAGCTGTTGCTATGAACCCAGAAAAATTTGCTAAGTTTTTCTATGAGCAGGGGATTGCTGACGCTGTCGAAAAGGAAGCTAAATCAAGCAAGAACATAAACTTCGAAGTTAGAAGATCCCCTGAAGTGATGAACAAGGGAAGCTTTAAGGTTACTAGCGTAGGAGACACCGATGGTCGAGGTCTTCGAATTAGGTTTAAAAAATAAAAAAACAAAACAATGGCAGGATCAGTACAAACTGTACCTGGCTTTCAATTACAGCCAAGTGCAGAGCGAGTAGCCCTCGCAACTAACTACATCACCGACTTCAACTTCTTGAACCAGTATCTACCTGATACTTATGAGAAAGAATTTGAGCGTTACGGTAACCGAAGCGTAGCATCTTTCTTGAGATTGGTGAGCGCAGAATTGCCTTCTACTTCTGACTTGATCAAGTGGACTGAGCAAGGACGTCTTCATACTAAGTATGTAAACGTAACTCAAGATGGAGCCGCTGGTGACTCTAATGCAACTTTCACAGTTCCACTTGCTCAATTGACTGGCAAAGGATTTGTTAACGGTAGCATCGCTATCCGTGTTGGACAAACTGTCCTTATCTCTGAAGAAGGAGCTGGTGCTCAAGGTCTAAACAAAGGTATTGTTACCGCTGTTGACTATGCAGCAAGAACTTTTGACGTAGCTTACTACGAAGCAGCTGGACAAACTTTCGCAGCAACTAAGACTGTTTCTGTGTTTGTTTACGGCTCTGAGTTTAAGAAAGGAACTCTTGGAATGGTTGAGTCTCTTGAGTCTGATGGTGAGATCTTTGAGAACTCTCCAATCATCATCAAAGATCACTACGCAGTATCTGGTTCTGACATGGCTCAGATCGGATGGGTAGAGGTTGAAGGTGACAATGGCCCAGGTTTCTTGTGGTACCTAAAGTCTCAGCACGAGACCCGTCTTCGTTTCGAAGATTATCTTGAGACTGCAATGATCGAAGCTATCCCTGCCGCAGGTTCTGCTGCTGGATCTGCTAAGGTATTGGGATTCAAAGGATCTGAAGGTCTATTTGACGCAATCGGTAAGAGAGGTAACGTATGGGCAGGTGGTAACCCATCTACTTTGGATGATTTCGACAGCATCGTATCTCGTCTTGACAAGCAAGGATCTATCGAAGAGAACGTAATCTTCTTGGATCGTCAGTTTGGTTTCGACATTGATGATATGTTGGCAGCTCAGAACAGCTACGGAGCTGGAGGTACTTCTTACGGTCTATTCGACAACGATGAGAAGATGGCTCTTACTCTTGGTTTCACTGGCTTCCGTAGAGGTTATGACTTCTACAAGTCTGACTGGAAGTACTTGAACGATCCAACCATGCGTGGTGGTCTAGTAGGTGGTGCTATCAGTGGTGTTCTTGTTCCAGCTGGAACTACTACCGTTTACGATAACGTACTTGGTAAGAACGCTAAGCGTCCATTCTTGCACGTTCGTTACAGAGCTTCTGAGACTGAAGATCGTAAGTACAAGACTTGGGTAACTGGTTCCGCAGGTGGAGCTCAGACTTCAAGCTTGGATGCAATGGAGGTTCACTTCTTGTCTGAAAGAGCGTTGTGCACCATGGGTGCTAACAACTTCTTTTTGTTCGAGAAGTAATAGTAAATTAGGGAGGGCCGATTGGCCCTTCCTTTACTTATAAAATACAGAGACATGGATAATGTACAAAAAGCCCTTGCGGCTCAAAGAAAAAGAAGAGCAGATATTCAGGCTGCTTCAGATGCAAAAAAAGTATCTTATAGAGAAAATCTCTATAAAAAAAATGCTGAAATGCAAGCTGCATATGATGCTAAATCAGGAAGTAAAAGTCCTGTTTCTATACCTACTTCTTATTCTCCATCTACAACAAGGACTGCATCAGTTTCTAAGCCTGATGGTTATTCTGACTATATGAAGACTGTTAGAAGTGAGTCTTTTAAAACATCAGCCTCTAAGAAATCTTCTACTCCAAAATCTCCTTCAATTGCTCAGAGAAGAGCTTCCTTTGCAGCTGCAAATGCTCCTATTCAAGCTAAGGCTACTAAGCCTAGTGTCAGTGGAATGGGTGTAGCTGGACTTGCTAAGGCTGCTCCAAAGGCAATCAATGTAACTCCTTCTAGAACTTATACAGACAAAGAAAAGCAGATCAACGCTTTACTTATGACTGGTAAGAAAAAGAATGGGACCATGAAAGCTTCTGCTCAGCGTAAGATTCAAAGAATTCGTAAAAAATAAACAAACAAGACAATGGCAATTAGAAAACAAGCAGACCCAGGTAAAAAACAATCTCAAAATGGTGGTGGAGGTGGTTCAGTTAAAGAAGGATACACACTTCCTGAGTTCACAAAAACAGCTACTAGAATTGTTGATAAACCTCAAAAACCTGCAAAAGCAAAAGATTGGACTAGAAAAGTTTCAAGAGTTAATAAAGCAGCCTTGAAAAGATCTGGAGCTGGTGCAGCAAAAAATACCAACATTCTCGGAATGAGAAAAAAGCGTTAAACAAACAAAAAATGGCTATTTTAGGAAAAGCCCCAGGGCCTAAGAAAAAAAATAAGAATACAATGCCTACTTCTAAGGTTGGAATAGATCCTAAATCTGGACAGACAATTGCTGCTCCTGGTTACAAAATGGGTCTAATTAGGAATCAGAAAGACATGAAGGAACCAACCAAGAAGTATACAATGGGTGAAGGACCTGCTTCTGCTAGTTTTACTGTTAAACAAGGTATAATTGGCCCAAAGCCAGTTACCCCTGGAGGTAAAGCAGCTGCTGCTCCTGCAAAGAAGAAGGGGCCTAGTGCTGTAGGAAAGGCTATTAGAAATGTAAAAGATGCGGTAACTTCTAGTGGAGGTAATAAGCCGTTTATCAGTACACGACAAAAAAAGGCTAGATCTAAAAGAACTGGCAAGTCTTGTTATTAAAAAGTAAATCAATGAGGGGGTCGCTGTGACTCCCTCTATTTTCAATTAAATTTAAAATCAAATGGAACAATTAAAATCGAGAACTTATGTTCTCCTAAGATCAGACGCACCACTTAGCTTGATGATCCCGTCCAAGGGAACAGCTAGAAGACCGCTACTTTACTTTGATGGTAAAGCAAACAGACAGCTGAGATATTCAGCGAATCAACCAAGCCCATTCATGGACGAACAGGACGGTAACGTAGTCCTTGAGCCAATTGTATTTGAGGATGGAATGTTACACGTACCAGAAAGCAACCCAGTACTACAGCAGTTTCTTTATTACCACCCAGGAAATGGTAAAATTTTTGAAGAACTAGATCCAGAGAAAGACGCTCAGAATGATCTTATCGATCTAGATATTGAGGTGAATGCACTTATTGCAGCTAAGTCAATGGAGCTTTCAATGATGGAAACAGTTGCTAGAATTGGCCTTGGTATTCAGGCAGACAAGAAAACTTCTTCAGAGCTAAAGAGAGACGTTATTGTTTTTGCTAAGCAGTATCCAATTAGATTTATGGAGATCTTGAATGATCCAATGCTAAGAGTTCAGGACATCGTTGCTAGAGCATTTGAGCAGCAAATCCTTAAGATGAGAAACAAAGGAAGAGACATTTATTTCAATCTTTCAGATAACAAGAGCAAGTTTATGACTATCCCATTCGGAGAGCATAGAATCTCAACGGTATCAAAATATCTTCAAACAGATGACGGTATTGAAACCCTGAAGTTACTCGAAAGAAATGTTGAATAGTCTAAATTAAGAGAGGGTAATACCTCTCTTTTTTTTTACTATCTTTGTACAAAAAGAATGGGATGATAAATTCAGTAAGAAATACGGTACTGTCTGTTTTGAACAAGAATAATTATGGGTACATTAGCCCTAATGATTTCAACCTATTTGCCAAGCAAGCACAGCTAGACATATTTGAAAATTACTTTTACAGATACAATTATCAGATCTTGAAAGAGAACGCAAGAGAGTCTGGAATTGGGTATGCTGACATTAAGAAGCAATACGAGGAAGTTATTGACTCATTCTCAAAAATAGTTTCACTTACTAAGACAGCAGGGGTTTTCGATCTTCCAGCTGACTACTATACTATTGTTAGGATAATATACACTAACGGTGCTGGAAAGATGGTTGAGGCAGAGAAGGTTCCATTGGCAAGAGCTCAACAGCTTTTAATGTCAAACCTTACACAACCTATTGATTTATTCCCTGCGTATATCCAGTCAGAGGACAAGGTTACAATTTATCCAGATACAATTTCAACTGGTGTGAGCTGTTACTACGTTAGATATCCTGAAGATCCTAAGTGGACATACAATATGTTTCAAGGCGAACCTTTGTTTAATCAAAGTGCTAATGATTATCAGGACTTTGAGTTACCATTAACTGATGAGCCTACACTGGTAGCTAAGATTTTGCAATTTGCTGGAATGTCTATCAGAGAAATTGAAGCTCTTAATTTTGCAAGCCAGCAAGAACAAACAGAAATTGTTATTGAGAAATAATGGGACTATATAATAAATATCTATCTGATCTTCAGTACTATAGCAACAATGGAAACATTCCAGAGGATGCTAACTGGGGATCTTATCAGTACATATCTCTAGAAGATATTGTCAACAACTTTATGTTGATGTATCAGGGAGACCACGAGTTGATGAATAACTTGAATAGATACAAGGTGTTGTTCTATGCGAAGAGAGGTATTCAGGAGTTGAACTACGATGCCATGAAGGAGATTAAAGTCCTTCAGCAGAAGGTTGGTCCTAACTTGAAGTTTATTTTACCTTCTGACTATGTTAACTGGGTTAGAATATCTTTATACAAAGATGGTCTAATATTGCCATTAACTGAAAATATTCAAGTAAACTTTGCTAGAGAGTACGTTCAAGACAACAACTTTAAGGTTGTGGTAGATGAGAATGGAGTAGTTATTGACGCTCAAACATCTGATTTGGACTTTGATAGATTGAACAACATTCAAAAAAGTATTTACCTAAACCCTTCTAGCCCTTACCACAATATGTGGGGTTGGGAGTACGGAGGAAACTGGTACTTTGATTACGCTGTTGGCAGCAGATATGGTTTAAATACTGAGACTGCTAACCAAAACCCTACATTTAAGATTGACAAGAAGTCTGGAGTTATTAACTTTAGTAATGATATGGCTAACGAGTCATGCATACTTGAGTACATTTCAGACGGTATGGAGTACACATCTGTTGCTAACTTGCCTGGGACTCCAGTTGCATCTAGAAATGACTCTGCAATTAGCGTTAACAAGATGTTTGAAAACTACATATACTCATTCATAAAGTATTCAATACTTAGCAACAAGCTTAATGTTCAAGAGTACATCGTTGCTAGAGCTAAAAAAGAGATGACGGCTTTATTGAGAAATGCGAGAATCAGAATTAGCAATATTCACCCAGGAAGACTACTCATGAATATGAGAGGTCAAAACAAGATGATTAAGTAAGCATGGATTTAGTAAAAACCTTCGTAAAGGGCAGGATGAATAAAAGCCTTGATGAGAGGCTTATACCTGATGGCGAATATATTGACGCCATGAATGTTCGTGTTGGCTCTACTGAATTGACTGATGTTGGTTCTTTAGAAAATACAAAGGGTAATGTAAAGATTTCTAACATACTTTACAACGATGAACCATTAGATGCTAGTGCAACTTGTATTGGCGCATTTCAAGACGGTGTAAACGACACTATTTATTGGTTTATACACTCTCCAGCAGATGGTGTTGACATGATCGTGTCAATGAATGTTGAGAGTGGATTTACTGTATACCATGTGGTTAGCACGTCTATTTTAAATTTTAGCAGACAGCATCTAATCAATGGTGTAAATAAGGTAGAGGATTTACTCTTCTTTACTGATGGATATAATCCTCCACGAAAGATAAACGTAAAGAGATCATACCCTACTGAGCCTGATCTAAAAGAATCAGACATATCTGTAATTGTAGCTCCACCTCATGAAGCTCCATCAATAGAGCTTATTAATATTGCTAAAGATGACGCAAATTATATTGAAGATAAGTTCTTGTCTTTTGCTTACAGATACAAGTACCTTGACGGAGAGTATAGTGCAATATCTCAATTTAGTGAGATAGCTTTTGAGCCAGGTTTTTTCAATTTTGACTTTAGTACGTTTCAAAATAGCGGAATGAAAAATTCATTTAACGCTGTTAATGTTACATTTAATACAGGAGATGATTCTGTAGTTGGAATTGATCTTTTATTTAAAAACTCTGTATCTAACGTAATAAATGTTATAGAGAAGTATGATAAAAGACTTCTTGAACTCCCAAATGATTCAAATCACACCATACAGTTTAGTTCTAAAAAAATACTAACTACTCTTCCAGAATCTGAGTTAGTAAGACTATTTGATAATGTTCCTTTAATTGCTAAGTCCCAGACAATCATGTCTAATAGATTGTTTTACGGAAATTATAATGATGGATACGATATAATAGATTCTGATGGAAAGCAAATTGATGTAAACTTTGTCGCATCATTAGTTACTGAAGAATTAGGATATGAAGAACTTACAACTACAACAGGTTCATCACAATACAATATTGTTCCTAGCCCTCCTCAAACATACAATGACACCTTAGTTACTGTAAATTTAAGTGGATTAAACTTAAAAGAAAACTCAGCTTTACAGATAGACTTGAGTTTAAATGGAAGTTTAAATTCAAATATTATACAGTCATTTTATATTCAGTTGCAAAAAGATTATTCATCTGTATATGAGTTAGTTACAAGTGAAGAATTTAAAAAAGCAATTGGTTCAGAAACATTTCATGCCACCGTTGATGACTGTGCTACTGAAGATGAAGGAACATCTTTAACTGATAAGATATCATGTCAAGCGACTCCTCCATCTGGATTTAGTAGCTATGGATATGGTATAAATGCTTTGGGAGAAGGAATTAAAATTACTGCAACACCAGGATCTTCATCATTCTCTTTGCAGATGATTGTAATGGTTTATCAAAATAATTCTAACCCAACAGTATTTAATTACGAACATTTTGCAATAACTTTTGCATCTGCTGAATTTATCAGTCAATCTGATTCAAGCAGTCTACACAGCAACAGAGATTTCTCTCTAGGTATAATTTACATGGATGAGTTCAATAGATCAACAACTGTGTTAACTTCAGAGAATAACTCAATTCACGTCCCAGCAAAAAATTCTATAACAAAAAATTCTATAAAGGTTGACATATTATCAAATCCTCCTTTTTGGGCTAAGAAATACAAGTTTGCATTACTTCCATCTGGATTAGATTATGAAACTATTTATAGTACTTTGTACTTTTTAAATACTGATGATGGAGCTATATACCTTAATCTAGAGGGAAACAATCAAAATAAAGCTAAGATAGGCGATAAATTAATTGTTAAAAGAGATAGCGAGGGTCCAGTACTTGATTTAATTAAGTGTGACGTTTTAGATATTGTTGCTCAACCTCTTAACTTTATAGAGGGAGGCCAAGAAGAACCAGCTGGTCTTTACATGAAAGTTAATCCAGTAGGATTTTCTATAGAAACAGTTGAACCAAGTGTTTGGGGAGGTAGAACGTTTTCTAGTAATATTCTTCCTTCAGATGATCCAGTATATCCATTCTTATCTATACCTGTTTGTTATAAGACAGCTACAAATGAATGGGTTCCGTTTAAAGTTACTGAAGGCAGTATAGTTGAATTTGATTTTGTATTAAATAGACCTGATGGTAATAATGACACTGGTCAAAGAAAATATACATTTAAAAAGAAATTTTTTGCTACTTCAAGCTACAACAGTGTATATGAATTTGTTATAGGTCAAGACATAAAATTTGACACTGGTGAAAGCTTTGAAACTGGAGATGAGTTGCCTAATGAGAATGTTTTTATTTCAGCTTTAGGAACAACTTATCCATCTGCAACTGGCGGTATAAATAAATATCAGTTTTTTGAAAAGCCTCTTGAATCTGGAGAAACTGGATCTAACTTGCAATTCTCTATAAGATCTGGCACTCCATCTCAGGGGAACTTGTTTTTCAAATCAAAGTCTACAATAACTGGTACTGTAAGAGTGGTAAGTCAGAATGCATACATAGTATTCGAAACAGAACCAACTGAACCAGCTCCTGCAATTTATTATGAAGGTAATGAGACATTTGATATTGTTAATGGAGAGCATGATCAGACAAGCATAATTCTAAACTTCTCTGATTGCTTTACATTCGCAAATGGAGTAGAGAGTTACAAGATTGAAGACTCTTTAGCGGCTCCATATTTTAGACTTGGAGAAAGAGTTTCATCTGTTGCTGGTCAAGATTTCCAGCTTGCAAATAGATTTTCATCTATTACATATAGTGGTGTATTTAACCCAGAAAATAACGTAAACAAGCTGAACGAATTCAACCTTGGTCTAGCAAATTTCAAGGATCTTGAGAGAAGATTTGGTTCTATCCAGAAGATGTCTGGAAGACAGACAGATATTCTTGTCTTACAAGAAGACAAGATCTCTTATGTGCTTGCAGGTAAGAACGTACTATCAGACGCTGCCGCAGGAACTGGAGCTATTGCTGCTATACCAGAAGTTCTAGGCAATCAGATTGCTAGAATTGAGGAGTATGGAATCAGTCTAAACCCAGAGAGCTATGTAGAGTGGGGATTTGATAAGTACTTTACAGATCAAAAGAGAGGAGCTGTAATACATTTGGCTGGAGCAGGAACAAGTGAAGACCTATCTGTTATTTCTAATGAAGGAATGAGGTCTTGGTTTAGAGATCTATTCATCAATGATGGAAATACTCAGAAATTGGGTGGATTTGATCCGTACATGGGTGAATACGTTCTTAGCTCAAATAGCGTTGATGTTATTCAAGATCAGCCTGAGTTAGGTTGTGGAACAGAAATACAAATCAACTCTGGTGAAGATGGTTTATCAAACACAACTATTGATCTTGGAGAATATACAGGAGAATCTACTGTGACATTAGTTGTTGACCAAATAACTACTGGACAAACAATTAATGTATCATTTGTATATGATGGTGTAACATATAGTACTGGTAATACTAGCACTTCAGACACGTTTTCATTTAATAAGGGTAGCAAAGATAGTGGAGTACTTAGCGTGTCTCAATCTGGTGGAGTTGCATCATACAGAATAATTGTTGGATGCCCTGGAGTAACCGAGATTACAGTAATCAGCGTTACGGTAAATGATAAATCTTTTGAAGGCAAGGTTATAACAGATGAATACTCTGTAGGAACATCAACATCTGGAAAGATTGTTAGTATGCTAGGAGGTACAACTACACCAATAGTTTCTAACTACTCTAGCGTAACTGGTCCAGAGGGATTTGGAGCAATACCTGAAGGTGGAGATACTGTTATAATTAGATCTGTAAAAGGAACCTCTGGAACAATGCAGTTTAATCCAGCAACCCATAAGTTAAGGTATTTAATCTCAAACACCTTGTACACAAATACAAACGTGTTATCTTTACTGAACGCTTCAACGGTGGCTACTCCAGTACTAAACCCTTCAACTGGTGTTTATACAGCAAGCTTTACTTATAGCAGCGGATCAGATTACCTTTACATTATACACGATTACAGAAATATTTACAGTACTGATTTGTGTTACAGCAGTGTGTCAGCAGAAGAAGCTTGCTGTGAATGCGAAGAAGAACCTTCATAAAATATGGCAACGTACTATACAGATACAAATAACTTTGCAACAGCGACTAGTATATGGACTAACGCTAACTTAACAGTTAAGGCACCTAATGGGTTTTATCAAAAAGATGGTGTCTACAGACAGATGTCTGGAGGGGAACTCTTGCCTGTTGCTAATTGCCCAGAATGTTTCTACCCATTTGATGGAAGTTTATCTGCTGGATCTGAAGCAACTGCTTGCGCATCAAATATAACGGAAACATATTACTTTCAAAATGTTGATGGTGGTGTTGGAGAGACAGAGCCAGAGATTGGAGATTTAGTATTTAGTGATAGTGAGGGAACCACTCCTTTAGCTGCTGGATTCTATAAAGTTGTTTCTGGAAATTACATAGAAGTAGATTCATCTGGCGAGGTTATTGACAAGTCAATGTGCCCATCTGATGAGGATCAGTTTACAATTTATTTTGATTCATCTACCACACCTAACACTTATGGTTGGTCTTCTGAGTCTTTAGCTTGCGCTGGAACTGGAACACCACTTACAGTTTACATTACTGGAACAGCAGCATCATTGTACGATGCAGTTGTAACAGAAGGTAAGTCTCTTTACATAAATGTAGGAAGAACAACCCTACTGAATGGCAATAATACATGGTATAAAACCTTGTCTTCGCCTGCAAGTGGAGAGTCTTTTCAAGTAGGCACATCAGGAGACACATCAGTATGGGGAGGACCTTGTTAAACTATGGCAAATTACACACTAACATATAGCCCAGGAGTAGAAGGATGGCCTTCATTCTATTCATACTATCCAGAATTCATGATAGGAATGAATCAGTTCCTATATACATTTAAGGGAGGTAATCTTTATCGTCATAATGTGAACGAGAGTAGAAACACTTTCTATGGCACATTTACACCATCAATGGTTAGAGGCATTATAAATCAATCCCCTATAGAAAAGAAGGTGTTTAAAACAATAGCTCTTGAATCTAATGCTGCTTGGGCTGCGACACTATTTACTGACCTAGAGTCTGGATTTATTGAAAAGTCTTACTTCGAAAATAAAGAGGCTACCTTCTTCTCTTTTATTAGAGGTGTTGTTGGTGCTAATCCAAACTTAAGCCTAAGATCGACTCAAGGTATTGGGTCTTCTACATCAGTTAATTCGTCAACTCCATCGGCTACTGTGGTTAGCTTTTCTTTTGTAATAGACTCAATGATTAGTATTGACGATTTAGTTTATGAATTTAATAGTTCGCTAAATCAACTTGTTTTTTGTGGACCAGTGATATCAAGAACAAACAATACGATAACAATAAATTGCTCTGGATCAGGTAAAACAATACCAACTTCAGGCAGATATTTAATATACGTTAAAAATCAAATTGCTGAATCACACGGATTAAGGGGTGACTATCTAGATTATACCGTAACAAATGATGACACATTTGCTGTTGAATTATTTGCAATTAGGTCTGATGTATTCAAATCCTTTCCGTAAATTTGCATTATGCTGCACGTCAGAAAATTGAATAGTCAGGATTACGAAGAGAACTTAGTTAAGTGGTGGAAAGACTGGAGATGGACACCTCCTCCAGCAGATTTTCTACCAGAGAATGGAGAGGGAGGGTTTATGGTGTGTGACGAGGACTATCCAGTTGTGGCTGGGTTTCTATACGTTACTAACTCTAGTGTAGCTTGGCTAGAGTTCATTGTGTCTAACATGGATTATAAGCACAAGGAGAATAGAAAGAAAGCTATAGGATTGCTAATACTAACTCTAGAGGAGTTAGCTAAAATAAATGGTAAGAAATATATTTACTCAACCCTTAAAAATGAACCGCTAATAAACTCTTATTTAGAGTGTGGATTTGTAAAGGGAACAAGTAACTCACAAGAAATGATAAAAGTAATATGGCAGCAGCAACAGCAATAGCTTTAGGAGCAACAAGTGTAATATCGGCAGGTGCTTCATTTGCTCAGGCAGCAAAGCAACAAAGACAAATGAGAGAGGCTGAGGAATCAGCAGCAAAGTACATGGATGACGCTAGAAAAAAGTTTAGCGTAAACTTTGCTGAACAACTTCAGGTGCCACTAGAAGGGTATGAAATGGCTTCTGATTTAAACAGAGAGGCAGTAGCTCAAAATATAGAAGCCTTGAGAGAGTCTGGTCAGAGAGCAATACTTGGAGGTGTGGCTGGTCTTCAGAAACAAGCTCAAATTGGAGCAGAGCAACTTAGAATGAACATGCAGCAAGACCTATACGAAAGAGATAAAGCAATTGCAGCTGAGGAATCTAGACTTAGAGATATTCAAGGAGAGATCGATCTAGGTGAGGCTGCTGGTGCACAACAAGCTGCTGCTGATGCTCAAATGATGAAAGCTCAAAGTATTCAATCTGGTTTAGGATCATTAGCTTCAGGGGCAACATCTTTATATGAAGGATCTCAATTGTATAAAGGAGGTTTAAGTGATAAAGTTTTGGGTAAATATGGTGCAGATCTTACTCCAGCTGAAATGAGTGCAGTAGGATCTAGACTTCAAGGGATGGATCAAAATTTATTAAAAGATCTTTATAAAAAAGCTCCATCTGGATTTAAGCTTACTGCTGACTTTGGAGTTGCTCCTAATATAAATATAGGACCAGCTCGTACTTATGGAGTACCAGCACCAAAGAAAACTCCAGCACTTCCTACAGTTCCATTCCCTAAAATCATTGGAAGATAATGTCAACATACTATAATTACGTAAGGAGAGGAACCGAGTCTCAGGTAGACTGGGAGAAGATAGGAAAAGGATTATCTGACGAGATCACTAGAATATCTCAAGACAGAGAAGCCAAGAGAACTGAACTCGATAAACTAAACACTGATCTAATTAGATCAGCATCAGAGGTTACTTCTCCAGAGCAGGAGTACGTTAGAAACTTAGTTTTGAATGGAACTAACGAGATGAAAAACCTAGCTCTTACAAACAACAATCTATTAAAGAGAGGTGTAATTACACCAGCTCAGTATAGAATGGCTATGGAGAACATGAGTGCTGGCGTTACTAACTTAGACAAGGCCGCAAAAGAGTTTGATGCTTCTTACAAAAAGTCAATGGAAAGATTGGCTAAAGGAGAGATGCCTTGGGAAGAGCAGCAGCAAAAGGAAGAACTTTTTAAGTACGGAAACCTTAAGGACAAGACTTTGTATGTAGCTCCTGATGGGTCTATGTATATTACAAGTATTGATGAGAACGGAAACCCTGTTGCTGATCCAAGAAAGATGATGAACACTGGTGTTCTAGCTCAGGGATTAGGACAGGAGATGGTTAAGTACGATGTTAACGGACAGCTAGACAAAGGAGTTGAGTCAATAGGTTCAGTGGTTGAAATACTTAGAAAAAATGGAGTTTTGGCTACTGATTCTGCAATGAACAACCCAGAATACAAAAAGACCAGAGATCTTTATATAGACTCCATGATTACCAATCCAAAAAATGTAATCTCTATCATGGGTGACTATCTTGGAGGATACAATGCTGTAGACGATCAGTCAAAGGCTGGAGGTAAGAACATATATAGAGACGTTAACGGAAACTTTATTCCAACAGACGAGCAGGTAAAAGAAGTTAAAGACAAACTTACCTCAATGTTTGATGCTAGAGTATCCAAGAAAGCGACAGCTATGCCTATTTCTACTGGTGGTGGTGGAGGCGGATCTGGAGCCCCTACAGAAGCTCAACTTGGAAGTAATCTTAGAGATTTAATATCTGGAGACCCTACAAGATCCAAAATTTCAGCTCAATTCTTTGCAAGTCAAAATCCTAACATTAGATCAATTGACAGAGCTAATGGTGTAATAACTATTAACTTTAATGACGGAAGTCCTTCTCAATCTTTTGATCAAAATCAGCAAGGGATGAATGCCGAACTTGTTGCAAGAGGTTTGGTTGGCTTCTTGATGCCAAAATCAATATCTAACGTAGACAGAGTTATACGATCTGGAGGAATTACACCAGGTCTTCAGATGGCTACAACAGCTATTGGATATGCACCAGCACCGCAGGTATTACCTCTAGCAGAAACAATGATTATGTATGAAGGTGCTCCAGCTACTGCTTCTGATATAATTATGAACATATCTCCAGATGAAGATAATGTAAATGATGTAAACAGAGCTTTGATGTCTATAGATCCAACACTATCAGTTAAACCATCTCCTTCAGGATTCTTATCAACTCAAGATCGAGTAGATCTATTCAAGAATGGAGTTAAGGTAGGAACAGTTAATTTTGATGACGATGGAGATCAGATGTTATTAATTGATTTGATTAATCAAACTAGAGTTCAAGGTAATCAACAACAAGCCGCACCTGTTCAGGGCGGTCCAGTAAATTATTCAGATCTATAAAATATGAACGAACAAGTAATAGACGACCTTTTCAATCAGGCGGTATCTAAGGGATACAAGAAAAGCAGAGAAGAATTTGTTAACCTCTTGCACACAAATGATGCGGTACTAAACGATATGTACTCGTACGTTCAGTCAAAAGGATATCAGAAGGGAATTGAAGATTTTAATGGTTTAGTTGGAAAAAAAAAAGACGTTACAGGTTCATCTACGGTCGATGGTACATTGGCTTTGTCAAGCGATGAAAAGGATACTGCTTTAGAAAGAACATTTGGTAAGAATGTAGTAACTAACTTTTTTGGAGACATTTATAGAGCATACGAAGGTGGTGCTGCTAAAGTAGATGTTGTTGATCCAACTATGAATATCTTTGGGAAGAAGGCATCTGAGATAGATGATAATTCCTTAAAAGAATTCATAGATTATACAAATAAGCTAAAAAATGTACCAGTCACTGATGAGCTGAAAGAGTACTACAAAAGTGTAGAGAATGCTGGAGGCGGATTTATGAACTCAATAATTGAGGCCATCAAGAATCCTGCTATTATCCCTCAGCTTACTGTGGATTCATTTTCAATGCTTGTACCAGTAACTGGTGAAGGAGTTAGTACTTATGGTCTAGGAGGAGCAGCCGCTGGGGTTGGAACTGGAGCTGGAGTTGGAGCTGGATTAGGTGCCCTTGGAGGTCCTTTAGCCCCAATAAGTGCTACAGCTGGTGCTGTTGCTGGAGGGCTTAGAGGTTTGATGGCTGGCATGTCAGCAACAACTGAGGTTGCATTATCTTATGGCCAATACCTTCAAGAAGAAGCCCAGAAGAGAGGTCTTGAGTTTAACGAAGAAAATGTTAAAAAATTATTAGAGGATCAGACTGTTATAGACGGTGCTACAAATAGAGCACTATCTAGAGGTGCTACTATTGGTTTGGTGGACGCTGTAACATCTGGTCTTGCAGGTAGAGCATTAGGAGCTACTAAGGCTGCTGTAAAAGGAACAGCTGGTAAGGCATTGGGAACTGGAGCTGCACTTGGTGTAGAATCTGTTGGTGAAGGTCTTGGGGAAGGAGCTGCTCAAGTTGTTTCTGGTCAAGAAGTTTCTGGAGAAGAGATTGCTCTTGAAATGTTGGGAGGTATCGGTGGAGGCGTATTCAACGTAGGTGTTGAAACCATAATCGGTGGAGAAAAAGTTGGAAGGTACAAGATAAATGGAGAAGAGGTATCTAAGAACAGATTGAATAGATTCCTTAGCACCGCTACTCCAGATGAAGTTGCTAAAACAAATATAGAAGTAACAGATGACAACGATGTGTTGGCTGTTGCTGAAGACAAGAAGAAGGAGGCTATGCTTGCTGGTCAAATAGACCCAGCAGTAACTGAAGAGGCAGATAAGTCTAGACTAGTTAAGCTAGAGAAAGAAAGAGCAAAGCTAAAAGGTAACGACACTAAGTCTGCTCAGAACAGAGTTAAGGCTATCGATGAAGAGATTGACTCTATTACTGGTAAGTACACACTAGAGGAGGCACCTAAAGGAGTACAATATAAGATAGACGGTTCTAATATGGACCGAGCTAGATTTGTTGCTGCCGTAGAAGAGGCTAAGAATGAAGAAGCTCTCAACGAACTTGAGACTACTGACCCAGAAGTTCAGAAAGTAATTAATGCTAAGAGAGCTCAGTTGACTGGAGAGGTACAGCCAGAGATACAGCCAACTGCTGTAGAGACGCCAGAAACAACTGTTGAGGCTGTCTCAGAGACACAGCCAGTGACAATAAATGTCGCAGACAAGTACACTGCTGATGAAGTGGAGAGAGTTAAAACCCTTCCAATCGAAAATGAGGACGGTGCTACCATGAACTTGGATGGAACCAAGTACGAGAAAGGTGGAGTAGTTATTCCATTGGCTTCAAGAAACATGGCTGTATCAGAACTTACGCCTGAGAAAATAAACGAGTTTGTAAAAGAGAACTCAGAGTCTATTGGATCTGACATGGTTAAGGTTGGTATCTATAAGTTCCCAAATAGCGATCAGGCTTCTATAGACATTAACATCGTAGCCGACAGATCAAGAAGAGATGAAGCTATTGAAATTGCAAGAGAGCTTGGTCAGGAGTCAATTTTTGACCTAGATACATTCGAGAATGTCAAGACTGGTGCTGACGGCAAGAACCCTAAAGTTTTGACCCCTAAAGAGTTTTTAGCTATTCAGGATAGATTGTCTAAGCCAAAACAAACTGAGGTCACAGTGACCCCTGAAACGTCTTCAAACTACGCAAACATGACAGAAGATAACGAGGGTAACTTCGTGTTCTTCCATGTTGGTAAGAAGGGTTATGACACCATTAAGAAAGGAACTGGAGCATCTCAAGTAACTTCAAGAGAAGAGGCATCTGCCTTATCTAAGGTTGGCGGTCTAGCAATGTACTACACCGCTCCAGAGCAGACAGAAAGACAAAGTGCTGATGGTGCTAAGTACGCTGTAAAGGTTCCTAAGAACAAGGTCTACGACTTCAACACTGACAAGCTAAACTTAATTGACGAGGCTAGACAGAGACATGAAGCAGAGAATCCTGGGAAAGCATTCGACACAAACTCTCAGATCGCTTACGTAACTAAGATTGCTGGCGAGAGAGGCTTCGACATGGTCGTTGCTGACTGGGCTGGAGGAACTAGAGC
>Ga0315909_10001657_pt1 | contig 29822 bp, 4 predicted proteins | sample LakEriMetagenome_11_FD_203527 | JGI IMG/M metagenome (GOLD analysis project Ga0315909, IMG submission 203527) | Freshwater fungal communities from buoy surface, Lake Erie, Ohio, United States - Buoy 2 MA125 | ecosystem: Environmental > Aquatic > Freshwater > Lake | place: USA: Lake Erie, Ohio... | reverse complement strand
TAGTAGTACCGTCACCAACAGCATATAAAGTATTAGCACCCCAGGCCCATAATGTACCGTCAGTTTTTATAGCATAAGTTACTTCAAATCCAGCTGACACATAAGTATAACTACCTGCAACTTGTACTGGACTACTTCTAGCTACTGTATTATTTTGACCTAATTGACCTGAATTATTTTTGCCCCAAGTAAATAATCTCCCTGAAGCGTCAATTGCCGCAACATGGCTCCAACCAGTTGCTACGCTAGTCCAACTACTATTTCCTATTTGTAGTGGATATGAAATATTAGTAGAGGGAAGAGCGTCACCAAAGCCTAATTGACCAATATTGTTGTTCCCCCAAGAAAATAATTTACCATCACTACGTATTGCTATCATAAATCCAGTATTGTCTGCACTATTTGCACCGGCACTTATTGTAGTCCATGAATATGTTGTTGATAGACTTCTTCCTAATTGTCCAAAGTCATTTGCTCCCCAACTCCATAATGTACCGTCGGCTTTTAATGCTAACGTAAAATTAGATCCTACACTTATTGCAGTCCATGAACTAGTGCCTATTTGTACAGGGCTTGAAAGTAATTGAGTTGCGTATATATCGGTTCCAAATTGACCGTAAATATTATTACCCCAAGCCCATAATGTATTATCACTCTTAATAGCCAATGAAGTGAAACCACCATAACCAGAAGATACGGATAACCATGAACTATTACCTATTTGTATAGGATTACTTCTTGCTATAGCACTACCGCCTGTATTATCACCTAATTGACCATACCGATTATCACCCATAGAATATAATTTATCATTTTGATTAATCAATAGCGATGATAATCCACCACCGGATACGTCTTTAAAAAATAATGATCCGGCTTGTACAGCCGTAACTACGGAATTGGCAACAGTACCTAATCCTAATTGACCATTGGCATTATTACCCCATGCAAATGTTGCATAATCTTCTCTTATTGCAAATCCGTTATAATAGCCACCTGCTACTAGTTTTCTAATAGTTGATACATATCCCAATTGTCCAACAGTATTAGAACCCCATGTAAATAATTTACTAGTAGTTGTAATTCCTGTACTAAAATCAACTCCAGCAGATACTACACTCCAACTGCTACTACCTATTTGTAGGGGATTATTTATTGTACTATAACTTAGTGATCCAACTTGTACTGGACTACTACGGTTTACGTTAGTATTATCACCTACAGAACCATTTGCGTTTGAGCCCCAAGCAAAAAATCTACCAGCAGTATCAATTGCCGATGATACAAAATTATTACATGCTACAGCTGACCATGTGCTTGCACCAACTTGTACAGGGCTACTACGACTAATCGTAGTGTTTTGACCTAGTTGACCCCCATCATTTCTGCCCCATGACCATAAGAAATAACTAGAATCTAATGCTATTGTAAGTGAAAGACCTAATCCAAGTTTATACCACGTTTTGCCAACACCTGCTTGAACAGGACTACTTTTGTTAATAGTGGTACTATCACCTATTTGACCAAAATTATTATATCCCCAAATCCATAATGTATTATCAGATTTAATACCACCTGATATGCCGTTTCCTGCAGTTATACTAGTCCAATTACCTGAAATTTGTACTGGACTACTACGTGCGGCAGTAGTACCATCACCTATCTGGCCAAATGTATTATTGCCCCATGCCCATAATGTATTGTCTGCTTTTCTTGCTAAAAATGTTCTTCCACCTGCGGCGCTGTTTGCTCCTTTGCCTCCTACTACCTCTACAAAAGTAGTTCCGGCAAGTACTTGTACCGGGCTACTACGAGTGACTGTGGTTGCACCATTGTCGCCATATATACCACCAAACCATTGACCCCATACATATATAGTATTATCTGTTTTTATACCTAACGTAGTTTCGGCAGTTACTGCAACAATAGACCAACTGCCACCACCGGATACCTGTACAGGACTGCTTCTATAAGTTACAGTATTATCACCCAACTGTGCGTTACTGTTTGCGCCCCATCCCCATAATGTTCCGTCTGACTTGATTCCGAATGTGAAATAATCAACAGGGAATACACCTTCACCGCTAGCTACTATCATAGTCCAACTACCTGCAACTTGTACTGGGCTACTTCTACGAATAGTAGTGTTATCTCCTAGTGACCCGCTAGGATTATTATCTCCCCACATAAATAATTGTCCGGCACCGACAGTATCTGATAAAATATATCCATTAGTATTGCCGCCGCCTACTAACAACATTGATATAGTTTTTGGAGTATTATATCCCACTTGTCCAGTATCATTCTTACCCCAAGCATACAGTTTACTAGTGTTATCTATTGCAAGTACATGTGACGCTCCTGCACTTACACTAGTCCAAGATTTAGCACCAAGTTGAATAGGTACACTACGTGTTACTGTATCTCCTTGACCCAATTGATATACAGAATTAAGACCCCAGGTAAATAATCTACTAGAAGTATCAATGGCACTACTATAACTTAATGAAGCTGATATTTTAATGAACTCGTTAGAATACCCATTGGATAAAAATATAGGACTTGACCGTGCTACAGTATCACCTAAACCCAATGCACCAAATGTATTATTACCCCATACATACAGTTTATTCTGTCCATCACGTATCATCATAGAGCCACGATTGATATATGCTTCTTTTAAATTTCCAGTAAAAGGCAATGCAACAACACTACTTCCTATTTGCACAGGGCTACTAGTATTAGCACCCGAAGATGTTATTAAGCTGTTACTTGTGTTTGTGCCCCAGCCCCAAATTGTATTATCGCTTCTTCTTGCTAGTGCTGTTCCACCACCACTAGCGTTTAATGTACCCTGTAAATCAACCCATCTATTATCTGCAATTGTTCCTAATTGTACCGGACTACTTTTATTAACTATGTCACCTAATCCTAAAACACCGGTGGCGCCTTGACCCCATGTGAATATGTATCCGTTACCTATTGCACCTGCTGAATATTCACCTAAATTAGTAACACCAGTAAATGTTATATTACTGAAAGGTGTAGCTACTTGTACAGGACTACTACGAGATAATGTAGTGCCATCACCTATTGTACCGTATGTTTGGTTTCCGCCCCAACCATATATTACGTTGTTAGTATCACTAGCAATGAAGGCAGCATTAGATGAAAATCCAAATCCATTAACTGGACCTATAATATAATTCCAGTTAGTTGATGTTCCCACCTGTACAGGACTTGATTTAGTAACAGTAGTACCATCACCCAACAATCCACCATCTCCATATCCCCATGTCCATAATGTTCCGTCAGTTTTTATTGCCGCGCTTGAACTTATTCCTGCCGCTATAACAGAAAAATCACTTAATGATAATACTTGAGTTGGGCTACTGCGTGAGACAGTACTAGTTAATCCTAATTGCCCTACGTTATTCATTCCCCAACCCCAAATTTTATTACCAGTAAGCGCAAGTATATGACGCCATCCTGTAACTACCTGGCTAAATGAAGATAATCCTACACCAACACCTCCATTTAATTGCACTGGACTTGATTTACTAACAGTAGTACCATCACCTATTTTTCCATCACCACCATTACCCCATACAAATAATAATCCACCTACTTTTATACCTACTGTAAAGGCATTGCCTGCACCTAATGCATTATAACCATATACACTAGTCCAACTACCTGCAATTTGCACTGGACTACTACGTGATACAGTAGTACCATCACCTAACTGACCCTGGTTATTATCACCCCATAAGAATAATCTACTATCTGTTGTTATTGCCCCATACACACCTTTAGTAAGACTAGCCCAATTAGTATTAGTACCTAGTTGTACAGGACTACTGCGACTAATTGTAGTTCCATCACCTAAATACCCCGCACTATTAAATCCCCAGGCCCATAATGTGCCATCATTTCTGATAGCCATGACTGCACCTGATACTACTGATACAGCGGACCATAAAGTACCACTATTAATTTGTATAGGACTGCTACGTGATACCGTAGAGCCATCACCAAAAGTTCCTTCAGCATTTCTTCCCCAACCCCACAGTGAGCCACCGCTTAAAAAGAATGTAGTTGTGTCTGTTGTTAAACTTGCAGTGTTTACGTTATAACTTAATTTAACGCCTATTTGTACTGGGCTACTTCTACGAATAGTAGCACTATTGTCACCAACTTGCCCAAAATCATTAAATCCCCAACCCCACAATGAGTTATCACTTTTGATACCATATCTATTATATGCAGTATAGGCAATAGTTGGTATATAGTTCCAAGTACCAGCTAATTGCGTTGGCGCACTACGACTTGCTGTTGAAGTATCTCCAACTTGTCCATATATATTATTTCCCCATGCAAAGTATACACCGGTATTAGTAAGTGCTGTGCCTGCACTAATTTGAGTAATACTTAAGGCAGCAAAAGTTGCAATTTGTACTGGACTACTTTTTGCTACAGTCGTACTATCTCCAATCGCTCCGCTAGAGTTGCTTCCCCAAGCCCAAAGATTACCATTACCTGTAGTCAGTGCATATGTGGTGTCCTCCATTGTTTTTGCTACTAATGCCCATGAAGTTAATGCACCAACTTGGACAGGACTACTTCTATTAATTGTATCTCCTAACCCGAGTTGTCCTGCATTATTATATCCCCATGTCCATAATGTACCATCACTTTTAACTGCGGCGCCGTGAAAGCCACCACCACCTATTGACACCCAGTAAGGTGCAAAAATTTGTATTGGGCTTAATCTAGTTGTATTAGTACCATCACCTACTTGGAAGGCTGCATTACCGCCCCATCCCCATAATGTATAATCAGACCTGATTCCCAAAGTATGATTCGCTCCGGCACTTACATTAAGCCAACTTGATGTACCTAGTTGTATTGGACTTGATTTACTAGCAGTGGTATTATCACCTAATTGTCCTGATGTGTTATCCCCCCAGGCCCACAAGGTGCCGTCACTTCTGACTGCCATACTATGAGAAGATCCGTTACTAATAGTTGTCCAACTTAACATTATGTATTATTTCCTATCTGTCCAAACGTATTATCACCCCATGTAAATAAATTACCATACGCATCAATTGCATTGCTACTATTATTAGTAGCGGCAATATACTTATATATCTTAGTACCTACTTGCATCGGACTACTTCTAGGTAATAAGCTACTATTATTTAACCCGCCGTTAAGATTGGCTCCCCATGTCCATATTGTACCATTTTGTGCCAATGCTACACTATAACTTTTGCCTGCTTGGACATCTGTCCAATTGCCTGATACTTGTACTGGACTTGATTTAGTAACAGTAGTACCATCACCTAATTGTCCATTACTATTTGTACCCCATGTCCATAGTGTATTATCGATTCTAATTGCTGTAGTGAAATTATCAGATACACTACCTATTATCCAACTATTTGTTCCAATCTGCAATGGGCTACTTCTATTAGACGTTGTTATATCTCCTAATTGTCCGAATCCATTATAGCCCCACATATATAATCTACCCAAAGCATCTATTGCCATGCTAGTTGACATACTAGCATTAACAAATGCCCAGCTACTTAATAGTCCTATACGAACTGGTCTATCATAAAAATTTCCTTTTCCTGTACCCATTTGTACAGGGCTACTGCGTGAAAGAACATCATTAAATTGTCCCAATTTTCCAGAGTCGCCTTGACCAGTCACCATAGTAGTATCATTCAATACACCAAATATATTAACACTGCCTGCATATAAATTAGTAAAGCTAAATGATCCTACTTGCACCGGGCTACTTCTAGATAGAGTATCATTTTGTCCTAACTGTCCCCAAGTATTATCTCCCCATGCCCATATTGTTCCATCAGTTCTTAATGCACTAGAGAAACTATAACCTGCACTTATTTGAGTATAACTGCTAGAATTTAATTGTATAGGGGATGGTACTATAGTTTTTAGTGCTGTATCTATTTGTACAGGACTACTTCTTGAAATTACAGTACCATCACCTAGTTGTCCTGAACTATTCGACCCGAATGTAAATAATACTCCCGCAGAATTTATATATCCTGCTTGATTTTCTATACCACTAATTAAATCTGTGTTAGGAAGCTGTTTATATGTTCCAGAAAGTACAATGGGACTTGATTTATTAACTGTGGTATCATCACCTAGTTGACCTAATTGATTACGACCCCATCCATACACTACACCACCACTAGTTCCGAGTACCGTAGTTGCAAATGCAGTTACGTCAGTCCAACTACCAGGTACTTGCACTGGGCTACTTCTAGCTGTTGTATTATTTTGTCCTAATTGTCCGTATAAATTTTGACCCCATGACCATAAAGTATTATTAGATTGTAATGCTACTACACCATATAAAGTAGATACAACTTTAGTCCAAATATTCAATGTACCAACTTGTACTGGGCTACTTCTATTAATTGTAGTTCCACTACCTAAATTTCCATTGACATTGAGACCCCAGGTCCACAGTGTGCCATCTGTTTTTACTATAGCTACATATGATAAACCTTGACAAACTGAACTTATGCCACCACCAAATATTTGCACAGGACTACTACGACTAATTGTACTATTATTCCCTAGTTGACCTACGGAGTTACTACCCCAAGCATACAATCCACCATTACTTGTTAAACCTATTGTGTTTCCATTTGTAGTATAAATTTTAGTCCAATTGAGAGCAGTTCCTATTTGTATCGGACTACTGCGATATATTGTAGTATTATCACCTAGTTGTCCAATATTATTGTATCCCCATCCATAAAGAACACCAGAAAAATCTACTGCAAACATACTTGCAGAACCAAAATCACCACCTAAGGTTCCTAAAAAGCTAAATGACATTGTACTAACTTGCACTGGACTACTTTTTGACACTGTAGTACCATCGCCATATGACGGCGTTGTAACGCCTACAGTTGAACCCCATGCATATAAGTATCCACCATTTTTTAATCCAAAAGTAGTAGAACCCATTGATACTTGTAGCCAACTATTAGAAGAAGTTATAGTTGCAAGTTGACCGAATGTATTACTACCCCAAAGATATAAGCTATTATTAATCAAACCCATAACGTGTGAACTGCCTGCGGCAATTTGAGTCCAACTACTTGTTCCTATTTGTATAGGGCTACTACGATAACCCATATTAGATTCTAAGTTATTTGCTAATACTCCAAATGTTCCATTGCCCCAACTCCATAATGTACCATTACTCTTAGTAGCGATAGTAAAATCACTTTTTATACTTACTAAATTCCAACTACCACTAGTTTGTATTGGGATTGAACGAGTGACTGTAGTATTATCACCAACTTGGCCACTAGAGTTAAGTCCCCATACAAATAATCTCTTGTCTGTTGTTATTGCGGCACTAAAAGATGCGCCGGCGGTTATTAAACTCCAGCTACTATTACCAACTTGTAACGGGCTGTTTCTAGCTGAGGCTGAACTTCCAGTACTTGTTTGTGTTGGGCTACCTTTATCAACTGTAGTATTATCACCCAATTGACCTGTAGTGTTAAGTCCCCATGTATTAAAATTACTAAGAACATCTAGTCCATAAGAACTATATGCACCTGTAGAAACATAAGTCCAACTGCTAGTACTTACTAAAGAAATTTCTCTAACTGCTGTATTTACTATCTGTACAGGATTACTTCTTGCTATAGTAGTACCATCACCCAACTCACCATTTTTGTTTCCACCAAATGCAATTGCATATCCTTGGCTAGAATAAGCTATAGTATGAAACTGAGTGTCAGTACTTGCAGGAATGCCAGCACCACCTGCATATACTTGAGTAAATGATATACCTGTAGATATTTGTACAGGACTACTTGTATTGTTTATTGTATTATTACCCAACTGTCCTGCAGAATTCAAACCCCAGGTAAATAATCTACCTAGGCTGGTAATCCCGACTGAATGAAAGGTTCCAACAGAAATATTAGTCCAATTACTGTTACCTACCTGTACAGGACTACTTCTATTAATTGTATCTTCTAATCCAAGTTGTCCTACATCATTTCTTCCCCATGCATATAATCCATTATTAAGTTGAATTGCTAAAGTGTGACCACCACTATTGCCGCCGGTTGATACTGCAATCCAGCTACTTGTTCCTATTTGCACAGGGCTACTACGATTAATTGTGGTGTTGTCACCTATTTGACCAAGGGAGTTGGAGCCTGAAGCAAATAATCTATAATTAGCATCAATTACCACTGATGTTGAGTCCCCGGCTGATATAACAATCCAAGAACTAGAACTTATTTGTACTGGACTGCTACGACTTACTGTTGTAGTGTCACCCAACTGTCCACTGGTATTTAATCCCCAAGCCCATAATGTACCGGTAATATTAGTTGCCAATACATGCGTAGTTTTTACACTTACTTTTGTCCAGCTACCTGCAATTTGTACCGGGCTACTGCGTGATACTGTAGTACCATCACCTAATTGTCCACTGGTATTTAATCCCCAACCCCATAATGTATTATCTGGTTTGATTGCAAATATCGTATCTTTATTGACTGAAGAAGAAATCGCTATCCAACTGCTTGTGCCTATTTGTACTGGACTACTGCGTGATACAGTTGTAGTATTATCAAGAAATACACCATTTGATGCTTTACCCCATTGCCACAATGAATAATCAAGTCTAGTTGCTAACCCAGTACTAATGAGACTAAACGAATTACCAGAACCTACTTGACTAAATGAGTTAGCACCCCAACCATATAATAAACCAGTTGTAGTTATAGCTAATGCATGTGATTCACTTGCAGTAACACTAGACCAACTAGTTGATGTACCTATTTGTATCGGACTTGATTTACTAACAGTAGTATTATCACCTAATTGATATGAAGTGTCATCACCCCATGCATACAATTTTCCATCAGTTGTAATTCCATATGAAGCATTATAATTACTTGCAATAACAGACCAATTGCTAGTTCCTAATTGTACTGGACTGCTACGACTTACTGTTGTACTGTCACCCAACTGTCCTACATTATTATATCCCCATGTAAGTAATTTAGTTGTAGAATTTATTGCTGTGGTAAATCCATCTCCTGTGGTAGACCCGGCTATATTATAAGGATTTAATGTTGTTACTGCCGGTGTACCTGTTGTAAAATATGCGGGATTACCAACTTCATTTAACTGCCATCTTGCACTTGAATTACTATAATAAGTAGTATAGGTGTCCATGTAATAATAAGGCAATGCTATACCTGAATAATTATACTGACCTATACCCAATCCTGCATATTGAACAGTACCTGATATACTTGCGGGTGCGCCAGCACCGGTTGAACCTACTTGATTATAATTATATGGTATTCTAGCTGGTGTAAAACTAGCATTATACATTGCTTGACCGGATATAATACGAAGTCCGTGGATATAACCGTTCCAATATGAATTTGAGGCTCCGCCTCCATTGGCACCAATAACTAATATTGTTTGTACTGTAATAGCAGTAAGTGTCGTAGTACCAGTTAAGGTTTGGCTTATACCATTAATGTATATTGATATTGCTCCGGCATTTACACTAATTGCAATATGAGTCCATGTACTAGCTGATATAGCATTTACTGTTACCGTGCTTGTAGTTCCGCCGGCACCGCCTATATTTAATAATCCATACTCAACTTGTCTACTACTATTTATACTAACAGCAAAATTATTAGTAGATGCTGTGCCACTATTTCCTGCAATTACGGATCTTACCGCACCGCCGGTATAATAAACCCAAGCCTCAAACGTGTAGGTATTAGCCAATGCTGTTGGTATACCAGTACCTGTATACCAACTAGATGATCCGTTAAAACTTACACTATATGCTTGAATAGTAGTATCAGGTTTGCCACCTGCAGAAACAAGATTCCAATTAGTTTCTGATCCTATCTGTGTAGGGGTACTACGATTAATCGTTGTTCCATCACCTAGTTGACCATTACTATTATTTCCCCAGGCATATAATCTACTAAAAGGACTACTTATTGCTACACTATGACTTGATCCTGCAAATATTTGTGTATATTTTACTAGTGTTTCGTTTGTTCCTGCCAAATATGTTGTGAAGGGTGAAGGTGCTCCTGTATATCTCGGTGAACCGGCGCTGGTAATAGTTCTACTATTAGCACTATCTACGGCTGGATTTGTTTGCAATGTTAATAATACAACTTGACCAGCAGTTATTGCCGCAGTATTTGCACCGCCGTATGGATTAGCAGACTGTGTTAATTGTAATGGACCAGTTGGTGTTGTAAAATTCACTGAGGCAGCATACACAATACTATTAGTAAATCTAAGATTGTTTATCAATCCTCTAAAATTTACTCTAGGATGTCCAAAATATGATCCAATCCATGTTTTATTAAATGCTACTGTACCACTAGTAACGTAATTAGCCCAGGTAGCACTTGCTAACCAGACACCATTAATATATGCATGTGTGAGTGTAGTATTTCTCACTATCGCAAGATGGTACCATGTATTAACACTTAAACTTGCGCTGAAATTAGTAGTTGCAAAACTGTGTTGAAGTGCTAGTGTTGAGCGGCCAGTTGATGAATTATTATAATACGTTTGTATAGAATTATTATTGACCACTAGTACCCAACTCAAAACACCATTAGTCCAATCACCAAAAGAAAATATTGGTTGCGGGAAATCAAAGTCTGTTGCGTAAAAGAAACATTCAAGTGTTTTACTTGTTGTGTTAAAATCAAAGGTAGAACCTGTTGCGCCGCTTTCAGCAAGACTAAAATTATTCTGTGTTATTGAATTAGTTAATGGATATTGATTGAATACTGCTGATATAGTTGCTGATGATGGTGATACACCTGCACTAATTTGTGTTGGACTACTACGTGTGATATATGTACCATCACCTAGTTGTCCACTACTATTATCACCCCATGCATATAGTGTACCATCAACTCTTAATGCCAGTGAATGAGTTGAGCCTGCTGAAACACTAGTAAAACTAAATGCACTTCCTTGACCAGTGGCAGCAATTTGTACAGGGCTACTACGATTAATTGTGGTGTTGTCACCTATTTGGCCAAGCTGATTATTTCCCCAACCCCATACAGTATAATCACTACGTAATGCTACTGTATGAGATAATCCAGATGCTATTCTTGTCCAACTTAACCCCGATAATTGTCCATTGTTACTTGCACCCCAGCTAAATAATTTTCCATCAGAACTTATGGCTAGAGAATGAAAGTTACCTGCTGCCACTTGACTCCAACTTCTTCCTATTCCAACTAATACCGGGCTACTCTTATTAACAGTAGTTGTATCTCCTAATTGACCTACAGAATTAATTCCCCATGCATATAATGTGCCGTCATTTTTAATAGCTAATACATGTGATTCGCCTACAGAAATTTTATTCCAGTAATTATTTAAAAATGCAGGGAATGCTATATACATAGGATCTAGCTGAGTACCCCATCCGTATAAGTATTTGTCTTTTGATACACCTAAAGTATGATAAGTGCCTGCACTAACTGATATCCAACTACTTGTACCAATTTGTACAGGACTAGATACGTTAGAATATGCAGGAACTAATACTGGACTACTTCTATTAACAGTGTCTCCTAAACCCAATTGTCCTTCTACATTATAACCCCATACATATAATCCATTATCCCTGAACGCTCCGTTATTAGGAAAACCCACTGCTTGGGGAGGTAGATTAACAATTTTAGTTAAATCCCAATTTGATCCAATTTGTACTGGACTACTTCGCCGTGAAGATCCAGCACTATCTATATATCCGCCTTCACCGACGAGATTTCCCCCCCAACTGTATAAATAGCCATAAGTGTCAACTGCAAGAAATCCGGCAGTACCACCTCCTTCGAATGCACGTACACTAATCCAACTACCGGCTATTTGTACCGGACTACTTCTATTAATTGTATCATTTTGACCTAATTCTCCTTGAGCATTTCTACCCCAAACCCATAATGTATTATCTATTCTTATGGCTCCGGTTGCGTTGGTCGAGGCACTTATGTATGTCCAGCTACTTGTTCCTATTTGTATTGGGCTACTACGTGATATTGTAGTACCATCACCTAGTTGACCATTACTATTGTTTCCAAACGAGAATAGCGCACCGTCAACTCTTAATGCATGAGTAACGCCATTAATTAGCGAAACCATTGTCCAACTACTAGTACTTATTTGTACAGGGCTACTACGAGAAACTACATCCCCTGTTCCAAGTTGGCCGAAGCCATTACTACCCCATATCCACATCTTATAATTAACATCTATGGCTGCCCCAGTGCCTGAGCCAGCATATAATTTAGTAAATAAACCTGAATTTATAATAGGTGTGGGTATGGTCCTGCTACTCACAGTATTGTCACCCAACTGTCCACTGGAATTTAATCCCCAACCGTAACATCTACCATCTTCTGTAATACCTAATGTAAAGCGACTTCCTGTAGATATTGATTTCCATTTAAGTAGCCCATAATCACCAGAACTTGCGCCAGACACACCAACTTGTACAGGATTACTCCTATATACAGCGCCCACTCCTATTTGACCATCGAGATTGTATCCCCATCCCCACAATGTACCATCATTTCTAATAGCCATAGTGTGGTCTGATATTGCTACACAAGACCATCCTACATACGGAGTTGGTCCTGTACTTGGTCCTATTCCCAATTGACCATTCATGTTAAAACCCCAGGCCCACAAGCTGCCGTCACTACGTATTGCTACTGTATGGCTTGCGCCTCCTGTTATTGAAGTCCAGCTATTACTACCTATTTGTACTGGACTACTACGATTTAATGTTGTACTATCACCCAATTGTCCACTATCATTTGCGCCCCATGCAAATAATGCACCGTCACTTCTAATTGCTATTACATGATTTCCACCATCACGTAATGCTATCCAATTAAGATCCGTTGCTACACTATTAATACCTAATTGTCCGTAATTATTAAGACCCCATGCAAATAAACCGCCATCACTTCTAACTGCTACAGTATGCGAACCACCTGAACTTACAGCAGACCAACTACTGTTTCCAATCTGTACTGGACTACTACGTTGTATCGTAGTACTATCGCCTAATTGCCCATATGGATTCAATCCCCATGCAAATAGTTTATTTTCTGTAGTAATAGCTAATGTGTCAAATTTGCCAGCACAAATATATGTGTAACTACTTGACCCTACTTTACCTAATACTGCTTGGAAATTAGGATTAAATGTACCTACTTGTGCAGGACTACTACGATTGTCTGCCCCGACGCCACCTCCTATGCTGTATAATTGCCCAACAGAGTTAAGATAATATGTTCCCCATGCGGATATAGTAACACCTTTACTTGCAGGTGTACCAAAATTGCCCACCTGAACAGGACTTGAATAATGTGCTGTTGTATTACCTAAACCCAATTGTCCACCTGCATTATAACCCCAAGTAAATAAGTTATTATTAGCATCTACTGCAATTGTAAAAAATCCAGTTCCTGAAGTATTAAAATTTGAAGCTACTTGTGACCAACTACTATAACCAATTTGAGTTGGGTTAGACCTATATAAGCCAGTAAAATTAAAGCCAAAATCGCCAAAGTCATCTCTACCCCATGCAAATAATAAACCAAGAGAAGTTATACCGTATACAGCATAACTACCTGACACCATAGACCAACTTAACTGTCCTACCTGTACAGGCTGGCTACGATTAATTGTTGTTCCATCACCTAATGAGCCGTATGTTTGATTGTATCCCCATCCCCACAGTGATGAGTTTGCTGATTTTATTGCAAAGCCGCCACCGTAGCGTCCAAAAACTTTTTGATATCCTGTACCAATTTGTACGGGACTGCTTTTATTTATTATTGTGCCATCACCTAGTGCACCTGCAGTAGCTATACCGGTAGCAAATAATCTACCATTAATATCTATCATATATGTTGCGGGAAGTGAGGATGCGGCATCACCTACCGAGGCTGCAACTTGAATATAACTACTTGTACCAATTTGCACCGGACTACTACGTGCAACAGTAGTACCATCACCCAACTGTCCAGAGGTATTTGCACCCCAACTCCATAAACTTCCGTCACTTCTAATAGCATGACTGGTTGATTGGCCGGCGGCTATTTGTGAATAGCTATTTCCGGTACCTAATTGTACTGGGCTACTTCTATTAATAGTATCAGCTAGGCCCAATTGACCGTGTACGTTAGAACCCCAAGTCCATAAGCTACCATCGCTTTTTAATGCTACAACATGGCTGTCACCACTAACCATTTGAACATATGATATTCTAGCACCTAATTGACCTGCAGTATCTGCACCCCAAGTCCATAAACTACCATCACTCTTTAATGCAACATTATGATATCCACCAGCATTTACACTAGTCCAACTTTTGTTGCCTGAAATTTGTACTGGATAACTTCTATTAATTAGAGATGCATCTGCTAGTTGACCATAGTTGTTTAGTCCCCATCCCCATAGTGTGTAATCTTTATCTATAGCTACTGTATGATAATTACCTGCACTAACTGCAATCCAACTAATTGTGCTAGCAATTTGCACAGGACTGCTTCTATCTAGTGTAGTATTATCGCCCAATTGACCTAAACTGTTAGACCCCCAAGCAAATAATATACCATCACTACGTACTGCTACAGTATGTGTGCCACCTGCGGCAATTTGACTCCAACTGTAATATTGAGGAGATGTTGCACCTATTTGACCATAGGTGTTGTCACCCCACATGAATAAATTAGTTGCCGAGCCTGAAGCTGCCTGTACTGCAAGTAAACGCCACGCTAAGGAGCTCATTACGCCTCCTCAGGTTTAACAGGATAGACTACTGTACTTTCATCCAAAAATTCTGGATCATTTTCATATATGGCAGGTAAGTCTCTCAACTCCTGTCTATACGTATTGTACAGTGCTGTTAGTTGTTCTCCATTAAGTTGCATAACGTCTGCTAATTGAGTAAAATCTGTAGCAGTTAATAAAGTATCTCTTTTCATTCTTAATTGAGCCATAGCGTCTATATGTCTATTTAGCTTAATTTGAAGTAGCTGTTCTTCGGTTGGTATCACCGGTTCAGGTGGAGTATATATAGGTAAATTAACAACTTCTAAAGTTTCTATTACTGTATCATTTTCAATTCTATATACTGGATTTCCTAATCGCTGAGTATTAGGATCATATATAGGTACTTCTTTAACTAATGTTCTCCAACCTAATGAGTATATATAACTCTCATCGGATAGAGCATGAAAATTACTTATGTTTCTCCAGTTATCCGGTAGCAAATCATAAACACCTGTAATTTTATTATCTTCAATGTGAGCATAATTTGCCATTATAAATTCTGCCCAGTAATAAAAGATTGCCAACTAGATCCAGCATCAACTGTAAAAAATACAAATACGTCTTTTTTTCCACTAGTTGAAGTTATTGTTGGTGCAACATTACTAGGCCATTTAAAACTTGAAGGCCAGGTCACTGCTCTTGCTGTTCCGTCTCCGGTAGTAATAAGCACAAAAGAACTAACTCTACCTACAGCTTGTACATTTGTAACAGCCACTAAAGATATGTTGTTGTTTAATAATACTTCAAACAATGTTGCACCACTAATATCTAGTGATAGAATATTGTTAGAAATAGTTACTAACTGTCTTTTTTCTGCACTGTTGTTGTTTAATAACAAACCATTTAAGTTTATAGTTCCTTGTAGACCTACAGTTGAAGTAGCAGGTACAAAAGTCAAATTAGGATTCACATAAGCTGAATTTGTTAACCCAGAAGAAGTAGGTTGCAGGTCAAGATAGTAAGTTGTTACATCATTGATTGCAGTCGTTACCTGTAATACACTATTTGTCAATGACATAAAAACTCCTTAAGCCTGAGCTTCAGTCCAAGATGCACGTCCAAATATATTAGCTGAACCACTACCAATATTTTGAGCCGTAATAGTGATTACGTCAGGACCATCAGGATAAATACCATTATTAGATAATGCTGACCCGCCACTTAAAATACTAGTACCCATATCACGTATTAAATCTAATTCGACTGATGTTGTTGTAAAACTTGCACCACCTGATGTATTTAAGAAGAATCCATAAATTATTTCGCCACCGGAAACAGTTGTGCCCGCAGTATGTGTTATATATTGTGCTAGACTAGAACCACCTTGACTTTGCCAGTTAGGGGTTGCACTACTTACAGTACCGTTCAATACCAGGGTCATCAAGAATTGACCGTTTGAGAACACGTCCATCTGTCGTAAAACCATCTGCATACGGTTAACAAGTTCACGTGTTCCTAGTGTGCTGGCAGTTATACCGTTACTTACTGAGGGTGCAATGCGTAAACTAATAATAGCATTAGTGGTGCCGTTAGAAATTGATAATGCTGTAGTCATACCACGTGTGAACACGAATGATTTATCATCATCAAAACGTCCATCCATAATAACTGAAGTACCCCAGTGACTTATTGTTGGTGAGAAGTCTGGTGCATATATTTCTACCATTGTCATATTTGTATTAGGTGAACTAACTGTAAATGTTTGTGCTGTAGTTTGTCCCAATGGGGCAAATATTAAGCTAGTTGATCCTCCCGCGCCAGTAGTAGCATAATTTAAAGTGATGCTAGTATTTGTTACAAAACTCACAACACCTGCTCCAGGCGGTATATAAGTACCAATTACTTGTTGCCCAATTTGAACTCCACTAGTGCTAACACCTGTCAATGTCGGACTACCTGTAGTTGCAGTAAATGTTAATGTACCACCTGCAGACGTTCTAGTAAGTCCACTTAAATAAGGATTGAATAATATAGTAGAAGAACTAGCACTAAATGTGGCCGCTTGACTCATAGTAACACTAACGTTAGTAGAAATACTATTAACTATTGTACCATAAGGTATACCAACACCTTGTATATATTGTCCTACCACAGTTCCTGTAGTGTTAGCCATTGTAAGTGTAGTACTGCCGGATATAGTATTACCGGTTAAACTTACATCTTGTGATTTACCTGTGTACTGTACAAATTCGCTTTGTGTACTATTACGTATCCAAACAGTACCAGGAAGACTTGGTGTAGCATTATACCAATCTAAATGACTTGCTACATATGCAGATGACGCTCCGCTAGTTAATGTTTGTGTTAGTAGCGAAGTTCTTGGGAAAGTAGCAACTTCATAACGTGCAGGTAAATTACCTGAACGCATATATGCTTCATAGTTAACGTTATTGTTAATCATTTTGTGACAGTAAATGATGTTTCCATCTCCGCCTCTAAAGCCCCAACGAATAAAACCAGCACCATACCATGAATAGTCCATGTAATACATCTGCATTTTACCTATGTCTACTGTAAATCCACTTGGTCCTGTACCATCGACACGGTCTAAATTCCATTGACTTTGCGGAACTCTAGTTTCAATTGTTTTACTCATAGTAGCATTAGTTAAATTACTAGTGCCCCTATATGGGGGATTTATTGTCAGTGATGTATCACTAGTAATATTTAATACACGATAACTCATACCTTTGATAACAATGAAATCATTAGGTTGAAGTTGTTTACTAAAATAAGTAGCTACTCCATTAGTCGTTTGTCCGGTAACAGTAGAATCTCCTGCGTTCACGCTTACAAACCCGGCAATTTGATAAACTGAACTACGTCTTACTGCGTACAAGGTTTGTCCATCAAATTCAAAATATATGCCGTTCTGGCTATCAAATGTGCCAATTCTACAAGATGCACCATTCCATCCTGTAACACTTAAAACATAAACACCAGTTGCGACAAAAGGTGAAGGTGGTGCAGACCCTGCAGTATATGTGAATCTATATGGATCTAATACAGTAGCTACTGTAAAGTTACCATTGTAAGCTGTTTCGTTACATCTAGCAACACTAATACTTGTGCCTGGTTCTAAGTTATGTTGTATTTTTGTAACAACTGTTACGGTGGTGCCAGAAGCAGTGATACTATCAACGTTTAAACTAGGCTTCAATAAAGTACCTGTACTAATTTGAATACCTTTACCTGACTGATAGCGGAAATATCTACGAGTCTGACGAATCATTTGTTGATTATGACTTGACGAATTGGTACTGAAAGTAACACCGCCGTCAAATGGTCTATGATTGAATGTTCCCAATGGTCTGCAATATAAAGTACCACCTGTAATCGTACCCGATGTTGGGTTATTAGTTGCATAGAATACAAAAACAGTAGGACTAGTTACTGTTGCAACCATCCAACTTCCGTTTGGATTATTTGTTGCGCCGGTAGTGCCGGTTATCGCTATTTCATTTCCAATTGACAATCCATGAGGTACGGTAGTAGTTACTGTAATCGCAGTACCTGAGTATGCATAACTAGTTACAGTAATGCTAGCACCAGTAAATATACTTCCAGCATATACGCCAGTTACGCCATTGTTAAAAATACTACCTGTAGTACCTGTAAAAACTGCTTTACCGGTGTATGTTGAAGATGTTGAACCGTTGGTAGAATCAATTAAGTATAATCCATCAGCACCAGCAAATGTAGAATCTCCGACAAAAACTACTGAGCCGGCAGCCACTGCCCCTGAAGCAAAAGTTAATACATAGCTACGACTACCATTAGTAGCATTAATACCAGTAATAGCTAAAGGGGTTGCAACGTTAAAATATGCAAATGGGCGATTATTAATCATAGTTAAACTTTCCCATTTAGTAGATTGTACTGAATATTCAAAGTCAGTATCAATCAATGCTTGCGGTTGGCTAGTTCTAAATTTGTTAACTGGATCGGTATATACCTCGCTCGGAGTAAACTTCTCGTCATACTCATCAATGAGAATTTCTATCTTGTTAGAAGATGCCATACCTGTACATGCATTTTGCAATACTACGGTCGTAAATGTGTTACCAACTGTGTCAGTAGTAATAGAATAACTAGTAAATTTGTTATTAGCATCAGAGAAGTTATAAATTACCTGATTGGTTGTTACGTTAGTAATTAACACAATTCTTTCCCTCAGAATGCCTTGTGGAATTACGATTGTTTTTGATGTTGGGTCAAACGTATAATACGGACTCACTATTGTTTTTCTAGCCATTTTTACTCCAGTTAACTAAGATTATCATATATTTATCTTACCTAAATTAATACCCGAACATAATATCAGCCGGGCTGAATGGATATTTCTTAACATTTGTACTTGATACCCCTGACTGTGTTCTGACCATAATATCAGAATTTGTAGGGGGCGGGCTACTAAATGTTATATATCCTGTATCAATAATTGTATAGCCCTTGAAGGCTCCTAATACGAAACTTTGCCAAATTACATCAACATTCCATACAAATGCGGGCTGTATAGATCCATTTACTGCAACTAGTATAGAGAACGGGTCGGATAATGTTGACGGTACTTGATTATATGTAAGTTGGAAAGTACCTCTAGATCCGTCTGCTGAATATGACAAGTCATCAAATTCATATAATCCAGTAGCACCTGTTGCCGCCCATGTCAAGTTTCCGGCGCCGTCTGTAACTAAGGTCTCTCCTAGACTACCGCCAGTTATCTTCAAATTAGCGTTAGAATTTAATGTGACTAGACCAGTTACTGTTAGACTTAGTAAGTTACCCAAACTTGTAATATTTGGCTGGGCCGCTGTTGATATATTACCAACATAGGTGTTTGCAGTTATTACGTTGGCACCAGAAATATTACCACCTGATCCAGATCCTGTAGTAATATTACCCGCAAATAGTGTACCAGTAGTTTTGTTGAATGTTAAGTTAGCATTTCCAGCAAATGAGCCAGCGTCATTGAACTGAACATATGTGTTAGCTCCGCCCGGTGTGCCACCACCTCCACCTCCACCGGCAGCCCAAGTCAAGTTTCCTGCGCCATCAGTCTGTAAGAAATAGTTTGCAGTACCGCCTGCGATATGTAAATTGCTTGCATCTCCTAGTGTTACATTTGGTCCAGATAATGATACATTTCCTGTAGCAGTTATACCATATGTAGTTAATCCTCCTACACCACTAGTACCTAAAGTTAAATTACCATAAATACCAACATCACCTGATATAGCATTATGACCTGTGACTATTGTTATAGTTCCAGAACTATCTTGGATATTGCTTGTTTTTACATACCCTGTACCAGTAGCTACTAATCCACCGGATACAGTTAAACCAGTTAATGTACCAACACTTGTAATATTTGGCTGTGCATTTGTAAGTACTGTGCCAGCATAAGCCGCATAGTTTGCATTTGCTACAGTACCAGTTAATTGACTACCATTACCAACAAAATAGTTACCAGTTATATTTGCATTAGCATCACGTATTACTACTGTGTTTGCGGTAGCCGCCGTCGCTGTATCATACCCATCTAATAAATCAGCATTTAAGTTTGTTACTTTGGTAGTTGACGCTACTGTTAAAGGTGCTGTTCCTGTTGCAATATTGCTTACTAAGAAGCTAGCGGTTATATTGCCAGCAGTTGCAAAGTTACCGGATGTAGTTGTACCGGTTACAGTTAAACTTGTTAGTGTTCCTAATGATGTAATATTTGGTTGAGCATTAGTAGTTAATGTACCAGATAGATAATTAGCACCTACTAAATTGCCACCTGTAAATGTGTTACTTGCACCCAATGTTGTATCAATTAATGTACCAACACTTGTAATGTTTGGCTGTGCATTTGTGAGTACTGTACCAGCATATAAACTGTAATTTGCATTTGCAATAGTACCTGTTAATTGACTGCCATTACCCAAGAAATAACTAGCACGTACATTGCCAAAAGTATTGAATGTCGCTACTTCACTAGATAGGGTTACATTGCTACCAAATGCAAATTCAGCATTACTGTTATCCCATCCCATAAACGCATCAGTCGCTGTACTACCTGTATAATAGTGTAGTAGTGTGCCCCTGTCTTTACCATCATTAGTTGTTAACGGATCTCCATTTGGATTGCCGCCCATTTCAATGATTGGATCTTTAACATTTAATGTTGTTACATTTGCGTATATAGTAGTGCCATTAACAGTTAAATTACCAGTAATAGTAGCGTTGCCGGAAATACTAGCATTAGTAGCACTTAGATTATTACCAGTAATATTTCCATTAGCATCACGTACTACTACTGTATCTGCTGTGGCAGAAGTAGAAGTATCATATCCATCTAATAGGTCTGCATTTAAGTTTGTTACTTTGGTATTACTTGTTACTGTTAATGGAGCAGTACCTGATGCTACATTACTTACTAAGAAGCTAGCAGTTACGTTACCTGCCGTTGCAAAGTTACCAGATGTAGTTGTACCGGTTACAGTTAAACTTGTTAGTGTGCCTAAACTAGTAATATTTGGTTGTGCATTAGTAGTTAATGTACCTGTTATATAATTAGCACTTACTAAATTACCACCAGTAAATGTATTACTTGCACCCAATGTTGTGTTGTTTAGTGTACCAAGAGTTGTGATATTAGTTTGGCTAGCAGTTTGAATTGTTCCATATATGCCAGTACTTGCATTTAAATTAGCAACGTTAGCGTTGCCCGTTGTTGTGAATTGCCCGCTACCAATATTCAGTGTTCCCGTAATATTAACACCGGTGCCTGTTACAGAAACTACATTAGCAACACCGTTTGAACTTATTGTAACATTAGCATTGTTTTCTACAACAATATTACTGTTACCATTAGCCAGGCTGCTAGTTGAAATACCTGTCAAATAATAACCATTACCAGTAAAGTAATTAGCAGTAACGTTTCCGTTTGCATCACGAACAGTTACGGTATTTGCAGTAGCCGAAACTGCTGTATCATATCCATCTAATAAATCAGCATTTAAATTTATAACTTTGGTCGTACTTGATACTGTTAATGGTGCTGTACCAGTAGCTACATTACTGACCAAGAAGCTAGCGGTTATGTTACCTGCTGTTGCAAAATTACCTGATGTAGTTGTACCAGTTACACTTAAACTTGCTAGTGTTCCCAATGATGTAATATTTGGTTGAGCAGCCGTTGTCAATGTACCGGTAATATTATTACCAGTTATGTTTGCATTGGCATCACGTACCACTACCGTATCTGCTGTGGCTGCTGTTGCAGTATCATATCCATCTAACAAATCGGCATTTAAATTTGTAACTTTGGTAGTACTTGATACAGTTAATGGTGCTGTACCAGTTGCTATATTACTAACTAAGAAACTAGCAGTTACATTGCCAGCCGTTGCAAAATTACCTGATGTAGTTGTACCAGTTACACTCAAACTACTTAGTGTACCAAGACTTGTAATATTGGGTTGTGCATTAGTAGTTAATGTACCTGTTAGATAGTTTGCACTTACTAGATTACCACCAGTCAATGAGTTACTTGCGCCCAATGTTGTATTAGTTAGTGTGCCTAACGTAGTTATATTGGTCTGACTAGCAGTTTGAATTGTTCCATATATACCAGTACTTGCATTTAAATTAGCAACATTAGCATTACCAGTTGTTGTGAATTGACCACTACCTATGTTTAGAGTGCCTGCAATATTAACACCAGTGCCAGACACGGATACAACATTAGCAGTACCAGTTGAACTTATCGTTACGTTAGCATTGTTCTCTACGACAATATTGCTGTTGCCATTAGCTAAACTGCTAGTAGAAATGCCTGTCAAATAATAACCATTACCAGTGAAGTAATTTGCGCTTATGTTTCCATTTGCATCTCTGACTGCTACAGTATTAGCAGTATTTGCTACATCGGTATCATATCCGTCTAGCAAATCAGCATTTAGATTTGTTACCTTAGTTGTACTTGATACAGTTAAAGGTGCTGTTCCAGTAGCTACATTACTGACCAAGAAACTAGCAGTTACATTACCTGCTGTTGCAAAGTTACCAGATGTAGTTGTACCAGTTACTGCCAATGAACTTAATGTACCGACACTTGTTATGTTAGGTTGTGCATTGGTTAATACGGTACCTGCATAAGCACTGTAATTTGCATTTGCAATAGTACCAGTTAGTTGACTACCATTACCTAAGAAATAACTAGCACGTACATTACCAAACGTGTTAAAGGTTGCTACTTCGCCACTTAATGTTACATTACTACCAAAAGCAAACTCTGCATTGCTATTATCCCAGCCCATAAATGCATCAATTGCTGAACTACCTGAATAGTAGTGTAGTAATGTACCTCTATCTTTACCATCATTAGTTGTTAATGGATCTCCATTTGGATTACCACCCATTTCAATGATTGGGTCTTTAACATTTAATGTTGTTACATTAGCATAAATTGTTGTACCGTTGACTGTTAAATTGCCAGTAACAGTAGCGTTACCAGAAATTATTGCATCTGTTGTGTTTAAAGTATTTGCAGTTACGTTTGCATTGGCATCACGTACAACAACAGTATTAGCGGTTGCCGCAGTTGCCGTATCATACCCGTCTAATAAGTCAGCATTTAAGTTTGTAACTTTAGTGTTGCTTGATACTGTCAACGGAGCAGTACCTGATGCTACATTGCTGACTAAGAAACTAGCAGTAACGTTCCCTGCTGTTGCAAAATTACCACTTGTTGTAGTACCAGTTACTGCTAACGAACTTAATGTACCAACACTTGTTATATTTGGTTGTGCATTAGTAGTTACTGTATCGGCAGTAGTTGCACTACCGGCAGTAGTTGCATATGTTGCGTTAGCTACAGTACCTGTTACATTGGCACCAGTAATGCTTGTTAATAAACTACCATCACCACTGAAGTAGTTTGCTGTAGCTAAATTACCAAGATTAGCATTGCCACTTGTCAAATTACCTGTTATACTTAAACTACTCAATGTACCAACTGAAGTTATATTTGGCTGTGAATTAGTAGTTACTGTGCCGGCAGTAGTTGCACTACCTGCACTTGTCGCATATGTTGCATTAGCTACAGTACCTGTTACATTGGCGCCAGTAATGCTTGTTAATAAACTACCATCACCACTGAAGTAGTTTGCGGTAGTTAAGTTACCTAATGTAGCATTACCTGATGTAATATTACCTGTACCAGCGTTCAAGTATCCAGAAACATTAACACCTGTACTTGTAACAACTATTATATTTGAAACGCCATTTGAACTAATAGTGACATTGGCGTTAGCATTTACGTATACATTACTATTTCCGTTTAATAACTGAGATCCTGCAGGAACATTTGTTAAGTATGTTGCATCACCACTGAAATAATTAGCACTTACTAAATTACCAAGATTTGCATTACCTGAACTTACGTTACCTGTAACACTTAAACTACCTAGTGTACCCACTGATGTAATATTTGGTTGACTATTTGTAAGTACAGTACCTGCGTATAATGCATAATTTGCATTGGCTACTGTACCACTAACATTAGCACCGGCTATGTTTGTTAGATTGATACCATTACCAGTAAAATAATTTGCTGTTACTGAATTACCTAAATTAGCATTACCTGAACTTAAATTTCCTGTTATATCTAAACTACCTAGTGTACCTACTGATGTAATATTTGGCTGTGCTGCCGTTGTTAATGTACCAGTTAAGAAGTTTGCACTTAATAGATTACCGCCAGTCAATGAGTTACTTGCACCCAATGTTGTGTTGCTTAGTGTACCCAAACTTGTAATATTTGGTTGTGCATTTGTAAGTACAGTACCTGCATAAGCCGCATAGTTTGCATTAGCAATAGTACCAGTTAACTGGCTAGCGTTACCTAAGAAATAGTTAGCACGTACATTACCGTAATTATTAACAGCAATAACATCATTAGAATTTGTTACGTTACTACCAAATATAAATTCTGCACCACTATTATCCCAACCCATGAATGCATCAACCGGAGACGAATTAGCTGTTACATAATAATGTAATAATGTACCTCTATCTTTACCATCATTAGTTGTTAATGGATCGCCATTTGGGTTACCACCCATTTCAATGATTGGGTCTTTAACATTTAATGTTGTAATGTTTGCATATATTGTTGTACCGCTTACTGTTAAGTTTCCAGCAATAGTAGCATTACCACCTACATCTAAATTAGTTAATGTGCCCAGAGTAGTAACATTTGGCTGATTAGACGATGTTAATGTACCAGTCAAGTAGTTAGCACTTAATAAATTACCACCTGACAACGAATTACTTGCACCCAATGTTGTATCGTTTAGTGTACCAACTGATGTAATATTTGGCTGTGCCGCAGTAGTTAATGTACCTGTTACATAATTTGCACTTACTAAATTACCACCTGATATAGTCGCGGCACCGGCCATTGTTATCCCAGTTACTGTGCCAAGACTTGTGATATTTGGTTGTGCCGCAGTAGTTAATGTACCTGTCAAGTATGTAGCTGAAACTAAATTAGCACCAGTTACCCTTGACACTGAACCACTAAGTGTGATATTGCCATTTGAAGTAACAGTAAGGCTACTTAATGTACCAACACTCGTAATATTTGGCTGAGCCGCAGTTGTTAATGTACCAGTTAAATAGTTTGCACTTACTAAATTAGCACCAGTTAGATTACCTGTTGTTATATTTGATGTTACACTTAAGTTACCCAATGTACCAACTGATGTAATATTTGGTTGACTGTTTGTGAGTACTGTACCAGCATATGTACTGTAATTTGCATTTGCAACAGTACCTGAAATATTGCCTGCGGTAATAGCAGTCAACAAGCTACCATTGCCACTAAAATAATTTGATGTAGTTAAGTTACCTAAATCAGCATTTTCTGATGTGATGTTGCCTGCAACATTTGTATATCCAAAAACATTAACGCCTATATCAGTTACAGTAACTATATTTGCATTCCCTGCTACCGTTATTGTTACATTGCTATTTGTATCTACAGTTACATTACTGTTTCCATTAACAATACTACTACCTGCGGCAACTGTTATATTAGATATTAAATATCCATCACCGCTTAGGTAGTTTGCACTTACTAAATTAGCACCAGTTACATTACCTGCTGTAATATTACCAGTGACTGATAAACTACTTAGTGTACCAACTGATGTAATATTTGGTTGTGCATTAGTAAGTACAGTACCAGCATATAAACTATAATTTGCATTTGCTACAGTACCTGAAATATTAGCACCTGTTATAGCAGTTAGTAACGAACCATTACCTATAAAGAAATTACCTCTTATTGCGTTACCTAGATTAGCGTTACCTGATGATATGTTTGCTGTAACAGATAATGAGTTTAGTGTACCAACACTTGTAATATTTGGTTGGGCATTTGTACGAACAGTGTTAGCTACTGTGGCATTAGCAACAAATCCAGTTACATTGCCACCAGCAATGCTTGTTAATAAGCTACCATTACCACTAAAATAGTTTGATGTAGTTAGGTTGCCTAAACTTGCATTACCTGCTGTAATATTACCAATATCAATATTTAAATATCCCGCAACATTAACACCAGTGTCTGATATTATTACTATGTCTGCTACCCCAGCAACCCCTACAGTTACATTACTGTTTGCACTTACTGATACATTGCTATTTCCATTGATAATACTGCTACCTGCACCAACAGTTAAATTAGATATTAAATATCCATCACCGCTTAAGTAGTTACCACTTATTAAATTAGCGCCGGTTAGATTACCTGCCGTAATATTACCAGTTACTGCTAAACTACTTAATGTACCAACACTTGTAATATTGGGTTGTGCATTAGTAGTTACAGTGCCCGCAGTAGTTGCACCACCTGCACTAGTTGCATATGTTGCATTTGCTACTGTACCTGTTACATTAGCGCCTGTTATACTTGTTAATAGATTTCCATTACCACTTATATAGTTTGCACTTACTAAATTAGCACCAGTTACATTACCTGCTGTAATATTACCAGTAACACCTAGACTTGTTAATGTACCAACACTTGTAATGTTAGGTTGTGCATTTGTAAGAACCGTGCCAGCATATGTACTATAATTTGCATTTGCTACAGTACCAGTTACATTACCACCAGTTATATCAGTTAGTAACGCACCATTACCAATAAAGAAATTACCTCGTACTGCATTACCTAAGTTTGCATTACCACTAGTAATATTTCCAGTACCTGTACTCAAATACCCTGCAACATTAACACCAGTTCCTGTTACAGTAACTATGTCTGAATTTCCTGCTACGCTTACTGTAACATTACTATTTGCAGTAACTACAACGTTACTGTTTCCATTCAATATAGAATTACCAGCAGTAACACTAATATTGGTTAATAAAGATCCATCACCGCTAAAATAATTTGCACTTATTAAGTTAGCACCAGTTACATTACCTGCTGTAATATTACCAGTAACACCTAGACTACTTAAGGTACCAACTGATGTGATGTTTGGCTGTGCATTAGTAGTTAATGTACCAGTTAGGTAATTAGCACTTAATAAATTACCTCCTGATATAGTAGCGGCCCCTGTTAGAGTAATTCCAGTTACTGTACCAAAACTTGTAATATTGGGTTGTGCGGCCGTTGTTAATGTACCTGTCAAGTATGATGCACTTACTAAGTTTGCTCCAGTAACTCCTGACACTGATCCGCTTAATGTAATATTACCATTTGAAGTGATAGTTAAACCGGTTAATGTCCCGACGCTTGTGATGTTTGGTTGACTATTTGTAAGTACAGTACCTGCATATGTTGCATAGTTTGCATTTGCTACGGTACCTGTTACATTAGCTCCAGTAATACTTGTTAGTAAACTACCATTGCCTTGGAAATAATTAGCTATGGCTAAATTACCTAAGTTAGCATTATCCGAAGTAATATTACCTGTACCACTATTTGCTACCGTTAAACTGGTAAGAGTGCCTACACTTGTTATGTTTGCTTGAATGTTACCACTTACATATGAGGCTGTTAGTGCTGTTGTTGCATTACCACCACTTGCTGAAACGTTACTTAATGCACTTCCGTCTCCGCTAAAATAATTGGCAGCAAGTAAATTACCTGCATATAAATTCAATACATGTACGTCATTAGTGACGTTCATGTTGTTTGCTGTAGCATTTCCACTTACAGTCAACGAACTTAGTGAACCAAGACTTGTGATATTTGGTTGAGCATTAGTAGTTAATGTACCTGTTAAGTAGTTTGCACTTACTAAATTTCCACCTGATATATTACCTGCTGTAATATTTCCTGTTACGCCCAAACTTGTTAATGTACCAACACTAGTTATGTTTGGTTGAGAACTTGATGTGACTACTCCTGAATAGGCTGCATAATTTGCATTTGCAATAATACCTGTTAATTGACTTGCATTACCTATGTAATATGCGGCATGTACATTACCATAATCGTTAACGGTAATAACTTCACTGGAATTAGTTACATTGCTTCCAAATACAAATTCTCCACCGCTATTATCCCAGCCCATAAATGCATCTACGGCTGTGGCATTAGCTGTGACATAGTAATGTAATAGTGTTCCTCTATCTTTACCATCATTAGTTGTTAATGGATCGCCATTTGGATTGCCACCCATTTCAATGATTGGATCTTTAACATTCAATACTGTGATATTAGCATATATTGTAGTGCCACTTACTGTCAAGTTTCCAGCAATAGTAGCATTACCAGCCACATCCAAATTAGTTAAATTACCTACAGTTGTTATGTTAGATTGATTAGCGGTTGTTAATGTACCAGTTATATAATTAGCACTTACTAGATTTCCGCCTGTCAAATTACCAGTTGCTTGTAGAGTTAAACTTTTTACTGATAATGTGTCTGTTGTTTTGTTGAACGTGAAGTTTCCGTCTGAACCAAAAACTCCACCATCATTAAATTGTACTTCAGTATTAGTTCCTGATATTCCACCGCCTCCTGGTGGGGACACAAAAGCTAAGTTTCCTGCACCATCAGTAGATAGATAGTATCCGGTACTACCACCAGCAACATGCAAGTTACTTACATTGCCTAAGGTTACATTAGCAGTAGTTGTGAAGTCTACAACACCTGAACTATTACTAACTGTCAACCCAGTTAGACTTCCCAAACTAGTAACGTTTGGTTGTGACGCAGTAGTTAGTGTTCCAGCAAAATAATTAGCACTTACCAGATTACCACCTGATATATTGCCTGCGGTGATGTTTCCAGCACCTGTATTCAATGTACCTGCAACATTGACTCCTGTACCAGTAACAGTAACTACGTTAGAATTACCTGCCACGCTAACAGTAACGTTACCGTTAGCTGACGGAATATTTAAATTACTATTACCATTTGATACACTAAATGCAGAAACTGCGGTAGATACGTTTCCGGATACGTTAGAACCAGTGATACTTGTTAATAAACTACCATTACCACTAAAGTAGTTTGCACTTACTACATTTCCACCTGATACGTTACCTGCTGTAATGTTTCCTGTAACGTCTAAATATCCTACAACATTTGCACCAGTGCTTGTTACTATGACTATACCTGCAGTACCTGAAACACTAACAATAACATTACTATTTGGGGCTACAGCTACATTACTATTTCCATTAACAATACTGCTACCTGCACCTACAGTTATGTTGGATATCATGTAACCGTCACCACTTAAGTAGTTTGCACTTACTAAATTAGCGCCAGTTACATTACCTGCTGTAATGTTACCGGTTACTGCTAACGAACTTAATGTACCAACACTTGTTATGTTTGGTTGAGCGTTAGTATATAC
>Ga0315909_10001656_pt1 | contig 29828 bp, 26 predicted proteins | sample LakEriMetagenome_11_FD_203527 | JGI IMG/M metagenome (GOLD analysis project Ga0315909, IMG submission 203527) | Freshwater fungal communities from buoy surface, Lake Erie, Ohio, United States - Buoy 2 MA125 | ecosystem: Environmental > Aquatic > Freshwater > Lake | place: USA: Lake Erie, Ohio... | reverse complement strand
AAATGGGACACCCCATAGGGGTGTCATTTCAAATCGTTACCGATAAGCCGTCAGGCTTCGCCCTTACCGCGCCATAGGAGAATTAAAATGTCCCATTTTAATTCTTCAATGGTGTAAATGTTAAAATGTCTAAAACAAACTATAGTCATCATCCATTTTGCCAATATCAATCGACTGTATATTGCGGACATTATTGTCGATATCGATTTTCATCGCATTGTCGTCTTCTTCCGTAAAGTGAAGATCCATTGCTTTATCCTCCGTCAATTGTTTTTCCTCTAAATTCATTATAGCCTTCATATCGAGCAACAAACTAAACGCGTTCGTGCCGTAGTATCCGGCCTGGCCGCACATCACATTCGCCGAGACCCCGCGCATTTGGTCAAAGTCACCGTGTCTGCTCGCGTCCAAAAATATCTCAGTATGCATCTCATACGTACTCTTGGAAATCGGCCCAATGTCGTCGTTGATGATTCCCGAGCGGAACATCGGCACCATCTCCGCCTTCACAGTCATTCGGTCGCATAAAATGCTGAGATGGTGGTAATTCACGTAAGCATCACTTGCCTCCATCACTTCGTTAAACTCGTTCAATATATTTTGCCTCGCCGCCTCAATACCAAGGACATCATACATTTCTCGAATGTCGTTGCTATAGGTGCGCGTATAATCGATAAAATCCAGTGGGAAAATGTCCAGCAGATTCGACCCGACAGTATCCAGGAGCCAAATGTCTTTGCGCACATATTTGCTGTCCTCCTTCACGACCATATCCTTCACCATTCGCGGGTTCACATTCGTGATGTTGCTGACGCCGCGCAAAACTATGTTGTTCAGCAAATTGTCTTGGAAATTCTTGAGCAAATAGATTTCGTCCGATTGGTCGAGGGATTCTACTGCGCCCTTCTTTTTCTTAAAGACTGACGAATTGATTCGGATTCGGAACAACAGGTTGTTGGAATTCATGTCGGAAAATACGCACGACACGTCGGATTTGTGGCCGTTCGAAATCGCATAGTGGATGTCGTCCATCGTGATGTTCTTGTCAAGCAATGAGACCGCATCGACTTCGATTCGGATGATCCACTTGGACCGCGGAACGGTTTCATCGACGCCGCCGTTGCACTCTTCAATCAGCTTTTCAAATTCGTAGAACTCGTTGATGGCGATCTTGTCGCTGCCGATTTTGGTGTCGTAATCGTTGGGGTCGAAACAGATTTCCACAGATTTCACAACGTCAACCAGTTTTGTGTGCTGAATCATGTTGCAATAGTTTGCAGCCTTGTCCTTGTCGAATTGGTCAACCGGTTTCAAATAGACAGTCGCCGAGGGTTTGTCTGGGTTTCGAGTGAGGCGTAGGATTTCCTCGATGCGCGGCACGCCGCGCGTGACGTTTGACTTGGTCGCTACGCCAGCTAAGTGAAAAGTATTTAATGTCAGCTGTGTCGTGGGTTCGCCGATGGACTGGCCCGCAATTACACCCACCATTTCACCCGGATGGACGACCGATTTCTTGTAAGCGAGCACGATGTGTTCCATGAGAAGCGCGACCGCGCGCGTATTGAACCGTTTCTTGATCAACAACTCTTTGGGCGACAAACTGTAAAAGAACATAATCTCGAAAAGCCGCGTGACTTTGAACATACTCTTCAACTTTGCAAACGTTTTTTCAGCAGTTTCGATAAACTCGAGTGGAGTGATATCGACGGCACTGGTAGCTGTCAAATTCATCTGTCCCTGTATGTTTTGGATGATATACTGGAAGGCAACCGGCGCCTTGATCGCGTCTTCGTGTTTAAACTTGAACACATTGGTCACCAATTCGTCGCGGAATTTAATGAGTTCATCGACACTGGCCTTGCATTTGGCCTTGGTTTTCTCTCGCTGGGTCTTGAAACGCTTCACGGTCTCCTTGGTGTAAATACTCAACATGTCCTTGTTTTCGCCGTCGTTCAGTCCGATCAAGTCGTAATACATGTAGATATCCTCGATTGACATGTTGACCAAATTGATGTTTTGATTCTCGACGCGGGTGGTGTCGACGCCGTCTTCGCCGTAGGTGAACTGCACGATTTTGCCCATGTTGTTGCGAACGGTCCCGTCGTATTCGACTTTCAGGTCCTCGAGGCCCTTAACCAGCCTACGCTGAATATATCCGGTTTGCGACGTCTTAACCGCAGTGTCAATCAAACCCATGCGCCCACCCATGGCGTGAAAAAACAGTTCTGGTGCAGTCAATCCGGAAATGTACGAGTTCTTGACAAAACCGCGGGCTTCGGGGGAGTCATCAAACTTATTGAAGTGTGGCAGCGTGCGGTTGTCGAACCCATAAGGAACGCGTTTGCCGTCAACACTTTGCTGACCCAGGCACGAAATCATTTGCGAAATATTCAACATGGAACCTTTGGACCCGGACTTGACGATTTTCACGAAACGGTTGCTCTCATCAAGACTTTTAACGCCGATTTTGCCGGTTTGACTGGTGGCGTCGTTCAAGATATTGCCGACCTGGATCTCGAACTCTTGTGCGTTGGTCCTGCCCGAGTTGTTTTCGAGGATTCCCAAATGGACCCTGTCGGTGAGCTCGCCGACCTCATTCATTTTCGACGAAATCACCTGCAACACGCTCTCGGTGGTTTTTCGGTCGGAAACCAAATCACTGACACCCACGCTGTAAGCACTCGTCTTCATGTATTCGGTAATCACTTGCTGTAAATCGTCGATGTAATTCGAGCAGGCCATGTTGCCAAAGTCGTTGCAGATGCGATTCAAAATGCCCTTGGTGCCCGACGCAAAGACGCCCTTGTCGGCTTGTCCGCGAATGTATTTGCCGTTGTGGATCTCAAGAACATTGTTGGAAACGTTTGCGTCCTCGGCGTCGTCGAAGAGCTTGGTCTTGTACTTCAAAGAAATCGGCGGCGTAATTTGCGACAAAATGTCGAAATTGGTGATTTTCTTTTTGTTTCGGAGCTCTTTCATGTCGATATTGGAGTAACCCATCAGAATGTTCATGGCCTGGCGGGGCGTGAAATCGACCCCCTGACGCGTGAACTGGTACGACCCCAACATGGAGTCTTGGAAAATCCCGATGATGGGCGCATTGCTGGAGGGACTGATGATTTGGTAAGGGATGGCCGCCAAGTTTCGCAGCTCGGTTTCCGACAACTCGCTCTGAGGCATGTGCATATTCATCTCATCGCCGTCGAAATCCGCATTGTATGGCTTGGTGTCGCAAACGTTCATGCGAAACGTGTCGCCGCGCTTCATGACTTTGACGATGTGACACATCATACTCATTCGATGCAGACTTGGCTGACGGTTGAACAAGACCGCGTCGCCGTCCATCATGTGGCGATGAACGATGTCGCCATTTTCCAAACGGATCGAGGTGCGGTCCACGTAGCGGAGCGAGACATTAGACCCGTCTTTCTTCTCCAAAATCTTGGCGCCAGGATAAACTTCGGGCCCGTTCTGCACAAGTTTCATGAGGAATTTGCGATTCCTGTCGTTGACCACCACGGGTTTTGTGAGACACATGGCGACGCGCAGGGGTACGCCGAGTTGGCGCGCGGACAAATTGGGATCGCCGGTAATGACCGATCGAGCACTGAAATCGACGCGTTTGCCCATCAAATTGCCTCGTATGCGGCCGTTTTTCGAATTCAGACGCCCTGTGATGCACTGAAGGGGGCGCCCAGTTCGGTGGGCAACCGGGACAGCGCCCTTGACTTTGTTGTTGACAATCATTGCGACAAAATATTGGAGAACCATGGTCAAATTGTCGATGATATGTTGCGACGCGTTGGCATTGATTCTTTCCATCAAATCCTTGTTGGTCTTGATGATGTGGCCGTAAATGTGAGTCAAATCGTCCTCGCTGCGCTGGTTGGCGTCCATTTTGACGGAGGGTCGCACTGCAGGAGGCGCGACTGGCAACACTTGGCAAATCATCCAATCCGGACGGGACCAAGTAGCACTAAATCCCATAAATTCCACGTCTTCATTTGAAATGCGCTTAAATATTTTCAAAACAATCTCGGCGGTGAGTTTCATGACGTAGTTGCTCTTTGTATCGCCTGCTGTATCGCTTGATACAGGGTTTACGTTTGAAGATTCGTTGACTAAATTTTCCCAAATCGCATTGATAGTCGACATTCCATCAAGCTTGATTTTGTCAGGTTGTTTGCAGCCACAACCATTTTCAGTCATTTCACCGCAGCGTTTAACCTTTTGACACAATGGATAGACATAATCCCAACGATGATATGAATTCATGTCACACACTTGGGTGTGTTGTTCTTTGTTAATCAACAACTTACTACATTTGAAACAGACGCACTTCAAAATTTTCATAATTTCTTTGATATGTTGAATAAAAAAAACGGGCCGCGCCATTTCAATATAACCGAAATAACCGGGTGTTTGAATGTAAGTGAGGCCGTCGGTTGGACAAATTGATCCAGGTCCTAAGACACCCATTCGCGGATCAAACAATCCACCAGGAACTTCTTTGTTGTTAATGTATGTATCTTTTGAAACTACCTCTACAACGCCAGCTTTTCGGATTTCTTCAGGGGATGACATCCCGAACTGAATTCCAATAATTCTCGATGGATTTTTATATTGAGCAGCACCTTTCATTTTGCTATATATACTACTTAGGTGTTTTTTATATCAATTTTTTGTGCCACGTTTTTTTTGTTCAATTATTTTATGATTAAGTAGCAGAATCCGACATAAAGGACACAAGGTAATCATGAGCGCTGCGTAGCCGCGCGCTTTGCTTTGCAAAACTTAAAACCCCGGAAACAAAAGAGATTTGTCTTATTTTTCTTTTCGGTCGATATATTCATAAAATAAATAACTCGACAAACAAAATGCCAAGACAAACCACAACTGACAAGAAGAAAAACTACAAAAAAAACAAACCTGATTCAGATTCTTCTTGTTCTTCTTCTGAATCAGACAGTGATACAATTTACACCACGGAATCAGATTCTGAATTCAATAATAGTAATACAAGCAGCGATATTGAAACCCCAAAATCAAATAAGAAAAAAAACAACTCAAAAAAAGATGATTCGATGGATGACTTGGAAGAGTTACACAAAACCTTGCAAACTTTGTTTCCATCACGTTACATGTCAAACAAAGTGAAGGATGAAAGTGCTTTAAAAAAGAAAAAGAGAGAACGCGAAAAGGCAAGGGCAAGGGCAAGGGCAAGGGCAAAGGCTAAGGAAAACGAGAAAGAGAAAAAGAAAAGAAACGATCGTCAAAAAAAGAAGTACAAAAAGTCATCTGACTCCGATTATGAAGATGAAGATTCCATATATGAAGATGAAGATGAAGATGGTGACGATTACGAAGACATCGATGACGACGACGACGACGACGATGACAATTATGAAGATATCGACGATGAGGAAGAGGAAGAGGAAGAGGAAGAGGAAGAGGAAGACAACGGCTATTATGTAGACGATGCCACCCAACCAGATAAGAAAGATTTCAAAATCACATTGACAATTGGAGGCAATCCCCTGAAAAACAAAGTGAATTCAGTTTTATCGAACGACGAGTACGGAAGCGACGATGAGAAAACTTTCATGAAAGAAACCTACGACTCTTCGGTAGGATTGCCACTAACAACATCGTGCCAGTCGCTAGTGTCAACTGCATCGGATTTGCCAAAGAAGGAGAAAAAGCCAAAAAAAGAAGACGACAGCATGTCTGACGTTGTGAATATCGAGGATAAGTACAAAGAGATCATCGAACTCAAAAAGGTATTGGTTGAAAAATTGCGCTTAAAACCCAACAATGCCATTGTCAAAAAAGCATTGAAACAGTGTGACAAGTCAATCAAGAAACTTATCAAAAATGCGCGTTCAAAGAATGCGGAAGCCTACGAAGAGTTGTTGAGCCACGCAGACGCACAAGAAACCGTCGATGAGTTGGGTTACTTTAAGAAAAGATTGTCGAACAAGGAGCAGCTCCAGATTATGACCGACCTACATGAAATCAACCAGTTCATGTATGTGGAGAAGCCGTACAGATTATCCTTGTTGCAATCGAACATCCCGCCCAAGTTCAAGGCTATCGCGATCCAACGGCTCAATCAGTTGAGCATGATGGAGCCAGGCGAGAACGAGTACTTCAAGTTGAAAAACTGGGTCGACAATTTCATGCGCATCCCGTTCAGTGTGTACAAAAATTTGACGATCAATATCAACGACGGCATCGACAAGTGCAGCGAGTACGTGATTAGTGCGAAAAAGCAACTCGATACTTGTGTGTTTGGGCTAAACGACGCGAAAATGCAAATCATGCAAATGGTCGGACAGTGGATTTCGAATCCGAGTTCCATGGGAACCGCCATCGCCATTCACGGCCCCGCGGGTACGGGCAAAACCTCCCTTGTGAAGGAGGGAATCAGCAAGATTTTGGGTCGCGAATTTGCCTTCATTGCTCTCGGCGGTTGCGGCGACAGCAGTTTCTTGGAGGGCCACTCCTACACATATGAAGGGAGTACATGGGGCAAAATCGTGCAGATTTTGATCGAGAGCAAGTGTATGAACCCTGTGATTTACTTTGACGAGTTGGACAAGGTGAGCGATACGGCGCGCGGTCAAGAAATCATCGGCATTCTAACGCATTTGACAGACAGTACGCAGAACAGTCAGTTCCACGACAAGTACTTTTCCGAGATCGACTTGGACTTGAGCAAGTGTTTGTTTATATTTAGTTACAACGACGAGAAATTGGTGAACCCCATTTTGAAGGACCGCATGTACCGAATTGTGACCAAAGGTTACGAGACGAAGGAGAAAATCACCATTGCGCGAAATTACATGCTGCCTAAAATCCGGGAGCAAGTTGGATTCGGACCCGACGACATTGTTATTTCAGATGATGTTTTGTCACACATCATTTCCAACCAGGCGAAAGGAGAGGAGGGCGTGCGTAATTTGAAGAGAACTTTAGAAATTATTCACACGAAGCTCAATTTGTACCGACTAATCACGCCCAACGACAAGTCGCTTTTCGAAAAGGATATGGGACTCGCCGTAACGTTTCCACACGTGTTGACGAAAAAGGATGTCGACACGCTTGTCAAAACTAATGAGTGTATGAGTCAGAGTGTTCTTTATAATATGTACATATAATACATACATGACTTGTGCACCTTCGAATAAAGTAAAACAGTTTGCAAATAAGTATAAAAATATAATTAAAAAACTTGGATTAGATAATAATAGAAAATTTGACGACGATATTAAATTTATTGTAATGACATTAATCGCACATTCCATTAAAACAATCGGTATAGATGATACAGCGTCCTTAGTTTACAACTTTTTTCCCAACATCATTGTAGAAAAAATACTGGCACATTTGAACGATTATGAATCAAAATGCGAGGCGGTAAATTGTAATCAGCAGATTCAAGAGTTGAAGGACGATAATTTGGATGCAATAGAGTCGTCGGAAAAACCATGGTTGCTCATGTTTTACTCGACAAAATGCAGTCATTGTATTAACTTTGCGCCAATTTGGAAAATGATGCCGAAAGTGATTGATGGTATGCACTTTGGAGAAGTTAATATGGATAATAGCCCCGAATGGTTCAAGCGATTTAATATCGAAACTGTACCGAAGATTGTATTGTTAAAAGATGGTGAACGACACTCACTTATCAATGGAAGTTTTACCATTGAAAATATTGTCGACTTTGTGCAACATCCAGAGACATACAATGATCGTCAAGATGATGAGATTGATTGTTCGAATATTATTAAGAACTTGATACATCTATTTACCATAATTTCGAAAGACAATGACTATTTGTATCGACACTTGAAATTTCAGAAAAAAAGAGAAACATTAAAATCGTTGTCGAGATCATTGAGCAAGAGACGCATCTAAGCTAAAATATATAAACTTTGTTTTTTATATATTTTAATTAAACGTGTGAAGGCGTTTTCGACCACACCACATATCGCACCATAAAACTTGCTTATTTACCAATCTGATCAGGAGATCCGCCTGCATTTCCACCTCGTGTGGTCAATAATCGAATGTCAGAATCACTTAAACAAATGTTACCCTTGGAGTTAGTATATCCATACGGCTTGCAAGTTGTGTTGGAATCATTGTTATACATGAAACCAATGATTTTCTCCTTACCGAAAGGAGCGCCCATAAGACCGGCGAATCCACCCACCTTTATTGGTGGAGACTCAGACGCCTCAAAAGCCTCTGCGTACTTTTTTTTATCGTCTCGAAACGCCTCCGCATAACGGGCCTCGAATGCATTCTGAATGGCCTGAAACCCTTCATATGGGTACTCTTTCAAAGCGCTATTCGCCGAGGTGTATGCATCAACACCACTGCATCCCAACATAAGGGCAATCAAAATTACTAAAATTAATCCAGCAACACTCAAAATCTTGGTATCCATCGTTCGCTTATAATGATTGTGTAGATAATAAAGACGTCGGCTGAATCTTGAAAACAAAAGGCCTTAAGCATCCTGATGCGGTACGCCTCGAAATGGTCATTTATTTACTTACCATTGATTTCTTCTTTTGTTAAATCTCTCAAGACTCCTTTTGGCTTACCGATATTTTCCAAATACATGCGTATCTTGTTGTAATTGTCCACAATCTCTTCTCTCTTCGTTTGGAACTGTTTCGTATAAATGTTTGAAAACAATTTATTTACTAAATTATTTCCAAGTCCTATAATTATTTCTATATTTTTGTTAAATGTATTTTCATACTCGTTCGCGACTTTCTCCAAATTCGTCTTGTTTTCTAGGTACTGAGTTTTGATCGAATTTACCACACCAGAAAGATCGATGAATGCCTGTTTCGCAGCCAACAGCTGAGGGGCTTCTTCTTCACTCAGTCGACCTTGTAAATTCGTATAGTTTGTGTTAGATAAACCATCATGTGTCGATAATTCGTTAAACTTGTTTCGGATGTTTGTTGCATCGACTTGCACTTCTTTATCAACCTCTTTAAGCCTCTTCACATCCCTGTTCTTTGCCAAACTCGCTGTCAAACATTTGTTCCGAATGTTGTTGTCAAAATAGATGGCAATCCGGTTGGTGCAGTCATTCAACTCTCTTGCGATTTCGATTTGAAATTGTATAGCCAAATAATAAATGGGTATGATGAACAATACAAGTATCATTGTGGTAATTAAGATATAAACCTCATTTAACCGCCAATATGTTATCAACATTTTTTTTTTATATATTTACTTTATTTTATTTATACTATCTTGCAAACTATCATTAAACAGTTTGTTGGTGTTTGTCATTTTCAATATTCCATTGTTCATGTGTTTTTGTATAATGAGAGACGCAATTACTTTTTGCATCCCCTCCTTTACTGCTAAAATATTGTTTTGGATGGCGATTGCTAAATTCGTGTTTTGCTTATTTTTGTACAAATCCGCATCGTTAACCTTCTTGTCTAAAACGTTGTAACTAGCGTCGGTCATTTTGATTTTGGCGTTGAACTCTGTTTTGATATCGTCTACACGAGTCTTGATCGGACTCACGAAATTGTTATGGACAATCTGTTTCCCGGCGTTTTCTAAACAATACTCCATGTTGTCATTCACGTCTTTGCCATATAACCACGCAGTGCCCATAACTTCAGGGCGACATCGCATTCTGCCCCAATTTTTGTTTACATGGATATATCGAGCAATGTGTTGGATTGCAAACACACCAATACCGCAAAATACAATTACATACATCCCATCTCTACTTAGATTATCAGTTATCAGACTATTGTTCATCTTTATATTTTTCACATACTTTTATTTTATTCAAGAACTTATGCGAAAATGGTGATGCTACAATCTGTATCCTTGACGATATTATTTGTCGCTTAAACAACATAAACAACAAATGTGTATATTATATAAAAGAAAAATCATGAACTCAAATTCTTTTGTTCAAGGCCTTAATATGAAGTCTCTCATGGAAAGCGACGACTATGTCAACAACACTGAGCGAATTCGTGAGCTCAAGCATAGTGAGACCATACTCGCAGATATTGGGAAACTATGCGAGATCAAGAAAACACATTTCCATATGCGCATGGTAGAGGAGGATAAATACAACCACTTGTGCCAGACGTCGGCATCCTTCCTCTTCAACAATTACACCGATATTTTCAACAAGGTGTTGAAGGACGAATTGAACATGGAAATGATGGTAAAGTTTGTTTTCATTCTCAAGCAAATCGAGGATGGTATCGTCGATCAATACGATGCATCTGTCAAAGTAGGCACGATTCTTAGGGAAATGTATGTGGATAGTGCGATGCGAAGAGGAGACAATTTAGACAAAGAGCACGCAGCTCAGGCGCCAGTTTTTGTAGAACCTGTGAAAATATCTTGGAAGGACTATAAGGGGAAGGACTATAAGGAGAAGGAAAAGAGAGATTAGTTTTCCAAACTTTGTTTTGCCAGTACAAAACAAAGTTATTCATCACGCGACTTATAAACCAACTTCATTGTCGCCGGAATTGCAAACGTACCGATCAATAAATATAGACCAACCAAAAATTTGTGAATTCCTACCATCTTAATTATAAAGCCACAAACTAAAAACAAAGAAGAGTACATCGGAACCAACCCGATTACTATAATGCTCTTGTTGATTTGTTCTTCTTCTTTCTCTACAAACATTGGGGTTAACACTGTTATAGTTTTTAAATGGTTTTTGTCTCTATCTCTCTTTGTCTCTCTGTCTCTATGTCTCTCTACACAATCAATAAAACCTTATTTTCGATACAATAGGTTCTAAGCTCCACCATATTGAAAGTTGTTTGTCCAACAACTTTTATTGTCTTGATTTTATTTTTGGTTTTGTAGAGAGCAGAGACATCGAGGAGAGAAGCAGAATTTGCAATAACTAATGTCTCCAAATTCGGAAAACCGCTTTCAAGCCCTTTGAGTGAGATGAATTTCGAATTTCCTGTTGAATCCATACAAAGCTCCTTCACGAACCTATTTGAAATAGTGGAGAGGTTCGCGAGAGAAAACGACGTAAAGCTCAGTTTTTGCAACTTGTACAAGAATTGAATCTTCTCTGCTTTCATATGAATGTCTCCTTGAATTGTTAAAGACTGAATGTTAAGCGGCACAAATGTGTTTATTCTAAGTTCAATCTCTGCACAAGAAACCAAATTTATAGTTTGTTCTAATCTCTCCACAATCGAAGCTAGTTGGTCACAACGATTCGACAATAATTCAAATGCAGTCTCTTGTTTCTGTTCAAGTTGGTGCATGAAGAGAGACAACTGATTGTCGTTCGTCATGACTTTCTCTTTCACTAGAATGTCAAAATCGATCTTCAAAAACCCGCCAACCACGGCATGAAACTTCATTTTCATAAGTCCCGCCCGAACAGTAATCGCGACTTTGTAACCGTCATCCTCTCCAAAACAAGAGGTTATAATTTTATAAATATCGTCTAAAGTGAGAGACAAGCGCAACTCACCAATGTCAACATTTGTCTCGTAGACCATGTGGGTGACGGTGTCGACCATTTTGATATAAATTTGTGTTTTGTTGAACGACGTAAGTATCGAGTAATTCTTGATTGTAAATGCATCGGTCATTTTTTTTTTGTATACTATTTATTTTCAGAAAAAAATATATAAACACACGAATCGATTTAAAACATTAAAGCGTTATATACCCAAACAACTATGAACGAGAATAATCATGTTTTGACTATTAAAACTGTACAAATCCAGCCTATCCGAAATTTAACAACCGCACTCAAGGATATTTTAACAGATGCCACCATCACATTTACAAAAGATAGTATGAAAATTATCAATTTCGACAAGACACACACAATGTTGGTCAGCGTTGTCTTGCACTCCAACAAATTCGAAATGTACAAGTGCGTCCCTGACAAGATTGTGGTTTGCACCAACACGATGCACTTTTTCAAGCTAATTTCTACGCTGTCGAACGACGACACACTCACCATGTACATCGACAAGGAGGACTACCAGGACGGTATTGTCTCTTATTTGGGCATGGAATTTGACAACAAAAATGTAGGGCAAACCTACGACTACAAGCTGCGACTCATCGAGCCAGACACGGAGGAGTTGGTGATCCCCGATGTTGAATATTCGACGATTATCAACTTGCCTACAGCTGATTTCCAGAAGATCGTGAGAGATTTGAACGCGCTGACAGACCGAGTCGAGATCAAGTCTGTTGGCGACGATTTGATTTTCTCTTGCGTCGGGACTTTTGCGAAAACCAAGTTTAAGCGTTCAGAATCGGATAGTCACATGGATTTCATTGTGAAACCGGACCCATCGGTGATCGTCCAGGGCGAATTCTCGGTGAAGAGTCTCAACAATTTTATCAAATGCACACCCTTGTGCAGCCACTTGGAAATGTATTTGGGCAATGATTTGCCGTTGATTGTTAAGTACGACGTGGCGTCTCTTGGGGAGATTAAACTGTGTTTAGCTCCTTTGCCGCCCAATTAAAGGAAACCTACGGTTTCCTTTTGATCCTTCCCTTTTCTTTTGGTATGCCTTTTGATCCTTCCCTTTAAAGGAAACCTACGGTTTCCTTTTGATCCTTCCCTTTTCTTTTGGTATGCCTTTTGATCCTTCCCTTTAAAGGAAACTACGGTAAGGCGGTAAGGATGCCTATGGCATCCAGCTGTTAGCACCCTCTGGGTGCTTTACACGCCACAAGGTGCGTCGCGCATGCGCGCTCCGAAGCCGTTCATTCCTTTTGATCCTTCCTTTTTTTTTGGTTTAATGTAGAATCGTTTAATGCGGTGCGTCGCTTTATCCGAAGCTGTTCATTCCTTTTTCCCATGTTGGTATGCCTCAACCGCCAAATAAATAAACATTTTTTTAATATTATATAATAATATATAATATGAAATTTGAAAAAAGAACGATTATTATCATAATTGTCGCAGTTTTATCTTTAACTTGGTATTTATTACATAATTTTGATGTTATAGAAGGTGCGCAAAGTGCATCTTCCGTCGAAACAAAACTCAAAATAATCAGCGACGCATTAAATAACGATAAATTTAAAAAACCCACCAACGATCCAGTTACTCTAAGTGAAAAACTCAATTTATTTATACAACGACGAGATTTGTTAACCGAATTTCTGAAAGCCCCACAATTCGTTAACCCCAAGGGCAAAAAAATCACTGACATGAAGGCTGCCTACGAAAAATTGCTCAAAGAGACAAACGATGCGATCCCGCCACTAACAACTGAGCGAAATAACGCACAAGCTGCATTGGATGCCTCGAGAAAAAAGAAAAAATAAATCAGTTTAAAATTCAGGTGCGTGTTTTTTAAAGAGACACCCATCTTTAGGTAGACTCGGGATATCGCGGATAATATCCGGGTCTTGAAAATTGCAAGTATCCATCCAGATTTTTATAACTGAAAATCGTTTCTTCGGGGAAACTGTGATGCCATTTACATGAGATTCGTATTTAGCACCAGTAGTCAAAGAATTCCCCGCCATCGCACACATCAGTGACCGCCACGCAACCGCGATCTCATTGTTCGGGACTCGATATGAAAAACAGCCACCGTCGCGGTTTTTTACATCCTCCCATGTAGGGCTAATTCCAGTCTTCATGCAGAAAAACATGCAGTTGTACAACAAGTACTCGGGAATCGCTCGGTTCAATGCGTTCACATGTTCAACCGTGTCGATGTCATGCATGATTGTCTTATAACTGTCAGGAGTCCAACTGTTGTCGGTTTGTAAGTGATAATACAAACTCCATTTACAAGCCAAAGGATGTAGCGTGGCCATTCTATATTGATTACTAATATAATATATTTTATATCAATTTCGTATAAAATATAATTTTTTAATGACAAAGGAAAGAAAGGAAACCTAAGGTATTCAGCGAAGCTTCCGCCGTTTAATCCTTCCTCTCAATAAGGTGCTTTCCGATATGGTGCGTCGCTACGCACCGACAGAAGGTGCTCCGATATTGGCTTATGCCTTTATTTCATACGACGCGTTGTCGTCAAACACCAAGTATTGGTTCGATCGGAGAACGTGCTTTTTGATTTTGTCGTCCATAATGTGTAGCTCATAATCATCGTCAAAGTGATATGATGATGAACTGCACTGATAATTCAACAATCTGCAAACAAAGGTTTTGCTAAAAACCGCATTGCCGTTTCGAATATACGACGCGTCCAAAGTCAATTTTACACACTCACTCATCTTTGGATGCATATACAAAATGTTCAAAAATCGAGTCTTATTCTCAGGTGCAAATTCGGGTGCGCATTTGCCGACTTTCGATAACCTGTAACCGTCGCACTTTTTCAAATACAATGTGTGGTCGACAGGATCCGAAAAAACAAAGAACTCGTTGTCGACACCATATTCGTAGTGCTCTATCAATTTATTTGACTCTACATAGGCGCTACAATTCCATTTATCGAGTGGTGGCTCGGTCTTGATTGTTATAGGTTTCAACTTTAATCCATATGGCTTAAGTCTATCCTCGATAATCACAGCAAAATAATTATATGTCCACAACAAGGAAAACAAAATGTTTACAAAAACAGTGGCGGTTCCTTCAAAAATAGTGCGTAAGTTCATTTTTTAATTTTTGTAAGAGTTTAATGTTTAAATATATTTTTGCAAATCAAATGTTTCAAAATTAAGGCCGAGCTCTCCTGTTTCAGGTAGTTTCCGCTTATTTCTATGACACGAACAACACTCGATAATTCCTTCATCATGAAAATACCGACGTGTATGTTTCCAATCGATTTTTCGACAAACGTGACAAAGAATCGCGTTCGGATGATACATCGAGTATTCGTACAAATCTTTGATCGTGATGTGGTCGAGTTGGATTCCAAACGTGTTTTTTAGAACAAACATAGCCTCGGTTATAACCATCTCTTGTGGGTCGATCATGAACTCGAACAGTTCGGCGATCTGTTTTTCGTAAAGCTCGGGATTATCGTAGGCCATCTCAACATGTGGGAAAAATTCATGCGTTGAATCGATCGTGCAACTCTTCGACGCGACCATTTTTGAATAGCAAAAGGCCAATTCTTCGCGCGAGTTGTGACGTAGAAAGTGTTGGAAATCATAAATCGCATTCTTTTTTTTTAATAAATCTTTGTGTAATTTGTCAAGAGGGATCTCGGTTTGTGGTAACCATGAACTTTCGGTATTGCTACCATTGTTATAATAATGGGTCAACATATTTTTGTTTTTTTTATGAAAATCTATTTGTATAAATCGATAAATTTGTCGCGTATATTGGCTGCACTATTTGCTTGTATATTATGAATCATGAAAACCCCACAAAAGTTCATCACATACGTAAACAAATTGTCTTCATATTCGTCGATACCTACGGAGTGATCGTTTAGGAATTTGATATATAATTCGTCAACAACAAGGTCGTCAACGATTTTGGTTAATGCCGCGTCCAGCTCAAATCCATTTTGCTTGCACAAATTGTAAAAACGAGAATTAACAGTGTTGGTGTAGTTACTGCATACATTGATGGATGGGTCACATGCAAATCTGCAGAAGATGTCTTTTAAAAATATGATGATTTTGAGTTTATTTAGCATGGATTTAATTTATGACTAAAAAATAAATTATATGATTATTATATAATGCCAAGAAAAACACATAAGAGACAGAGGAAACAAAACGGAGGATTAGGATATGATTATATATCTAGCAAAACCGAAATTTTGCGAAAGGTTGTAGGTCTTGATGATGAAGTTATAAAATCTGATAACATCGAATATCTAATTACTAAGGACGGTTTTGAAAATTCTATGAAAGGCTCATTATTCGGGTTTATTACGCCGGCCACTGAAACAATTCGTACTCAATTAATAGAATACATAACCGTTTTGTATACAATAATTGTAGGCGTTAAAGGAGGACCTGCATTAACTACATATTTTCAACAGAATTTGCATTTTCCCAACCCGACAGAGTGGAGTGCAAGAGAGATAGAGTTTGGAAAAATACGTGGTACTGTTCTTGTTGAAGACGGTAAACCACAAAATCTAGACAAGACAGGATGGTTTCAAAGATTTATCGATAATTACAAACTTGCGACAGACCTGTATGAATCAGTTCGTTCAAACGAAGAACAGAGTGAACTTATTAAGAGAGAGAAAGTAATGGAGGCTGATGATGACAGTTTGCCAGGCATTGCAGTAGTAAACGACAATGTAGACTATAAACCAACATCAAATCCAGAAGGTAATAAAACTGACACTGCAACGCCAAGAGACCAATTGAATACAAATAGTCCATATAATAGTATATTTGGAGGTAAAAGAAAACAAAAATCAAATAAACATCGTAGAAAATCAAATCGTAGAAAATCAAATCGTCGTTAAATTAAATTGTTATTCGTATACAGATAAATTTATATATTTATTTAGTGGCCATATTATCTAAGCGTTGAACAAAACGCTTTGACTTGTTGTTGCAACTTGTATTCATTCGACTGGATTGGCCATTTCATCAACCATTTTTCGGATTTCCCTGTGTAATAATCGAATGCGTCTTGGCTCGCGGTTCTTTCTGATTGCGTGGTCCCTATAAATGGGTTGACAGGTTTTTGGATAGCAAGGCAATTATTGCACAATCCCATGAAATCACTCGTTAATAGAACTTCTTTCTCACATGTCGTGCAGTTGGTTATATGTAGAGTATTGTTGAGGGCAAGAAGGCTTCTCGTCGGACTCCTACATCGGTCTGATAAATACGAGATCTTACAAGTTTCGCAAAATTTATCGAAATTAGTTCCAGTACAATGAGCGCAAGTTGTTGTTTGTATAAGGTCGAAATCTTCACCGTCGAAATCTTCACAGTCGAAATCTTCACCGTCGAAATCTTCACAGTCGAAATCTTCACCGTCCATTTTGTATGCTTTTTTTTGTAATAAGAAAAAAAAGTGATGTTTTTTGTGATCGTAAAATAAATTGAAGGATTTTTTTATGATGTTTTACGAAATGGATCGTAAAATAAATTGAAGGATTTTTTTATGATGTTTTACGAAATGGATCGTAAAATAAATTGAAGGATTTTTTTATGATGTTTTACGAAATTGATCGTAAAAAAATTGAAGGATTTTTTTATGATGTTTTACGAAATTGATTTAACCAAAAATAATAGGATCCTAACAAAAAATTTTTTACGGAACAATATATATATAATACACAATATGGACACATTATGCGAACCTGCACAAATATTTACACTTATTGCTGGTATAGACCTCTTACTAATTTCACTTTTTCCTAAGGAAGATAGACCAATATCAATACGATTAAAAATATTCATTTTGGCCATTATACTAATCATTGGTTGGACAACTGTTGTCAATTATTCGTGCATACATGCAGACAACTATGTGGCATGGGGGCTTGTTCTACTACCTGCAATGTATATGTTGTTTAGGTGGAGAAGATAATCATAAAAAAAATCAGATTTTATAATTTTTTTGAGAAAAATTATAAAAATTACAAATTACAAATTACAAATTACAAATTACAAATTACAAATTAAAAAAATTAAATAAAAATGGAGTATCAGATACTTGTGTTAGCGTTTGTAGTGGTTGCCATGATAAACAGCGTTCATGTTATCCAAGAGGGTCGTGAGGGCATTTATTACAAAAATGGCGCACTAATTGATCAAACAACAAGACCCGGAATTCATTTCAAAATGCCCTTTGTAACTAAACACGAAGAGGTTGTGTATACGGTACAAACCGATAGTGTAACGAGCGTGCCTTGTGGAACAGCAAGTGGTGTCTTGATCAACTTTGCAAAAATCGAAGTCGTAAATCGCCTCGATCGATCCCAACTATTGAGCACTATTAAAAACTACACTGTCAACTACGACAAGACGTGGATATACGATAAAATTCATCACGAAGTCAACCAATTCTGCAGCAAAAACACATTGCAAGAGGTTTACATCACTAAATTCGACACACTTGATGACCACTTAGCCGAGCAGTTGCGAGTCGATTTGAACCGCTGGGCGCCCGGAATCGAAATCATCAGTGTTCGCGTTACTAAACCCGTGGTCCCTGCGCACATTCTTCAAAAGTTTGAAGAAGTCGAGTCGGAGGCAACCAAACTGCAAATTGCCACCAACAAACAGTTGGTTGAAAAGAAACAATCCGAAACGAAAGAGGTTCAGGCCACTATTTTGGCTCGACAGTTGTCGAAGGTTGCTGCGATTGAGAACGAACAGGCAATTCAAAAGAAACAGTCCGAGTTCACTATCCAAGAAATCGAAAATTTACGCCACAGGTCCATCGCCGACACCCAGTTTTACGAGAATCAAAAGCAGGCCGAGGGGAACAAGATTTTGTTGACAGAAGAGTTTTTAAAGCACGAGCAAATCAAGGCACTGGGCTCCATTTCTAAAATTTATTTTGGTGAAAATATCCCCGATGTTTTGGTCGAGTCGTCGAGTACAGATGCCAAAACTGCGGCAGTGAGTTCTGACGTCATCAAATCGATTGTTGTTCCCAAAGAGACATGCGTTGACTGCAAATAAAGGAAACCTACGGTTTCCTTTAAATCCTTCCCTTTTATTTGTATACTTTTTATTCAAATATAACCCATCTTTAAATTTTTAAGCAAATGATTTTTTTTTTATTTGTTATTCACAAGTCAACTCCATTATTTTTTCATTCAAATTGTTACAATACGCAATAAACTGTTCTTTTTCGTATTTCTCTTTTTCAAAAAGGGATTCTAGTTCTTTATTACGATTCAGCAAATCAACATGTTTTGCACACAAACTCGTATCAAACAGTTTGTAATAATCCGCGACGAATTCATTGAATTCCGCTTTGTATTTGTTATAATTCCGCTGCAGTTGTTCCAGTTCTTTTTGGTAATTATTGTTTTCTTCATTCAATCTATACAAAATATATCGATATCTATTATTCACAGTATGGAAGGTTTCTTTCTTATACTCTTTTACAAAAGCCTCAAAGTTGCAAACACACTTTTCAAGATCATATTCGAGACCGAGTGCGGGAAGGCTGATGACAAATGTTTCTGTGAACTTTTTCAGCGTCCCTAAATTTTGTTTCAACATCTCGATTTCCAAAGGCGTGAACGGGTGGCTGCTTATGACTTTATCAGACAGTCTTTTTTTGTCGTGATCGTTTTGATATCGGACAAATTGCGTCATGACGATATTTCCTTCGTTCAAAAACAGTTTCAAAGATTTATAAAAAGGGTTTGGGTTTGTTGGTGTCCAATCACTAAGTGTGATTTCAAGTAACACCTGCATTATGTTGTAAAACATAGTAAAATTTTTTTTAATATATTTTTAAACCTTTTGTTATATAAACTAAAATGTAAAACTGTCGCTATAAGGTACGTCGCGCATGCGCGCTCCGATCTTAAAAAGGGAAGGATTTAAAGGAAACCGTAGGTTTCCTTTATTAGATATCCAACGACACTACATTCTTATCCGAACCCTTTCTTCTACGGCTCGAAGACCTCGGGACATCACCGTTCAAGTCTTTCAACGATGACACACTCACCATCGAGTCGTTGTCTCTGTTCTCTTGAATATTCACAGTCTTGGGCTTCAATCCGCTCAAAATCGAGTCCAAATTGGCATTCTTCGGACCCGACATTTCACTGCGTGGCGGTCTTCCACCATACGAGTTGGGGTTTTCAAACTTGTTGTTCAAATCGACTCCTGCTTCATTGAACATAACACCGCGTCCTGCATTGATGTCCGGTCTGCTCGACTGTTGTTCAGTAAACACCATGCCTGGTCTTTGGGGTGCAGGTGCGGTTCTCGGGTCTTGTGCCTTCGGTGGCACCCCCATCTTGCGATCAGGCTCGGGATTCACCAAGTTATTCGCAAATGCGAATCCAGGACTCTGCTGCGCCATCGAATTCACCGTCGCATTCGTGAACATTTTCATCAGATCGGGACTTTGACGAATCACGTCGTTAAAACCGGGGGTCGCCGTCGACAAAGCCTTGTTCGTAAAGTTCACCACCGCGGCACTGAACCCAAGACGCATCAACAAGGCAATCTCTGGGCTCAGTTTACCGCCCTTATACTTGTCATACAACTCACCAAAGATTTCATCATAACTATCGATGTCATCGTTTACCTGCTCTCCCCATCCATCAAGGTTGATATCAAATGGATTAAACGCGGCGTTTGCATATTCGACTGTGTTTATAAAAGTCATAAACCACCAACCATATAACTTCTTACTCTCACCCTTTTTCTTGTCCTCGAGTGCAGTCTCATACTCGTCCTCGATTTCCTCGTAAGGAGTATCATTGTTAAACATGGAACTTGAGCTAACAAGGCCCTTAGTTCGCCACTCTTCAAGGCGCTTGATCATCAGCTTCTTCTTTCGCAATTTGTCTCTGTCTGACATGTTGCTCCGGATAGGTTCGTGTGTATCTGGGACGTCATTGAATCTCATAAAACCATCGGATGACTTGGTGATGCCGGCACTTGTATCTTTGGTAGCTTGTCCAACATTGCTTTTGGAGTCATCGGTCCCGTTGGATCCACCGAGTCCGAAAAACGAAGACAATCCGCTGAGAATTTTAGTGTCTCCAGATGGCGCTTGCGATGACGACGACGACGAAGCCCCTGACACATTATTGAGTTCCAATTCGAGCGAATCTAAATCGCCTAAACTAATGTTCGAACTCTGAGGAGCCGTTTTTTTACTATTGTTCATCAATAGTTCAGCACCACTTCCAAAATTCTTAGTGCCATTGTCAAAGTCAAATGAGATCGGTTCAAGATTATTAATGTCCAAGTCGAAAGTTTCCATGGTAGTAATATTATTATTACACAAACTTTATTTTTAAATCATCCGAATAGTTTATTATATTTTGTTTTTTCAAAAAGTAGATTCCCTGTAAAAAACAATCTGCCAAGTCGTCCTTTTTCAGCGACGCGTCAATCACACTCTTGTAGGGTGAGATAGCTGAATTTGCGTCCAAAAACAGGTTACAAAATCGGATGCCGTCTTTTTTATGATCGCTATAATTTGCACTTGTTGCTAAACCCTTCAGTTTACCTCCCGACGAAATGAAATCAATTTTTAGCGTATCTGTTCGCATAATGAAATATTGTGCAACCATGCCCTGTATTGTGTTCATTCGACCAGCGATGGGCGATATTTGATTCTCTAAAATCACATTTGTCAACGTCTTCATCAATGTTTGAAACTTTTCGTCGAAATGTGTCTTGATTCTTTTTCCAATATCGACCAAATGAATTTGATTGGCGTTTGTTTTCTTTGGTTTCGGCACTAGTTGGAGAGTGCATTTATCAAGATGCGTCTGGATCTTTTGAAGCAGATCTGTGCGTTTGTCTTTTGGCTCGACTGCGATATAGTGTCTCGTGCAAAATTGGGTCAGCTCGTCGACTTTAAGTTTGCGAATGGAAGGCATCGACGTCTCTTTACTCGGAAACAATTTTCCAGAATTTTTGGCGTGAACATTGCATAAAAAGTTGTCTCCAAGGTAGTAGGATGCCTTCTTTCCACATGTGCCGGACTTGGCCTTTTGACAATTGCAAACGGGCCCTGTTGAAGGCGTTGGTTCAGACGTGGACAAGTTGATAACGCCCCAGTCTCTTATTAAAATTGAGTCAAATGAAGGGTCTATATGAAAGACACAGTATGCCAGATTTTTGATTCCAATATCGAAACTGATTGTTGTAGACATATTTATAAAGGAAACCAATGTTATCTTTAAATCCTTAAAGGAAACCTACGGTTTCCTTTTAATCCTTCCCTTTTTTTCTCTTGAATACAAAGTGTAAAAAATAAAAGGGAGGGATCGGTCATCTTTGTAAAAAATAAAAGGGAGGGATCGGTAATCTTTGTAAAAAATAAAAGGGAGGGATCGGTCATCTTTGTAAAAAATAAAAGGGAGGGATCGGTCATCTTTGTAAAAAATAAAAGGGAAGGATCATAAGGAAACCGTAGGTTTCCTTAGTTCCCTTAATAGATAGTGTCAAATGTGATTTCTTGTTCCAACAATGGTGGAGTGTCTCTTGCATAACGAAAAAGACGATAATACATGAATGCCAAAATTACTACAATACTGCTTGATAAACAAAGTAATGTAACGGTGATCCAATGCATTTCTTATGTACTAAAATATTCTATATATATATATGTATATATTTTTATTATAAATGCTTTTACAAATATTATCCAAACTAACATCAGAATCGTTGTTGAGTCTTTATCCGATTTTTGTAAAGAAAATTGGCATTTCAAGTGTTCTGCAATTATGGACGCGACTCATTACTTACGTGTTCGTGGCTATGTTTTTCGTAGATTGGTCATTTATCACGTCATCGATTATGTCTCTCGACTCTATCACTCTTGCACTCGTCAATTTGTCTCACATCTATTTCTCATACGAAGGTTTTCGGCATCTTGATTCAGGCGTATCGTTCGCCATTTTTAACAGTTATCCTCTCATGATTCTCTTGTTGGCTGGCGTAGTTTGGCACAATTCTTATCTATTGGCGATTATAGGGCTTGCCCTCTTTGTTTATGGAAATTCGTCAAGTATTAATAAACATGACGTCGATTTCAACTATGGACTCATCATGATTCTCTTGGCCGCTCTCACCGAAGCTTTCATCTACTTTCTCGTGCGCAGGGTGCAAACAACCAACCACTGGAATCACGTTTTCATCTCGTACTTTTTAGGGGCTATTATCATGTCTGCATATGTAGCATTTAACAATATCGAGTTTGTGAACAAAACCCGAATTGGTCTCTCCATGGCAATTAATGGCATTATTGGCTCTGTCGGCTACTTTTTGCGCTTCTATTCATCATATCGTTTAGATCCATCAATATATGCTCCTCTCTCTTATTTCGGCGTTGTGATGTCTTATGTTTATGGAATTGCGTTCGACAATGAAACCATAAATTGGCAAAAAGTGCTGGGTACAATATCTATATTAGCATCAAATTACTTTGCAAAATAAAAGAAGAAGTCTTTGGCACCGATTATCACAAAACAATGAGTATTACGAACAAAGACGCGCTTAGAGACAAGATCCATGAGATCCACAATTTTCTGCGAAACAATGGTGCAGGCTACGGAATGATGGCACTCAAGGTCTTTGTAATCTTGTACGGCCTGAAGAAAATCGAACAAGACGGATGGATGGACCGCGTCAATCTGAAACGCCCGTGTTGCGAGTTTTCATATTTACTAAAACTTGCCAACGAAAACAACGGTGAGCGCATCGCAGAGCTCATTTTCGGAGACGTTTTACAATCACTTTTCGAAAGCAACTTGAAGGGTATCTTATTCTACGAAATCCCGAGAAACATTAAAGCATCCGTCTTTGTACATATGATCAAAGAAATCGAGAAAATCACCGATATTGAACGTACATGCAACGTATTACTGTCGGGCAAAATTTACGAATATTTCATCGGGCGAGACCAAACCGCCATCAGTGAGCTCGGGGCCTACTTCACCGACCGACATATTGTTGACTACATTTTGAAAAAATTGGACCCTGCGATTTACGAAAATGGCACGATACCGTCCATGGTCGACATGTTCGGTGGATCCGGCGGTTTCACCACCGGGTATATCAACTTCTTGAAGGACAAGTACCCTGACACTATAGATTGGAGTTCCGAACTTGCAAATGTCGCGCATTTTGACATGAACGAAGACGTAATCAAGCTGGCTGGGCTCGAGTTCTTTTGTTTAACCGGCGTGATACCCAACATGAATTACAAAAATTCATTCACTGACGAATTTGGCGGCAAAAAATACAAGTATATTTTGACGAACCCTCCTTACGGCGGAGACAAAAACAAAAAGACGGACAGCCAATTCAAACGCGAAAAACTCAAGTTTTATATTAAAACCGATTTGCAAACCGAGACAGATGAAGGAGTCCGCGTCAAGCGCCAGAAACAACTGAAGAATATCGAAACCGATGAAAAGTTGGAAAAGATCGAAATGGAAAAAATGAAAGTCTCTGTTGCATCTTGCAGCGAAAGAATCCAGCGATTCGCGCATCAAAATAATTTATCAGGCAATGACAAGGAAAGTTGCTCGCTCATGTTGATCATGGACATGTTGGAACCAGATGGAACCGCAATCGCGGTCTTGAAAGAAGGCGTTTTCTTCAACAAAACATACAAAAATATCCGCAAATGTCTTGTCGAGAATTTCAATGTAAGAGAGGTAGTAAGCGTGCCACAAGACCAGTTTGAAAATACATCAACCAAGACATCGATTGTCATTTTTGACAATACTGCAGAAAAAACCACCCAGATAAAGTTCAGCGACGTCTCGGTTGAAAAATTTGAAAACGACATTTTCGACGAAATCAATGATGAAATTGTCATTGTTGCGAACCGCGGTGATAATATGGGCGTCAGCGACACATTGATTTCGATTGCGTCACGTGACGAAGTACTCAACAATCCAATCTGTTCATTGAACGGTAGAGATTACAACAGTCGTACAGCAATCACCGCGAAACCCGGGTATGAAGTATTGTCCATTGGCGACATTTGTGATTTCCATCCATACAAGAGCCAACAACCCATTAGCAGCGGCGGCGGCGGCGGCGTCGATTACAACTTTTACACTTGCAGCAACACAATCCAGCGGTGTAATGATGGCAGTATTGTTGGAGAGTTTATCTTGATGGGTTCGCGGGGAACCATCTCCGACGCCATCCATTATTGCAATGGAAGATTCGGTTGCGGAAACAACATGTTTTTGTTCAATTCCTCAAAATACAATACCAAATTCGTGTACTTCTTGTTGTTGTCTATTAAACCATCGATTGAATATGCAGTAACTGTCTCTACAATACCCATGATTTCTCTCACCAAATTCAAAAGCATCTTGGCACCAGTTCCAAAATCCCCAGCACGAGTTCAGCAATGGGTTGACAAAATCTCAGTGCCATTTGACGAGATAAATGCAAAACAGCGGAGAATCGAAGAGCTCGAAACCGATATAAAACTAAAGATTAAATCGGTAGAAGAGTTTGATGAGGTTGAATTGGGAGTTATTAGTGACGTTAACATGGGTGCAACGCCCGACACAAAAAACAGTAATTATTGGCACAATGGTACTATTCCTTGGGTATCAGTAAGTGAACTCAACAATAATGTTGTTTACATCACTAACAAGTGTATTACACAAGCAGGTGCAGAAAAAATGAACAATCGACTTGTTGCAAAGGGTAGTATTCTGTTGTCATTCAAGCTGTCAATCGGTAAGCTGGGAATTGCTGGCGTTGATATGTACTGCAACGAAGCAATCGTTTACTTGAACAGCAAGATTCAAGAGGTTTCCCAGATGTACTTGTATTACTTGCTTTCTGTAACCGACTTGGAAAAATTTGGAAGAGGGACGATTGGAAGCAGTGGAAATTTGAACAAGGAAATTCTGAAGTCTGTTAAGTTGAGAGTCCCGCGAGACAAACAAGTTATTGCCAACTTGGAACCATTGTTTAGAGAAATCGAGGGTTTACAACGAAGTGTAGTCACCGCGAATACGACGTTTAACAAATATATTGAAGATTTGCGTATTGAATCAATTATTTAATTTAGTAAGTGTTTGAGTGTATATATGGGCAAAATTGATTTTAATGGAAAGGTAATATATAATGAAAACAAAAAAACGCAAATCAATATTTAAAAAAACAATAAAAGGTGGTTCAATGTTCAAAGAACCATGCGACATAAACAGTTTTTTTTCTCCCGTTATTGAATTTTATTCACCATCGGGAAAAAAATACAACAGAATGCTCAAAACATGTGTATATACAGATGTTAAAAATAACATTTATTATTTGACAACCCGGCATTTTTTACTTGAATCTATTGACAGCGTTATAATTCAAAAATATTATGTAATGGCACATACAGATAAAGTTATTTCATGCAAAATTATGATTAAAAATAAATATATTGGCTGTTTTGTTAAAATTAAATCAGATTGGTATGCCATACTGCGTCAGAGTTTCTGGATGGCACCACGTTTTATAGACACAAAAACACGCGAAATTTATTTTAAATTTAAACCAGGTTCTATAAAAATTGATAAAGATGGATTACTACATTTTCCTCATCAGGTAATAGATTTTACCGTGGAAACCATTACAATTAAAGATGAAGATGTGGAACAAATAACGATTGATGAAAACCATTCAACAAGTAAAAAAAAAATAACCGATGAAATATTTCAAATTTTAGACATGTTTCGATTGGATCCCAAACACAATTATATATAAAAATCGGTCGGTGTAACTAATTTATTCTCCTTCTCCCCCTATTAAATCCAAGTTCGGTGGAGATATTTGTGAAATCCTTATAAAAATCACCAGGATCTTTCGGCAAAACACTATACAATTTACATTTTTCATAATAATCATCCAATGAATCGATTAATTTGTCTCTACAAAAATCAATCCAACTATGTTTCGACTGAATAAACTTTGAAGTATCAATGCCCAAGAAATCACACCAATTTGTCCAAACCGACTTTGCTCTGAAGTATTCTTCGGGATTATAAACAAAGTGATCATGTGTTTTTGAACTGTCCTCGTATTCTTGTTTCGAAGTTAGGTTCAAAGTTTGATTGATGGATTTCATATAGTTGAACTCGTCTTCTTCTTCGGTCGTTTTCGAATCGATCGCCTTGCTATATCTCAAACGCAATTTCAAATGTGTCAATTCTTCGGAGGTGCTCTCTTCATAGACAAAGTCGTTTACATCATCATCCTTATCGATTCCTCTTGCAAAGGTTTTGCATGAACATTGTGCAACTTTTTGTTCGATATTTTTGTCTACATTCCTTAGCTGACGTATTATGGCGCGCACTTTCAGATACGATTTGTTTTCATTTTCCCAATCATCATAATCGACATAGGGTATAATAACATACGCGATTTTGTCAGGATTATGTTTCTCTAAACGGTTGGGTCGGAGTAGGTACTGTACAATCCGAATCTCGCTCTGCATGTTGCATGCGATGCAAACCCCGTTCAGTTTTGGTTCATTGAAGCCCTCTCCAAATAAGTAAACGCAAGAGATAATCCCGAAAGGCATTGTTTTGAACCTCATAAGTTCATCAACAGTGTTGATTTTTGAGTTACTGTACAAGGCGTTATTATAAACGTCCTCCTTGCGAAAAGAAAACACATCAATCGAGAGAATTTTACAAATGTATTGTTTCACGAGTTCGGCATCTTCTGTTGTGTTTGTATACAACAAAATATGCGTAAGGTTTCCATATTTTTCGAACGATTTTAAACACATGTATGCGGAAATAAACAAGTCTTTGTTAATAGAGCATGTTTGATTGAATTTGCGAATGATGGCGTCGATTTGGTCTTCGGTGTTTTTCAGAACCAAAACGTTGTAGTCGGTAATTCGTCGTTTTTCGATGGCCCATTGTACAGATTTTGTGTCGATTGTTTTCCCGAAAAAGGTCTCGTCGTCCATCGAGTAACCATCGGTGGTAGACTTCTCGGTTGCTGTCATGAACAATGATTTTGTCGCGGAGATTTTGTGGAATTGTCGGAAACCTTCTTTGTCGACCCCGACCAAATGATGGGCTTCGTCGCCAATTTTAAAATCAAAATGTAGGTCCATGAGCAAATTGCACGAGTGGTATGTCGTAATCACAAACAAAACATTATTACGTGGACTTGAAAAATGCGCAAGAACGGTTTCAATGCTGGATGAATCGTCGCCACCCAGATACAAAATGGTCGCTGAATCATATACGCGCAAGATCTCTTCTTGTATCTGTTTTTGCAAATGGATGCTTGGGACGCCGAAAACCACGGTCCTGACGTTAAGTTTTCTTGTAATTAGAATACTCAACAACGCTTTGCCAAGACCGCAAGCCCAAATGATCTTACCGATCATATTTTCTCTATAATAATCTTGAATCTGATTTAATACGAGGGTTTGCTGAGGATTTGGTGAGCAGCATCTAGTTGATCTTTCTTTAAGTCGTTGAATAAACCCTTGAAAATCCACATTCGCAAATTGTCTCTTAACTTTTTTCGGGATTCGTTCGCATCGTTCCAACGTTTGCATTTCTGTTTTAGATAACCTTTTATATTCAATATTCAAAGAATCTAAAAGGGGTTCGATCTTGTCAATAATGCATCTTTGATAAAACTCCGTACCACCACCGCGATAATCGTGGTACTGTTTAAATGCATGTTGTAATAATTTCTCGACGGGTCGCATTTGTCTGTGATCAATTTCAAGAATCAATATGTATTCACCTCGTATAACCTCTCCCGTTACGTATCCGCCGTTTTCGCGATCTTTGGCCGATGAAGCCATCCCCATTTTGATAACATTTTCGGCCTTGAACCAGGCATTATCTCTCAAATAAATTGTCATTTTTTTTATGACAAAGGTCTACGATGCGACAGTTGCTTGTTTTATATAGATTAAAAAAAAATCCTTAGTCACTATGCCTTTTTCTTATCCTTTTTCTTATCCTTTTTGTTAAAGAGCTTGATCAACTCTTCTTCCGACAAGGGGCTGTGTCCGACAACGGAGGGAGGGGTTAATCCCGACTTTTCTTGTTTTTCGTCACCTATCTTTACCACAACCGACTTGGGCGTCGATTGTGTCTCTGCACTAGCTGCTTGTACGGCCGCAGTAATCGCCGCCCTTTTCTGTTTCTCTTCCATCTTCTTGCGCAATCTTTCCTTCATGGCCGAGTGTTTCGACGTGGTCTTCGCGTTTCCGGCCATGTTTTGAAACATTTTAGCAAAGGGGCCTTTCGCAAACTGTTTCATGATGTCTTCGCCGCCGCCCATTTCCTTAAATTTTTCTACAATGCCAGATACCTCTTTCATTAACTCATCATGCGAAATGTCACCGTTCTTCATCTTGTTTTGAAGTTTGTCAGTGATCTTTTTCATGATAGTCATGATTTTTTTAGGATCCTTCATGATTTGCGCCATAATGTCCTTGATCGACTTGTCGTTGGTGTCACTCTCATCGAAAACATCTTTCAAATCTTCAGTGAACTCTTCGGTCAACTCTTTCGCCAACTTTCCCAACTTTCCTTCCATTAAGGTCTTCATGTGTTCCTGCAAGACTTCGGGCTTCGGCAACTTGAATGGGCGCGCATTATCTCCATCTGATTCAGGAAGAGAAGACTGTTCAAAAAACTCGCCTAATCCATCCATGGTCTCTTTCATCTTGTTTTGCAGATCGTTTTCATCCATAGACTCGAACATATTGAGTGCATCGCCAAAGTTGGAGGCGTCCTTCACAGAGCCCATGACGGTGAATAGCAACAACTGCAAATACTTCCACATGGAGGTTTTCGTGGTTTCGCTGACGCCATCGCAATTGAACAAGAGTTTGAATTCGACGTCGGGTAAGAACATGGTGTTTGCTTCTGAGTTTTGACTAAATATTTCAGTATTGGAGTTAATAATGTCGAAGAATCTCTCAGGGAAAACGGCTAAAAAATGTTGATTCAGACGCTCGTAATCAGCGTCATCTGCGGTTAACCAGCGTTCCCACATAAATGAATATTCAGGGAATACTTTTGTTAAATCTGTCGTAAAATCTACGACAATAGACCGAAGATTTTGTTCACTCATTATTTCTGTATAATATTGTGGTTGTTTTTTTCTTTTTATATTCTTTTTAAGGGAACTAAGCGTTTGTATGAAAAATATTGTTTTTACTAGCGCGCAATGAGGAA
>Ga0315909_10001654_pt1 | contig 29886 bp, 30 predicted proteins | sample LakEriMetagenome_11_FD_203527 | JGI IMG/M metagenome (GOLD analysis project Ga0315909, IMG submission 203527) | Freshwater fungal communities from buoy surface, Lake Erie, Ohio, United States - Buoy 2 MA125 | ecosystem: Environmental > Aquatic > Freshwater > Lake | place: USA: Lake Erie, Ohio... | reverse complement strand
AAAGAGATTTTTTTTATTATATCTCCATTACGTGAATAAAGAATAATAGTTATTTTAGAATTTTTAATTTTATAAAAAAATTTAAGTAAATCAGTAAATCTAAATATAGTTTTATAACCATCATCACATCTCCAAGGAAAGGAGTCTGAAACAGAGGCATTTTTCTCTAAAAAACTTGTATCTATGTATACTGGTTTAATATTAAAAATAATTCTTAAATGCTTAAAAAAATTATTTTTCAAAAAAAAATTAACTAATAATTTTATTAATCTCATTTTTTAATTTATTAATAATTTCAAATCTTTTTTTACCCAGGACATACAAATGTGGTGGATGTGTGTGCTCCATGGAAAGCTCCCCTTTAGTTGATTGGCTCAAGAATATTGGTATACCTATAAAAGAACTTGTAAATAAATAGATATTCTCATCAAGAAAACTATTATCTAATTCAATGCAATTTGTACAATTAGTATAAACGTCAACTTTTTTTAAAATAATTTCCTTTTTTATATCTAAAAAATATAAATAAAATTTTTCCTTAATTGGTTTATGATAAATATTTTTAAAAATTATTATATTTTCAAATCCTTTATTAGTTAATAAATTTAATCCACTTAAAGTATTGCCTTTTTTTAGAATCATATCGAAAGGGTAATCCGATTGATAAGATGAAAATCCACCTTTTAAATTAAATACTTCTATATTGGCCCTGAAAGCAGGGTCTGTATCCGTAAATTTATTCAAGTTTAACAACTCTTGAGTAAAATTTTTATTTTTACCTAAAAATTGATTTTGATTTGCCAAAAAAAAGATATTCTCATTACTTAGTTCCGAATTATCTATATAAAAAAAATTATTATCATTCTTATATTTAGCAACACTAAATTCCCAATTACCATTAACAATTTTTGCAACATAAGGAATGTAATCTTTATTAAAGTGTCCCCTGTTTTGAAATCTTGGAATAGTCAGTTTTGATTGAATATCTTTATAATGTATTGAAAAAAAAAAAACCATATTATCTTATACAAAAAAAATAATTATATGCTAATTTTAATCTATTAAGAAATTTTTTAAAAATTTTAAATACTCGTTACTTTGTATGAAATTCACTGTAAAGACTTATTAAATAGTGATGAATTACTTGAAAACAATTTAAATGATAAAAAAAGTAACTAAAGAAATTAAAGAATTTGTAATTTTCATTTTTACTTATTTTCCAGGTAGCTCAGGTGCTATACTCAGAAGGTTACTTTATAAATTTCTTATTAAAAGTTCAGGCAAAAAACTAAGTACTGAGATAGGTTTTAAATTAACTTGTCCAAACAATATAGTTATAGGTGACAATGCTTCTTTTATGAGAAACTGCTCGTTAAATTCATGCAATGGTAAAATAAATATTGGAAATAATATTAAAGTAAATCAAAATGTAGATATCAATTCTTCTGCTGGAGGTTTTATAAAAATTGGTAATGATGTTTTGATTGGAAATAATGTCGTTATAAGAGCAGCAAATCATATTTATAATGATAATAAAAAAAAAATTTTTGAATCTGGCCATAAAGGTGGACGGATAATCATTGGGAATAACGTATGGATTGGAGCAAATTGTGTAATCCTTACTAATGTCACTTTAAAAGATGGTTCGGTTATAGGAGCGGGGACAGTTGTTAAAAAAAATGTAAATTCAAATGAATTAGCAATTTCAAATAAACAAATTAATAAAAAAATCTTTAATAAAATTAAGAGACCTAATAACTAAATAAATTTAATTTAAAATCAAATTATGAAAATTACAATTCGGAATATAATCCAACCACAGAAAATTATTTTGAAATTTTTTGAAAAAATAATTTTTTATTACAATTTAAAAAAATATAATCAAAATATATTTGAAAAAAAACAAAACAATTTTTTTGCTTCTCTTAAATTAAACAGAAAAAAAGGCATTGAAAATCTAAATTCATTTTTAGATACTAAAAATAAAATGAGTTCTGAGCATGAAGTATTATTTTCTAGTATATCAATTAATTCAAATAAATTGATTAATAATATTCTAGAAATAGGAACTTATGACGGTTGTAATGCTTTGCTGTTATCAAAATTATTTCCAAATTCAAAAATTGATACTATTGACCTACCTGAAGACGAGCCTGATTTTATAAATTCTTATAGTAGAAAAAATATAATTAAAAAATTTATTAAAGAAAGAAATAGAAAATTATCTAAAAAAAAAAATATTAAATTTTCAGAATTAAATTCGTTAAAATTATTAAATCATAAAAAAAAATACGACTTAATTTGGATTGATGGTTGTCATGGCTACCCAATAGTTTGTATAGATATTATCAATTCATTAAATTTAATAAATCACAAAGGGATAATTATATGCGATGATATATATTTAAATTATAATCATTTTAATTCTGATAAGATGTATCATTCAATTGCTTCTTATGAGACTTTAAATGAACTTCAAAAAAATAACTTAATTAAATATAAGTTAATATATAAGAGATTAGATCCTAAAAATAACTGTATTGCAAATAAGAGAAAATATATTGCAATTGTAAAAAAAATTTAGAATTAATGCTTTTAATTAAAGATCAATTAATAATAAAAATTAAAAATATTAATAATCTAATAATCTTTTTTCAAAAGATTTATTTGAGCATTTAACAAAAGATACTTTTTTAAATTTGGATATCTCTTTATTAATTTTTTATTTAATAATGACATATTCCTAGGTCGATTAACAAATTTTTTTGAATCAAAATGTGTTGGTATAATTTTTTTAAAATCTAACTTGATTTTCTTTGCAATTAAAATTCCAAGATGGTATTTTGATATTTTTTTTGTTGAAACATTATAAATTCCTTTAGCATTTTTTTTAATCAAAAAATTAATAATAAAACATAAGTTTTTAATATGAATAGGAGAAAAATATACATCTTTCCATAAATAAACTGGATTTTTTTTTAGATTAAAAATTATTTCATCTGAAAATGAATTATAATTTACTTTATTTGCACCAAAAAAATTCGTTCTTATAATTAAATTTTCTTTATTTTTAAAAATAATTTTTTCACCATAACTTTTAGTTTTGGCATAATAGTTTAATGGTTTTATATTTGATTTTTCTGAGTATGAACTTTTAATCTTGCCATCAAATAAATGATCTGTGGATATATGTATGACTTTTAACTTATATAACAAAGATGCTTTGGTCAGTAATCGTGGTATGTTTACATGTACATTATAGGCATGCTTTTTATTTTTTTCGCAAAAATCTACATTTGCAATACTCGATAAGTTTATAATTAAATTTATTTTATTTTTTAATATAAATTTTTTTAATTCTTTAAAATCTATTAAATTGAATCTTACTATTTTTAAAGAAGTGTCCTTAAATTTCGTTTTATTTAAATAGCAAAATAAATTATTTTTTTTTATTTCTTTTAATAAATAATATCCTAAAAACCCAGAACCACCTATTAAAAAAATATTTTTCATAACATAATTTTATATAAATTTAAAAAGAGTTTTGTTTAATTGATAATATTTAATTAGAATATTTTGTAAGAATAAAATCTTTATCTGTGCCTAACATATGATTTATTTTTGCTTCCTTATCATTAGACCAGACCAAAACTTCTGGATCGTCATATAAAAAATCACAATTTTTACAATAATCTATTTTATCAAAATCTTTACTCTTGTGCGCATCTCTTAATTTATTCCATTCCTTACCATTATATATTTCCTCGAAACTTTGATTGTCTAAATGACCAAGTATACTCTTTTCTTCATTTGGAGGACCGAGGGTCTGACAACAAGGTACAATAGCACTTGATCTTCCGGGTTTCCCTCCTGCTCTAATTGTCAATTCTGGGGCAAATGGTCTACCACAACTTCTTCTCTGAGTTGCTAATCTAAGATTTTTGTTATTATAATTTCCGCTCCAGTTATGCATTTTCCATATATATCCAATATTTCCAACTTTATTAATGATGTTATTTTTGTATTCATTTATCTCTTCCATAACCTTTGTTGGATCTAAAATTAAGTGGTACGTGCTAACTTTGCAATTAGATTTGCTTTCGTTAACGTATTGTTTTAATTCTTTTAAATTTGAAATAATTAGATCAAAATTATCGGCGTTCATCCATTGATTATATTTTTCTTTATTATAACCAATGACACTTATACGAATAAAATCGATGCCGGCATCAACTACATCTCTCATAAATTTACCATTCAACCTAGCACCATTGCAATACATAAAACATTTGAGATTCTTTTCTTTCACTGCCTTAACATATTCTGGTAAATCTTTTGCCATTGTTGGCTCTCCACTTCCCTCTAGATTTATTTGAGGATTACCATATTTAGGTACTAATTCATTTAATATTCTCTTAAATTCTACAAGCGACATTTTTCTTGTAAAACTACTTCCTCTTCCTGGATTTGACTGTGGACACATTTGACAGGTATAATTACAACCTCCAAAAACCTCCATAACTACTCTCTTAAGTTTAAGTTCCATCTCAGAAAATATAAAAACTTAGAAATTTACGTAACATAGTTCGATTTTAATATTGAATTATTATTTTTAAATATAAAAAAATTATTTTTATAAGAAGTATAAGATATCTTATACGAAAAAAAAATATTTGAGAAACTAAATAATATATCTTTCAAAGAATGCATAATTTGCCATAATTTTTATTCTTTAAATACCAATTCTTTTTAACCAGTCATTCAAAGATGCCGCACCACTTATTACCTCAATTCCTTGCGCACCTCTATCATCATTTTGAATTATTGAGGTTGGGTCGTAATAAACAGAGGGTATATTTAAATAATCAGATATCAAGGCAGTGGATGTAAAGGGAATATGAATACTTGCTTTACTTAATTTAATCAATCTAAAAGGAGATACGTTGGGAGGTATTAGAAAAACATTTTCTCTTTTAATAAAGTCATTAGTTACAAAATCAATATAATGCCGATTATGTTGTGAATTAAATGATCTTTTAAATTTAATAACTATACTAAAATTATTACCAATACAGGTTTTATAAATATCATTTAAAAATTTAATACAATTAATCAAAATCCTATAGTTGTCATCCGGACATAGTTCCGCTCTGGCAGAAAATCTTAGGGGGGATATATCAAAAACTGAAATAATATTTTTATTAAATTTTGGAAAATTATAATTAGTGTCTGTATTATAAATTGGACTCACTAATTTAATATTCAAATTTGGACAGCATTTTTTTGTATAATCTGCATATTTTTTTGACCATAACAAGATATTTTCCCAAGTCATAGACTGATATCCTAGCTCAGGAACTGTATATTTATGATTAATTTTAAAACCTAAAAAACTAGAGCTATAATTATAAAAAGTAATTTTAGAGCCTTTTAATTGGGCTATATAAGTCCACATAGGACGATATATTAATTCAGAATTAGAAAATAAATATTCTTTTGCTAAATATTTTTTATCTATTTCATCAACTTTTTTTAATAAAATTATTTCTGAAAATAAAATTGAAGAATACCATTTACCTCTAAGTAAAAGAAAAACACTATCAATAAAAAATACTAAAAACCAAAAAATAAATTTAATTCTTCTATAAAAATTTAAACTAGGGAGTAGATATTTATAAGGACAAATTATTTTATCTTTAATATATATAATTTTATTATTCTTAATATTATGTTTTATTGTAGAAACATTCTTAAAAACATTATTGTTAATAACATTCCAGGAGATCAAATCATATGACTCTAATTTTTGATTAACTGGAAGTTGATCTTTGGTAATATTACTAAACTGAACGTATAGTCTTTGATCTTTATTAAAGCTTTCCAAAAAAATTATTTTAAAAAAATTTAAAAACCCTTTTAAATATTCAAAAAATATATTTATTAATAACAAAAAATTCGAAAAAAAAAACGAAACATTAATATTTTTTTTTCTAAAAAATACTACCCAATCTATAGGAAGTGGATAACGTAATTTTGATTTTTTTTTTGAAAAATAAATTAATAAATGTTTATTGATTTTCCAAGGATCTAATAAAGTTCTTAAAAGAAATTGACGTAAAATTATTTCAATTTTAATCGAGTTAATTCTAGGAATAAATTTAGAAAAATCACTGTTGCTGACATTAAGCTTTAGGTTGGTTAAATCACATTTTATTTCTGAAATTAAATTTGGATTATTTGATTTTTTTATAAAGAAATAACCTTTAATTATTGAACAATAATATTTTTTTTTTTTTTTTTTGATAAAATTAATCATTTATTAATTAATAAATTAAATAAAATAAAATTAACTTTGACTAGTTATAATTTTATGATTATTATTTAATTCTCTATTTAAAATGTGAATTGCATCTAAGTTAACTCCTACCATTCTATTTAAATCTATATAATTGCCCCGAGGAAGTACTTGTAATTTAATACCGACGTAATCTAACTTTACATTAGCAAGTGTTTTCATTGTAATTTTTATATTTTTCTTATTTAATAATGAATTCTTCTCATAATTCTCTATAGAGTAAACTTTAGAAAAAGGCATATGATTATCTTTCCATTTTCCATATAATTTGTCATTTTTAGCTACCCCCGAATACGTAAAAGCCCTAAGTAGATTTTTTTTTTTAGCTAATTTAATATGATTTATTAGTGAAGATATTGACTTTCCTTCAATAACTGAACGTGCCCAATTTAAACCAAGTCCTACATTGTGACTATTACTTATTTTATTTAAAATAATTAATTCATTTTCTATAGGCATAAAACCTTTTTCAAAATTCTTATTTAATTTTGGGTGATAACTATCACAATGTTCAAGAATTATTTTACAACCATTCCAATTTAGATTAATAATTTCATCCAATGATCTTTTGAAAGCATCAAGATATTTTGTAGAGTTTCTAAAATAATTATTACTTGGTGCTGAGGATATAATTACCGAAACAATTGATTTCATTCCTTTTTTTTGGAAAATTTTATCTATTAAATTAGATGCTTTTTTATACATCTTTATAGACAATTTTCTTCCGTCTGGATCGGGAGATGCTAAACCAAAATATTTATTTTTTTTTAAGGCTAAAACTGTTCCTGGGATACACGTTAAAATATTTTTCCATTTTTTATCTAATAAATCTAAAATAAAATCATCTCCAAATTTATTTATTTGACTACCCCAATAAGGAATTTCTAATCCTTGTATATTAGTTATTTTTTTAATAAAAATTTTATAATATTTTTGTTCTAGTATTTTTGAATTACAATATAAAGAAGGTGCAGTAGTATAAGCTGCTACTATATAATTCATCTTCTAAATTATCCTGATAAATACTGACCGCCATTTATATCTATACCTGCGCCTGTGATATATTGATTATCTTCACTATTTAAAAAATATATCGCTTTAGCTACATCACTAGGTAATGCCAATTTTTTTAGCGGAATTGATTTTATAATTTTTTTATAATCTTGATTCATAGGCAACATTCTTGTTTGGGTCATTGATGGATAAACTGAATTTATAAAGATTTTGTCTTTGGCCCACTCCAATGATAAATGCTTAACAAGTCCGCTTAGGCCTGCTTTAGAAACTGTATACTCTAAACCTGACAAAAGACTAGATTTTTTTGAAGCCATTGAATTAACAATCGTTACTTTTCCTTTTGCTTTTTTTAATTTTTTATAGGAATATTTTAAAATATAAATCGCACCTAGTAAATTTACATCATGTATATTTTTGTATTTTTTATAATTAAATTTAGTTATTTTTTTTTTTAAAATTGTTTGACCAGCAGAATAAACTAAAGACTCAATTTTATTAAATGATATATTTTTAAAAAGTTTTTTTACAGAAGCTTCCTTGGTAACATCAACTTTTAAAAAATTACAATCTGTTTTTCTGTTTTTTCTTCTTCCACAGATAACAACTTCATAACCTTTTTGTTTAAAAATTCTTGCTGCTTCAAGTCCTATTCCAGAAGTACCTCCAATTATTAAACAATTCATAAATAAATTAAATTCTAAACATAAATATGATCAACATCACTTCTGCTGACTGCCATTCTAATAGCCATTTTTTCGCCTTTTGCTACAATCTTATGTATTCTATTCTTTTTAATAAAAACAAGATCTCCTTTTTTTGCCACCATTATTTTTCCATCAATTTCCCACTCCCATTCACCATCTAAGATAAACCACCACTCATTCCAATTAGAATGATAGTGTCTCCTATTTCCTTCTCCGGGAAGCTGTGCAATAATTGTCATAGAGTTACTTTCAGTATCGACGATTCTTTTGCTCCATGAAATATTCTTAGGTTTTTCTTTGATAAGTTTTTCTAAATTTACTAATTCTTTGTTTGAATTAAACAGATCATTATTTACTACTCCATCTTTTTTTAAAATAGAACTTACGTCATTTTCAACGCTAAATTTATTATCATCATTATAGTATTTAATTTCAGAAGTAGCTGAAAATTTTTTCGAAAGTACAATTTGTTCAGCCAACATAAAATCTTCTTCTTCATCAATATCTATTGTTGAAATTCCTTTTAATTCGTAATAATTTTTTTTTCCATTTCCACCATGATATCCTGAGCCAAATTTATTCATATTTTGAATAAAACTTTTTGTTTTCCATCCCATTAAGGCTGTTGCATATGAAAAAATTGGTTCCATAGTTTGAGATGGAGGATTAACTTTATTTTGATCAAAATTAATGGGACTATTTCGATAAATGCAAGCTATCTGGTTTTTTTTTACTGAAATTAAAGTCTCTAAATCTTCATCTTGTATCTTGCTTACAAATTTTAAAATATCTTCTTTTGTTATAAATGGAGAAGTAGGTAACACCTGAATTAATAAATCACATTTAATTTTATTTATAAAGTCTAAAGCAAATTGATCATTTGTAGCGCTATCACTTGATAGAATGGCATCTCTTTTATAAAATTTTATATTAAATCCTTTAGCAATATTTTCAAATATTTGATCCTCCGAATTAATATAAATATCATCAAAAATATTTATTTCTACTAATGTTTTTAAAACATAAGAAATTAATGGTTTGCCATCTATTAATCTTAAATTTTTTTTTTTTACTCTTTGAGAACCGCTTCTAGCCGGAATCATGCAAACAATTTTCATAATTAATTATATTGGTAAATAGAATAAAAATAATTATATAATTAAACTAAAATTAAAACCAAGAATAATTTTTTATATAATCTTCGGACATCATGTCTAATTCTTCTAGGTACCGATTACTAATGCCATTATTTATGGCATAGTTTCTTCTGAATGCTAATTCGTCTTTAATTGTTAAGTTTTTTATTGGTGGTTGCCAACCCATAATTCTATATATTGGCAAATCAATACCATCTTCGACTTTTATTCTAGGAACTTTGTTTTTTTTTAATATTCTAATTGTTTTGGATCCATAAGAAGTTTTTAATATGTTACAAATTTTTGAAAGAAAAGCATTGGGACTAATGACAAATTGTTCAAATGGTACTGTTAAGAAGTTTTCTTTTTTTTTAAGCTCAATTCTTTTTAGGTTATTTTTTTTTGTTAAATTTTTCATAATTATTACTGCTTTATCTATTTCTGAGGCCGCAAAATATTCCTCCTCGCAGCCAAAAGCATAATAAGGTAGTTCTTGATCTTTATATTTAAATTTAAGCTGGATGTCTCTTGGGGTTTTTTCTAATTCTTTAACATTAATATGCTGCTGTTTAATCATATAAAGAGGGTGTCTAATTATTTCAAAAAAACTTAATCTATTTCCTAGATTTTTAAACAAAATATCAGAATAAAATAACAAATCATGACAAGTAAGATTTAAAATAGGATTAGTTTTAATAATTTTTTCTGGAATAGATCTGTCCCCTGCACTAAACATTCTTTGAAAATATCTAAATGGGTGTGGATTTTTAAAAACACTTGATAAATCGTTGTATCTAAAGTTAACATCTCTACTCATCATATTTTGATAAATTTTATGATCTACTAACATTTTTATCAAAGAATCTATTGCATCATTTGATATCTTTTCAAATTTATGAAGTTTAATAATAAACTCTAGCTCAAATACATAATTAAATATTTCGGCTCTTTGGAAAGACTGTATTATATTAGAAAATAATGTCTTTCCGCATCCAGGCTGCCCGTCAACAATTGATATCTGATTAGTAAAATTATTCTTTCTTGAAAATTCTACCACTAATGCGCTGGTGTTCTTAGTACCCATTTATTATTATTTTTTTTCCAAATATGAGGCAATCTCCAAGAATCGACAATTTTATGGAAGTGCTCTTCTGTTATATCTAAATACTCTAAAAATTCTTTAAAATATTTTTGTGGAAACTCTCCTTCGTACTTACTCATTAAGGATAAACCCTCTTCTCTTGTAAGATGTCCATCTCTTATTTCATGAGATACATCTTCCGCGCATCTTCCTAGTCCAAATTTTATGTACCTCATATAGTAATGTATACAATCAATTTTATCATCTAAGCTTGCATATTTTGAATATGTTCCTTCACTTCTCTGAATATTTGATTTAAACCCAGTATTTTCAACACAATAGTAATAATTTTCTTGTGGCGTCCATTTTTTATAATATGAATAGAAATGTTTGCCTTTAATACCTGCTTTTAAAATATTTTTTTCTGTTGGAGGTATATAAAAATCCAGATCTGATTTTTTAAAAATATAACCTTTTAAATAGTCTTTTGAAGAAACGCCATAACGCAATAATTTTTCGAAAGAAGACCCTTTAAAATGATGTTTTGTCCAATACTTTGGTGGTTTTACTGGCTTATCTCCTACCTCTGCATCGCCAGCATATTCGAGTTCTCCATTTTCACCATAAAAAACTAATTTAATTCCAAATTTTATAGCCATATGAAAAGGAAAGCTTAATTGCCCAAGCACAAATACATGAAATGGATCTCCTAATTCTTCAAAAGCTAATCTAGCAAATTTTCTTTGTAATACTCCATTTGGAGTACACAAAATATTTGAAAATCCAGAATCAACTAAAGAATAAAAATTATTTCTACCTATTTCCGTATAAGATAAGGGGGACCATGTAACTGTTAAAGGATTCATATTATATTTATATTTCAATTGATGGGCAACATAACCAGAATCTTTTCCGCCGCTACTAGGAACTAAAACATCATAACTACCATTCTTGCTTCTATGTTGATCTAAAAGATTAATTAATTCTTTTTCCCTTTTTTTCCAATTGATAGTATTTTTATAATTACTATTAATGCACCCAGAGCAAACATTATCACTATTAAATATTATTCTTGGTCTTTGATTAGACATTAAGCATTTACGACACCAAATAACTTTTTTGGGTAATTCTTTAATTTGTTTTTCAAAAATAAATTTTTTGCTAAATATCATTATTTTAAAAAAAAATTCTTTAGAACTTTAAGACCAGCTTTACCACTTTTTTCAAGATGAAACTGCGTAGCGAAAATGTTGTTATACTTGATTGATGAACAGAATTTAAAATCGTCAAAATAAGAGTACGTATATATTAAATCGTCTCTACATTGAACGTAATAAGAATGCACGAAATAAAAAAAATTATTATTAAACAATTCTTTCTTTTTTTTATAAATTTTTGTGTTTAAAAAATTTTGTTGCCATCCTATATTAGGAAGTTTTTCTTTTTTTTTTTTTGGCAACATTAAAACTTTTCCTTTTAATATGCTTAATCCGTTAGTCCTACCAAACTCTTGACTTTTTTCAAATAAAAGCTGCATTCCCAAACAAATTCCTAAAAAAGGTCTTTCTGTTTCTATAAATTTTTTTATGGTTTGATCAAGTTTTTTTTTTTTAATATAATTCATTACTTTGGGATATGAGCCAACTCCAGGTAAAATAAGTCCATCACTTTTTAAAATTAATTTTTCATTATCAGTAACTGTGCTATCTATTTTTAATTCCTGTAAAGCATTTCTAATGCTAAAAATGTTACCAGCCTGATAATCAAGTATGCAAACTTTCATATTTATTCTCTGCAAAGAATTTTATTTTTTTTTAAAAAACTTTTAATTTTTTTTACACTCATATTATTAAATTTAGAATGATAAGTATTGTTTTTGACAAAATCAAAATTTCCTTCACTGTTACAATTACTAGTATTTGTTAGTTTTCCAAATAAAGAATAGTGCAATAAGGAACCTATCGCTATACCGCTGATTAACTTAAAGTTATTAGCTATTTCTAAGATATGATTTAGGTTTCCTATGCCTCCATTTACTATTAAGGGGACATTTATGTAATTTTCAATTTTTTTTAAATCTAAAAAATTAATTCCTTTGCCTGTGCCTTCGGTATCAACAAAAATTATAATAATTTCACCCACTCCAAGATCTTGTGCTTTTAATATCCAGTCTATAACTTTAATTCCAGAAGGTGTTCTGCCATTTTCATAATAAGCTTCTAAATTACCATTTTTGTTAGAAACCGCCTCTATAGATAAAGAAATTGTTGAGCTTCCAAATTCGCGACTAGCTTCTTTCAAGAAAATTGGTCTTTTTATTGCCTCAGAGTTTATGCTGACTTTATCAGCACCTGCATCCAGAACATTTTTAATATCTTTTAAAGATCTAATTCCACCGCTAACTGTTAAGGGAACAAAAATATTTTTTGCTGTGTTTCTAATAATATTTATTAAACTATTTTTTCCGTATAAACTCGCAACAACATCATGATAAATAATCTCATCAATATTTTGATTGTAATAAAATTTTGCAAAATCTTCAGCTTTACCCAAAACTCTTAACCCTTCAAGATTTATAGTTTTGACAACATTATAATTCTTAATATCAATTTTAGATATTATTCTAAGTGGTTTCACAATTATTTAAATGTCTATAAATTATTTTACACTTTGTTTTTTGAATTTTGCACTATCTATTTTTTTTAAAATAAATTGCGCATCATTAAATTTACAATGATTTTTAAAATCTTTATTAATAATGTTATTATGCATAACTCTATAAGTGTAATCTTTATCAATACTATATAATTTAGTTACTTTTTTACTCTTAATATAATAGGTTAACACATTATTTATTAAGTCAGCTTTAATATTCAAATCGATACCATTAATAATTAATTCTCTTAATGAAAACTTAGAAAAAAAATTTAAATTAACTAAAAAATTTATACCAGAAATAGTTTTTCCATTAATAATTGCGTAATCTTCACAATCTATTTTTAAATTAGATATTTTTTTAACTATAGGAATTAAATTATTAAATTTACCAAATAAAAAAAATAAGTAATCAAATTCATGACTCAAATCCAATAAAACGCCTCCTCCTTTTTTTTTATATGAACTATAAATTTTTTTATATGATCTATCGGGACGCCAGTCTGGTAAAAAAGAATTACATTTTATATCGATATTAAAAATCTTTTTATTTCTAATTAATTTTTTTATTTTTAAAATTATAGGATGAAAACGTAGATTATATCCAATATAATAGGTATTAAATAATTTTTTTCTATAGTTATAATTTTTTTCAAATAGAGGTTTTTCTATTAAAACTGTCTTATTTTTAAAATATTTTTCAATAAAATTAAAAATTTTATTATGCTTAAAGGTTTCATTAGCTATTACAAAATAATCAATATTATATTTAATCAACATATTTAATTTTTTTATTTTATTTGTTCCGCTATAATTTTTGCTTAAAATAAAAATATTTTTAATTTTTTTATTTTTTTTTAAAATATTAAAATGTTTTTTTCCTATAGAACCAAAACCTATAATTGCACAATTCACTTTGTTTTATTATTTATAATAATTTTTATTTATTTCGATTTCTCAATAGCTTCTAAAGTTTTACTATATTCTGCCCATTGACCAACATCAAACCACGAATCTTCGTCTATGGGATATATTCCAATTTTTTTATTATATTTTTTAGCTTTTTTTACAAGATCAGGAAAATCTATTTTTTTTGGGTTAGTACTAATCAATTTAATAACATCATTTTTAACAACATAAATACCAATATTTAAAAAAAAATTAAATTTGGGTTTCTCGTCAATCTTAATTAATTGATTTTTTTTATCTGCTACACAAACCCCGTAAGGAATTTGATACTCCTTAGAAGAACATAAAACTGTAATATCATAGTCATTTTCTTCATGAAAAATTAAAGCATTTAATATGCTAAATTTAATAATAACATCGCAGTTTGTTACTAAGATATTTTCATATTTATTTTTTAAGTAGCTTAAAGACCCAGCGGTACCTAAGGGTATTTTTTCTTTAATAAATTTAACTTTCAAAACACTATTATTTTCATAAAAATAAGACTCGAGCATTCTCGATTTATAATTAACTGAAATATTAGCTTCTTTAAATCCTGCTAAAAAAAAATTATTTAAAATTTCTCCTATTACTGTTGAATTTTTTATTGGTAATAAAGCTTTTGGTAAAAAATTAGTAAAGGGTTTTAATCTAATTCCCTGTCCTCCAGCCATAACAATAAGTCCAGTTTTTTTTTTTAACTTTTGCTTTATATCGTAACTTCTATTATTCAAATTAAAAAGGTTAATAATTTCTTGAACTACTTTTTTTTTGTCAACTAAAGGAACCAAATCAAACTTATTTGACAGCATGATATTTTTAGCTTTTTCTTTTTCATAATCGTCTTTGTATAAAAAAAATGGTTTTTTATTATAAATATTCTTGATTTTGGATTTAATTAACAGACCTTTAACTATAGATTTTCTTATGTCACCATCACTTAATGTTCCTAATAACTTTCTTTTTGCATCAACAACAATTAAACATTTCTCGCCATTTTTATTTAATTTTAATATAGCTTCTTTGATTGTTTCATCTGGATTTACAAAAATATCTTTGTTCATTTTCTAAAAAAATTAAACTATGCTCCAACCACCATCAACAACCAATGTGCATCCTGTTATGTATGAAGCGGCATCAGATGATAAAAAAACAGTAGTTTTAGCTATTTCTTCTTTATTGGCCATTCTTTTTAAAGGAGTTTTTTTTGAGTAATTATTAACAAAATTTTTATTTTGATAATCAAAAACACCACCTGCACATAAATTATTAATTCGAATATTATATTTTCCATAATAAGAAGCCATCTGCCTAGTGAGACTAATAATTCCGCCCTTAATAATGCTATAAGTCATATTTTCTTTTATTCCTGTATTCTTATAAATATTCATATCCTGCCCAAGCAAACCATAAATAGAAGAAAAATTAGTTATACTACCAGCTATTTTTTTAGTTTTCATTTTTTTAGCTGTAATTTTAGACAACCACACATAAGACAAAAGATGGCTGTCAATATTTTCTCTTAAAATATTAAGCGTGATATCCTCAAAGTTATTTTTATTTTCCCAAAAATTAGACTTAGGATAACTACAATTAATAAAAATACTCGGAACTCCGTGTTCTTTTATAATGCACTCATAATTATCTTCTAAGTTTGTAATGTCTGATAGATCTAGATAAACAAACTTAACATTACGAAATCTCTTAAAACTACTATTAAATTTATTTGAAGCCTTATCAATTATTACTATATTTGCACTATTTTGAATAAAACACTTAGAAATTTCAGATCCAATAAGACCCAATCCCCCAACGATGAAGATTTTCTTTTTATTAATATTTAAAATATTTTTATAACTATACATTTTTTTTTAAAAAAAATTTAACAATTCTAAAATCAAATTTTGTATCAATATCAATAGATCTTTCTTGTGGCATTACAAATAAAACTGTTCTCTTTGTATATAATGTTTTGCAATTTTCTAAAATCTTTCTTTTCCAAATATATATTGATGCATTTAAGTCATAAGTTATTGGAGCGTCCTGTCTTCTGGTAATGGACTTACTAATAAATTTTGATGTAAAAATTTTACCTTTTTTTTTTTCTACAATGTTAAAATATGGGCTCTTTTTTGATACACAGCAACTTAATAAAATGTCAGCTTTTTTAGATTTGAAAAAATTGTATGATTTTTTTATGTCAGAAATCGATCTTAATGGAGATGTAACGTCCAAGTCCATAATAAAATCAAATTTTGTATTATAAAATAACTCAGAAGCCTTAGTTAATTCTTTAATTACAGGAATTTTTGGGCTGTTATCTTTTGCAGAATTTTTATTTCTTAAATAAACAAAATCAGCACCAAACTTTTTGGACAACTTTAAAATTTTTTTTGAATCAGAAGACACAACAACCTTATCAAAAATTCTACTTTTGACCGCTTGTTTTATTGTGTAATAGATTAATTCTTTCCCATTTATTTTTTTTATATTCTTATTAATGACCCCTTTAGATCCTTTTCTGGCACAAATTGTGCAAATAATTTTCATTTTAAATTTATCTTAAAAAATACTTTTTTAAATTAACTATTTTTGCATTTAAGTAATAAAATATTTCTTATTGATCCTATTTTTTTTTAAATAAGTTTCTAAAATCTTTATAATAATTTTATGATGATTAATGGAGTCTAGAAATTTTATTAGACCAACTTTTTTATTATTTAGCAAAGAACGAACAATCTTCGATGTTAATTTGCTTTGATTAATAAAATTAAATTTAAAATTTCTATTAGTGATATTATTTATATATAACCTTTTTTGTTCCATAATAGTATAATTAATTTTTTTTCCTTCAATTAAAACTTTTACATCAACTTTTTTATTTTTGATTAATTTATCGCTTATTTTTAAAATGCAGTTATTATTAGAAAATTTGTATTCTCCTGTATAATATATAAATTTATTTATAATTTTTTTTTTTTTATCAAACAAAAAATTTACTAACTTTAAACTCTTCAAACCACTTAAGAAACAAAATAAATCTAAAAAATGAATTAAATTAGATGTTGAGTTCCAGTTTACCCCTGTAACTTCCATATTAACATTATTATTATTTATTAATTTTTTTAATTTTATATAAAATGGAAATAATCTTCTTGGGCAATTTACATAAACACTTGTTATTTTAAAAAAAGTAATTAATTTTTTTATTTTATTAAGATCACTAAGGCTTGAAGCCACAATTTTTTCTAAAATAATTGACTTAACAAAGTTATTTTTCAAAACTTTTTCTAGGACAAATGCTCTATTGTCAGACTTCGTAGCTATAATTAAAATGTCAATTTTTTTATTAACTTTTGGAATATTTTTTAAAAAAAAAACATTCTTTATATTAATACTATTTCTATTAAAAAAATTCTTTGAATATAATAAATTCTTCTCGTTGTTATCAATGATGAATATTTTGCATAAAAATTTTAGAGTTGAAATCGATTGAATGTGCCATTTCCCAATATTACCAGCTCCAACTATCATAATAATTGGTGGCTGATTACTAGATATCATAGGTAGTTTTTTTATTTTTACTATCTATTGTATCTTTTTCTTTCACATACCATTCTACAGTTTTTTTCAAACCTAAATAAAATCCTCTTGATTTTGAAAACTTTGGAGACCATTTAATAATTTTTTTTGCTAATAAATTACTTGAATACAATCTATAAACTTCACTGGTTTTTTTTCGCACTCTCACTTTTTCAAGAATAATTTTTATATTTTTAATTTTTAAAATATCCAAAACTAAATAAACTATTTTTTTAATTGAAATTTCAAAATTACTTCCGATATTTATAGTTCTACCTATGCTTTTTTTTGCAATCAAAACTTTGTAAAATGCATTAGCAACGTCCTCTACATAAGAAAAATCTCTTGTTGGATTTAAATTGCCTAATTTAATATATTTTTTATTTGTTATAAGTTGATTGATAATTGTTGGAATAATTGCTCTATTAGATTGCCGTGGTCCAAATGTATTAAAGGGCCTGATAATAGCAATTGGCATATTGAAAGATTTATAAAAAGACGTCGCCAAGGCATCAGCTGAAACTTTAGATGCTGCATATGGGGACTGAGGATTTATAGGATGACTTTCATTTATCGGAACATATTGCGCTGTCCCATAAACTTCACTTGTAGAAGTTATTATAATCTTAGAAAGTTTTAATTGTTTGGCTGATTGCAAAACATTTAATGTTCCTTTTACGTTTGTATCAATATAGCTTTCGGGCGTTAAATAAGAATAAGGAATACCTATTAGAGCTGCTAAATGAATTACAGCATGGCAACCTTTCATGCCGTTATAAACTGAGTCAAAGTTTCTTACATCTCCAAAAAAAAACTCAATATTTTTTTTTAATTTAGGATCAATATTATTTAACCAACCTAATGAACTAAATGAATTATATAGTATAAAAGCTTTTACTCTATATCCTTTTTTTATCAAAAATTCCGTTACATGAGACCCAATAAATCCCTCTGATCCTGTAATTAAAATTTTTTTTTTCATAAAAAATAATTTTATTTAATTATTATAAAGTCTTTGAATTAATTTAGCAGTATAAAGAGCGTCATTGATATTTGGTACAATATTTTTCTTCTTATTTATCAATTTAATCATTTCTAAAGCCTGCTTTTTAAAACCTGGTTTGAATTTTTTATCATCATTATCTGATGCTAACTGAAAATCTTGATTTTTATCAAAAGACCGAATTAAGACCTTTTCTAAAGGTTTAATATTAAAAAAATACTTATTGGTACTTATATCAACCGACCATGGTCCAGGTCTATTCCAAGCTGAATTATATATAGCGATATCTCCGCTTGAAAAAAATATTTTTTTTGAAAAAATTTTAATATTATCTTTTTTTAAGGAAAATATATTACTAATATTCTTTATTTTACCTCTCGCAAATATTCTACAATAGTCAATAATATGAATTGAATTTGCAAACATATAATTATCAATTACTCTTTTAGAATGATAAAATCTGGCTGCAACAGTATTTTCTTGATCAAATAAAAAAATTATTCTTCTTGAAGAGTCATTTTTCAAAAGTTTTTTGACTTGCAAAGTAGAATTAAGATAATTTCTATTTAATGCTAGATAAATCTTATAACTATTAACGTTTTTCTTAATTTCAGTAGTTTCTTTCAAATTTAAGCCAAGAGGCTTCTCAACTAAACATTTCCAAGGAAATTTGATTGAATCTAGACAAACTTCTTTTGTGCTCTCTATTGGTACTCCGATAACTACTAAATCTGATTTAGTTTTATTAAACAAATCTTCAACGGAAAAACAAGTATGTTTAATCTTAAATTCTTGCGATAGTTTTTTAGCTTTTTCAAATGTTCTACTATACAGTCCTGACAATTCAACATTTTTTATAGTACTAAAAGCCTTAATGTGCTCGCGAATAATTTTTCCAGCTCCTATAAAGGATATTTTGATTTTCATAATATTAGGTTACTCTAGATTTTAATTATGTTATTTATTTATATTTATTAAAAATTGTCGTTAAATAATATAGTTAAAAACAAATTTAATACACATAATGAAAAGCATAGCTACAAAAAATTATTAATTATTCAAATGCCCAAAATCTATAAAGGCATATTTGTATTATGGGGAAAAAAATTAGAATTGGGATTGTAGGTTTTGGTAAAGTTGGAAAAATTAGATATAATATATTAAAAAAAATTAAGAGTGTCGAAATTGTTTCCATCTGTGAAAAAAATCCTATTAAAAATATTGATAAAAAAATAATTACAACAAATTCATTTAAAAAATTTTTAGAAAGTAATATTGATGCTGCTTTCATCTGTACTTATAATAAATATTTATCGTCCTATACCAAAGCGTTAATAAATAAAAAAAAACACGTTTTTTGTGAAAAACCAGGAGCTAATTCAACAAGAGAACTTTTATCTGTAATAAAATTAGAGAGAGAAAAAAAAATAGTTTTAAAATATGGATTTAACCATCGTTATCATTCTTCAGTTATAGAAGCAAAAAAAATTATTGATAAAAATATATTAGGAAAACCAATGTGGTTAAGAGGTGTTTATGGGAAACCCGGAGATGTAGATTTTCATTTGAATTGGAGAAACTATAAAAAGTACTCAGGCGGAGGAATTCTTTTAGATCAAGGAATACATATGTTAGATTTAGTAACCTATCTTTCAAAAATAAATTTTAGTCATGTTAAATCATTTATAAATAATAATTATTGGAAAATTGAAAATGAAGATAATGCATTCATAATAATGAAGGGCAAAAAAAATATTACTGCGATGTTGCATTCGTCTGCAACACAATGGAAACACAAATTTCTATTAGAATTTTACTTTACTAATGGATATTTAATTCTTGATGGCCTTAATACACCAACAGGAAGCTATAGACCTGAGAAAATAATTTATGCTAAAAACAATAATGTCTCAAAACATAAAATGTCTTCAAAAACACTAATAAAAATCTATAAAAATGATAATTCGTGGAGATTAGAAATATTAGAATTTATTAAAGCAATTAAATACGGAACAAAGATTATTAACGGAAGTAGCATTGATGCTTTAAAAACATTAAAATTAGTTGAAAAAATTTATAAAAACGAATGAAAAAAATATGTAGTATAACATCTACCTCTTTCTCAAAAAATAAATATTTAATAAATGAAGTAAAAAAAATCAGAGGCATAGATTTTAGATTTAATAAAACTGGAAAAAAACTAGATAAAAATAATTTAATTAATTTCTTAAGAAATAGTGACTACGCTATTGTGGGTCTTGAAAAAATTAATTCTGATATCTTAAAATATTGTCCAAAATTAAAAATTATCTCAAAATATGGCGTTGGTATAGATAATATAGATTTTAAATCAGCTGATGCACATAAAGTAAAAATTGTTTATTCTAAAGGAACTAATAAAAGATCAGTTGCCGAATTAACTTTAGCCTTATCAATTTCTTTATTTAGAAATATTAAAAATAATTGCGAAAATCTCAAAAATGGTATTTGGAAAATAAATATTGGTACTGAAATTTCTGGCAAAACTATCGGAATAATTGGATTAGGCAATGTCGGTACAGATCTTGTGAGATTACTAAAGCCATTTAAATGCAAAATTCTAGTTAATGATATTGTTAATATCAAAAAAAAATGTAAAAAATTTAAATTAAAATTTTCTACTAAAAAAAAAATATTTAAAGTTTCAGATCTTATAACTATACATACTCCATTAACTAATTTAACAAAGAATTTAGTTGATAAATCATACTTAAAACTAATGAAAAAAAGTAGTTTTTTAATAAATACATCAAGAGGCGGGATTGTTAATGAACAAGACCTTTATAATTATCTCAAAAACAAGAAGATATTGGGTGCCGCACTAGATGTGTATCAAAACGAACCTTATTATAAAAAAAAATTACTAAGACTAAAAAATATAATATGTACTCCACATATTGGTGGTAGCACTGCAGAATCTATAAAGAATATGGGTTTAGCCGCCATTAAAAATCTTAAAAATTCCATTAATTAATCATTTTAAAAAAATTTTTTATATAAGTTTTTAATCGATTGTCTAATGCCATTTTTTTTAAAATTAAATTATTATCTTTTAACAAAATACAATTAAAGAAATTTATTTCTGTATTTTTTTTATCATTACTTAATTTATTAAAATAATCTAATAAATTAATTTTAAATTTATGAAAATTTTTATAATTCAAAAATAATACCTCATGTATTTTGTTAAAATCTACATTCGTGATAAACCTTAATTCTTTGGATATATAATTAGCTAAATCCATACCAATTGTTATCGCAATTCCATGAGGTATCTTATATTTAGTTACCGCTTCTAAAGCATGTCCAAATGTATGACCATAATTCATAATTTTTCTAGGACCTTTATCGAATTCATCTAATTCAATAATCTTTTTTTTTGTCAGCAAAGAATCTACAATAAAATTGTTGATACCTTTGTTTTCTAATATAAGTTTTATATATCTATCCTTATCTTTAATAAATTTATTTTTATTTTTAATAATTGCGCATTTAAGTATTTCTCCTATGCCAGAATGAATATCTTTTTTATATAAAGAATTTAAGAAATTAAAATTAATATATATGCTATCTGGAGGATTAAATGTTCCTATTAGATTTTTTTTAAACTGAAAATTAATGGAACTTTTAGAACCAATGCAACTATCGGCTTGTGACAAAAGTGTTGTAGGATAGTAAACCCATTTTAATCCTCTAAACAAAATAGAGGATATAAAGCAAGAGATATCTTGAATAATTCCACCTCCAACAACTATTATGGTAGTATTCTTTTTTACATCAAGTTCAAGAATTCTTTTTATAACATTTGAAATATATAAAAAATCTTTTTGTTTTTCTTTTGCGTCTATTAAAATAATTTTATTTTTTTTTTTAAATAATTTTTTATATATATAAAAAATATTTTTATCAACAATTTGAATTGAATTTTCAATTTTTTTGATACTAAGTTTTTTTTTAAAAAAAGAAACTTTGTATTTTTTTAAATTTGAGGTGATAAGCATTATAGAAGTGTGTAACCACCATCTATTAAAATATGCTGACCTGTAACATATTTGTTATCTGATGAAGCTAACCAATAAACTAGACTTGCTATATCTTTTGGCTCAGCAAACTTTCCTATCGGGATTTTATTTAAAAAGTCTTTTTTATCACTAAGAGTTAATATTTTCTTGGTAAGATCAGTATTAACCACTCCTGGTGCAACAGAATTTGTTAAAATACCATATTTTGAATATTCTATTCCCAGAGATTTAGTCAGCGATTTTAATGCAAATTTACTTATACTGTAACTGCTTCTCTTTTCTTTGGTAACTTCGCCAAATATAGATGATATATTTATGATTCTACCCCATTTTTTTTTTATCATTCCAGGAATAACTGCCTGAGAGAAATGATATGCTGACATAAAATTCACATTAAAAACTTTGTTAAATTCATTTTCACTAATTTTATGAAAATAATTAATTTTATTTATTCCAGCATTATTAATTAAAATATCTATATGTAATTTTTTAATTATTTTTTTAAAATTATAAATATTACTAATTTTTGATAAATCAACGTTATAATATTCAAAATTATTATATTTTCTTTTTTTCATTCCCATTCCATGAATGGAATATTCGCTAGAACTAAATTTTTTTAAAATTTCATTACCAATTCCTCTTGAGCAGCCCGTAATAAAAACATTTTTTTTCATATTTGTATATTTTTAAAAAATATTATTTTCCACCTCTTCAAAAATATAGTGAGATAAAAAAATATGAGCTTCTTGTATTCGCGCAGTATTATTACTTGGCACTATTAAATTTAAATTAGAAAGTTTCGCAGCTTTACCGCCATTTTTTCCTAACAAGCAAATTGAAAAAATCTTCATTTGTTTTGCTAATTTTAAAACTTCAATTATATTTGAAGAATTTCCAGAGGTTGAATAAACAATTAGTATATCTTTTTTATTTGAAGTTCCAAATGCTTTCAAATTTTTAGAAAAAATATATTTAAAATCATAATCATTTGAACATGCTGTCAATGTAGACATGTTTTGACCGAGTAATATTGCGGGAATAGGATCTCTATTAAAGTGCGGACGCAATCTAATCAAAAGTTCTGCGCAAATATGTTCTGCACCAGAGTAACTTCCCCCATTTCCACAAAAAAAAATTTTTCCTTTTTTTGCTAATTTAGCTGAAATTATATTAACTGCTTTAATAACTGTTGGTTCTAGTTCGTTTAGTTTAGAAATAACTTTATATGAATTAATAATCGAACTTAAAAAGTTTTTTTTTTCTTTATTCATAAGTTGATTTAATGCTTAAATATTTTTTTATTATAAAAATTCATACTAGAATAAAGTAAATTCTTAATGTTAAATATCATAAAATTTTTTACATTGATAATTTTTTAAACAAATATTCCTCAAAATTAAGCAAATTTTAGCACTAGTATGATTTTTTTTATATTTAAAGATAATATTTTTTTTATTATTTTTTTTTGTAAAAACTAAATTTATTGCTTTCTTAATTAAATTTTTTTTTGAACTAACGTTAATGATAGTTTTAGCTTTAATTCTTCCTTCCTGTCGATTGCCAATATTTATTGTTGGTTTATTAAATGTTGGCATCTCAATAACTCCGCTTGAAGAGTTTCCTATAATAACATTTGCAATTTTAAGAAATGAAAGAAATTTACGACTACCTAAAGTTTTAAACAAAAAACTATTAGGATTATTTTTTACAAATATTTTAATTTTTTTAAATATTATTTCGTTATGAAGATCGGCGCCTGGCATCGTAAATATAATAGATTTATCATTAAAATTTTTTAGCGCTGCCAAAGTCTCATTTACCAAATCTTTTGTAAGATTTTCTGTAATTTCAGGTTGAAAACATACTATTAAAATATCTTTTTTTAAATTAATTCTTAACGATTTTTCAAGATCTATTTTGCTTAAAAAATTGGTCTTAAAAATATTCTCAACCCCTAAAGCTCCAACATTGTAAATATTTTTAGGGTTTTCTCCTAACTGCGTAAGTCTTTTTTTATAAATTTTGTGAGAAACAAAATGAAGATGCGATATTTTGCTAATACAATGCCTAAAACCATCATCTAGCGAACCTTGAGTAATTTCTCCTCCGTGAATGTGAGCTATTGGAACTTTTGCCAAATAAGCTGCCAACGAAATTGCAAATATTTCATACCGATCTCCTAACACTACAAATAAATCTGGTCTATTCTTTTCAATAAGTGATGAGATGCTTCTTGATATTATGCTCATATCATTTAATAAACATTTTGGTGTTTCTGTATTGTTTGTAATTAAAATTTTTTTATACACACTAATTTTTTCATTCTTAATTTCGCTGAAACTATAACCATGTTTTTTGGAAAAATGCGTGCCTGTTGCAATGACTTTTAAATCAAAATAATCAGATTTTTTAAATTCGAAAATTAAGTTTTTTAACAATCCAAAATCTGCTCTAGTGCTTGTTGCCAAAAAAATTTTCATAATTTATTTTAATTTAATCAAATCATCTTTATTAAAATTCTTAATAGATTTTTTTCCGATCAATTTTTTGAAAAAAATTGGAGAAATTCCAGTTCCAGGTCTTTTGCAAGTAATATTAAAATTACTAAATTTTTCATTTTTTTTTATACTTGTTGAAGCGACTATGGATTTTCTTACTATATAAATATTTTTTTTTTCTGATTTGGTAATTGTTTTTACTTTATTGCCTAAAGTTTTTTCAACTATTCTAATACTTTTTACAAATAATCGAAATTCTTTCGGATCTAGACTTGCTTTATGATCAGGACCTTCTAATTTTTTACTTAAAGTTAAATGCTTTTCAATAACTTTTGCCCCTAACGCTACTGCAGCAATTCCGGCTTGAACACCTAAACTATGATCTGAAAAACCAATATTTAATTTAAACCTATCTCTCATAGTTGCAATTGTATTTAAATTTATCTCATGATAAGGCGCTGGATAAGCTGAAGTGCATTGCATTAATGTTATATTTTTTTTATCTGTCCCATTCATTACTAAAGTTTTTATTGCCTTTTTAACCTCATAAATATCTGACATTCCTGTCGATAAAATAATTTTTTTTTTAAATTTTCCTAAAAATTCTAAATAAGGAATATTTGTGATTTCACCGGAGGGTACTTTAAAATATTTAAGTCTAAATTTTTTCAAATATTTTAAGCTCTCTATGTCAAAAGCTGAGGAAATAAAAATAATTTTTTTTTTTTTACATTCGTTAAAGCACGCATCGTGCATTTCTTCTGTAAATTCTAATTTCTTCAACATTTCAAATTGGGTTTCTTTTTTTAATGATGTATACTTTTGATATTCTGCTTTCGATGCGTAATTTGTTGTTAAATTTTCTGCTTTAAAGGTCTGAAATTTAATAGCGTCTGCGCCACATACTTTCGCAAAATTTATTAGTTTTAATGCTTTTTTTAAAGAACCATTATGATTAACCCCAGCTTCTGCAATAATAAAAGTTTTATTAATATTTACTGTCATTTCTTAAAGCTATTATTTTTTAGGTTTTCTTTAATATATGACCCTGCCCCTATAATGCTACACTCGCCGATATTAATATTATCTTTAATTATTGATCGACTTCCTACAAAAACTTTACTACCAACTTTAACTCCGCCATTAACTGTTACCTGCGTAGAAATGTGAGTGTGTTCACCAATTATAACATCATGCTCGATAAGTGAATTTGTATTAATTATACAGTTATTTCCAATTACTGCTCCTGCGTTAATAATAGCTCCATGCATAACTATTGTTCCCTGCCCAATAATAGCATGTTTAGAAATGTAAGCTAAAGGGGATATTATTGATGGTATTCTAAATCCTAAATCTTTTAATTTACTAAACAATTTAACTCTAACTTTATAATTTTTAATATGACCAACTGTGACAAATGCATAATGATTTTTAATTAATTTTGTATTTAGATATCTTTCGGGAAAAATTTTATAATTTAATAAATATTTTTTTTTTTTATCAATTATACCAGCTATTTTATATATATTTTCATTTTCAATAACGTCTATACATGACTTACAATGACCGCCGCCTCCTAATAAAATAATTTTTTTCATAATAATTTTATCATTTTTCTTTAAAATATGACGCGCTGCTAGGAAGATTAATGCATGATTTATATATTTTCATTGCTACATCAAGATTCATTTTTGGCATATTATTAAAATGTTTTAATTTATGTAATGGTTTCCAGACGGGTCTTAAAAAGATTAGATTTTTTTGAGCTAAACTTAGCACTTTATTTCTTTTTTTTATTGAAGAATTTTTAATAAAAATTGTATTTAGCCAGTTATTACTTTTGCAAAATCTAGGATTCTTAATTAATCTAACATCATTAATTTTTAGAAATTCTTCGCTGTATCTTAAAAAAAGCTTTCTTTTGGATTTTAAAAATTTATTCAAATTTTCAATTTGCGCAGACCCTAAAGCCGCATTTAAATTTGGCATTCTAAAATTATATCCAACAGTATCATGAATATATTCCCAACGATGGTTAATTTTTGCAGTAATTGAGAGATGTTTTATTTTTTTTGCTAATAATTTATTATTAGTTATTATTGCCCCTCCTCCTCCAGTGGTTATTATTTTATTGCCATTAAAACTAAAGCATCCAACTAATCCAAAAGTGCCTGCATGTTTTTTCTTATAAAAACTACCTAACGCTTCAGCGGCATCTTCAATAACTATCAGGTTGTATTTTTTTGCAATTTTTAAAATATTATCAATTTGGCAAATATTACCAAAAATATGAACTGGAATAATGGCTCTAATTCTTCTAAATGTTTTTTTATTGAAATAAAACTTACCCTTTTTTATAGCTATCTTTTCCAGATATCTTTCTAATTTTAGTGGATCAATACCTAAAGTTTCAATTTCACTATCAACAAAGTGAGGTATAGCTCCAGAATATAAAATTGCATTACCAGTTCCAACAAAAGTAATTGTTGGAACTAAAACTTCATCATTATTCTTAATTCCACAGGCAATTATGCTTAAATGCAAAGCTTCAGTCCCATTAATTATTGATATAGCATATTTTGCCTTTGTGTATTTTTTTATTTGATCTTCAAATTTTTTTACAAAAGGTCCTATTGAGGAAACTAAATTTTCAGTGATAGTTTTTTTTAAATACTTAACTTCATTTCCAAAGAATAATGGCTCGTGTAATTGATGTTTTTTTTTTCCGATTATAGTTGTAATAGATTTAATAATAGTTTTGTGCAAGGATCTATTCATTTGTATATCGATGTTTTAATAATAAAATTTACTTTATAATAGGTATTTTATAATTTTTGTTTTTTCTATGAAAGCTATTTTAATTAATTTCATTTATTGAACAATTTATTAATTGATATTTTTGATCACAAATAGAAAGTGGCAAGCTGCTGTGAGATATCAATATAATTGCTATATCACTTTTTAAATTACTAACTACTTTTAGTATTTCTTTTTCATTATTTATATCGAGAGAGTTGGTAAATTCATCCAATAATAATAAGTTGGGTTTTTTATATAAGGCTCTTGCAAGACCAATTTTTTGTCTTTCGCCGCCAGAAAGAATTCTATTTTCTTCCCCAATGAGGGTTTTAACTCCATTGACGCAAGTAGATACAAATTTATCTAAATTAGTCTTCTTAATTACCTCATTTAAATGTTTATAATTTACTAAATCGGAATCAGATTCCATAGAGATATTTTTTTCGATGCTATCATTGATAATAAAAGTATTTTGAAAAACATAAGTTGAATTTTTTATAATGACATTATTGGGCTTAATAATTTTATCAATATATATTTCACCACTTGTTGGAGATAATAATCCTATTATAATATCTAATAGAGTGCTTTTTCCTGAACCGCTTTCGCCAAAAATTCCAATAATATTATTTTTTTTAATTTGTAAGTTAATTTTTTCTAAAATTTTTTTAGAATTTTCATAATTAAAAGATACATTCCTTAATTCAATTTGACTATTAAAAGAAATTACCGAATTACTTGCTAAAACATTAGTCTCTTTTGTTGAAAAAAACTCATCGAAAAGGAGGTCTATATTTGATTTCCCAAATTTTAAAGTATTTATCGAAGTAATAATTCTACTTACCGATGGCAAAATTCTAAAAACTGAAATCCCATATAGCCCTAAAACTAAAATTATTTCTTCTGTGTTGTATGACTTGGATAGAATATAAATTAAACTTGCAAAACCTAAAACTACAATTATTTCTAAAAAAAGCCTCGGTGTTTGAACAATTATAGCTTCTTTGGACCATAACCGTAAAAAATTATAGTTATTTATTTTAAATTTATCTACATAATGTTCATTAATTCTAAAAATTTTTATTTCCCTTATGCCATTAAAGATCTCCTGCAAATATTGAATTCTCAATTTTTCTGGAATTAATCTTTGTAAACTCCAATACTCAATTCTCTTTTTAAATAAAAAAATATAAATAATAGAAAATAATAAAAAAAAAGAAAAAACAATAAAAGTTATTTTAAAACTAATAAATAATAAAAAAATTAAAATTAAAAAACAAATTAAAATATCTGAAAATAAATTCGTAATTGATAATATTATTTTGTTTACAAAATTTGGAATTTCAACATTAATGTTTCTGATTAAAGTTGATGAAGAAAATTTTAAAAAAAAACTATAATTTCTTAGTAAGTACTTATTTAAAAGATTATAAGATAACTCATGATTTATTTTTTTAAGAATATTTGCTCTAAAAATTGTTATAAAAGTTAAAATAAAAAACTTTAAAATATATATTAATAATAAAATTGCTAAAAAATTGTTTAAAGAAAGTTTATTAAAATTCTTACTTAAGAAAAGAATAGACGACTCTTCATAGTTAATTGTCTTAGAAATTATTGGAAGAAATGCTGAAATACCAATGATTTCTAGTAAACTGCTTAAAAAAATTAATATACACAAAATAAAAATTTTTTTTCTAAAACTTTTAAGTAAAAAGATAATTTTTTTATACAAATTTAAATATTTAATCATTTGAAAAATATTTTTTTATAAAATTAATTTAATCTGTTACATTAAGAAAAATAACTTTAATTTAAAATTCTGAATGCTAATGAATTTTTAGATATAAAATTTATTATCATTACTAATTAGATTTTATTATAATACTAGGAAATTTTGTATTGTAATTTGTATTTAAAAACTTTTTCAGTGCATAAATCAAGCCAATTGAGCTATTAGTAACGGTAAGCTTAACGTGTTACCACGCTTCCACACCCGTCCTATCAACGTCGTAGTCTACGACGGCTCTATAGGAAGAACTAG